>ENA-OOKA01000202-OOKA01000202.1-human-skin-metagenome-genome-assembly--contig:-NODE-202-length-19410-cov-4.623146_pt1 | contig 19410 bp, 23 predicted proteins | sample MGYA00248825_ERZ500995 | MGnify/ENA primary metagenome ERZ500995 (study PRJEB25958, sample SAMN03398540) | human skin metagenome | study: EMG produced TPA metagenomics assembly of the Human Skin...
TTTCACCGATCAGGCTGTTGGAACCAATTTAGAATCAAGATCACTGCATTATCCCAGGCTGCCCCGGGAATCCGTATCGATTTATCCACACGAAATGTCCCTTAAGCCAAAATCCTGCACCGCGCAATCCCGCAACCGGATCTGCGCTTTACAAAGAGATCACTGCAGCACAACGACGCGGATATGATGATTTTGCCAAGAATTTCGATCCTGACGTCGATACCTATACTTGGAACGATGTGAGAGCCATCGAGGTAGAGGCACACACCTCGGTCGGATTCAGCCAATCTGAAGCGGAAGTACTAACCGATTATGGTATCGAGAAGCTCAAGCAACAAGGCTTGTCTCAACCTACAAATATCCCGTGGGACCCTGGAGTGTTATAAGAGTGTTAATGCAGCCCACCAACGAACAGCTGACGCAATTTCAATCGGACCTCGAAGACGTCGTCACGCTAACCATTGAACAGCTTCACACGCGAATCCAGGAAACAGGGCCCCTGTCATCTGATGACGCAATCAGATTCGTTGCAGATATCACTGCGCTGACAATATTCGAGCTGGCCGAGCGACTTGACGGAAACGCTGACAAACCCGGCGCCCTCAGCTACAGGTTCGCTGCAGCAGAAGGAGAAGAAGTGCGCCTGCCTGCCGAAGTGCTCAGCGCCATCACTGGATGGCTTTCCGCTCCAAAGGATCGGAACCCCCTCGCCGGGAATACCAGTCACCCGTACCCCTTCGACTTTTACGGAGCGAAAGACTATGCATAGCGATTCCGCACTGCTGCTCATCGGACGACTGTATGCGAAAGTTTACGACCAATCCATGGACTCGGATGCCGCCGAGCACCTCCACCATCTGTTGAGCAATATTTATGACACCACCGCCATCGATGAGGTCATCTACGCCTACCAAGGCGAAATACTCGGCATCCTGCTGGATTCAGTGAATCAGTCCGACTCGCTCGAGTTGTACACGGCGAGTACGTCGCAGCGCGAGTCTCTCAACTTGGCCATCATCGCCCTCGAAGATACACCTCAGTCTACGGCGGCACTCGACGCAATTGCGCAGTTGGCGCAGGTTGAACCACCAGCTCCCGGCCAAGCCAAAATCGACATCCCCACGGAAAATCTCTCGAGCGACGCCCGAAAACTTTCAGCGCTCGGCCTCCACCAGGGCATCGCCATTTCGGTCCCGCATTTGGGCATTCCGATCTTGGAAGGCGACGAAACCACTGACATCTCCACCTCGTCTACCGTATTGGGCGAGCAACGTTACGCCTCTGCCAAAGCCGTACCCAAGTGGCTGACTCACTTGTCGGAGACTCCGTCCGCTGGCTTCGTTACGTACCAGAATTCGCAAGGCGAGACCCTCCAGGTCAAGTTCAATGCCAAGGGAAACTACTTCCCGCTTCTTCTCACGAACCATAACGGAGACCGCCGCCTCGACAAACTACCGTCCGCGAGACAAGCCGAAAACCACATCGTGGCCTGGCTCAACAATTCACAATCACCGATCATCTAGCTGCCACTCAAAAGCGGTTTGGTTCTGTTTACTTTGGAGATAGAAAACTGGGGGCCTGACCCCCGACGTGTCTACTTTCCGGGGTCAGGCCCATGAATGTCATGCGCAGGCTAAAAACGGTGGCCTGATCAAGATAAACTGATTGGTAAGGAATTTGTTGTGAAAGAAAGAACGATCATTCCGGGAATACTTTTTGGAATTGTCTTGGGCGTCGCAACCCTTTATGGCGGAGTGCTCCTGTCCACATGGCTTCCAATACCTTTCGTCTTCTATGGGCTACCTCTACCTTCATTGGTGGTGTTGGGTGTATTAGCCATATCTGTCTACATGTTGAAAAAGGATCGGCTTAGCGACCGATCATGGCGTGCTTTTGCCTTCACATTCGCCGCGGCTTTCGTCGTATCAGCGTTCTTATGGGTGAGCACCATTTCTGGCTATGGAAACTTCGCATAGCCTATAGATATGGAACGGTTGTAAGGCCAATTACAGTTAGCCCCTCTAGATTGATGAACTGCTCCCCATTCGCCGATGAGGGCCATTTTCGTTTTCTTCGGCGGCCAGCGGCAATGGGCACGGCTTGCACTGGCTCTGGCTCAGGGCGCGCCGGTGCCGCTGCTCGACGAGCCTACGACCTTCCTTGATCCCGCCCACGCGATTAGTGTTTTGGAGCTCGTTCGCAAGCAAGCCCGCGCTGGTAAGACAGTCGTTGTTGTGCTGCACGACCACATGTTGGCTGGTCAGTACTCCGACACCAGGGCGGTTATGAACAACGGCGAGGTCATAGCCCGGGGGACTCCCAAGGAAGCACTGCGGAAGGATATTTTAGCCGCAGCCTACGGTATCGATGTAGAAATCTGGGACGATCCTTTCAGCGACGCCCCCGTCATCGTTTCCCGCGCTGTGCTCAAGGGCTAGAGCATTCGAAAGATGAACACCAAAGACCGCAGTTTGGAGTTCGTTCGCAGAGGCTGTAGATGATCGTGGCTAGAGCGGATTTCGGTTTCCGCTCCTCACCGCTATCCCTCATGGAACTCATCCTGTGGCTGCATGGTCTGTCATGGAGAGGGAAGCAATCAGGCTCTAGACAGTAAACCCTTATAAAGCTAAGGTAAGCCTATGCAAAAGAGAGACTTCATGAATGTGCGTGTAGTTATCGCACTTGTAGCCACCCTAGCCCTAGGCGCAGGCCTTGTTGCGTGTTCTTCTGATTCTTCTCAGGGACCGGGTGAAGATAGGAAAATCGAGCGAGTTGTGGCGCTCGATTGGCGCTATGAGGAAATTCTCAAGGCCCTCGATGTGGACCCTGTGGGAATCGTAGAAATCGGTAAGTCGGAGGCACCTACTACGTTGAAGGGACAGTTAGGTCAGGCGACCTCTGTGGGCCAAGCCAAGCAGCCGAACCTAGAGGTTATCCAGTCTTTGGAGCCAGATCTGATTTTGGCTAGCCCTACCCGGCAAGCTGATATTATGCCGCAGCTGGAAGAGATTGCGCAGACGGAATCCTACCCAGATGAAACTTACTCGGACGTGTTGGACTCGATGGATGAGATCGCGGCCAAACTCGGCAAAGAGGAAAAGGCTAAAGATGTCCGTCAGCGCATCGAGGACAAGATTGCTCAGACCAAGGACACGGTAAAGCCGGGTAGTCGTGCTGTCGTGGCTGGCTGGTCCAGCGAGATGCTCTATACCTGGGTCAACCCCTCTTTCCCTCAGTCGCTACTGAGTAAAGTGGGCTATGACTATGCCTTTGAAGGCGAGAAGTCTTCTATCGAATCTAAGACTGATGTAGCGGAACTGACCGGCGATAAGCTCCCTGGCATGAAGGCTGACCGAGTCTTTATGTACAAGGACGTCGAAGCGTTTAAAAAGACGCCCTATGCCAAGGGCAGCGGTGACATCGTAAAGGTAGACCAAGATATCTGGTCGCGCGCTCGCGGGCCACTTTCCGCCGAGCATATGCTCGATGACATTATCGCCGCTGAAAAGTAGTGGCATCACGAACTAAAGCCAGTGCCTGCCTGGTCTTTGCAACCGCTGCCGCTGCCTTTGTGTGGTGGTGGCGGCTCCGCCATGTTCAGGTGCCAGTTGATACCCCGTGGTTGGAAGAAGAGCTGCATAGCGTGGCTTTTGACCGTCTCCTTGCTACCACGGTGGTCGGTATTGCACTAGGTGTAGGCGGGTTATTGCTGCGCACGGCAACCGCGAATCCGCTCGCCGATCCGTCCATCACTGGTGTGAACTCCGGTGCGGCACTCGGCGCAGTCGCAACCGCAATGTTTTTTGGGAGCGAAACCTCGAGCGTTGACCAGCTGCCCGGTGCGCTGCTGGGTGCGGGGATTGCTGTGGGGGTGACGGTGGGCGTCGGCAAGAGCGGTGCGATCCAGCGCATGGTACTCGTGGGCGTTGCAGTTTCCGCGCTGTGTAGCGCCTTGACCTCCATTTTTCTGGTGATAGATGAAGCTCAACTGGCGACGGTGATGTCATGGCTCTCTGGCCGGCTTGCCGGTGTACGACTAAGGGATATTATGCCCGCGCTGGTCGCTGTGCTGGTCGTGGTTCCCTTGACCTTAATCGGTGCGAAAACGCTGGACTTGCTCGTAGCTGGCGATGCCGTGGCCGGTGCTGTGGGGGCGAAGCCGGAGCGCATTCGGTTGGCCGCCATTGTGGTGGCGGTAGTGCTCATTGCTCCTTCGGTGGCTGCAACCGGGCCGATTGGATTTTTGGGGCTGATGGCCGCGACCGTAGCGTGGCGAGTGTGCGGCTCACACCACCGCATGGGGCTGTGTGTGGCTGGAATTGTAGGAGCAGCGGTCCTTCTGGTGGCCGATTCGGTTGGCCAGGCAATCTGGGCGCCGGCCGAGACCCCAGTGGGCATCGTGACTTCTTTGGCTGGTATGCCCTTAGTGCTGTGGTCCGTCCATGCGCTAGGGAGGAGCAAGCATGCGGCATAAGAGATTTGTTGGGGTGCTAGTAGGACTCATCCTGGCGTTGGCGTTGAGCGCAATCATCGGCATGGGCGTCGGTGCGGTGATGAAACCGCCGGGCGAGGTGATCACCGCCTTCGTTACCGGAGAGCCGCTCATCTGGAAGTACCGCGCCCCGCGGATCTTGGTGGGAATCTGCGCCGGTATTGCCATGGCCGTTTCTGGGTGTCTATTGCAGTCCGCGCTACGCAATCCTTTGGCCGCACCAGATACGGTGGGTATTACCTCCGGCGGCGGACTCGCGGCCGTTGCGGTACTCATGGGAGCAGGCGCCCTGCCGGCCCACCTGCTGACCTTTATCGCCTTTATCGGCGCGTTGGCTGGAACTGGGGTGGTTCTCCTTTTTGCTGGACGCGGGGTAAGCGATCCGGTGCGCCTGCCCCTTACCGGGGTGGCGGTATCTTTTGGGCTGGGCGCCATCACCGAATTGCTCCTGGTGCGGGCGGCCCCAGAGGCAGGAGCGGCTATGACATGGTTGAAAGGTTCGCTTTACGCCCGCTCGCTTGGCGATGCCACCATTGTCGCCCCCTTTATCCTTCTCGCCCTAACCGTCGCGATGGTGGTGGCAAGACACTTGGATATGCTCGCGCTGGATGATTCCACCATGGCCGGCATCGGCGTGAACACCAAGATATGGCGCCTAATAGCAGTAGCCTTAGCCGTCATCCTCGGTGCCGCGGGAGTTGCCGCGGCCGGGGTCTTGGGCTTCGCCGGACTCATCGTCCCCCATGCTGCTCGCTTGGTTGTTGGTGCGAACCTGCGCTGGCAAATACCCGTGGCGGCCCTAGGCGGCGCGGTCCTTGTGACCGCATGCGATACGTTCGGTCGCTGGGCCTTCGCCCCCACGGAAATCCCCGTGGGCGCGCTCATCGCGCTGATTGGCGCGCCCTATTTCATTTTCCTATTGACTCGGCTGACCCGAGTGCGAAACGGAGGCTAGAAATGACATTGACGTGTAGCGGATTAACCGTGGGCTACGGTGGTCCCGATGTGGTCAAAGATGTAAATCTCCACTTATCTAGCGGTCAAGTAACAGCTCTGATCGGGCCGAATGGCTGCGGCAAGTCGACGCTTCTCAAAACATTGGGCCGCCAACTCACGCCCAGCGCAGGCGCGGTGTACCTCGGGGACCAAAAAATCAGCGCGTATTCCTCGCGTGCCTTTGCCCGTGAAGTTTCTTTCCTGCCACAACACCCCGTGGCTCCGGAAGGGGTACTAGTGCGCGACGTCATCGGCTACGGTCGCTATCCCTATACGGGGGCGCTAGCGACGATGCGAGCCGTAGATCATGCAGCGGTTGAGCGTGCTGCCTCGCGTGCCGGGGTTAGCGAGCTTCTCGACGTCCCTGCTGCAGACCTTTCCGGCGGTCAACGCCAGCGTGTTTTCCTCGCCATGACCTTGGCCCAAGAAACACCAATTACCTTGCTTGACGAGCCGACTACTTACCTCGACCCTGCGCACCAACTGTCCATCTTGGAGCTCATCCGAGACCTCAATGGTGCCGGGACCACAGTGGTCATGGTGGTCCACGATATGGTCCACGCTGCGCGTTACGCCGATCGAATCGTAGCCATGCGTGAAGGGCGCATTGTGGCCGAGGGGGCCACCGAGGAGGTGATGACCGCTGAGCTTGTACGCGAAACTTTCCAAGTTGAGTGTTTAGAGATGACTGATCCATCCACCGGTCGACGCTTTCCTATCCCCATTTCCGTGCACGCTCCTGAACTTTCTGGAACCCTAGAAGGAAGAAGATAAATCTATTAAAAGGAGTAAGTAGCAATGGCGAACGAACTAGGCCACGAGGTCGACTTGGACCGTAACGAATACAAGTACTTAGCTTCTGAGGATTCTGTGTCTTCAGCTGCTAAGTCTGACAAGTCCTCCGGGGCGGCTGCGGGTGTCGCTGCTGGTGCAGCTGCTGCGGGTGCCGCAGGTGCCGCCGGCCTGTCCAAGCCGGTCGGAAAACCATCTGCGGACGGCAATGAGTCCGCCGCAAGCAAGTATGAGCCCCAGAACCACGTTGTTTCTGGTGCGGAGGAAGAACACGTAGGCAAGGCCGCAGAGCAGCCGGACCTGCAGGAAGCGCTGGATGAGAACAACGCGGACTATGCACCGAGTCAGCACATCGTAGGTGAGGCGAAGGAAGAGCACATTGGTTCCGCCCCGCAGCAGCCGGACCTGCAGGAAAAGCTGGACGAGGATAACTCTGACTACGCGCCGAGCCAGCACATCGTGGGCGAAGCACACGAAGAGCGCATTGCTACTGCGCCGAACCAGGACAACGTCAACGGTCAGCAGTCCTCTGAGCGCCTGGATCAGCTAAAGGACAAGGCATCTGAGGCAGGTAGCGCCGTAGGTGACGCCTTCCAGCGCGCTAAGGGCTTCGTGGAGGACAAGGCACACGAGTACCAGGAGGAGTCCACGAAGAAGGGTGGCTTCTTTGACCGCGTCAAGGGCGCTGTGCGCGATGCGCGCGAGTCCATCGAGGACAAGCGCAAGAACTAACCAGCGCTGATACTAAGCCGCTTTCCCAAGGTTCGGGGAGGCGGCTTTTGTCCTATGCGCAATCCTGCTAATCGTCTAAGGCGCGAAGGTAGAGTCGGCTAATCAGCAGGCGCCTCGGCACGTCCACAAGGGGGCGCAGGAAGGGGAGGAAGGGCTCTGAGGCGGCGTCGATAAGAAAAAGCGTGCGGCCATCGCGCAGGCGCTCAAGGGTGAAGGTTTCTTCGCCGCGCTCGAGGTGTCCGGGAAGGGTGCCGTAGTGAACCCGCAGCGGCCGTCTTCGTGGAAGACATCGACCACGCGGCAGCAAAAATCCCATGGGCCGAGGCCCATGGTGACCTTCGCGCCGAGCTCCACCACCTCATGGGTGGGGCGCACGCGGAAAAGGCCGCTGCGTTGGATTGACCAGCGGAATAGCCGGTGTGCGGCGGTATCAAAATCAGCGTCGATGACTCGTGACATGTGCAGCTGCGGGAAGCTAGAAGTATCGGAATAAGACAGCGGTGTGACCATGCGCCCAATGATAGGGGAGGGGTGATTACCCCCGAATTCTGGAAGAAATATAACGGCTTGGACACAGTCACAAGAGTTTGCTGTTTCCACAATCTTTTCGTGCCAGTATCGAGCTTGCACGATGTTGACAACTGAAAGTAGGTACCTTGATGCTTCGCATTCCGCACCTTAAGAAAGTCCTGGTGGGCTCGGCTTTCGCTGGTGCGTTTTTTCTGGGTTCCCCGGCCGCAGGCGCCCAGGAATTGCCCCAACCGGATTTCGACTCCGCAGGGATTATTAACCAGGTCCGCGATGGCCTGGCGGAGGTTGGCATCCAGACCCCGCAGGTGGATAAGAACGTCACCGATGCTGTAGATGCTTCTGTGCGCAATGCGCAGGACGTGGCACAGCAGCATGCACAGTATGCGGAACCGCTGACCAACCCGAATCCCATCGGCCTAGCGGAGCAGGCTACCCAGCCGGAGTTTAAACCGCAGGGCACCAATCCGAACTATAAGTGGAAAAACGATGGATTTTCCAAGGTAGCCGCGGGCAAGCCACAGGCTGATTACGTCCTGCACCGTGTGCCGGGTTCCATGTTTGATGCCCCACGCATTCCAGAAGAGTCTGTTGCAGCCATGAATCAGGGGGAGTCCCTCTATGGTCCAGGCACCCCGCTCTACGTCAATGACAAGACGATGTGCACTCTGACCGCGGCAGGCAACGATAATGGTGGCCGCAAGGTGGGGCTGACCGCTGGCCACTGCGGCAATGTGGGCGATTCAGTTACCTCCGCTGATTCGGAGCAAATCGGACCGACGGGCACCGTGGTGTCCAAGAATGAGGATCTGGACTACGCCGTTATTGAGTTCGGATCCAAGGCTAAGGTGTCCCGTTCCTACAATGGCGTAACCGTCAATGAACTAGGCGGTGGCGTCAAACCAGGGCAGCAGGTGTGCAAGCAGGGCGTTGCCACCGGCAAGACCTGCGGTATTACCTATCAGCAGGCAAAGAAGATTCAGGTAAACCAAGTTTGCGCCATGATGGGCGATTCTGGTGCGCCGTTGCTCGTCAATGGCCGCCTCATTGGTTCCATTTCCGGTGGATTCCTGCCGGTGAATTTCCCGTGCCGTACTCCATTGCAGGGGCCGGTTCATAACCCGACCGCTGCCACCAATATGGATGCGGTCTTGGCGGATATAAACCGCCGCGATGGCGTAGGCGCCGGTTTCACGCTGCCTGAAGACTAGTTGTACTGAGCCATTCGCCCGCTCCCCAGCTCGGGGAGCGGGCTTTTTGCGTCCCTGCCCGGTGCTGATAATCACAACTAATCAGCTCTTGTGTGAAAAGCTTAAGCGGACTAAGGTTAGCCTTATCTAGTAGCTACTTAGGTGTGGCTAATATCACCGGCATGGTCCGGTCAGAGAGAACCGAGGTAACCGCGCGATGTTGCAGCTGTCCTTATTATCCCGCACCCGGCGCAAACCGGGGTGCGAAAAATCCGAGTGTATGCGCGCCGATCAGGCACCGGTGGACGCTTTGGTGGAACTTCCTGAGTGCTGCTTGCAGCACGCCATCAACGAGCAGCCGGCGTTGGCGCTGCGTTTGCGGGAATTAGGTTTCCGCCCAGGTGTGCGCGTACAGATCGGCCGCAAGGTAGCCGGCGGCGCGCGCCTAGTTACCGTAGGCACCGCCCACTATGCGGTGGATGCGGCTACTCTTCGCCAGCTCGAAGTCATCCCGGTGGCAGCATAATGGCACGAAAAACCGCCGCGCCGAGCTGCCATTCCACCTCCTCGATGCGCATTGCGAAGGAGGGAACACCGATCCTCGCATTGGTCGGGGCTCCAAATTCCGGCAAATCTACCTTGTTCAATGCGCTAACCGGAGCGAAGGTGCAGACCGGAAACTGGCCAGGTACCTCCGTTGAGATAAGCCGTGGCTTGTGGAATGCGCAGCCAGAGGCCTTTGACATCATTGATCTTCCCGGTGCCTATTCATTGGACCCAATGAGCCCGGACGAGGAATTTACCCGCGATATGCCTCGTGGAGGCTCCGCCGTGTGAGCGCCCCGATGTGGTTGTGGTGCTCGTGGACGCCACTGCGCCGGCGCGCGGACTGAACCTCGCTTTCCAGATTGCGGAGCACCCATACCGGGTAGTGATTGGGGTGACCAAGGAGGACATCGCCAAGCAGCAGGGCATAAGCATCGATACCTCCGCGCTTTCACACGAGGTGGGCGTACCGGTAGTCAGCGTCAACGGCCGGCGGCGCGAAAACTTGGATGCGCTCGAGCGCGAGGTTGCCCACGCAATGCACACTGAGCCGCGGACCATCCGGCCCAATGCTGACCTAGACCAGCGCTTTGTGGATTTGGACGCGGCGGAAAAGGTTGCCGTTTCACGGACGGATACTGGCGAACCGCTCAGCCACCGCGTGGACCGCCTAGTCCTGCACCCAGTGCTCGGGCCAATCCTGTTTCTGGTGGTGATGTGGGCGGTCTTCTTCATCACCACTACTGTCGCGGGGCCACTACAGGACGGATTGGAAGCATTCATCACCGGCCCCGTCTCCGCCGCTGCGCGCAGCATCCTCCCGGATAACTGGCTGCTCACAGGCTTGTTGGTTGATGGTCTCATCGGTGGCGTAGGCATGGTGCTCACCTTCGCGCCGCTTCTCGCGCTGATGTTTTTGTGCTTGGCGGTGCTGGAGGATTCCGGCTATATGGCGCGCGCGGCCGTGGTCACTGACCGCGTGATGCGCGCCATCGGCCTGCCGGGTAAGGCTTTTATCCCCATCGTGGTGGGCTATGGCTGCAATGTACCGGCTATCTCAGCCACGCGCGTGCTTGGCGACGTCCGCCACCGCATCCTCACCTGCCTGCTTATTCCCTTTACTTCATGCTCTGCGCGTCTCATCGTATTTATGATGCTGGCACAGGTATTTTTCCCTGCTCATGCCGGTTCCGCGGTATTTGCCATGTACGTGCTGTCCATCGCTTTGGTGGTGTTGGTAGGCCTGGCGCTGCGCCGCACGGTGTGGCGGGCCATGCCGGCCGAAGCCCTCGTTATCGACCTTCCGGCCTATCAGCTGCCCACGTTTAGACTCACCATCTCAGTAATGTGGGTGCGCCTGAAGGGCTTCTTGCATACCGCCGGCGGCATCATCGTGGCCACGGTGGTAGTCATCTGGCTGCTCATGTCCATCCCGGTCACCGGCGGGCACTCCTTTAACGAAGAGGCAGTGCCGCCACAGGATTCCGCCTATGGGGCTGTTGCTCAGGCAATGTCTCCCGTCTTTGCCCCGGCAGGCTTTGATTCTTGGTCGCTGACCGGCCCCTTGGTCACTGGATTCGTGGCGAAGGAAACCCTCATTTCTACGTGGGCACAGACCTACGCGGTCGAAGACGTCACTGACGATGCACCGGAAGAGCAAGCAGAATCCCCACTGGCCAGCCATATCCGCGCTGATTTTGATGCGGCCTCTGGCGGGCACGGACTCGCGGCAGTATGGGCGTACATGGTATTCCTGCTGGCCTACACCCCGTGCGTAGCCACGGTAGCCGCGCAGCGGCGAGAAATAGGTTGGAAGTGGACACTCATCGGCTTCGCCCTACAACTCGGCTCCGCCTGGATCCTCGCGGTGGGAGTTTTCCAAGTCCTCAAGGGTTTCCTATGAGCCCCACGCAGCAGGTCAAAGAGGCCATTAAACAGGGCAAATCCAACCCGGCTGACATTGCAAAAGCTACTGGGTTAGGACAGGGGACCGTGGAAATCATCCTCGCCCACCTCGAACGCACGGCGGAGCTGGTGCGAGAATCGCTCAACTCGTGCCCCACCGGCGGCTGCGGCAGTTGCGCGCAGGCGGGTGGTTGTTCCGGTGCAGCTACCGAGCACCGCGGCCCGGTAGTGCTCCAGCTGCGGAGAAGACCCTAGCCCTGTAGCGCGGCGAGGGCGTGCTTATGAAGCAGTCCGTTGGAGGCTACGCCGGATCCGCCATGCGGGCCGGGGTTTCCTTCAAGGTCAGTGAAGGTACCGCCGGCCTCGGTCACGATGAGCGAGGGCGCAGCGAGGTCCCACAGGGAAACCTCCGGTTCGGCGGCGATATCTACTGCGCCTTCGGCGACGAGGCAATAGGACCAGAAGTCTCCGTAGCCGCGCAGGCGCCACGTTTTATCCGTTAGCGCGAGGAATTTATCGCGCAGGCCGCGCTCAGCCCATCCGGTAAGCGAGCTCATCGCCAGCGAAGAATCGGAGAGATTTTCTACGTGGGAAACGCTCAGGCGTTTCGGCTCGCCGCCAAAAACGCGGAAGGCACCAGCGCCTTTGGCCGCGTACCAGCGGCGGCGCAGGGCGGGAGCGGAGACGACAGATACCACCGGTTCGCCGTCTTCCAAGAGGGAAATGAGCGTGGCCCATACGGGCACGCCACGCACGAAGTTCTTGGTGCCGTCGATGGGATCGATGACCCACTGGCGGCCCTTATAACAGGCCTCGCCGCCGTATTCCTCGCCCAGCACCTCATCGCGCGGGCGGGAGCGCTTGAGGGATTCGCGGATGTGCTTCTCACAGGTGAGGTCCGCATCCGATACGGGAGACATATCCGGCTTTTCCTTAACGGAAAGATCCGAGGCCTCGAAACGATGCATGGTTACTACATCGGCATGGCCCGCCAGCTCGAGCGCGAGGCCCAAGTCTTCTTTGAACTTACCCACGGAGCCAATCCTCCATCTGATCCACTACCAATTTATTGCCGGCGAGGCACCATTCGACACCGCCGGCTTCTACCTTGCGGGCGGCACCACCGGCTGCTTCAACGAGAGCTTTGCCGGGGAACCAATCCCAATCCGCGACCGAATGCTGCATCCATGCGCCCCACGTGCCATCGGCTACGGAGGACAGGTCAACAGAACCGGCACCGAGCATACGGACTGTAGCAAAGTTTTCCGCCACGCGCTGCCATGCCCCGCGGATATCCCCATCCATCAGCGAGGTCGGGTGCAAATAGGTAGATAGCGAAATCTGCTTGGCCGGCTGAGCCGCAAGGCGGGAAACTTCCTTACCGTCCAGGGAAGTGGGGTAGTCGCGGCCACCGAACCACGTATAACCCATGGCGGGGCGGTGGACGGCGCCGAGGGTGATCCCGGTGGCGTCGGCAAGCGCGAGGGCAGAGCACCAATAATCGGAGCCGGAAGAGAAATTGTAGGTGCCATCGACTGGGTCAATGACCCAGGTGCGGCCGGATTGGGACTCGCGGGCGGCGCCCTCCTCACCCAGGATGCCGTCCTCCGGGCGCACGGCCTCGAGCACGCCCGCGACGAAGCGCTCGGCCGCGCGGTCTGCATCCGTGACAACGTCCGAGATGGAAGTCTTTTGCTCCACGTCCACGCCCATCTCACGCAGGCGCCACGCTAGGCGTCCGGCGTTATAGACGAGGGCCTGCGCAAGGTGCGCATCCCCGTCATCCGCATGCGCGACAATAAAGGTCTTGATGACCGCGTCGATCATCTCCTGCAAGCTCGGCTTTTGATCCATGCCCACCATTGTCACCCTAAACGCGGCCGATGGCTAATTATGCCGGCCGGGTGGGTAGGATTGGGGCCTATGCGTCCCGAAGTAACAGCACGGCTCAAGCAACTAGAATCCACCCTGACCACCATTGAGAAGGTCATGGACCCAGAGGCTTTGGCTGCCCGCATTCGGGAACTAGAGGCCCAGGCCGGGGATCCATCCCTGTGGGACGACCCCGTACATGCCCAAAAGGTCACCTCTGAGCTTTCCGCAGCGCAGGCGAAGGTTCGCAAGCTAGAAGCGCTGCGCGGGCGTCTCGAGGACATGCCCGTCATGTACGAACTTGCGGAAGAGGAAGGGGATTCTTCCCTGGCAGACGAGGAGCTCGATTCCCTGGAATCCGCCATCGAATCCCTAGAGGTGACCACCATGCTTTCCGGTGAGTATGACCCGCGTGAGGCGGTTATCAATATTCGTTCTGGTGCCGGCGGTGTGGATGCGGCGGACTGGGCTGAAATGCTTATGCGCATGTATACCCGCTGGGCAGAAAAGCACGGCCACAAGGTGGATGTATATGACATCTCTTACGCGGAAGAAGCGGGCATCAAGTCCGCGACCTTTGTGGTCCATGGTGAATACATGTATGGCCAGCTTTCCGTGGAGCAGGGAGCACACCGCCTAGTGCGCATCTCGCCCTTTGATAATCAAGGCCGGCGCCAGACCTCCTTCGCCGAGGTAGAAGTCCTGCCGGTGGTGGAACAAACGGACCACATTGATATCCCAGATAGCGAAGTGCGCGTCGATGTTTATCGTTCTTCGGGTCCTGGCGGACAGTCCGTCAACACCACCGACTCCGCGGTGCGCCTGACCCACATTCCCACCGGAATCGTGGTCACCTGCCAGAACGAAAAGTCGCAGATTCAAAATAAGGCCTCGGCTATGCGCGTGCTGCAGGCAAAGCTCTTGGAGCGCAAGCGCCAAGAGGAGCAGGCCGAGCTTGACGCGCTGGGCGCTGGTGGTAACGCCTCCTGGGGCAATCAGATGCGCTCCTACGTGCTGCACCCGTACCAGATGGTCAAAGACCTGCGCACCAACTTTGAGGTGGGTGATCCCTCCAAGGTGCTTGATGGCGATATCGATGGCTTCCTTGAATCCGGCATCCGCTGGCGCATGCAGCAAGAGCAGGAATAGCTAGTCGAACGAAAAGACCGAACTGAGGGGAATGACTCAGTTCGGTCTTTATTTTTAGCCCGCGGCGGAAACCTAGGCCGGAAAGTGCATCGGTGCACCTGGTCCCAGCGGGAGACCGATGAGGTACCAGATAACGAAGAAGATGAACCAGCCCACCAGCATGCACAGCGAGTAGGGCAGAGCGAGCGACATCAAGGTACCCACACCCGCGTGCTTGTAGTAGCGCTGCAGGAAGGTCAACGCCAGCGCGAAATAGGGCGACATTGGGGTGATGATATTCGTCGGCGAATCACCGATACGGAAAAGCATCTGGGAGACCTCGGGTGAGACGCCCACATACATCATCATCGGTACGATGACCGGGGCCATAAGCGCCCATTGGGCAGAGCCTGAGGTAATGAATAGGTTGAGCAGTGCCACCATGGCGACCAGCGCGGCGAACATGAGCAACGGCGGCAGCGACCAGTGCTGGAGTAGCTCGGAGCCCTTAATAGCGGTCCATACGCCGAGGTTGGACCACTCGAACCAAGCGAGGAACTGGGCGACGGCGAAAAAGAGGACCAGCATGGGAACGAGAGTCTCGATGCCCTTGGCCATAAACGTCGGCACATCAGCAAAGGACTTCACGGTGCCAGCCGCCAAGCCATAGGCAATGCCGCACACCAAGAAAGCCAAGGCAATGGGCACCGCGATGGCGCTGATGAGCGGCGACTCCATAAAGCTGTCTTCTTGGCTCGCCAGCGGGGAACCAGGGATAAACAGCAGGGCGAAGAAGGCGGCGAGGAAGATCACCAGGGTGACGCCGGACGCTATCAAACCACGCTGTTCATTGGGTTTGATGCGCATGGCCTCTTCATCATCCGTGAAGTCGTATTCTTCCTCTTCCCCTTCCTTGGTGGAAGAGCTGCCAGCGGCTTTGGAAAAGGAGACTTCCTCGTAATTGATGTGGTCATGGTCTACCAATTCGCGGGCCTTTTCCACCATGAGGAATTCCGTGACCGCGGTGATGATGAGCGAAAGCACCACGGCGGAAGGGATGACGAAGAAGATATTCGCCAGCGGGCTGACCTCATACTCGGCATCGACGAATTGCGCGGCTGGAGTAGAAATACCAGCCAGCAGGAGGTCGGTGATATTGAGAATCAGCGAGGCATTAAATCCGGCTGACGAGGCGGCAAAGGCCACCATTGCACCCACGATGGGGGAGCGGCCCACTGCGTGGAAGGCCATGGCTCCCAGCGGAATGAGGATGACGTAGATGGCATCGGAGGCCACAGAGCCGGTCACACCGGCCAACGCCACGACGAAGGTAAGCATCTTGGCACTGACCTTGGTGACCATGCCGCGTACCAAGGCGGAAAGCAGGCCGGACTGCTCCGCTACGGCTACGCCGAGCATCACTGCAAGGATGACGCCGAGCGGCGGGAAGCTGGTGAAGTTCTCCACTGCATCAGTAACCATGCGCGAGATATTCTCGGTGGTCAGCAGGGATTCTACTTCGATGGTTTCGCCGGTCTTGGGGTCCTCGGCGGTCATGCCGACGAGGTGTCCAAGCCAAGAAGTCACAGCGACGATGGCTGCGAGGATGACGAAGAGCCAGAACGGATCCGGCAGCTTATTGCCAATCTTTTCCACAGTGCCCAGGAAGCCGCTTGCAGAACGTGGTTTTTCTTTAGTTTCGGTTTCGGCCATAGTATCGGCACTTTCTGTCGATTGGGTCGGAACAAATTAGTGTCTTAGACCACATTACTTAAATACAGTTCACAGCGTGGTGTCAACTTTAGTTGCTACAGTGATTCGCGTGATTAGATTCGACAACGTGACTAAGGCCTACTCCGCCGAGTCTCGCCCAGCGCTCGACGGGGTGTCCTTCGAGATTGCGGATGGCGAATTCGCCTTCCTCATTGGCCCGTCTGGCTCCGGTAAGTCCACCTTCCTGGAGCTCATGGTGCGCTATAGCAATGTGACCAAGGGCGATATTTATTTCGATGATTTCCACGTCAATGAGCTTTCGGGCAAGCAGATCAACGCGCTGCGTCAGTCCATTGGGTACGTCTTTCAGGATTTCCGCCTGCTTCCAAAGCTGACGGTGTATCAAAACGTGGCCTTTGCACTGGAGGTTATTGGCAAGAGCAAGTACCGCATTTCCACTGCGGTCCCGCAGGTATTGGAGCTGGTGGGACTCCAAGATCGCCACAACGCCTATCCGCATGAGCTCTCCGGTGGTGAGCAGCAGCGTGTGGCCATCGCCCGCGCGGTGGTTAATCGGCCGAAGCTTCTGCTTGCCGACGAACCCACGGGCAACCTCGATCCCTCCACCGCTGACGAGATCATGGACTTACTGCTGGGCATCAACCGCCGCGGCACCACTGTGGTCATGTCCACTCACAATGCCCGCGCCGTCAATAGGGCGCGCAAGCGCGTGCTGGAGCTGCGCAATGGAGTTCTCGTGCGCGATGAGCACGAGGCAACCTATGAGGGGGAAGCATGAAGCTAGGATTTATTTTCCGCGAAGCCACAAAGGGTCTGGGCCGCAATTTGACCATGACCATCGCCATGATCATTACTACCGCGATTGCGGTGGGGCTCGTTGTCGCCGGCATTATGGTGACCAACCTGACCAAGGACACCAAGGATATCTATCTCGACCGCGTCGAGGTCATGGTCCAGCTCAATGAGGATATTTCTGCCGGGGATCCAGACTGCACGAGTCCGGCCTGTGCGGATATCAAGGATCAGCTAGAGGCGGATGATTCCGTCGAGTCCGTGGAATACCGCAACCGCGCAGATTCCTATGAGCGGTTCAAAGAACTTTTTCAAGACACCGACCCTGTGATGGTGGAGCAAACCTCACCTGATGCGCTGCCGGCTGCATTCCACGTGCGGCTTGTAGACCCAGAAGATGCCTCCGCAATCGATGCGATTCGGGATAACCCAGCGGTAGAGGACGTCGTCGACCAGCAGCAAGAGGTGCGCAATGCCGCTAGCAACCTCGACTCCATTCGCAATGCCACCTTCATCCTGGCCATCGTGATGTCTGTGGCGGCCATCTTCTTGGTGGCTAATATGGTGCAAATTGCTGCATTCCACCGCACTCGCGAAACGGAGATCATGCGCATGGTGGGCGCAAGCCGGTGGATGACGCAGGCGCCGTTCGTACTGGAAGCAGTGCTGGCCTCGTTCATCGGCGTGGTCTTGGGTGGCGCCGGGATTTTCCTGGGCAAATCCCAGGTGGTAGACCCATCCCTGCAGGGACTGTACGAATCCCAGCTGCTCGCCCCCATGAAGTCCGGCGACCTCTGGATTGCCCTGCCTCTCGTGGGCTTGCTGGCGCTGGTGGTCACCGCCGTCACAGCACATATCGCCCTGCGGTCCTATGTGCGCAAATAGCCCGTTTGCTGGGCCGGCTAAAAGGGCACTACACTGCCATAATTATGGCTAAGAAGGGCAAGAAGAATAAGAAGGCGGCGTCCGGCGAAGCAACGCTCGCTACTAACCGCCGGGCCCGGCATGACTACAAGATCCTCGAGGAATACGAGTGTGGCATCGTCCTGCTCGGCACCGAGATCAAATCCCTGCGGGAGGGAAAAATCTCGCTCAATGATGCCTTCGCCACCATCGACGATGGCGAGGTATACCTGCGCAACCTGCACATCCCGGAATACTCCATGGGCTCGTGGACGAACCACAGCCCGCGGCGCACCCGCAAGCTTCTATTGCACCGCCGTGAGATCGACAAGCTTTATGGCCAGGTGCGCAATGGCAATAAGACCCTGGTTCCGCTCAAGGTTTATCTCAAAAATGGCTACGCCAAGCTCTCGCTTGCGCTGGCCCAAGGCAAGCAGGATTATGACAAGCGAGAGGATATTAAGCGCCGCGACCAGGACCGTGAAATTTCCCGCGAGCTCGGCCGCCGCGTGAAGGGCATCAATGTTTAAGACAGCGAAAGTCCACGACGTCGTCAAAGGCGAGGACACTATTCGTGGCACCGGGGTGTTGGTGGATCGGATGTGGCCTCGGGGCATCGCTAAGAGCGATGTGGACTACGAGAAATGGTTCAAGGAAGTCGCGCCGAGTCCGGAGCTGCGCAAATGGTGGAACCACGACGAGGATCGTTTCGACGAGTTTGCCCGCCGCTACAAGGCTGAGCTGGATGACAATGACTCCGAAGAGCTCACCCAGCTGCTTGCGCTTGCCGACGCCACCCTTCTCTTTGCCGCCGCCAACCGCAAGGTCAACCACGCAGTGGTCCTCAAAGAGTGGCTGAAGGAGCACTTGAGGAAATAAAAGTGGGTGGGGTAGTGTTGTACGAACCGTAGGGAAGATGCACTATCCCGTCCCTACAGCATGGGGTTGATTTGGTTTCGACTTCGTGCACTGCGCCAGGGGAAGCGTGCCGGTGCAGGCTAACGACCACCGTATAAGCGTCGTAGCAACCAATAAACGCAGAGAAGAACTCTCAGCGTGACTACGCCCTCGCTGCCTAATTACAGCGACGCGTGTCTGTCAGCCTAGGTTTCGTTCCTGACCTAGAACCTGGCATCGACTAAGGAACTAGCCGGCTGGCCGGGTCATCAGGACCAGTCGGGACTCTTACTGGTGACTGGGCCCATCATCCGGACGTGTTCGCCCGATCCGGAGGGCCGAGGAGAGATCCTGTGCGAACTGCGCACGGAGAAGCCCTGGCAAGGTGACGAAGGACCCGGGTTCAATTCCCGGCAGCTCCACCGATAGGCCCCCGAGAAATCGGGGGCCTTTTTCCATGCAAGGAGCCCGGTGGTCATCTTGCTGATAATTGTCCGCTCTCCCCAATCCATTTTTTAGGGATCGCCCACCTAAAGGGGAGCGGTCCACCAGAGAGGCCTTTCAAATATGGGAGAAAGCATCTCGATTGCAGGCTTCCTTGAGGCATTAGTAGCTATGGGGCCACTTAACCAGGTAAAACTCTGCCATAATGCCCGTTATCCTGGGGATTTGTCTTTTTTGGTGGGGTTGGACTACATTAATCCAAGTCGCCGAGAGGTAGCCGGGAGGTTACTTGATGGTGACATTTTGTACGGACTTGGTTTGATGATTTGACTTTGTTCTTTGAGTTGAGTAAGTTTGTACGGGCTGCCGATGAGAGGTTAACGGGAAGTTAATTTTTTGTTGGTTGGTGATGATGTTTGAGAACTCAATAGTGTGCCAATGTACTTTTTATTTTTTGTG
>ENA-OOKA01000203-OOKA01000203.1-human-skin-metagenome-genome-assembly--contig:-NODE-203-length-19270-cov-11.730939_pt1 | contig 19270 bp, 19 predicted proteins | sample MGYA00248825_ERZ500995 | MGnify/ENA primary metagenome ERZ500995 (study PRJEB25958, sample SAMN03398540) | human skin metagenome | study: EMG produced TPA metagenomics assembly of the Human Skin...
CCTACACGACGCTCTTCCGATCTGGGAACGGCGTCGGCCGCGCTCAGCGCGCCCGAGGCCGCCCGCACGCCCACGTCCCATCGACGCGCCGCCGTGTCCCAGCCGAGGTCCTCGATGCGGGAGGCGCTCTCCGCCCGCAGCCGTCGGACCAGATCGCCGGTGTCGATGTCCACGGGGCAGGCCGTCGAGCACATGCCGTCCACGGCACATGTCTGCTCCCCCAGGTAGGCGTACTCCCGCAGCAGGGCCTCGGCCTGCTCCCTGTCCCCGCGCTGCTCGGCGTCGCGGATCTCGCGCCGCCCCACGATGCGCTGGCGCGGCGTGAGCGTCAGATCCTGCGACGGGCACACCGGCTCGCAGTAGCCGCACTCGACGCAGCGATCGACCTCCTCCTCGACCGTGGGAGCGATCTTGAGGTCCTGGAGGTAGCAGCGGGGATCATCGTTGAGGATCACGCCCGGGTTGAACGCCCCGCGCGGGTCCACGAGGGCCTTGAGCTCGCGCATGACCTCGTAGAGCTCGTCGCCGTACTGGCGGCGCACGAACGGCGCCATGATCCGCCCGGTGCCGTGCTCGGCCTTCAGCGAGCCTCCGGCGTCCAGGATGAGCTCGACCATCTCGTCGGTGAAGCGCTCGTAGCGCGCCAGCCCGTTCGTGTCTGCGAACTGCTCGTTGAGCATGAAGTGGACGTTGCCGTCCTTGGCATGGCCGAAGATCACCGACTGCTCGTAGTCGTGGGCGTCGAACAGGCGGTTGAGCTCGTTGCAGGTCTCGCCCAGGCGATCCACCGGGACCACGACGTCCTCCAGCAGCGCGTTCGCCCCGGAGGGCCGGTTCCCGGCGACGGCGGCGTACAGGCCCTTGCGCACGGTCCACAGCCCGGCGCGGGCTGCGGCATCGCTGGTGAGCCCGGGGTCGGCCGACAGGTCCAGGCCGACGAAGTGCTCCCGCGCCGCACCGCTGCGCTCGGCGAGGTCCTCCGGGCTCGACCCGTTGTACTCGACCAGCAGCGCGGCGTGATCGGCCACGTCGATGTCCATGATCTGGCGCGGTGCGGTGCCGGAGGCCTGGGCGACCCGCAGCGAGGTCGCGTCCATGAGTTCCACGGTCGCCGAGCCGATCTCCACGAGCCCGGGCACCGAGGAGGTGGCCTCCAGCAGCGTGGGGAACACGAGCAGGCCGGTGGCGACCTCAGGGGCGATCTCGACGGTGCGAAGCACAGCCTCGGCCACGAAGCCCAGCGTGCCCTCCGAGCCGATCATCAGCCGCTGCAGGATCCGCACCGGCTCGGTCTCGTCCAGGAACGCGTTGAGGCCGTAGCCCATGGTGTTCTTCATGGCGAAGAGCCGCTCGATGGTCGCTGTGGAGGCGGCATCACCCGTGACACGGCGGCGCAGGCGCAGCAGGCCCTCGTGCAGCTCGGGCTCGGCCTCGCGCAGCTGCCGGTCGGCGTCGTGGTCCGCGGTGTCCAGGACCGTGCCCGAGGGCAGCACCATCACCATGGACTCGAGCGTGCGGTAGGTGTTCTGCTCCGTGCCGCAGTGCATGCCCGAGGAGTTGTCCGCGATGACCCCGCCCAGGGTGCAGGCGGACTCGCTGGCGGGGTCGGGGCCGAGCTTGCGCCCGTACGGGGCCAGCACCGCGTTGACCTCCCGCACCGTGCTGCCCGGGCGCACCCGCACCCGCGCCCCGTCGTCCAGGACCTCGACGCCGCGGAAGTGCCGCCGCACGTCCACGAGGACCTGGTCCGTGACGGCCTGCCCGGACAGCGACGTCCCGCCCGAGCGCAGGGTCAGGCCGGTGTCGTGACGCTCCAGGATCCGCAGCAGGGACCCGAGCTCGTCGGCCGAGTGGGGGCGGACCAGGGCGCGGGGCTGCAGGAGGTAGTGGGAGGCGTCGTGCGCGGCTGCTCGGCGCTCGAGCTGCGAGTCCACGAGCTGGCCCGGCCAAGCGCCGAGATCCCGCAGCAGGGGATCCTGCGGCTCCTGCGGGGCGCGGGAGGCGAGTCTGGCGGGCAGCGGCAACGTTGACTTCATGAGACTGATTCTCCCACGCTCGCACGAGGATCGCGTGATCTGCGTCGCTGTTCGACGACCCGTGGCCGTCGGCGGGGAGACTCTCGGCGCCGACTCCATCGGCGGAGATTCCGGCGGGAACGACCGAGCCCTCTGGGATCTATGCTCCTGCCATGATCTCGATCGGGCCCCTCGTCGTCCTGGGCATCGCGCTTCTCGTCATCGTCGCTCTGGTGCTCATCATCGTGGTGGTGATCGTGCGCGCCTCCAGCGACCGCTCGCGCCGACGTCCCGGCTCCGGCGCCGATGGCGCGGCCCTGGGCGGGGCCACGTACGCGGACTCCCAGGGCTGGGGCTCCGACGACAGGCACCATGACAGCGGCTCGGGCTGGTTCGGCGGCGGCGACTCCGGCGGCGATTCCGGCGGGGGCGACGGCGGCGGCGGAAGCGACTGAGCGGGTCACCGCTTTGCTCCGGGGGCCGCGGCAGGGAAGCATGGAGCCATGGCCTCTGATTCCCGCGCATCCGTCGTGTCCGACCGTCCTGAGCTGAGCGATCTCTCGAGCACGACCGAGGCCGTCGAGGCCGCCCGCAATCGGGCCGTCGCGCAGCTGCGCGAGCTCGTGGCCGAGCGGAAGGTCGCCCCGTGGCAGGCCGCCGGGTTCCTCGAGCGCTTCGATGAGCACTTCCCGGCGCTGCTCGAGCTCTTCCGGCGCACCTACGGATCGGGTGAGAAGGCCGCCGTCGTCGTGGTGGAGATGGGAGCGCAGCTGGCCAGCGCGTGGGCGCAGCGCCCCGCGGAGCTGCGCGCGGTGGACGACACCCGCGGCGAGGATCCCGAGTGGTACCTGCGTCCCACGGAGGTGGGCGGGGTCTGCTACATCGACCGCTGGGCCGGCGATCTGGCGGGGCTGCGCTCGCGGATCCCGTACCTGCGCGAGCTCGGTCTGACGTACCTGCACGTCATGCCGCCCTTCAAGGTGCCTGCGGGCAACAGCGACGGCGGCTATGCGGTGTCGTCGTACCGCGAGCTGCGTCCCGATCTGGGGACCATGGCGGAGCTCGCGGACACCGCCGGGGAGCTTCGCGAGGCCGGCATCAGCCTGGTGGTCGACTTCGTGCTCAACCACACCGCCAGCGACCACAAGTGGGCGCAGCGGGCGAAGGCCGGGGACCCGGAGTTCGAGGAGCTGTACTGGATCTACCCGGATCGCGAGATGCCGGATGCCTTCGAGCGGACCACGCGCGAGATCTTCCCGGACGACCATCCCGGCTCCTTCACGCCCGTGGCCGCCGATGACCCCCGCTGGGTGTGGACCACGTTCCACGACTTCCAGTGGGATCTGAACTGGACCAATCCGCGCGTGCTGGCGCTCATGGCCCAGGAGATGCTCTTCCTGGCCAACCAGGGGGCGGAGGTGCTGCGCCTGGATGCGGTCGCGTTCCTGTGGAAGCAGCTCGGCACCACCTGCGAGTCGCTGCCGCAGGCGCACTGGATCGTGCAGATCCTCAACCGCGTCTGCCGCATCGCCGCCCCGGCCACGATCTTCAAGTCCGAGGCCATCGTGCACCCGGACGAGGTCGTGCAGTACGTCCACCCCGACGAGTGCCAGATCTCCTACAACCCCCTGCAGATGGCGCTGACCTGGGAGGCGCTGGCCACGCGGAAGGCCACGCTGCTCGACGACGCCCTGGCCGAGCGCCACGAGCTGCCCGCCGGGACCGCGTGGGTCAACTACGTCCGCAGCCACGACGACATCGGCTGGACCTTCTCCGACGAGGACGCCGCTCGCCACGGGATCGACGGCTACGGGCACCGTCGTTTCCTCAACGACTTCTACACGGGCCGCTTCGAGGGCTCCTTCGCCGACGGCGTCGCGTTCCAGTACAACCCCCGCACCGGCGACGCCCGCGTCTGCGGCACCACGGCCTCGCTGGCCGGCACGACGACCGAGCCCGAGCTCGGCGTGCGCCGCGTGCTGCTGGCCCACGGCATCGCGTTCTCGACCGGCGGGCTGCCGCTGATCTACCTGGGCGACGAACTGGCGCAGACCAACGACGAGGACTGGGCGCAGGACCCCGATCAGGCCGGCGACGCCCGGTGGGCCCACCGCCCGCGCTTCCCGGAGGCGGCGTTCGAGCAGCGGCTGGACCGCTCGAGCGTCCCCGGGCAGGTCTATGCGGGGCTGCGGCACATGCTGGCCGTGCGTGCGGCGACCCCGGAGCTCGACGGCGCGGATCTGATCGGCTTCGACGCCGGCAGCGAGCACCTGGTCGCGTATCAGCGCCCGGGTCTGGATCCGGAGGGGCGCCCGTCGGTGATCCTCTGCCTGGCCAACGTCTCCGAGGAGTCGGTGCGGGTCGAGGCCCTGACGCTGTCGGGCTTCGAGCCGGAGGCGACCTCGCTGCTGGCCGAGCAGGACACGGCGCTCGATCTCTCCCAGGGCCTGGAGGTCGGCCCGCTGGAGACCCTGTGGCTGAGGGTGCGCGCCCGCTGAGGCACCGCCCGCCCCGGTCGAGGCCGCACCTACGCAGCTGATCAGCGCTGATCGGGCGCGGATGTGCGGCATCGGCGGCGCGTCAGCGGGTCAGGACGACGATTCGGCGAGGTCCTGATCGACCGTGCGGCCGCCGCCCAGCATGACCCCGGCTCCCATGAGCAGAACGGCGCTTGCCATCAGCATGGCCAGGGGTGCGGCCCAGCCGCCGGTGGCCTCGCGCAGCAGTCCCACCACGAACGGGCCGGCCGCCGCGAACAGGTAGCCCACCGGCTGGGCGAAGCCCGAGAGACGAGCCGTGGTCTCCGGGGTGCCCGAGCGCGTCACGATCAGCGACAGCGCCAGCGGGAACGTGAACTGGCCGATGCCCAGCAGCAGCACCCAGGCGATCATCCCGGCAGCGGGCGCCAGCAGGAGGCCGAGCCAGCCGCTGAGCATGCACAGGCCCAGGGCGGTGGTCCAGGCGGTGATCCGCTGCGAGCGGGCGGCGATCTGCGGCATCAGCAATCCGCCGGGGATGCCGAACAGGGACATGGTGCCCACCAGCAGGGCCGCCGTGCCCGCTGAGACGCCGGCGTCGCGGTAGATCTGCGCGAGCCAGCCGAACTGGACGTAGGCGTTCATGGACTGCAGGCCGAAGAAGGCGCACAGCGCCACGGCGGTGCGGGAGCGGTGGATCGGCAGACCGGTGGCGCGCTCGCCGACCCCCTGATCCCGGCCGCGCACACGCAGCAGCATGACGGCCCAGATCACCGCGGCGATCAGGGCCACCACGGCCCAGGTGCCCAGCGCATAGTGCCACCCGGCGCCCTGGCCGCCCAGGGACAGCAGCGGAGCGGTGGCGAACATCGGAAGCGCCGCGCCGAGGCCGAGCCCGACGGTGTATACGGAGGTGACGGCCGCCGTGCGCTGTCCCGAGTAGCGCTTGATGACGGCCGGAACGAGCACGTTGCCCAGGCCCATCCCCGTCAGCGCGAGGGCGCTCAGCAGCAGGAAGACCACGGCGGAATCGGTCACGGAGCGCACCAGCCCTGCGAGGCCCACCAGCACCAGGCCGCCGCAGGTGGTCCCCACGAGACCGAATCGCCGTGCGATGCCCACCGCGGTGAGCCCGGCGAGTCCGAAGACCAGCCCGGGCAGCGCCGTGAGGATGCCGGCGACGGCCGCGGAGACGCCCAGGCCGCTCTGGATCTCCTCCAGCACGGGGCCCACCGAGGTGGCGATCGGGCGCAGGTTCAAGGAGACCGCGGCGGCGGCCAGCACCAGCAGCGTCAGGGACAGCGCGGCCGGCGACGGACCCGCGGCTGGCCGGACCTGCGCAGATCCCTCGAACGGCGTCTCGTCGTGGCGCTTGAGTTCCGGGATCTCAGGGGTCGACGACGGCATTCAGCAGCTCCTGGGTGCGGAGGTCCAGGCGTGGCGCACCAGCTGCTCCAGGACGCCCGGATCGATATCGGCGAGCTTGTTCACGTATACGCAGGACACGGCGGTGCGGTGCTTGCCGAGCTGTCCCAGCAGCTCCTCGGAGCGGGGATGGCCCTGCAGACCGTACAGGCTCACGGCCGACTTCCGCGGGCTGAAGCCCACCCGGAAGGTGTCGCCCTCGCGTCCGCTCGCATAGCGGTAGTGCATCTCTCCGTAGCCGATCATCGACGGTCCCCACATGAACGCCGGCTGCTCTGTGACTCGGTCGAAGAGCTCGAGCAGGGCGCGGCCGTCGTCGACGCGGCGCTGCGGAGACAGCCCGTCGATGAACTCCGCCGGGCTGACGTCGGTGGGGTGCGTCTTGAGGTCGGCAGCACCCTCCCCGGTGTGTCCTGCGGTGACCACGGCGTCGCGGGGCTGCGGTTCGGGAACGTCCCCGCCCAGCGACATCCCCCGCTCCTCGAGGGCGGCCTGCAGCCGCTCCAGAGCGCGGGCGCCCACGCCGTGCAGCGCCAGCAGGTCGTCGTGATCCGCACCGTCCAGGGACTCGAGGCTCGTGTGCCCCGCGGATTCCAGGGCGCGGCGAGCGGGCGCGACGAGGCCGCCGATCCTGTCCAGGGGAGTGGTCATGGCCCGAGCGTACGGGAGAATGGGAGTCCCGCCGTCCTGAGCCGAAAGAGGATGAGATGTCCGCGAGCTGCCGCTGCTGCCAGGGTGAACAGGCCCGGGTCGATGCCTCCGGGCGCGTGCAGATGGATCCCGATCACCGTCTGGCCTGCGTCAGCCGGGTGCCCATCTTCCGGGGGCTGCCTGAGGAGGATCGGCGTCGGATCGCCGCCCGCGCCACGACCCGCCTGGTACCCAAGGGCGAGGTGGTCCAGCAGCAGGGCGGCATGCCCGCGCTGCAGATCGTCCACTCCGGGCAGGTCAAGCAGTGCCTGCTGGCCGAGGACGGCACCCAGCGGCTGCTGCGGATCCTGGGGCCGGGGGAGTTCATGGGCGAGCACTCGGTGCTCACCGGACGGCCCGCCCCGCGGGAGGCCACGGCCATGACGGTCTCCCAGGTCTGCACGCTCTCGCGCCTGGACGTCCAGCAGTGGCTCGAGGAGACCCCGCAGCTCGCGCTGAGCCTGCTCGATGCCGTGACCGCTCGGCTCGAGGACACCGAGGCGCGGCTCAGCGAGCTCGTGGGCACCACGGTGGGTCACCGTCTGGGCGAGTACCTGGCCGGTGCCGCCGACGGGGTCGAGGGCGTGCCGTTCGACCTCCCGATCAGCAAGCGGGACCTCGCCCAGCTGCTGGGCACCACTCCCGAAACCATCTCCCGGAGGCTGCGGGCGCTGTCGGACGAGGGCCTGCTGCGTGTGGGGCCCGGTCGGCGGATGGTCGTCACGGACATCGCGGGCATCCTGAGGGCCTGAGCCGACGGGGCCCCGGGTCTCACACGGCCAGGAAATCCCGCCAGGACGGCAGCTCGCGCTGCGCCTGCAGGTAGCCGGCGGCGTAGGAGGCCTGCAGCCTGGGCAGGCGGCGCTCGCCGTTGGAGACCGGCATGTGGTCCGGGACGAAGACCATGGCATCGCCCGAGGCCTCGAGGTCGAAGACCTGCTCGCGCATGCGGTTGTAGTTCTCCGCGCGGGCCTCGAGCGCCTCCACGACGGCCGGCAGGTCACGGAACCGACGGCGAATCACGGCGCTGAAGCGCTCGGCCGCCTTGGTGAAGCCGCGCTCCTGGCTCAGCACGATCAGGAACTTGGTGTAGCCGTCGACCTGCGCGGCATCCAGCGGGATGCCGCCGGAGGGGCCGATCGCGCCGTCGTAGTAGAGGTCGCCGTCGCGCTCGACCGGCGGCATCACCAGCGGCATGGACGACGACGCCCGCGCCAGGCGCATCAGATCCAGCTCGCTGTGGATCGCCTCCCGTCCGACGTAGTGCATGGTGCCCTTCGAGGCGTTGAACGTCCCGATCCGGAACGAGGCCGGGTTGGCCAGGTAGGTCTGGTAGTCGAAGGGCAGAGGACCGCCCGGTCCGGCCGCATCCTCGTAGATGAACTGGGAGTTCAGCAGACCGTGGCCGCGGGCGAAGGTGGAGAGGTTCCCGAAGTCCGGCTCCTGCGAGAACTCCACGAAGGACCGGCGCGCCCGCCAGATGTCCCGGGACAGGTAATGCGCGGTGTGGCTGGCCCCGGCGGAGATCCCGCAGACGTAGTCGATGTGGATGCCCGCGCTGAGCAGCGTGGTGACCACTCCGGCCGTGTAGCTGCCGCGCATGCCTCCGCCCTCGAAGACGAGAGCGACGTCCTTGACGTTGCTGGTCAGGGGCGCGCGGGGGATCTCGGGCGCTGACGTCGGGGGCTGCTGATCCACCTGACGGAGCCTACCTGCGCCTGACGACAGGCGTCAGTGCCCCGAGGTCCGGCGCCGAGCTTCAGCCCGTGACCTCCATCGACAGCTGATAGCGGTCGCCGCGGTACACGGAGATCGAGTACTCGATGGGGATCTCGCCGTCCGCGCCCAGGCTGAAGGAGCGGCGGTGGAACACCAGAACGGGCGCCCCGGGGGCGATGTCCAGCAGCTGGGCGTCCTCCGGGGACGCGCCGGCGGCCTGCACCGTCTGCTCTGCACGGGTGATCCCGACTCCGGTCTCGGCGAGCATGCCGTAGAGCGAGGCGGACCAGTCCGTGTCCACCGGCAGCACACCCTCGGGCACCCAGCAGTCGTCGACGCTGACGGGGGTGCCGTCGCCCAGGCGCAGACGCCGGATCCTCAGGGCCCGCGCGGCACCGAGGTGCGCGGCGGCGGTCGGCGGAGCGTCCTCTTGGCTGATCAGGACCGGCACGGTCGAGGGCGCGAGCCCTGCGGTGCGCATGTCCTCGTGGAAGGAGGCCAGATGCAGCCGAGAGCGGGCAGGGGACGGGGCCACGAAGGTGCCGCGTCCGTGCTCGCGCACCAGCAGCCCGTCGCGCACGAGCTCGGCGATCGCGTGCCGCACGGTGATGCGCGAGACGCCGTGCTCCTGCTCGAGTCGCCGCTCCCCGGGCAGCTGATCGCCGGGGGAGAGCTCCTGTGTGATCAGGCGCGCCAGCTCCGCACGCAGGCGCTCGTGCTTGGCCGTCGGGGCCTGGTCCTGCGACGGAGGCGGCGACGCCTGCCGTTGCGGCAGCGACTGCGCGTCAGGACTGGTCACGGCATCACGGCGCGGGCTGCAGTGCGAACAGAGGACCCAGAGCCTCGACGTGCGTGCCGGCAGCCGCTTCCAGCTCGAGGCGCTCGGGCGCAGTGTCCATGGCCACGACCGGAGTGCACAGGCTCAGTCCGGCCTCGCGCACCACGGCGGCGTCCACGCGCAGCATCGGATCGCCGGGCTGGACCGCCTGCTTCTTCTCGACCAGCACCTCGAACCCCCGGCCCTTCAGGCCCACGGTGTCCAGACCGACGTGGACCAGGATCCCGGTGCCATCCTCGGCGATCAGTGCGATCGCGTGCGGCATGGCCTTGAGCACCGTGCCGGCCACGGGGGCCACCACCTCGACGGTCGCGGCGTCGTCGGCGGGCATGAGCGCCAGGCCGGCGCCCACCATGCCCTGGGCGAAGACCGGATCCGGGACCTCGTCGAGCCCCATGATCCGCCCCGCGAACGGGACGCGGATCTGGAGGCTCACAGCAGGTCCTGGATGTCCTCGGCCAGGTTCTCGGCCTCGGGGCCCACCACGACCTGGACGATGCCGCCGGAGACCATGACGCCGTGGGCGCCGGCCGCCTTCAGCGCGGGCTCGTCGATCACTGAGGAGTCCGCGACCTCGGTGCGCAGGCGCGTGATGCAGCCCTCGATGTCCTCGACGTTCTGGGCGCCGCCGAGCGCTCGCAGGATGTCCTCGGCCTTCGACATGGTGTCCTCCTGGTCTCTGCCCGTCCGGCGGGCGTCGGGGCCCGGCTGTCGGGCATCGGGATCGCGGGGGAGCGGATGCTCCCAGGTCATTGACAGGTTCGCATGAGGTCGCGCACAGTGTCACCCATCACTGGTCATAACCAGTAGGGCAGAACGATACGGAGCGAGGAACCCCATGTCCACGGCGAATCCGGCGGCCGCGGCCGGCGACGGGGCGGCGCAGAGCCAGCCCGAGAAGAAGCCCTCGCGGGCCATGCAGCAGCTGCAGCGCTTCGGGCGCAGCCTCATGCTCCCGATCGCCGCCCTCCCCGCGGCCGGCATCCTGCTGCGGCTGGGCCAGGACGACATGATCGGCCGGTTCGACACCAGCGAGCTGCTGCTCGCTGTGGCCGCGGTCCTGGGCGGGGCGGGCAATGCCCTCTTCGAGAACCTCGGTCTCCTCTTCGCAGTGGGTCTGGCCTTCGGCTTCGCGAAGAAGGGCGACGGCTCCGCCGCGCTGGCCGGACTGGTCGGCTACCTGGTGCTGCAGGGTGTGTTCGAGGCCATGGCCCCGATCGTGCTCGGCGCCCCGGAGGAGGGGGCGGAGCCTCCGGTCATCAACTACGGCGTGCTGGGCGGCATCCTGGTGGGCGTGATCGCGGCCAAGCTGTGGGAGCGCTACCACCGCATCAAGCTGCCGGACTGGCTCGGGTTCTTCGGAGGGCGCCGATTCGTGCCGATCATCGTGGCCGCCGTGTGCGTGGTGCTGGGCGTGGCCATGGCGCTGGTCTACTCGTTCTTCGACGCCGGCCTCACTTGGCTCAGCGGAGCCGTCTCGCAGAACGCCGTCGTCGGCGGAGGCATCTACGGCGTGATCAATCGGCTGCTGATCCCCCTGGGGCTGCATCACATGCTGAACGTCCCGCTGTGGTTCCAGCTCGGCGAGTACGACGGCGCCCACGGCGACATCTACCGCTTCTTCGCCGGCGATCCTTCCGCAGGCATCTTCACCACCGGCTTCTTCCCGATCATGATGTTCGCGCTGCCCGCAGCCGCGCTGGCGATCTACCACGAGGCCAAGCCGGAGAAGAAGAAGGTCACGGGCGGCATCATGCTCTCCATGGCCCTGACGGCCTTCGTCACGGGCATCACCGAACCGCTCGAGTTCGCGTTCATGTTCGTCGCCTGGCCGCTGTACCTGATCCACGCCGTGCTCACGGGGACGTCGATGGCCCTGGTCAACGCCCTGGACATCCACATGGGCTTCAGCTTCTCCGCCGGGGCGATCGACTACCTGCTCAACTTCGGCCTGGCGCAGAAGCCGCTGCTGCTCGCGCTGATCGGAATCGGCTACGCGGTGGTCTACTACTTCCTCTTCCGCTTCGTGATCCGCAGGTGGAACCTGCGCACTCCGGGGCGCGAGGACGAGTCCGTGGACGCCGAGATGCAGGGGAAGGTCTGAGTGCTGCGGGTCGTCGTCGTCGATTCGCCCGAGCACGCGGGTCGGCTCGCGGGGGATGCTGTGGCGGCCGTCGTGGCGGGGGCTCAGCGTCCGGTCCTGGGGCTGGCCACGGGCTCCAGCCCGCGCCCGGTCTACGACGAGCTGGCCCGCCGGGTCGACGACGACAGCCTCAGCCTGGCGCGCACCCGGGCCTTCCTGCTCGACGAGTATCTCGGTCTGTTGAGCGACGACCCCCGGTCCTACCGGGCGGAGATCGAGCGGGAGGTGGTCGAGTGCACCGATCTGCCGAGTGCCGCGGTGCGCGGCCTGGACGGCGCGGCCTCAGACGTCGAAGCCGAGTGCTGTGCCTATGAGCGGTCCATCCGCGACGCCGGCGGGATCGATCTGCAGCTGCTGGGCGTGGGCTCGGACGGGCACATCGGCTTCAACGAGCCGGGCTCGCCGCTGGATTCGCGCACCCGGCCTATGGAACTGGCCCCGCGCACGCGGCAGGACAACGCCCGCTTCTTCGACGGCGACGTCGAGCAGGTCCCCGCGCACTGCCTGACGCAGGGCATCGCCACGATCCTGGAGGCGGGCGAGCTGCTCCTGCTGGCCTTCGGGGGCTCGAAGGCGGAGGCGATCCGCCAGGCGGTCGAGGGCCCGGTCTGCGAGCGCTGGCCGGTCACCGCACTGCAGCGTCATCCGCACGTGACCGTTCTCGTGGATCGGGCCGCGGGCTCCCTCCTGGAAAGGGCAGACTCAACGGCATGACCGGTCGCATCCTCCACAGCACCTCCGTCGTCCTTCCCAGCGGTCCTGCCCGCGAGGCCTGGGTCGTCCTGCACGGGGACCGGATCGCCTCCGTGGTCGAGGGGGCCGCGCCGGCAGAGCCTGGGGATGCGCCTGTCGAGGAGCTCGGCGACCGCCTGCTGGCGCCCGGCTTCGTGGACCAGCACGTCCACGGAGGTGGGGGCGGTGCCTTCTCCGATGGTCCCGAGGGGGCGGCAGCCGCACTGAGCGCGCACCGCAGGGCGGGCACCACGACGTCGATGGCATCCCTGGTCACCGACACTATCGACAGCCTCGAGCAGCAGATCCGCGCGCTCGTGCCGTTGGCGCGGGCGGGGGAACTCGCGGGGATCCACCTGGAAGGGCCGTGGCTGGCCGAGTCCCGCTGCGGGGCCCACACCCCGGAGCTGCTGCGGGACCCGCGCCGAGAGGACCTCGAGCGCCTGCTGGCCGCGGGGGAGGGCACGATCCGCATGGTGACCCTCGCCCCCGAGCGCAAGGGCGCCCTGGACGCGGTCCGGCTGCTCGCCGATCGGGGCGTGATCGCCGCGATCGGGCACACCGACGCCGATGAGGAGGTCGTCGGGCGTGCTCTCGAGGCCGGAGCGAGCGTGGCGACCCACCTGTTCAATGCCATGCCCTCGATCCATCACCGCACGCCAGGGCCCATTCCGCGTCTGCTCACCGACTCGCGTACGACCGTCGAGCTGATCGCCGACGGCGTCCACGTCCAGCCGTCCGTGCTGCGTCTGGCGATCGAGGCCAGTGCCGGTCCCTGGCTGCTGATCACCGATGCCATGGCCGCTGCCGCCGCTCCGGACGGTGCCTACCGCCTGGGGCCGCTCGAGGTCGACGTGGTGGACTCCGTGGCTCGCATTCGCTCCACGGGAGCGATCGCCGGCTCGACCCTGACCCTGGATCGCGCCGTCCGCTTCGCGATCCAGGAGGTGGGGATCGACCCGGCCGACGCCGTCCGGGCGGCCTCTCAGACGCCCGCGGACCTACTGGGACGGCCCGATCTGGGTCGTCTCCAGGCCGGCGCCTGGGCCGATCTGGTCGTACTGGGCGACGACGGGACGGTCGAGCGGGTGATCCGCGGAGGCGTCGATCTCTGAGGTCACGGGCACGGGGGGTGGCAGTGGGATGATCGGAGTCATGACCGATCAGTCCTCCCCCTTCACCGGATTCCCCGTCTCGCCCGTCTATGACGGCATGACCTCGACCGCCGTGCGCGATCTGCTCGATGTGCTCTCCGTCCCCGGCGTCATCTCGTTCGCCGGGGGTGCTCCGGCCGCCGAGTCCTTCGAGATCGACGACGTCCGGGAGTGCTTCGACTGGGTCTTCGCGAACCGGGGCGCCAAGGCCCTGCAGTACTCGTCGACCCCGGGGGAGCCCGAGCTGCGCGAGCAGGCGGCCCGCCGCGTCTCGCGCACGCTGCCCACGACCGCGGATCAGATCCAGATCACCACGGGCTCGCAGGAGGCCATCTACCTGGTGGGCCACGCGATGCTGCGCCCCGGGGACGTCGTGCTCGTCGAGCGGCCCACATACCTGGCCGCGGTCCAGGCCTTCGCATCCTCCGGCGCGCGGCTGATCGGGATCCCCTCAGACGACGACGGCGCCCAGCCAGAGGCGCTCGAGGAGCTGATCCGCGAGCACGACCCGCGCTTCGTGTACCTGATCCCCACGTTCCAGAACCCGTCGGGCGTGTCCATGCCAGCTCAGCGCCGTCGTGAGATCGCCGAGGTCCTGCTGCGCACCGGGGCCCCGCTGGTCGAGGACGACCCGTACGGCGAGCTGCGCTTCGAGGGCGAGACGGCCCCGCAGATCGCCGCGTTGCCCGGGATGGCGCGGCAGACGCTGCTGCTGAACTCGATGTCCAAGATCATGTCCCCGGGCATCCGCGTGGGCTGGATCCGCGGCGAGGGCCCCATCATGAACACGCTGTCGATCGCCAAGGAGGCCATGGGCCTGCACTCCTCGGTCGTGGATCAGCTGGCCGTGGCCCGCTACCTGGAGCACTACGACGTCGACGCCCACGTGGCCGAGGTCGCTGCGCTGTACCGGGGGCGCCGCGACGCGATGGCCGCAACGCTGCCGTCGATCCTCCCGGAGGGCGCCACCATCACCCGTCCGGAGGGCGGCATGTTCCTGTGGGCCACCCTCGGCAACGGGATCGACACCACCGCGCTGCTGCCCATGGCCGTGCAGGAGGGCGTCGCGTTCGTGCCCGGGGCGTCGTTCTTCGCCCACGACCCGGACCGCACGACCATGCGGCTGTCCTACGTGACGAACCCGCCGGAGGTCATCGACGAGGGCGTCGAGCGGCTCGGGCGGGCGCTGCAGCGCTGGCGGGGCTGAGAGGCGAATCTCGATGCGGGGATGCATCCGAAACATCCGGAGCATAGGTCACCCTTGCATGAGACGATGAGGACGCCCAGAGTCCCACTGCCGGGGCCGGCTCAGACGCGCGAGGAGATGTTCGGTGCCCGAGTTCACGTTCATGCGGGAGATCCAGATCCCTCAGGACATCTTTCCCCTCCTGATCCAGGGGGAGCAGCCCGTCTGCGCCTTCGCCACGTTCCGCGACGGCTCCGTGTTCACCAACAAGCGGCTGATCCTGCGCGATGTCCAGGGGATGACGGGCAACAAGGTCCAGGTCATGTCGCTGCCGTACTCGCAGATCGTCTCGTGGGCCTCGGAGAACGCCAGCTCCTTCGACATGGACTCGGAGCTGACGCTGAACACCCGCGCCGGGATCTTCAAGCTCAACCTGCGCGGCGGGATCGACGTCCGCGCGCTCGACAACCTGATCGCGCAGGTCGTGCTGGTCTGACCCTCTTCCCCATTGCCGAGTGGATACTCAGTTGCGCTGACCATGCGAACAGCGCAACTGGCTGACCACTCGACAGGGGTGAGGACGGGCGGTCCCGTGCGCTGCACAGCGCACAGGGCCGCCCGTTCTTCGTCCGCGACGCGGGGTGGTTCCATGCGTTTGCGTATGTTATCGAATCGTGAGCGTCACATAGCGATCGTTTTGCAAACGTGATCGAATGTGCGGTCGCACAGTGGTTTGCTTCAGCTACTGGGGCCGCCGCACCCGCGACAGGGCCTCAGAACTTCCGTTCACCACCCAGACACCGGGAGCTCTGCCATGAAGAAGACCACCGCCACCACTGCCCTGGCCGCCACCATCGGCCTCTCCGCTTGGACCATGACCGCTGCATTCGCCGTCGCGCCCGCACCTGCGCCTGCCGATCCTGCCCCTGTGGCCGCGCCTGCTGAGGCTTCCCCCGAGGATGTCCAGGCGCCCCTCGAAGACGGCATCGTCGACGAGTCGGGTGCCACGGCACCCGCCGCGGAGGAGATCGTCATCCCCGACTGGGCCCGCGACCTGGAGAACAACGTCTCCTGCGCCGATGCCGTGGGCACTCCGTACCAGGACAACGTCCTCAAGCCGGGCTGGCCGTCGATCCTCGATGCCGACGGCGACGGCATCATGTGCGAGTCCAATGGCGACGACGACGCCGCACGGGCGCCTTCGCTCGATCCGTGGGAGGGCGCTGGCCCGCCCCTCCCGGTCGGGTACGTGTACCCGAACTGCGACACCGCCTTCGCCGTCAGCGGCCGGCCCTACCCGTTCCCGATGTTCATGCAGTTCACGGGCCCTCACCTGGACATCGACGGCGACGGCATGGCCTGTGAGACTAATGGCGACGACGACGCGGCCTTCACCGGCGTGATCCACGAGGCCCCGCTGGTGACCGAGCCGGTCGCTCCGGCTCCGGCGCCTGAGACGCCCACGGGTGAGGCTCCGGCCGCCGAGGCCCCTGCCGCTGCCGCTTCGGCCGCGGAGGGCTCCCAGGTCGAGGAGGTTCCGGTGGGCGGTGCCGACACCGGCGTCTCCGAGTCGCCGAACCGCACGGGTCTGCTGGCCGGTGGGGCAATTGCCGCGCTGGTCGGAGGCGGGCTCCTGCTGCGCCGCGCGCGCCAGCGCTGACCCGCTGGCAGGTCGGGGGGCTCGGTGTCCGGGGATCGCCGCTCAGCACCGAGCTCCTCCTTCCTGCGGGTGGGCTGCGTCACAGAACGAAACCATGACGGGGCATTGGAAATGCACTGCTGGTCAGTGATCAGATGACTCGGCATGTTGTTCGCACTCGCGACGGCATGATCATTCATCTCACTCCAGAGGAGCCCCCCATGAAGAAGTTCGCAGCCGGCGCCGGCGCCACCGTTGTCGCCCTCGCCGGCCTGTCTGGTCTGAGCATCGCCCCGGCCGCTGCCTCGCCGTTCCAGAACTGTGAGCAGGCACGGAATGCTGGTGTCACCAACATCCGTATCGGTGACCCGAACTATTCGCCTGATCTGGACCGTGGAGGCGATGGCGTGGCCTGCGAGTCCGAAGGCGGTGCCGGGTCTCCCAGCATGGCCGCTCCCCAGGCGCCTGCGGCCGCTGCTCCGCAGGCCCCCGCCGCAGCCGATCCGGCCGCGGTGGAGCCGTGGACCTGGGACAACTGCTCGGAGGCCTTCGCCAACGGCGTCTCCAACATCCCGGCCGGCACCCCCGGCTACGGAACCCACCTGGACAGCGATCTGGACGGCATCGGCTGCGAGCTCGACGGCAGCGACGCCGCCGCCTTCCCGACTCCGGTCGACGGCAGCGCAGCCGATCAGGCCGCCAGTGCCGCCGCAGAGGCCTCCCAGGTCACCGAGATCCCGGCGGGCGCCGCCGAGACCGGTGTGCGGGTCAAGGCCGACTCGAACCCTGCTGGCACCGTCGGCCTGTCGGTGCTGGCGCTGGGCGCCCTGGCAGGCTCCGGCCTGCTGGTGCGCCGCGCCGTCAAGGCCTGACTGGAGCTGATCTCGCACCGGGCTCAACGCCTCGGTCCGCTTCCGGTGGCCGCGATGCCGTGAGGCATCGCGGCCACCGGGCCGCCCCCGCCGAGCCTGTCGGCAGGGATCTTGATCGCAGAGAGGATCACGACCATGAGGAACGCCCCGTCCGCTCGTCTGGCCGCGGCACTCGGTCTCGTCGTGGTCCTGAGCGGCTGCTCGGGCGGCGAGGTTCAGGCCGACCGGTCTCCGGAGCCTTCTGCCTCGACGGCCTCCGCCGCCTCGACGACGCCCTCCGCGGCAACATCAGCGTCGTCGTCGGGCCAGGACCCCGCCGTCATGCCCAAATCCGCCCCCACGGCCGTGCGGATCCCGGCGATCGGCACCGACTCCGAGCTGCTGCACCTGGGGCTGCGGGACAACGGCTCGCTCGAGGTCCCGCCCACGGGTCCTGACTCCCCGGCCTCCTGGTACGACAAGTCGCCGACTCCCGGTGAGCTCGGGCCGTCGATCCTGCTGGGCCACGTCAACGAGGAAGACGGCAGCGACGGCGTGTTCGCGGGCCTGCGCGATCTGCAGCCCGGCGATGAGATCCAGATCGAGCGCGAGGACGGCTCCACGGCCACCTTCGCGGTCGACTACGGCGAGGCCTACCCCAAGGACGACTTCGCCACGGACAAGGTCTACGGCAACACCGACGACTCCCAGCTGCGCCTGATCACCTGCGACGGCTACGACCCCGAGACCGGGCTGTGGGACGACAACTACGTCGTCTACGCCACGCTGACCCCCTGACCCCGCGCCGAGTGGATGCTCAATTGCGCTGTTCGCCCCGATAGCGCAACTGGGTATCCACTCGGCGGGGGGAGGTGGGACGAACCGGCTTAACCACGCACCCGGGGCTCAGAGCTCGAGCAGCATGGTGCCCTCGGCGGCCGTCGGGGCCCCGCGGTAGCCCATGGACTCGTAGAGCTGACGCGCGGGGTTGCCCGACTCCACGCTCAGCGACAGCGCGCTCAGCCCGCGTCGACGGGCCTGCTCGTGCAGCTCGTGCAGCAGCATCCGGCCCACGCGCCGGTTGCGCCACTGCGGCAGCACATGGATCGAGACCTCCGGGATGCCCTCCGCCACGAAGCCGTACCCCGGATCCTGCTCCGGCAGATGAAGCGCCCAGGCCGCTCCTGCCCATTCGTAGGTCGGCAGGGTCGCGATCGGCATGGCGACCACACCGAAGTCCCCGCGCTCGAGCTTCAGACGCGTGTAGTGCGCGAACTCGGGGCGACGATCGATCTCTGCGGGCTCGAAGCGCGGACCCTGCCAGTTGAAATTGCCCAGGGCGGCCTCCCGCAGGATGGCCGGGGCCTCGTTGGCTTCGAGCGGGCGGACCGTCAGGCCGGTGAGGCGTGGCTGAGGCAGCATCAGGCGGCCCCGCCGTCGAGCCGCTGGGGGGAGGAAGCAGAGGATTCGCGGCCCACCGAGCGGAAGAACCACGTGTAGAACGCGGTCCAGCCCAGGAGGAAGATCGCCAGCTCGACAGTGCGCGGCGAGACCCCCAGCAGCCGCGGGAGGCCGCGATCCGGGGCGCTGAGCCCGCAGCGCCGGGACAGGACCGCGATTCCGGAGATCGCGCCGGTGACCGGCACGAAGCGCGCTAGCCGGGCGGGGAGAGTCCAGAGAACGAGCCCGCTGAGGGACATGCCCTGCGCTGCGGCCGAGCGGGCGTAGAGCTTGTACGGGGTGCCGGTGAACGGCCCGATCATCAGCGCGGAGAAGCCCCGGGTGCCCATCTGGGCATCGACCTTGGCGACCATCGTGGAGCTGATGGCGGGGATCCGCGCCGCCAGGGTCGCGGAGCGAGCGGGATCCGTGCGCGCCGACCAGCGGTGGACCACGGCCCCGCCGAGAACGGCCCCGGCTGTGGCTGTGAGGGTCAGGGCCTGCGCCCGACCGGGGCGGCGCAGCCCCACGGCGGAGGTCCAGGCATCCGGGACGACGAAGAAGACCGTGGCTTCCGCGAATCCCCAGGTGAAGGCGACCCCGTGCTGGAGCAGCGCGCGACGGGCCCTGCGGCGCTTCTGCGATGGCTCGGTCATGTCCGCATCTTGCCAGCTGGGGCTCGCGACGGGGATGCAGGGCTGGACATCCGGGCTCACGGGTGGTCAGATCACATGACGAGCCATGCATTCATGATGGCAAACACTCGCGGCTGCACCGCGGGATCTCGGCTCAGGAGGCGCAGTGAGCATGTCTTCGCAGGAACCGCGCGACGACCGGAGCACCCGGAGCGAGTCTGCGGGGTCAGCGGTCACCGGGGAGCGGACCATGCGCCGCGAGATCCCGCAACGCAGCACGTCCTGGGCGCGGGCGGCGGCAGCGGCCGTCGGGCGCACGGGGATCA
>ENA-OOKA01000204-OOKA01000204.1-human-skin-metagenome-genome-assembly--contig:-NODE-204-length-19103-cov-8.744330_pt1 | contig 19103 bp, 10 predicted proteins | sample MGYA00248825_ERZ500995 | MGnify/ENA primary metagenome ERZ500995 (study PRJEB25958, sample SAMN03398540) | human skin metagenome | study: EMG produced TPA metagenomics assembly of the Human Skin...
GACTCTCCTTCAGGACCTACATAACGGCCCTGCCACTAAGTCTGACGCGCGACAGTGCGACAACGATCTTCCCAGTCGATCTTGACGGGAAGACCTATCGGCCGAACAAGGGTGGGTGGAAGACGAACGCGTCAGGCATGGATAAACTCCGGCACGCAGGCCGCCTTATGCCGAGCGGCAATACGCTTGGGTTCGTCAGGTATTTTGCTGATTTCCCTTACCAGATCTACTCGAACTCCTGGGACGACACTCGCCAGAGCGGCTACGGGGATGCCAAGACGTACGTTGTTCAGACGGCCAGCAAGGTCATTACGCGTTGCATGCTGCTAACGACGGACCCTGGAGACCTAGTGCTTGACCCGACTTGCGGGAGCGGCACGACAGCTCATGTCGCGGAGCAGTGGGCGCGTCGTTGGATCACCATTGACACGTCCCGAGTTGCATTGGCACTCGCGCGGCAGAGCGTGATGGCATCGCGGTACCCGTGGTACCTACTTGCTGACTCCGAGGAGGGTCACATGAAGGAGCAGTCTATGACTGCTCTGACACTGCCGAGGCCGCGGTTCGCCGGCCAGATCCGCGACGGCTTCGTCTATGAAAGGGCTTTGCATATCACCCTCAAGTCGATTGCTAACAACCCGGACATCAAGGAGGGGATGACTCGCGCCCAGATCGACGCTGCGATCAAGCGCCACGCCGACTTTGAGCTTCTGTACGACAAGCCGTTCGAGGACAAGAAGAGAGTTCGGGTTGCTGGGCCCTTCACAGTCGAGTCGCTTAGCCCGCACCGCGCATTGTCCTTTGATGACTGGGGCGAGCCCGTGTCGGAGGCCGAGGCAGCAAGAGACGCCGACGCTCCAAGTTTCGAGCAGACGATTTTGGACAACCTTTCCAAGGCCGGAATCCAGAACGGCACGAAGGCCGAGCGCATCAAGTTCGCGGCGTTCGAAACTTTCGCTGGTTCGTATGTCCAGGCGATTGGTGAGCAGATCCCGACCGGTGATAATGCAAAGCCTTCCAGGGTCGGAATCGCAGTCGGCCCGCAGTATGGCACCGTCAGCGCGACGTACGTGAAGCACGCCGCCAAGGAGGCCATCCAGGCCGAGAACGTCGATCTGCTCTGCATCCTCGGTTTCGCGTTCGACTCGAACGTCACCAACGTCACCAACGCTGACGGGGTCACGGTCGAGGCGACCGAGGAAGGGTTCGCTCACGTCGAGGGGTCGCGCCTGCTCGGCAAGCTTCCTGTCCTCATGGTGCGGATGAACGCCGACCTGCTCATGGGCGAGGAACTCAAGAAGACCGGCGCCGGCAACCTCTTCACAGTCTTCGGTGAGCCCGACATCGACATCACAAAGACAGACGATGGCTACGTGGTCGACCTGAATGGCGTCGACGTCTACGACCCGACCACTGGCGAGGTACGGAGCAACGACACCAGCCAGATCGCACTCTGGATGATCGACACCGACTATGACGGCGAGTCGTTCTTCGTCCGACACTGCTACTTCACCGGCGGCAACGACCCCTACAAACGGTTGAAGACCGCGTTGAAGGCCGAGCTCGATCCCGATGCGTGGGAGTCGCTGTATCAGACCGTCTCACGTCCCTTCCCTGCTCCGGCGGAAGGCAATAGGATCGCGGTCAAGGTCATCAACGACTACGGCGATGAAGTCATGAAGGTTTTCGAGGTGAACGATGGTTAACTCGTTGCTGGTTGGATTCGACGGAAGTACGCCGCAGAGCGATGATGATGTCGACCAGGCGATGCAACGTGCGCTATTGAGCTTGGACGCCAACGTCTTGCTGAACTTCTATCGTTTCAGCCCCAATGCTCGAGACGCACTTGCTTCGGTCCTGCGTGCGGCAGGTGAGCGGGTGTGGGTCAGCCATCAGGCGGCGACCGAATTCTGGCGGAATCGCTTGTCTGCAATCGATAGTCGAAACTCGGCGACGGAGCGGTTGCAGGATGCTCTCGACAAACAGGAGCGAGCCGCATTGACGGCGGCAGACACGTGGGCCAAGCAGATGGCGGTGCCCGACGAGGTGAAGTCCGACGTACGGGCCGCGCTCCAGGCTGGCTATGAGGCGGCGCGGGACCGCGTTGAATCCGAGTCCGGCACTTCGGAACAAATCTCATACGGGACGGCGAACGATCCTGTGCTGGACGTGCTTTCTGGCCTTCTTTCCGCATGCGTTGGGTCCGCCTTATCCGACTCGGACCACGCTGAGGCCGTAGCGGAGGGGAACCGCAGAGCAAAGGAGGAGGAGCCGCCTGGCTATCTGGACGCGGGGAAACTCAACGAAGGAAATTCTCGTGACGGCGCTAGCGGTGACTACCTCGTTTGGATCCAGTCCGTCAAGGAGGCGACAGCTCGCGGTATTCCGCTCGCGATCGTGACCGGCGATGAGAAGGAAGACTGGTGGTGGAAGCACAGGAACGTGTTTCTCGGTCCCCGACAAGAACTCGTTGCCGAGTTCTCACAGTGCTCTGACCAACGCCTGTTCTTGCTTCGTCCGGTTCAGCTCATCAACCACGCACATTCATTGAACGTTGAAGTTCCTGAGGGCGCAGCAAAGGACGTCGAAAGTGCAACTACGGAAAGCGGCGACGCGCGCTGGACAAGGGAAGCGGTTCTCGAACTTCTCAGGCGCCTCGATGCCGAAGGACGCGAGCAGGCAGATGTGATCCGCTCCGCTGCTACTCAGGGTGGAGTTATTAAGCGAGACGAGGTGTACGAAATCGCAGGCTATAACGAGGACCGCATGCTCCGCGGCTTCACAAGGCCAACCTCGCGTATCACACGCAAGTTGCAGGAAGAGGGTCTGGTCGGCGCCGATGTCGAGCAGGCTTTGAAGCCTGTGTATGAGAGCGGCGTCCAGGTGCTCAGTTTTGAGATTCCACTGGATATGGTCGAGATTCTGAACATGGAGCCCGGGTCGCAAATTGTGACGGGTTCTGATGAATAACTACACGGCGCCCAGAAAGAGGCCATCCGTTGCCTTGACGAGCCGCTCCAGATCATTGCTTGCGCAGGGTCCGGTAAGACGCAGGTCATATCCCAAAGGATTGCTGAGATCCTCAAGCAGTCGGGAGCCGAGCCTCGCAACGTGATTGCTTTCACTTTCACAGAGAAGGCCGCAGCCGAGCTGACGGAGCGCATCCACGCAGTCTTGGATGCGGAAGGCGTCAGCACTCAGGGCATGGCGGAGATGTACGTCGGGACCATGCACGGCTATGCCCTCGACCTGATCCAGCGGCTAGTCCCCGAGACCTTCAAGTTTTCTGTGCTGACTGACATCACAAACAGGCTCTTCATCGACCGCAACAGTCGCAAGGCGGGACTCACCTCGTGCCCGACGCTTTCCTCTGGAACCCCTCGGTTGCGTCGGTTCGTACATTCGAAGCTCTACCAGCAGGTGACTGCAACGCTACGGGAAGACACTGTCGATGAGGCGCTGGTTCCCGCCGATGTGTTGCAGTCGTACTGGGACTACATGCAGCTTCTGTACGACAACTCGTACTTCGACTTCACCGAGATGATCAACCTCGCGGTGCAATTGTTGGAGGGTGCCCCTGGTATGGACGACGCAGCACGCCTGGTTCAAGCCCACATCGCCGCAGACGTCCGATTCGTGGTCGTCGACGAGTACCAAGACGTCAACCCGCTGCAGGAACGGCTCGTCGAGGGTCTCACGCGGTTTGGTGCAAACCTCTGCGTCGTCGGCGACGACGATCAGACCATCTACCAGTGGCGCGGAAGCGAAGTCGGCAACATCGTCACCTTCAAGGATCGATATGTCGGTGTCCGCCAGGTCACGCTGGACGACAACTTCAGGTCCAGTGAGGGCGTCGTCGAGGTGGGCCGCTCCGTCGCAGAGCTCATTCCAGCCGGCACCCGGCTCCCGAAGGCCATGGTGGCCTCGGGACACCAGGCTTTTGCTCGCGGGGACCTCCTTGCGTTGGACTTCGACGATCCAGACGCGGAGGCCGCATGGATCTGCGACCGTCTGCAAGCCATGCGTGGGGTTGCGTTCACAGACGACCCGAGCGCAGAGCAACGCGGTCTGTCGTGGTCCGACTGCGCAGTGCTCTTCCGCTCAGTCGCGCGAGACGCCGGACCCCTCGTCGACGAGATGAGGCGTCGCGAGATCCCGTACGTCATCCAAGGCCTCAACAGAATGTTCGACAGCCCTGAGATTCAGGCCATCGTCGGCGTGTTCCAGTACGTCGTCGCTGACATCGATGCCCTGACCCTGCGTGGCCTATTTGACGACGCTCATTTGGTCCCGTCGTCTGGCGACTGGGAATCAGCCATCAGGGTCCTCGACGAGGGCCGCGACTTCGATCGCGGTGAGCGGTGGGGTGTCTACAACATCCAGCGCCTCTACCTCGAGTTCCTCGAAGCACTGACCCTGCGTGAGGACACCGTGCCTGGCAATGCCAGCCGAGCCGAATTGGTCTTCTACCAGCTCGGCAAGTTCAGCCAAGCGATCTCGGATTTCGAGGCCATCTACTTCAACACTGACCCAGCTCAGAAGTACCGCTCCTTCGCGGACTGGCTCGAGCACCAGGCGCCCGACTATTACGCGGATGCAGATGCCGATGTCGGTTATGCCGCACCGGACGCTGTGGTCATCTCGACAGTCCACCAAGCCAAGGGCATGCAGTGGCCGGTCGTCTTCGTCCCGTGCCTGCGCAACAACCGGTTCCCGGCGAAGCGACAGGGCGGTCTCGGGTTGTTCCACGTCTTCCCAGACACAGCGGTTACCAATGGGACTGATGCACGTTTAAGTGTCAGTTTGGGTTTCACGCTGCGAGGTTCGCAGCGGGTTTCATGATCGCCTCGTACTCCACCGGCGTCAACCGGCCCAGGCGCGCTTGCCGACGCCGACGGTGATACGTCCGCTCAATCCAGGTCACGATTGCGATCCGCAACTTCTCGCGGGTAGACCAGCGCCGGCGGTCGAGGACGTTTTTCTGCAAGAGCGCGAAGAACGATTCCATTGCCGCATTATCGCCCGCTGCACCCACGCGACCCATCGATCCGGCCAGCCCGCGCCTGGTCAGAGCGGTGACATACTTCCGTGAACGAAATTGCGAGCCCCTGTCGCTGTGGACCACGCAACCGGTCACGTCCCCGCGCCGCACGGCGGCCATCTCCAGGGCATCCACAGCCAGACGGGCCTTCATCCGGCTGTCAATGGAATAGCCAACGATCCGGCCGGAGTACACATCCTTGATCGCACAGAGGTAGAGCTTGCCCTCGTCCGTCTTGTGCTCGGTGATGTCGGTCAGCCACAACTCGTTAGGACCAGCCGCGGTGAAGTTCCGTTCGACCCGGTCGTCGTGGACGGGCGGACCCGGCTTCTTCCCGTTCTTCGCCCGAGCCTTGCCGAACACCGACCACCACTGATTTCTCGAGCAGATCCGCCAAGCGGTTCGGGTGCTCATGGCCTCACCGGATGTGCAGGCTTCATCGGCGAGGAACCTGTAACCGAACTCCGGATCATCGCGGTGGGCATCATAGAGAGCATTCGCCCGATAGGCCTCGACTAATTCGGCATCAAGGACCGGCCGTGTGAGCCAGCGATAGTACGGCTGGCGGGAGAGCTTCAGAACCCGGCACGACACCGCAACGGGAATCCCGTCGGCGGCGAGCTCTCTCACGAGCGGGTAGAGCCTTTTGACGGCAGGTTCGCCTGCGATAGATAAGCGGCCGCGCGGCGGAGGACTTCGTTCTCCTGCTCGAGCAGCCGGTTGCGTCGCCTGAGCTCACGCAGCTCCGCGGAGCCGTCGGTGCTGGTGCCGGGTTTGTTGCCGGCGTCGATCTCAGCCTGGCGGAGCCATTTGGCTACGGTGCCTTCGTGGATACCGAAGTCGGCACCGATCTGCGCGATCGTCGTCGACTCGTCACGGTTAAGAGCGACGCGGACGACGTCCTCGCGGAACTCTTTCGGGTAGGGCTTGGGCATGGTGACATCCTTCCAGGCCCACGCATTGGTAAGCCAGATCAGGTGACACCTATCCGTGCATCAGTCCCAATCCTGATCGGTACCGGGGGACGTTCGAGGACGAAACGCGGCTGTTCTATGTCGCAGTCACCCGTGCCCAGAAGTACCTGTTCATGTCCTACTCACCGGTACCAGGCAATCGACTGTATGGCCGCCGGTCAGCGTTCTTCGACCACTGTGCACGGCAGACGTGGTTCCTGACGCGCGATCCAGGATCGCCAGGTCCGACCCTGCCGCCCCAAGCGAGGCGGAAGACGCCCAATCTCACGCTGTCATTCTCGGAGTTGAAGTACCTCTTCGAATGCCCGTATCAGTTCAAACTGCGGTTCCTCTACGGCTTCAACCCGCCTTTGCACGAGGCGCTGGGCTACGGCAAGGGTTTGCACGACGCCTTGGCGGAAGCACACAAGCGGGCACTCGAGAGTGATGTCCTCGCGGGCGATGCCGCCGAGGAGCTCGTGGACCGGCACCTCCACGTGCCATACGCCTATCCAGCGCTCAAGGCGACGCTGCGCGCGTCGGCGATCAAGGCAGTCAAGCGGTATCTCAACGATCACGGCGCTGACCTTGAACGTACTGTCCACAGCGAGAAGCAGATCCAGGTGCATGTCGCTCCCGGCATCACAGTGGATGGCCGGATCGACCTGGTCAGGCGACTGGACAGCGACGAACTCGCGATCGTGGACTTCAAATCAACTGAGCGGGCGCAGGACGAGGACGTGACACGCGACCAGCTCCACGTCTACGCGGTCGGCTACCAGGAACTGACCGGCGAGCGAGCCGATCTCGTCGAGGTCCTCAACCTCGACGAGCAGGGAGAGACGATCCGTGAGCTAGTTGAGGGCCCTCTACTCACGTCAGTGCGAGGAAGAATCAAGGACGCAGGCGATGCGCTTCTTGCGAACGATCTTCCTCGACTCCCGATGTGGGAGGACAAGTGCACGAAGTGCGATCTCGCCGAGCTTTGTCGCGAGGTGCCGCCAGCCGAGAGAAGAGCTCGGCGGGTTGCTTCTGGTCGATGAGGGACGGAGCTGTCGATCGCGATCGGGGCAGGGGCGCGCAAGGTGGGGTTTGCTATAAGCGTCCCCCTCGAGGAAAGAGCAATGGCAATGAGAACGACTATTGCCCGTCCGGTGATTGCGGTGAGAGACATCGGCCCACCGCGGCCATGAACGGGGTCCTCTGGTGAAACACCTCCCGGCAGCATCAGAACCTCCGCTACCGAGCTCCGGCCGAGGTCGAAGCCGCTTACTATGCCATCGGCACCAGCGAGGAACACCTCGCAAACCTCTAGGAACCAAGCCAAGGACGCTTCGATGGGAAGCATGAGACCGAATGGAGACCGGCGGCAACGGGCCGGAACGGCTCATTCCAACGTTCGCATTGCACTACTGGTAAAACCCGGCCAAGAGTTCAACCGGTTGCCGTGAGCTTCTCCGCTACACAGACTACCTCTTGGACTTGGAGCGAGGAGTGAACTGTGGGTAATCACGAAGAGCGGAAGAATCGCCCTGCACGTACATTGTGAGTGCAGTCAGCGCCTTCTTCTCGATCTGGCGGATTCGCTCCCGCGATACTCCAAACACCTGCCCGATGGCATCCAGAGTTTCAGGTTCATCGGTGTACCAGCCGTGGCGCCTACGAATGATCTCTGAGTCGCGAGCAGGCAGCAGGAAGACCATGTCCTCCACGGCCTGACGGCGTTCGTACTCGAGCACCGCCAGCTCTGGACCATCAAGTACCCGATCGGAATGCTGCGTGTATTCATCGAGCAGCGATCGGCGGTCGTTGAACATACCCTTCACAGCATCCAGCTCGAGCAGGCGTTCGAGTGGGATCGGTTCGAGACGCAGAATGCGTTCAGCTTCCTTGCTGAAGTCCAAATTGTGCTCCGGATCTCTCCGCCACCTGCTGAGGCTTTCGGTCACATGAACCGGCAGCCGAATGGTTCGAGCTGTGTCCGCGATAGCGCGGGTAATCGCCTGCCTGATCCACAAGGTGGCATATGTCGAGAACTTGGTGCCGCGCGTGAAGTCGAACTTCTCCACCGCACGAACGAGCCCCAGGTTTCCTTCCTGGATGATGTCGAGGAAGTCGAGCTTGAGATTCGGGGTCACATATCGCTTGGCGATGCTCACCACCAGGCGGAGATTGCAGGCGATGAATCGCTCACGTGCTCGGATCCCGTCGCGAACCACCCATTCGAGCGCCCGGAGTTCGGATCGGGTCGAGAAGCGCTGTGTTTCGAGGACATGCTGAGCGTAGAGCCCTGCCTCGATCATCTTGGCGAGCTCGACTTCTTCTTCCGCGGTGAGAAGACCGGGTTCCCCGATCTGCTCCAGGTACTGCCTGACCGGATCGTCGGATATGGGGGTATCTCGCAACCGTTCCGGTACAGAATCGTCGTCGTCGGCTTCGTCGATCTCGATTCGGAGCACGATCTCGGCATCAGTGGACGACGAGGTCTCCGGAGCTGGTGCTTCTTCAGTTGTCTCGGTGGATGGGGCAGGGATTCCAATGGCTTCGGGCGGGACGTCCGACGGAACCTCAGGCTCAACCAGAAGAAACCTCCGCAATTCACGGACCTGATGTTCCTGGAAGTAGCCCGTTCGTGCTGCTGGTTCGAGGATCGGCTCCAGGTGGTCAGCCTTGCCGTGTTTCAGATCTTCGATCGTGTCCATCGCATACAGATGAACGTATCTGCCCGGTCCGCCGTCATGCTTTCGCCGGATGACGCGGCCCAAGCGCTGCACGATCTGCCGCGACTGCCGGCTCGCGGATACGACGATGGCGAAGTCAGCCTCCGGGACGTCGATGCCTTCGTCCAGAATCCGCGGGGCGCACAGTGCCTTTGCATGCCCGAGAGCGAACCGTTGCAGGGCTCCCCTGCGTTCCTGGGGCTTCGACTCACTGCTGATGACTTCGGCCCGGATTCCCACGCGAGCCAACGTCCGCCCTGCTGCCGACGAGGTGTCGATGGTCTCCGAGAACACCAGAGTTCCGGCGGACTTCCTGATGACGGGAGCGAGCTCAGTCAGCAGGTTCTGCTTCGCGACAGAATCCGACAGCACTCGCTGGCGCCGCGCGACAGCTTCCATGTAACGGCGCGCCATGATGGCCTCGGGCGAGTGATCGTTCTCACGTCCTGCCAACTGCTGGATCCTCTTGAAGAAGACGCTCCCCCGCGCGCCCTGGAGCTTGAGTCTGACCGAAAGAGCTCGACCCACTTTGGTGATCGTATGCGTCACCTGGTCGTACTCGGCCCTCTCGTCAGGGTTGAGTGAGACACCGACGAAGGCGAGGTGGAACGGCGCGATGACCTTGTCCTCGAGCGCTCGGTCATACCACATGCGGAATACCACACCGCCGAAGTAAGGGTCGAGTTCTGAGGAGTGGGCCTGGTCCGGCCGCGAGTACGTCGCTGTGAGTCCGAGCCTGTACTCGAACCGGCTGCTCAGTGCTTTGACGAAGGCCGGCGCAGCATAGCGATGACACTCGTCCGCGATGATGAGCCCCTGCTGGTGCTCGGCCAGCAGGGTACGCCTGGCCGCGGAGTTGATGATCGAAACGAGGATGTCACATTCGGCGAGGCTGTCGTGGCGACCATTTCCCAGAGTGCCGATGAGAGCCTGCGGGATGGTTTCCGACAGGCGTCGCTGCCATTGCGACTGCAGTTCCGCTGTGGGTACGAGCACAAGCGTCTTGATTCCGTTCTTGAAGGCCTCGAACGCTGCTGTGATGCCGAGCATCGTCTTACCGGCGCCGGTCACGGCTTCGATGACTCCTCTGGCGTCCGACCGGCGCCACGTATCCAGCGCCTCCTGCTGCCACCGCCAGAGATGCGGGTTGACCTCGCTCACCGGGCGGGATCTCAGGATTCGGAGGAACTCGTCCTCGACCGGCTTCGCCGCCTGCGCAGCATCCACGACCTCGCTGGCATCGGCCGCCCCGGGAAACCGGGGCGGGTGCGCCGGTTTCGGTGGGATGTGAATGTTGGGCGGGTATACGCCGGTCGCCATCTTTGGTCCTTCGCTCACCGAGAGGTTCGTTGAAATTGAGAGTAGCTCCACCCTCAGACACGGGCGCCTTCGACCAGCGGCCGAGACAGCCCACAAAGCGAATCAGACCCACAGGTTCTCCTGCTGGTTCCCAATTGATTCGGCGACTGATCGAGAATCGCATAACCTCCGCTAGAGTTCGTGCCAATAGCGTGGTTTCAATGTGCCTCAACCGGAAACGGTTGGGCGACTCGAGGGAAGGCAAGATCGCATGGTGATGCTGACACCGGCAGAACGGATCAACCGGGCTGGCGTCATGATCGGCGAGGCGGTCTCTCCATTCGTCGCGGCGAACGCTCCTTCCGAGGGCGAACTCGACTCCTGGTTGCCTGTGCTCGCGGCCAAGGACGAGACCGACGGCAGGCCACCGCTTCAGCGCAGCATGAGCGACGTGCGCGTTCTGCTGTTGGTCCAGGCTCGCTATTGGAGGAACTTCCGCTACCCGACCAAGCCGAGCCAGACCGCATGGGCCAACGAGCTGCTCGGAACCTTGAACCGGGTGGCCCATGTGCCCCATCAGATCACCTTCGTGGATCTCATCACCTTCCTCGGCATCGCACACAAGCTCCTCGGCAGCCTCAACGCGGACCCCGAGCTCCAGAAGAATCTGCAGCACCAGGCTCACGAGGCGATGCGGGACAGCCTGCAGCACGATGGGGTGCTGCCGACGCCGGAAGCACCGCTGCCGCCGGCGGGGCCGGGGGAATCACTGACACCGCTGACGGTGTCCCCCGCTCCCGCCGCACCTGCACCTCCGGTTCAGTCCGCACCCCAGCCACCGGTTCCGTCGTCGGTCGAAGCCACCGAGGACACTGCGGATCCTGCACCCGAACCGCACGAGTCGAACAGCGCCGCAGCCGAATCCGGCCGGAAGAACGAACTCTCCGGTGAGGAAGCCACGAACGAAGAAGCTCGACTGATCGAGCTCTTCTTCCCCCGAATCCCCGGCAGCGACGTCGGTCTCGATGATGAGTTCATCGCCGTCCGCAACCTCAGGATGGTCGTGTTCTACCGCAAGGACCTCAACTTCGCGCTTGCCCACAACCGGGTCAGCGTCTTCGCCGGAATCGGAGTCGTCGCGGGCGGTCCCGAGTCGGATGGTTCCGCCGACGAGAACACAGTCCACAAGATCAGCGGACTCAGTGCGCGTCTCGGTTCCCTCAGAAACGACGACAGTGCCGCGTGGACCGGCCCGAAGATCGAGCTCCATGACGGGGAGAGCTGGTGGGCGGAGCCGGCCGACCTCAACTGGGCGCTGCCGCACGGACACTTCATCGGAATCGACGAGGCGACCGCAGACACGCTCGAGCTCGAGTTCGAATACGACGGTGTCCGCATCCAGCGCTCGATCCCGTTACGAGTCCTCGCTCACGACCAGTGGACGCCTGCAACTGTGCCGGAGATCGTCGCGGCCTTCGTCCGGCCCCGCGCGGAAGCCGTCGCGTCCGTACTCTCCACAACCTCGGACCTCCTGGCGGAGCGGACCGGCGACCCCTCGCTCGTCGGCTATCAGGACACCCCGGAACGCGTCCTCGAGACTGTCAAGGCGATCTACGATGCCATCCGCAGCTTCGGCATCCGCTATTCGGAACCACCCGCGTCATTCGAATCCGATGGCCAGAAGATCCGCACCTCCGATGTGGTCCTTCACGAACGCTTCGGTACGTGCCTGGACACGACGGTGCTGTTCGCCGCCGTCCTGGAGGAAGCCGGTATCCAGCCTTACATCGTCCTGCTCAAGGGCCATGCCCTGACCGGCTTCACCCTGAAGCCGGTCACCACCGAGCCGGTCACCTCTGATTCCGATCAGCTCAGCAACCTGTTCGGCAGCGGCTTCTTCCTTCCGGTCGAGACCACGGTGTGCGTCGCAGGCAAGGATGTGAGCTTCGAGGACGCGGTGAAGAGTGCGCTCGATACGTGCAGGAACGGCCGAGCAGTGCGGCTCGCCGTCAATGTCCAAGCTGCCCACCGCCGGATCAGCCCCCTGCCCACCGTCGTCGACAAGGGCGGGGAGCGGACCATCGTCGTCGTCGAGAACCGGGCCGGCGGCAATCGCGGCCTGCCAGGTGCCTCGGCTCCCGAGGTGGCTGGGACGACGGTGCAGCTGACGGGATCCATCTACCCGTACAGAGTGCAGCGGTGGCGGTCGGACCTGCTCGATCTGTCGTTCCGCAATCCCCTCCTGCGACTTGCTGACTCCCGCGGTGTCAGCTTCCTCGTACCCGGCGATGACCTGGGCGAGTTCGAGAATCGCCTCGCGGAGAATCAGTCCATCCAGCTGACACCCCATGAGAACGTCGACAGCATCGACCTCGAACAGGGCCTGCAGTCCGCGTCGCAGTACGACGATTCCAAGCTTTCCAGCCTGTTCCACGAGGAGGGTCGGACCTATGTCGCCGCACAGCGAGGGCGCACTCAGAACAAGCTGACGAGTCTGCGACGGGACGCCAGGTCCATCAAGGAGGACACCGGAGCCACAGCGCTCTTCGTCAGCGTCGGACTCCTGAAGTGGAAGTCGGCTGGCCGCCGCGGAAAAGCGCAGGAAGGCCGCAGCCCCCTGTTCCTGCTCCCGGTCGAGCTGACCGGCAGCAACACCCGTCCGTATTCCGTTCGGATGGAGCCCAACGCGGAGATGCAGCCGAACTACTGCCTCATCGAGAAGCTGCGACAGGAGTACGACCTGACGCTTCCGCAGCTGGAGAGCCCGCCGGCGGATGACGCGGGCATCGATCTGCCGCGCGTCTTCCGAGAGCTGCGCGAGCTGTTCCTCGAACGCGGGCTCGACTTCGCGGTCGAGGACCGCGCCCACCTCGCGATCCTGCAGTATGCGAGTCTCGACATGTGGCGGGACGTCAGCGACAACTGGGAGAAGCTCACGACGAGCCCGGTCGTTGATCACTTCGTCCACCATCCCAGCGAGGTGTTCAGCGACGCGGTGGAACCGGCTGAGGTGAAGCCCGCCGACGAGGTCGGCACCTACCTGCCCCTGCCCGCCGACGGCAGCCAGCTCGCTGCGGTCAAAGCCGCCTCAGCAGGCTGCAGTTTCGTGCTCGAAGGACCTCCTGGCACGGGCAAATCGCAGACCATCACGAATATGGTCGCCGATGGCATCGCCAAGGGCCGGACGATCCTGTTCGTCGCGGAGAAGCAGGCGGCGCTCACCGTCGTCCACGACCGGCTCAAGAACGTCGGGCTGGAGCCCCTGGTGCTCAACGTGCACGGCAAGGACCAATCGATCAACCTGGTCAGGGACCAGATCAGGAAGTCGCTGCTCGCGACCGCCAAAGGCAACGCCGGAGTCTTCGACACGCTCCAGAAACAGCTGCGCCACCACATCGAAGATCTCGAGAGCTACCCCGATGTCGTCCATGACGACGCCGAGGGACACTCCATCTGGGACCGATATCAGCGCTGCCTCCTCCTGGAACGGAATTTCCCGGTTGCGGCCGGGTGGACACCTGCGGAGATCACCGTCACCCCTGAGGTCCTCGACCTCGATCAGGAGGAGATCCGCCAACTGGCCCAGACCGTCGACCTCGCAGCCCGGCGCACCCGCGGGGCGCGGCTCCCGCAGGAGTGGACGTTCATCGGACCTTTCACCGAGGCGCCCACCCGGCCCAATGACACCGGCGCTATCGCTGGGGTGGCCGCGACGATCGCCGAGGCCGCGCACCAGGTGGCTGTCGCGCTGGCCGAGATTCCCCAACCCCTTGCGGACTTGCTCGATCACCTCGACGCCGGTCAGCAGAATGCGTTGGACGCGTGGCTGGCCGACCTCCCGACGAACCGAGCAGTACTCCCCCGCGACCTCAGCGCTGCGCGACTGACTTCTGCCGCGATGCAACAGCGCATCCACGAACTCCAGCGTTTCCGGCAGCGCTGGATGAACGAGCAGGCAGGTTTCAACCCGGCCGCGCTCACCGCTGATACGACGGCTCTCCAGGCAGAGTACGAGGAGTCCCAGCGCGCAGGCTTCATGCAGCGCAGGCGCCTGACGAAGCTCACCCTGGCCAAGATCACCGCCAACGCCAACGCGAACGCAGCAGCCGCAGTCGAGCAGGATCCACTGCGCTTCCTCGCCTCGCTCCGAGCATTCCAGGAAGAGCACACCGCGACGCGGGCGCGACTGACTGACGGACTTCCGAATCAGAAGGACCTGAACCGCCTGCATCTCTTCAGCGACGAAGCGATGCACCTACTCGTGGACGAGGCGCAGAGTGCTCGGGGGTGGGAAACGCACGCCACGCTGACTCGTGCCCTCGTGGCGGCTGCGCCTGACGCCGGCCCGATCGTCGATGCGCTAGTGCGGCAGGACCCGCGGGCCGCGCAGCAGGGCAGGTTCAGCGCCGCCGTCGAGCGGTTCCGCACCGCATGGGACGAGTTGCGGAAATCTGCGGGAGCGACGGACGCCTCGATCGCCGGCTGGCTGCAGAACCGCACCCTCATCACACGCGTTCGTGAGTGCTCCGCGGAGTGGAACCGGGTCGCCGCCGACAGGGCAGCGCAACCGGACTTCATGCGGCAGGTCGAGCTTCAACGAGTGCTGAGCGAGCTGGCCGAAAAGGGACTGGCCGCCGAGGCGGATGCGATCCAGCACGGGCACGAAACTGACCACCTCGCCGAGGCGGTCGGACTCGCCGCCGAACGGCGGCGGCTGGAGTTGCAGCTGCACGCCAGCGACCTCGACATCTTCGACTCCGAGAAGCGCGCAGAGCAGGTTCGCGAGTACGTGAATCTTTCGCGGGAGCTCAAGCGGCAGCTGCGGAGCGAACTGCCGGCCAGGCTCCTCGCGCGTCGTGTAGAGCACAGTGGTGTCAGCGTGGGGCTGCGCAAGGAGATCGAGCGCAAGCGCGGGGGGTCTATCCGCCGGCTGTTCGAGAATTTCGGTCAGGAGATCCTGGGACTCACCCCCGTGATCCTCATGAGCCCCGCATCGGTGGCCCGCTTCCTGCCTGTGGACTCGACTCGCTCGATTCGGTTCGACACAGTGATCTTCGACGAAGCGTCCCAGGTCAGGGTCGCGGATGCGATCGGAGCCCTGGGCCGCGCGGATGCAACGGTGATCGTCGGTGATTCCAAGCAGATGCCGCCCACCAACGTCTTCGGCGCCGCGTCCACCAGCGACGACGAGGACGTCGACATTGCCAGTGCAGAAGCGCTGGTGAGCAACATGCGCGGCGAGAGCGGAGCCAACGACACTGGTGCTGGAACGCCGGCGGGCGCCTCGGCGACGGCTGACCAGGAGAAGGACCAAGGGTTCGCGCTTGCAGCAGCCGACCAGGAGTCGATCCTCTCCGAAGCCGTCGGGTCCGGCCTGGAACAGCGTTGGCTGTCGTGGCATTACCGTTCCAAGCACGAGAGCCTCATCAGCTTTTCGAATGTGAAGTACTACAACGGGAACCTGCAGGTGTTCCCCGGACCGCCCGAGGCACGCGAGGGTCTGGGAATCCGCGTCACCTACGTCGGTGGATTGTTCGACCGGGGCAAGACCCGCACCAACGAGGTCGAAGCCCGAGCGATCGTCACCGAGATCACCGAGCGGATACAGGTGAACCCGAGTGCATCGATCGGCGTGGTCACCTTCAATACTCAGCAGCGGGACCTGATTCTCGACCTGCTTGAGCAGTCGGAGTCGGTCGAGGTCCGGAGAGCGCTTGAACGTGACGAGGAAGCAGTCTTCGTGAAGAACCTCGAGAACGTGCAGGGCGACGAGAGGGACGTCATTCTGTTCTCCATCGCGTTCGCGAGGAACCCGGAGACAGGAACGTTCAGCCACAACTTCGGCCCGCTCAACAACAGCGGTGGTGAACGGCGCCTCAATGTCGCGATCACCCGAGCGCGGGAGGAAGTCGTCCTCTTCTCCTCGATCCGTTCCGGTGACATCGACCCCTCGAAGACCCAGGCCGAGGGTCTCCTGCACCTCAAGGAATACCTGGCGTACGCGGAGCACGGTGGCCTCGCGGGCCCGGGCGGGGCACTGCAGTTCAACGCTGACGACCTGTATCGCGAGGAACTGGCCGAGGCGCTGCGGCAGGCCCGGCTGGAAGTCGTCACCGACGTGGGCACGTCCAAGTTCAGGGTGGATGTGGCTGTGCGTGCCTCCGAAGATCACGGTTGGCTCGCGATCGTGCTCGACACGCCCGAATGGGCCAAGCGGCAGACGACCGCGGACCGGGAATCGCTCCCGTCCGAGATCCTGCAGCGCGTGATGGGTTGGCAGGACACCGTCCAGGTGCTGCTGCCAGCATGGATCCAAGGGCGCGAGGCGGTCATCAGCGACATTGTGGCGCGGGCTGAGGCACTTGCTCCTGCCGTGCCCGAGGAACGCGACAGCGCGGTTCCGGAGCAGGCGGCAGGTTCCTTCGATGGGGAATCCAACCGGCCCGAGGATTCCGAGGGAGCCCCCGACGCCGACATCTCGATGCTTGATCTGGAGGTCACGGAGGAAGAGCAATCCGCTGAAGCCGGGGCGGTTGATGAAACAGGATTGCTGAGCGACGGGGCACGCAGGGAGACCCAGCAGCTGGACACCCTCGCTCCGATGCGCTCCGCGCCTCAGGTCCAGGAAGCCGCTGAGGAGCCCCAGGTTTTCGACACCTCCGGTGAGTACCCGTTCGCCGAGGCAACGGGTGAGCAGATCGCTGAATCGAGCGTGTTGGACAGGCTGTCCGAACGGCAGAGCCGAGGTCAGGTGCAGGAGCAGCTGACGGAGATCATTGAGACGGAGGGGCCGGTCGAGGCGAATCGCTTGGCGCGTGTACTCGGTAACCGGTTCGGGCTGTCACGCGTCACCAAGTCCCGCGTCGCGCAGATCCTTGGATGCTCGCCCATCAAGCCGGAGAAGAACCGGAAGTTCGGTGACTTCTACTGGCCCTCAGCCGTGGATCCTGCCGAATACACCGGCTACCGCCCTCGCTACGACGCCGACCTCACCCTGTCAGTCAGCGAGATCAGCCATCGCGAGCTGGCGAACGCAATGGCCGCTGTGCTGCACAACTCCGGACCGCTGCCGGAGGACGTGTTGCTGCGGGAGACCATAGGAATCTTCGGGTGGTCCCGGTTGGGGCGGCACATCCAGGAACGGCTGAAGGACGTAGCAGGCTGGGCTGTAGAGGTGGAGCGGATCTCCTTGGATGAGAACGGGGAGTACTTCGTAGAGAAGTAGTAACCGTCGCGGTCGTTCCGGCCAAAATGACCTTTGCCTGGAACTCCGAAAATGTGTACCGGGGCCTGACCCTTGTTCGTGGACACGCTGATTCCAGCATTGGCTGGGGAAGCGAGATTATGAACCATGGCCAGAAAGAACTACTCCGAGGAGTTCCGCCGGCAGGCGGTCGACCTGTATGAGTCGACTCCGGGAGCGACGCTCCGCGGTATCGCGGAGGACCTCGGGATCGTCCGGGGAACGCTGCGGCAGTGGCTGGAGACTCACGGGACCGGGAAGAAAACGGCGGCTGACGGCACGCTGACAGACAGCCCGTTGCGGTCCGCGCCGACGGCTTCCACATCGGATCCTGATGAGCCGCTCGAGCAGCGCGTGGCACGGCTGGAGGCGGAGAACGCCCAGCTGAGAGCCGAGACGACGAAGCTCACCACAGAGCGGGAGATCCTCCAGAAGGCCGCGAAGTATTTCGCCGGGGAGACGCGCTGGTGAGTCGCTTCCAGTTCGTCGCCGAGAACTCCACCACCTACCCGGTGAAGCGACTGTGCGAGCTCGTCGAGATCGAGCGCTCCTCCTACTACGCCTGGCAGACAGGCACCCCAGCTCGGTCCGCGCGGGCCGCTTCCGATGGCGAGCTGCTCGAGCGGATCCGCATCATCCACGCGGAGGACGATGCCCAAGGCGTCCCGCGGATCACGGCCGAGCTCAACGACGGGGCCGCGCCCGAGGACCGCGTCAACCACAAGCGGGTCGCCCGCGTGATGCGGGAGGCCGGACTCAGCGGGTACGTCAAGAAGCGCAAGCACCGCACGACGGTGCCCGAACCGGCCGACCAGGTCGTTCCTGACCTGCTGAAACGGGATTTCACCGCCGAGGCGCCGAACCAGCGCTACGTCGGCGACATCACCTACCTGCCGCTGTCCGAGGCCAGTGGCGGCGGGAACCTATATCTGGCGACCGTGATCGACTGCTACAGCCGCCGTCTGGTGGGATGGGCCATCGCCGATCACATGCGCACCGACCTCGTCGCCGACGCGCTCAAGGCCGCCGCCGCGACCCGTGGATCTCTGGCAGGAGCGATCTTCCACAGCGACCACGGGTCGGTCTACACCTCCAAGGCCTACGCCGAGCTCTGCCAGCAACTCGGCGTCATCCAGTCGATGGGAGCCGTCGGCACCAGCGCCGACAACGCGATGGCAGAGTCATTCAACGCGACGCTGAAGCGCGAGGTTCTCCGGGACGCCGCGTGCTTCACCGACGAGCTGTCCTGCCGCCGCAAGATGTTCCGATGGCTGACCCGCTACAACACCAAGCGCCGCCATTCCTGGTGCCGCTACCTCTCCCCGAACGCCTACGAGCGCGCCTACACCGCTACGCTGGCGCTCGCAGCGTAAACAACCCCCGTGTCCACGAACCGGGGGTAGGCCCCACCGACAAGATTTGATCCGCCCGAGTCTTAATCGTCCCCGGGGCGATTCTCGAATCAAAGGCAACCGTCATCAACGCCCCGTCATCGGTGGTCTCATGCAATCGGACCGCGGCCGTTTAGAACGTCTCAGAGCAATTGGTGTTCAGCGTCGAGGTGCGCCGCATTCGCTCGTCCACCATGAACCCGTCCCAGCGTCTCCATTGCTCAAGCGATCGACAAACCGGTTCAAGGACGAAAGCCATCGTCAGGGAGGCAGACGGCAGGCCCACCGAAACTGAGCAACTCAACCTTCACGGTGTCAACGGTCATCGGGATGTCCCTGTGGCCGGACACGTGATCTCCCTGAGGGCGGACAGCTTATCTCCCTGTCCACGGTCAGCTGATGGGACTGCTGAGGGTTTAGTTGACTTCACGACTGGATAAGTTCCAGGAAGGATGG
>ENA-OOKA01000205-OOKA01000205.1-human-skin-metagenome-genome-assembly--contig:-NODE-205-length-18898-cov-7.764899_pt1 | contig 18898 bp, 16 predicted proteins | sample MGYA00248825_ERZ500995 | MGnify/ENA primary metagenome ERZ500995 (study PRJEB25958, sample SAMN03398540) | human skin metagenome | study: EMG produced TPA metagenomics assembly of the Human Skin...
GTGCGCGCCGGCGGCATCGGCGGGACGGTCGTCGCCGGTCTGCGCGCCGTAGCCCTGCGGGGCGGAGCCGTACTGCTGCTGGGCGCCGTACTCCGGCCCCGTCTGCTCGGAGCCGTAGCCCTGGGGCGCGGAACCGTACGCGGGCTGCCCGGAGCCGTAGCCCTGCGGCGCCGAACCGTACGCCGGCTGCCCGGAGCCGTAGCCCTGCGGCGCCGAGCCGTAGCCCTGGGCCGCCGCAGCGTCCTGACCGACGCTCTGACCGGGCTGACCCGCGGCACCATACCCCTGCGGGGCAGAGCCGTACCCCTGCGGGGCGGAGCCGAATCCCTGGCCGTCGTTGCCGTACCCCTGCGGGGCGGAGCCGTACTGCCCGGCACCCTGGCCGTGCGCCGCTGCCGCACCCGCCGACGCGCTACGGGTGACGGGGCGGGCCTTGGGGTGCGCGGGCGCCTCGGCGCGGGCGGCGAACTCGGAGCCGAGGAACGGGATCATCGTGAACACCCCGGCGAAGACAGCGATGAGCGAGCCGAAGAAGGCGAAGAATCCGCCGACGTGGAAGTGCTGCACCGTGGTGATGAGAATGAGGAAGTTCGTGGCGAAGGCCACCGCAGTGAGCACGGAGATGAGCTGATCCGGGCTGAGCGATCCGATCCGCTGCGGGAATCCGCGGACGACCTTGTTGAGCAGGGTGAGGACGCCGGCCGCGAGGATCGTGAGCATTCCGAGGACGAGCCACAGGAGGGAGAAGGCGCTCCAGCCCCAGACCCAGGATCGGCTGCCGGAGTCGATCCCGAAGGAGGAGCCGAAGTCGAAGCCGAGCACCGGGGTCACCATCGCGATGAAGGCGAAGAGCGCGGAGACGAGGAGGAGGATGTCGCGCAAGGTGAGCGGACCGATGATCCCGGCACCGGGCTTCTTCTCCTTGGCGGGCGCCTGTCCGTACCCGGGCTGGCCGTAACCGGACTGTCCGTACCCGGCCGCGGCGGCGGGCTGCGACGCCGAGTACGGGTCGGACTGGACGGCGGGCTGGGAGCCGTAGGCGCCGGGCTGGGAACCATAGGGCTGCCCCGGTCCGGAGCCGTACTGACCGGCCGACTGAGAGCCGTACACCTGCCCCGGCTGCGAGCCATACTGGCCGGCCGGCTGGGAGCCGTATGCCTGGCCCGGCTGCGCACCGGGGTCCTGCTGGCCGGCGGACTGCGAACCGTAGGGTCCGGGCTGGGAGCCGTAGGGTCCGGGCTGGGGAACGCCGGAACCGCCGAACTGACCGGGCTGCTGGCCCCACTGCGGCTCGGAGCCGGAGGGCGGGTAGGGGGTGCTCATCGTTCCAAACTCCTTCGGAGGCTCCCGGCGGCCGTGTTCGGCACCGGACTGTTCACGCTCACATCCTGACAAACTCACCCGAGTCTTGCACACCGATCCCGCGCTCCTCCTGCCCGCGCGCCTCCCCGGACCAGGTCCCTGCGGAGCGGACTCGATCGACCTTGGTGGGCCCGGTCGGCCGAGAAGAGCCCGGTCACCGGGTCGAGCGCGGCCCACCGAGGCCGACCCAGCCCGGCGGAGTGCGGGCGCACGCCGCCGGCCCGCGGGGACTAACCCGACCCATCGGACCCGGCCCGGCAGCGGGCCGGTGGGCTTAACCCGGAGCCGGTGATCGTTGTACAGTGCGAACGTGCCCGGCAAAGCCGCCGGGCGTGAGCGCGGCTCCGCACGCAGCCTCACTCTCACCGCCGGAGGGAAACATGACGAACGCGACATCGCAGGACCAGCCGCACGGTACGGAGCGGACCTTCGAGCCGAGCCCGGAGTTCAGCGCGCAGGCGAATGCGAGTGCCGCGCTCTACGACGAGGCCGCCGCCGACCGCCTGGGATTCTGGGCGAAGCAGGCCCGTGAGCTCCTCTCCTGGGACACCGACTTCACCGACACCCTCGACTGGTCGAACCCGCCCTTCGCCCACTGGTTCGTCGGCGGGAAGCTCAACGTCGCGTACAACTGCGTCGACCGCCATGTCGAGGCAGGCCACGGCGACCGGGTCGCGATCCATTTCGAGGGCGAGCCCGGCGATACCCGTTCGATCACCTATGCCGACCTCCAGGCCGAGGTGAGCCGTGCGGCGAACGCGCTCGCCGCCCTCGGCGTCGCGCAGGGCGACCGCGTCGCGATCTACCTCCCGATGATCCCCGAGGCGGTGATCTCGATGCTCGCGTGCGCGCGCCTCGGCGCCGCGCACTCCGTGGTGTTCGGCGGGTTCTCCGCCGACGCGCTGCACTCCCGCATCCTCGACGTCGAGGCCAAGGTCGTCATCACCGCCGACGGCGGCTACCGGCGCGGCAACCCGTCCGCCCTCAAGCCTGCGGTCGACGAGGCACTCGCAGCCGGGGACACCCCGGTCGAGAAGGTGCTCGTCGTCCGCCGCACCGGCGAGGACGTCGCCTTCGATGCCGAGCGCGACCTCTGGTGGGACGAGGCGCTCGCCGCTCAGCCCGACACCCACGTGTGGGAGGCGTTCGACTCCGAGAACCCGCTCTTCGTGCTGTACACCTCGGGCACCACGGGCAAGCCCAAGGGCATCCTCCACACCTCCGGCGGATACCTCACGCAGAACGCCTTCGCGATGCGCACGGTGTTCGACATCAAGCCCGAGACCGACGTGTTCTGGTGCACCGCCGACGTCGGCTGGGTGACCGGACACTCCTATGTCGCCTACGGCCCCCTCGCCGCCGGCGCCACCCAGGTGATGTACGAGGGCACCCCGGACAGCCCGCACCGCGGCCGCTGGTGGGAGATCGTCGCGAAGTACGGCGTCACCACCCTCTACACCGCGCCCACCGCGATCCGGACGAGCATGAAGTGGGGCGACGACATCCCCGCTGAGCACGACCTGTCGAGCCTCCGACTCCTCGGCAGCGTGGGCGAGCCGATCAACCCCGAGGCGTGGACCTGGTTCCGGCGGGTCATCGGCGGCGACCGCTGCCCGATCGTCGACACCTGGTGGCAGACGGAGACCGGGGCGCACATGATCGCCCCGCTGCCCGGGGTCATCGCGACGAAGCCCGGCTCCTCGCAGCGGGCGATCCCCGGGGTCGCGGTCGAGATCGTCGACGACGAGGGGAACGAGGTGGGCAGGGACGTCCCCGGCCTCCTCGTCATCCCCGAGCCGTGGCCGGCGATGCTCCGCGGCATCTGGGGCGACCCGCAGCGCTTCAAGGACACCTACTGGTCCCGGTTCGAGAGCATGTACTTCGCCGGCGACGGCGCGCGCTACGACGAGGACGGCGACATCTGGTTCCTCGGCCGCGTCGACGACGTGATGAACGTGTCCGGGCACCGGCTGTCGACCGCGGAGATCGAATCCGCGCTCGTCTCCCACGACGCCGTCGCGGAGGCGGCGGTCGTCGGAGCGCAGGACGAGACCTCGGGCCAGGCGGTCGTCGCGTTCGTCATCCTCCGCGGCGGGGTCACGCAGTCGGACGACACGGCGGCCGAGCTGCGGGCGCACGTCGGCCACGAGATCGGTCCGATCGCCAAGCCCAAGCGGGTCCACATCGTCGAGGAGCTGCCGAAGACGCGCTCGGGCAAGATCATGCGCCGCCTCCTCAAGGACCTGGCGGAGAACCGCGAGGTGGGCGACGCGACGACGCTCGCCGACTCCTCGGTGATGGACACGATCTCCCGCTCGGTCGCCGGGGAGAAGTCCTCCGACGCCGGCTGACCCGCGCTCGCCCGGCTGTCCGGGCGGCTGCACGGCTGTCCGGCGCCCGCCCGGCCCTCCGAGTGGTCGCACGGCCGGGCGAGCGACTAGTCTAGGATCATTGCGTACGTTCGCACCGAATTCTAAGGAGCCTCCATGCCCGAGCGGTCGATTTCCCAGCTCATCAAGGACATCAAGGCGGATTCCCAGGCTCTCGCCCAGGAGGAGTCCGCGCTAGCGAAGTCGGAGATCCAGACCGGCGCCAAGAACCTCGGCATCGGTGCCGGGCTCGCCGGGGCCGGGGTGTTCCTCCTCTTCCTCGCCTCGATCATGGCGGTCTTCGCCGGTGCGGCGGCCTTCCACGAGGGCCTCGGATGGCCGTGGTGGGGCAGCTTCCTCATCGTGTTCGGCATCCTCGCGCTCATCGCGCTCATCCTCGTCGCGATCGCGATCCCGCTGTTCAAGAAGGGCAACCCGACGCCCACCTCGGCGATCAACGGCGGCAAGTCCGCGGTCGAGGCGATCAAGCGCTCGCTCACCAACCCGAGCGGCCCCCGCTACTGACCTCCGGCGGCCCCGCCCTGCGGGTCCGTCACCGATGCAGAGTCCTGTCGTCCCACCTCGGGACGGCAGGATTCCGTCGTCTCAGAAGTCGATGTGGATGTACGCGTCGCGGTCCCAGGGACGCGCCCAGCCGAGCTCGTCGAGGGCGTACTCGAGCAGCCCGGCGGTGAATCCCCACACCCGTAGCACGCCGACGTCGAACGCCGGAGTCGAATAGGCCCGGTCCGGGGGCGCGAAGGTGCCGCGGTTGGCCGGTGCGACGAGATCGGCCACCGGCACCCGGTACACGCGGGAGGACTCCCCGTGATCGACCACGCGGACGTCCGAGGGGTTCTCCCACCACGCGATGACCGGGGTGACGTCGAAGCGGCTGACCGGGATGAAGAGCGGGTCCATCGTGCCGACGACGTCGATCCCGGCGGGGTCGAGCCCGGTCTCCTCCTCCGCCTCGCGGAGGGCCGCCGCGACCGCGTCCGCGTCCTCGGGATCCTGTCCGCCGCCGGGGAAGGCGACCTGGCCCGGATGGTGGCGCAGGGTCGAGGCGCGCTGGAGCAGGAGCACGTCGACGTCGTCGATACCGAGCTCGGCCAGCCGCGCCGACTCCTCGCGACCGGCCGCCGTGCGCGCGGTCAGTCCGCGCCCGAACAGCATGAGGACCGACGCCTCGCGGACGATCTCGTGGGGCTGGGCGTGGCGGCGGCGCAGCCACTGCTCGCTCCCCATCGACCCCGGGAGCACCTCGAGCGCGGTGCGGGCGGGATCCGGCGTGCGCTCGACCGCGGTCATGACTCTCCTCCGCGGGTGCTCGCCGAGCGCCGCGCCGCGGCGACCTGGACGGCGGTCTCGGTGCGCACGAGCGTCTGCGCCCGCTCCGGATCCGGTTCGCCGGTGCCGAAGCTCGGGCACTGGCGGGCGAGCGGGCAGGCCCCGCACGCCGGGGTGCGCGCATGGCAGATGCGCCGGCCGTGGAAGATCAGGCGGTGCGAGAGCATCGTGAGGTCCCGCGCCGGATACAGGGCCGCGACCTCGCGCTCGACCGCGACGGGATCGGTCTGCGCGGTGAGGCCCAGGCGACGGGACAGCCGGCCCACGTGGGTGTCGACAGTGAGACCGGGCACCCCGAAGGCGTTGCCGAGGACGACGAGCGCGGTCTTGCGGCCCGTGCCCGGCAGGGCGACGAGCGCGCCGAGGTCGGCCGGCACCTCGCCGTCGTGGTCCTCGACGAGATCGCGGGCCAGGGCGACGATGTTGCGCGCCTTCGCCCGGAAGAACCCGGTGGGGCGGATGATCTCCTCGACGGCGGGGAGATCGGCGGCGGCGAGCGCGCGAGCGTCCGGATACGCGGCGAACAGGGCGGGGGTGACCTCGTTGACCCGCACGTCGGTGGTCTGCGCGGAGAGCACCGTGGCGACGAGGAGCTGGAACGGGGTCGCGAAGTCGAGTTCGCACCCGGCGTCGGGGTGCGCCTCGGCGAGGATCCGCCCGATCTTCCGTGCGCGGCGGGTCCGACCCAGGGGCGTCTCCCGGGAGAACCTCCGCGCGCTCTTCTCCGCAACCGTCAGCACGCTCCCCAGCTTAGGTCACCGCGCGCGGGGCGTCGCGGCGAACCGGTAGGAGCGCCCCGGGGAGTTCCGGCGCGCGGGTGCCCCGGCTGAGCAGCGCGGGGCGTCGCGGCGAACCGGTCGGCCCGATTCCCTTCCGATTCCGGTCCCACCCTGTAGATTTGAGGACGAAGGCACCGACAGGAGGAGACCAGTGGACATCGAAGTAGTGCGGAATGCGAGCCTGTTCAACGGGCTCGATGACGAATCGACCAGCGCGCTGGTGAAGATCATGAAGCCGCGCAGCCTGCGCCGCGGCACCGCGCTGTTCCACGAGGGCGACGCCGGCGACGAGCTCTACATCGTGTCGACCGGCAAGCTCAAGATCGGCCGCGAATCGCCCGACGGCCGGGAGAACCTGCTCAGCGTCGTCGGTCCCGGGGAGATCATCGGCGAGCTCACGCTGTTCGATCCGGGCAAGCGCTCGACCACCGCCACCGCGGTGTCCCAGACCGAGCTGCTCAGCCTCAAGCACGACGACCTCATGGCCTGGCTCGAGGAGCGACCGCAGGCCGCGATGAACCTGCTCCGCGCGCTCGCCCAGCGCCTCCGCCGGACGAACGACATCGTCGGCGACCTCGTGTTCTCCGACGTCCCCGGGCGCGTCGCGAAGTCCCTGCTCGACCTCTCGGAGCGGTTCGGCAAGCAGGCGCCCGACGGCACCCTCGTCGCCCACGACCTCACCCAGGAGGAGCTCGCCCAGCTCGTCGGCGCCTCGCGCGAGACGGTGAACAAAGCGCTCGCCGACTTCGCCGCCCGCGGCTGGCTGCGCCTCGAGGCGCGCGCGGTCGTCATCCTCGACGCCGACCGGCTGCGCAACCGCGCCCACTGAGCCGCCGCCTCTGCGCCGGTACCTCCGCGTCGCTGCATGAGGCGATCACCTCGTCGCGCCTCGGCCTGAGGCGCTTACCCCGTTGCGCTTCGTCGCGCCTCGGCCGAACGACTGCGGTCCCCGACCCGGCGTAACCGGTCGAGTTCGCGGAGCCGCATCGCCGCGAACGCTCCGGGGAGATCCCTTGAAACAGCAATTTCCGAAGGTTCCGCACTCAGGAACCTTTGGAAATTGCTGTTCAAGGGGCGATCGGTCAGGTGGGTGGGTGGTCGAGGTACTCGAGCTGGGCCCGGACGATCTGCAGCGCCGCGCCGCGGACGTTGTCCGGCACATCGCTGTAGACGATGTCGCGCACCTCCTCCGCGGTGCTCGCACCGGATTCGAGGGCGGCGCGGACCTGGTCGATGCGCTCCTGCCGATGCGAGGCGTAGTACGCGAGCACTGCGGCGGGGTCCTCGATGGTCGGCCCGTGGGCGGGCTCGATGACCGCGACCCGACCGTCGTCGACGAGACCGCGGAGCGCTGCGATGCTGTCGAGGTAGTCGCGCAGCGAGCCCTCGGGATGGGTAACGACGGTGGTTCCGCGGCCGAGCACGGTGTCCCCGGAGTACAGGGTCGTGCCGTGGAGCAGACTGATGCTGTCCGCGGTGTGACCGGGGGTGGCGACGACCTCGACGGCGTCCTCGGGCGCGGATCCGAACGCGATCCGGTCGCCGTGCTCCACGGGCGCGGTGTGCCGCGCGAAGCGCTCGAGCACGGCGTGGACGGGCACCTCGGGCGCCCAGGAGTCGATCGATCCGAGCATCTCCGAATGGTCGGCGTGCTGATGGGTGAGCACGATCGCACGCAGCTCGCGGTCGCCGATCGCTGCGAGGAACGCCTCCCGGTGCTCGGAGAGCTCCGGACCGGGGTCGATGAGCAGCGCGCTGGTGTCGTCGGCGGAGACGAGCACATAGGTGTTCGTCCCGTCGAGGGTCATGGGTGAGGGATTGTCGGCCTGGATTCGCATCGTGTCTCTCGTCGTCGAGGGCGGGCGCGGATGCGTTCCAGTCTAGCGACCGGCGGGTGCGCCGGGCAGACGTCTCACGCGCCGGCCTCGTCGACGACCGGCTCCTCCTCGTCGTCGCCGACGAGCGACACCGAATCCTCGTCGGTGTCGGGTTCGGCCTCCTCCGGCGCGTGGGGGCGCAGCGCCTCGCGGTCGGAGGGCTCGCCGGGCGGGCGGACCGTGACCCACCACGCGTCGTCGTGGCGGACGATCTCCGGGCGGACCGGACGCAGATCGCGCACCCGGGCCATCGCGGCCCCCACTGTGGGGACCTCCGCGAGGCCCTCGCACACGAGGCGCGTCGCGACCGAGATGTGGTCCGAGGCCGACGGCCCGGTCGCCTCGAGCACCTCCGCCGGCGTCATCCAGCCGCCCCACGAGTCGTTGCGCGACCGGAACTCGAGCGCCTGCACGTGCGGGAGCGCGGCGACGAAGAAGACCGTGTCGAAGCGGCGCAGCTGCCAGGGCGTGTTGATCCAGCGGAGCCAGGGGTGGAGGAGGTCCGGCCGGAAGCGCAGGCTCCGGTCGTCGAGGAGCTGCGGGAGGGAGAGCTGGCCGTCGGCGAGCTCGGCGCGGTCGTCGTCCCAGTCGGGGGCGTCCGCCGTGGTCACCACGCGGCCGTCGAGGTCCTCGGCGAGGAGGATCCCGGTGGTGAGGAGCGCGGCGCGGGCGGCGGCCGCGAAGTACCCGAGCGCGCGCCCGCCGGCGCTCATGCCGAGCTGGGCGGCGCACTTCTCCGGCGACCAGCCGGCGAGGGGCAGGCGGCGGAGGTCGCTCGCGGAGAGCTCGACGGTCGGGAAGGACCAGCGATTGCGCTCGACGTTGCCGCGGACGTCCGACTGCCGGGTGACGAAGAGCTGCACCCCGGCGGCCGTATCGCGCACGAGTACGACCGCGGCCGCCGGGGTGGGCGTGTCGGGATGCGGAGGACGGTCTCCGGCGGCGAACAGGGTGAGCAGACGCTCGAGCTCCGCCGAGACCGGGAACTCCCGCTCAGACCGTGGCATCCACCTGGCGCGTCCGGACGATGAGCTCGATCTCCACCGGGGTGTCCATCGGCAGGGCCGCGACGCCGACCGCGCTGCGCGCGTGGGCACCGCGCTGACCGAACACCTCGTGGAGGAACTCCGAGGCGCCGTTGATGACCTTGGGCTGGTCGGTGAAGTCCGGGGTCGAGTTGACGAAGCCGGTGACCTTGACGACCTGGTCGACGTTGTCGAGATCGCCGATGACCGACTTGATCGCGGCGAGCGCATTGAGCGCGGCGATCCGGGCGGCGTCGTAGCCGGTGTCGATGTCGACCTCGGCGCCGATCTTGCCCTTGACGGCCAGGCGGCCGTCGACGATCGGCAGCTGTCCGGAGGTGTAGACGTAGCCGTCGGACTGCAGGGCGGGCACGTAGGCGCCGGCGGGCGCGGCGACCTCGGGGAGGGTGTGGCCGAGTTCGGTGAGCTGGGTCTCGATGCGGGTCACGGGAGTCTCCTTCTCGTCGACGTCACTGTTTGGGGCGCTTGAGGTAGGCCACGAGGCCGTTGTTGTCCGGACCGGGGATGACCTGGACGAGCTCGTAGCCGTCCTCACCCCACTGGTCGAGGATCTGCTTGGTCGCGTGCACGATGAGCGGCACGGTGACGTATTCCCACTTCTGCATCGGTCGGGTCTGCCTTTCGGTCGGGTGTGCGCGACGGTCGGCCGCGCGGTGGTCCGGCGGCCGGTTCAGCCGCCGATGGCCGGGGCGAGATCGTTGTCCCCCTCGTCCTCCGGCGGTGCGGGCTCCGGCTCCGGTTCGGGCTCGGGCGCCGGCGCGGGTGCGTCGTTCCCGCCGCGGTCGGGTGCCGGACGGTTGTTGCTCGTGCCGCCTCCGCCGCCGGAGCGTCCGCGGGGACGGGTCTCGGTGCCGCTGCCGCCGCCGGATCCGCCGCCGCGCATGATCGAGGGATCGGGCCGGGCGAAGGACGTGTTGCCCTCGGTGTGCTTGACGGCCTCGCGCATGTAGGCCTGCCAGGTCTTGCCGGAGAACGTCGCACCGTAGACGAAGCCGCGCACCTTGCCCTTGCGGTTCTTCCGCCAGTCCATGCTCTTGTCCGGGTGGCCGGTCCACACCGCGGTCGAGATCGACTTGGTGAACCCGGCGAGCCACGTGTGGCCGACCTCGAAGTTCGTCGTTCCGGTCTTCGCGCCGGCCGGCTTGCCGATCGACAGCGACGAGGTGGTGCCGCCGTTGAAGGTCTGGGTCAGTGCGTAGGCGACGCCCTCGGCGACCTTCTCGTCGAGCACTTCGCGGCAGTCCGCGTTCGGGATCTCGACGTCCTCGCCGTTGCGGTCGGTGATGCCGGTGATCGGCGTCGGACGGCAGTAGGTGCCGCCGGAGGCGAACACCGCGTAGGCGCTCGCGAGGTCGATCGGGGCGACCTCGACGCTGCCGAGCACGGAGGAGGGCAGGAGCGCGAGGGTGAGGCCGTCCTCGGTCGTCGTGTCGAGCGGCTCGCCGGTGCCGTACTTGAGCCCCATGTCCATCGCGGTCTTCATGGTCCCGCACATGTTGAGCTGATTGGCCATCGCCGCGTAGCCGGTGTTGACCGAGCTCTTCGTCGCCTGGAGGGCGGTCATGCTCGAGTTGCCCTTGCCGTCGCCGGCGTTGTTCGGGTTCCAGTTCGAGCCGTTGTTGTCGCATCCGTCGTACTTCCACGACCCGGCTGCGTACTCGCGCTTGGTGCCGTTGACGGTGGTGTTGAGGCTCTTGCCCTCCTTGAGCCACTCGGTGAGCACGAAGGACTTCCACGTCGATCCGACCTGGAAGCCGTTGGCCCCGTTGTGCTTGCGGTCGACGTTGTAGTTGATCTGGGTGTCCGAGCCCTTCTCGCCCTCGGTCACGGTGTAGTTGCGGTTCTGGGCCATCGCCATGACCTGGCCGGTGCCGGGCTCCACCGACACGATCGAGTGGCCGGCGCCGGAGGCGTCGCCGACCGGGATCCGCTTCTTGACCGCCTTGTCGGCCTCCTCCTGGATCTCCGGCTGGATGGTCGTCCGGATCTCCAGGCCGCCACGCTGGAGGAAGTTCACGCGCTCCTCGTCGGTCTCGCCGAAGGCCGGGTCGGTCTCGATGACCCGCTGCACGTAGTCGCAGAAGTACGCCATGTTGCCGGCGGCCGCGCAGCCGTTCGGCGTGGTGTGGATGTCGAGGTCGAGACCGGAGTCGACCGCCTCGTCGTACTCCTCCTGGGTGATCTTCTCCTGGTCGAGCATGAGGCCGAGCACGACGTTGCGGCGCTCGATCGTCTGCTCCTCGAAGCGCTCGGGGTTGAATGCCGAGGGGTTCTTGACGATTCCGGCGAGCATCGCGGACTGCTGGATATTCAGCTCGCTCGCGGATTTGCCCCAATAGCGGTAGGCGGCTGCTTCGACGCCGTACACGTTCGGGGATCCGGAGTAGTTGTTGATGTTGAGGTAGCGGTTGAGGATCTCGTCCTTCGAGTACTTGTTCTCCACCGCGACGGCGAGCTTGGCCTCTCGGAGCTTGCGCGCGTAGCCCGCGGTGCCCTCGCTCTCCTTGGCCGCGTCGACGCCCTCGGCATTGCCGACGGCGTGGGCGTTCTCGGCGAGCACGTTCTTGACGTACTGCTGCGTGAGCGTCGATCCGCCCTGGGTCTCGTCGGAGAGGAGGTTGTGGACGACGGCGCGGGCGATGCCCTGGATGTCGACTCCGCTGTGCTCGTAGAAGCGGGCGTCCTCGACCGCCACCGTCGCGTCGCGCATCTCCTGCGAGATGTCCTCGAGCCCGACCTCGCGGCGGTTCTGCCAGTAGAAGGTCGCGATCTCCGAGCCGTCGGCGGCGAGCATGCGCGACTGCTCGGCGAGCGGACGCTCCTCGAGTTCGGCGGGCAGAGCGTTGAACACGTCGACCGCGGTCTCCGCGCCGGCAGAGGCGACGCCGACGGACGGGATCGCCAGACCGGCCCCGACCACTCCCGCGATCACGCTGACCGCGATGAATTGGAACCAGGCCCTGATCTTGTTCTGCTGGGGATCTGACGCAGGAGACACCATGCCCGCAATGATAGCGAAGCGGGCATGCGGAGTCTTTCAGCCCGCGCCCAGCAGTTTCGCGGGTTCCCGGGCCGGGACTCCCCCGGACTCAGGCGGTGCGGGGGACGAGTTCGAGGAGGGTCACCTCGGGCGGGCACGCGAACCGGGCCGGGGCGAACGGCGAGAAGCCGAGCCCGGCGGACACGTGGACGGGGACGCCGAGGTGGTCGAACACGCCGCGCGCCCGGGTCCGGTCGAGGTCGCAGTTGGTCACCGGCGCGCCCCAGAAGGGGATCCGGAGCTGCCCGCCGTGGGTGTGGCCGGCACAGACGAGGTCCGCCCCGGCCCGGGCGAAGGCGTCGAGGGTCCGCAGGTAGGGGGCGTGGGTGACGCCGATGCGCAGATCGGCCGCGGGGTCGAACGCGGGGTGGTCGGCGGTGATCCCGTCGCGATCCATATGGGCGTCGCCGAGACCGGAGAGCGACAGCCGCACGCCGTTGACGGTGAGTGCGGCGTTCCGGTTGTCGAGCAGCGACCAGCCGCGGGACGACAGCGCCTCGACGAGCTCCCGGGTGGGCAGGGGCTGCGGAGGCCGCTCGTCCTCGATCTCCGAGGGGCCGAGCAGGTACCGCGCCGGGTTCTTGGCCTGCGGGGCGAAGAAGTCGTTCGAGCCGAGCACGAACACGCCGGGGACGTCGAGCAGCTCGCCGTAGGTGTCGACGACGGCGGGCACGATCGGGGCGGACAGGTTGTCCCCGGTGTTGACGACGAGGTCGGGCTCGAGCGCCGCGAGACCCCGCACCCACCGCATCTTGTGCCGCTGCCACGGCGCGAGGTGGAGATCGGACAGGTGGAGCACCCGCAGCGGCACCGACCCGGCCGGCAGCACGGCGAGCCGGTGGCGGCGGATCCGGAACAGGTGCGGTTCGACGCCCATCGCCCACACCGCACCGGCAGCACCCAGAGCGGCGGCGCCGGCGGCGGCGATGCCGAGGCCGGTGAGGGTGGAGCGGGCGGCCGATCCGGAGCGGGGGGTCAGGATGCCGACCCGCCCTTCTTCTGCGCGAGCAGCCCGGCGATCTGGACGGTGTTGAGCGCCGCGCCCTTGCGGAGGTTGTCATTCGACACGAAGAGCACGAGGCCGCGGCCGGCGGGCGCGGACTGGTCCGCCCGGATCCGCCCGACGTAGGAGGGATTGCGACCGGCGGCCTTGAGCGGCGTGGGCACCTCGTCGAGCTCGACGCCGGGAGCGGCGGCGAGCACCTCGCGCGCACGCTCGGGGGTGATCTCACGGGCGAACTCGGCGTGGATGCTCAGGCTGTGGCCGGTGAAGACCGGCACCCTCACGCAGGTCCCGGCGACGAGGAGATCCGGGATGTCGAGGATCTTCCGGCTCTCGTTGCGGAGCTTCTTCTCCTCGTCGGTCTCGTTCTCGCCGTCGTCGACCACGGAGCCGGCCATCGGCAGGACGTTGAAGGCGATCGGCTCGACGTAGATCTCGGGGTCGAGGTCGACGGCCGCGCCGTCGCGCACGAGATCGCGGGCTCGCGGCAGCGCCGCCTCGGCCTGGGAGCACAGTTCCTCGACCCCGGCGAGCCCGGAGCCGGAGACCGCCTGGTAGGTGCTCACGATGAGACGGGTGAGCCCGGCCTCCTCGTGGAGCGCCTTGAGCGGCGGCATCGCGGCCATCGTCGTGCAGTTGGGGTTGGCGATGATCCCCTTGGCCGCCGCGTCGACGGCGTCCGGGTTGACCTCGCTCACGACGAGCGGGACCTCGGGGTCCATGCGCCAGGCGGAGGAGTTGTCGACGACGGTGACCCCGGCGGCGGCGAACCTCTCGGCCTGGGCGCGCGAGGTCGCACCGCCGGCGGAGAACAGCGCGACGTCGAGCCCGCTCGGGTCCGCGGTGGAGGCGTCCTCGACGGTGATCCGGCGTCCGGCGAAGTCGAGCTCGGTGCCCGCCGACCGCGCCGAGGCGAAGAAGCGGACCTCCCCGATCTCGAATCCGGGATCCGCGGCGAGCAGGTCGCGCATGACGCCGCCGACCTGGCCGGTGGCGCCGACGACGCCGACATTCAGTGAGGTGCTCATCGTCCGGTCCCTCCGTACACGATCGCCTCGGAGTCCTCCGCGTCGAGCCCGTAGGCCGAGTGGGCCGCGCGGACCGCCTCGTCGAGCAGCTCGGCGCTCGTCACGACGCTGATCCGGATCTCCGAGGTGGAGATCATGTCGATGTTGATGTGCGCCTTCGAGAGCGCGTCGAACAGGGTCGCGGTGACTCCTGGGTGCGAGCGCATGCCCGCGCCGACGACCGAGAGCTTGCCGATCTGGTCGTCGTACTGGAGGTGGCCGAAGCCGATCGAGTCCTTCGCGGCCTCGAGCGCCTCCATGGCCTTCGCGCCGTCCGCCATCGGCAGGGTGAAGGAGATGTCGGTGCGGCCCGGGTCACGGGTCGAGATGTTCTGGACGATCATGTCGATGTCGATCTCCTGACCCGCGACGGTCCGGAAGATCTCCGCCGCCTTGCCCGGCACGTCGGGGACGCCGACGATCGTGAGCTTGGCCTCGGAGCGGTCGTGCGCGACTCCGGAGATGATTGCCTGTTCCATGGATTCTTCCGTTTCTGGGGTCGAGGTGCGGAATGCGGCAGGGATGGGGTCGTCGGTCACCCACGTGCCCTGGTGCTGGGAGAAGGAGGAGCGCACGTGCACCGGGACGCCGTAGCGACGGGCGTACTCGACGCAGCGGAGCATGAGGATCTTGGCGCCCGAGGCCGCCATCTCGAGCATCTCCTCGTAGTTGATCCGGTCGATCTTCCGGGCGGAGGGCACGATGCGCGGGTCGGCGGTGAAGACCCCGTCGACGTCGGAGTAAATCTCGCACACGTCGGCATCGAGCGCGGCGGCGAGCGCGACAGCCGTGGTGTCGGACCCGCCGCGGCCGAGCGTGGTGATGTTCTTCGTCGTCTGGCTCACGCCCTGGAAGCCGGCGACGATCGCGACATTGCCGTCGTCGAGCGCGGACCGGATGCGGCCGGGGGTGACGTCGATGATCCGCGCCTTGCCGAAGGACTCATCGGTGATGACGCCGGCCTGCGACCCGGTGAAGGACTGGGCCTGGGAGCCGAGGTTGGCGATCGCCATCGCGAGGACGGCCATCGAGATCCGCTCCCCGGCGGTGAGGAGCATGTCGAGCTCGCGCGCCGGCGGGATCGGCGAGACCTGCTGGGCCAGATCGATGAGGTCGTCCGTGCTGTCGCCCATCGCGGAGACCACGACGACGACGTCGTGACCGGCCTTGCGGTACTCGACGATGCGTCGGGCGACGCGCTTGACCGATTCGGCGTCGGCGACGGACGAACCACCGTATTTCTGGACGACTAGGCTCACGGCTGTCACTTTCGTAGGAGTGCGTTCGCGACCATTGTACGGTCGGCCCTGCCGCGGAGGACGGCCCCGCCCGCCATGCGGATCCGGTGCGGAGTCCCGCTCCGGGCCACCTCCGGAGCGGCAGCCGGGGAACACGCCCGAGGCGCCCGCTCCGGGGATCGGGAGCGGGCGCCTCGGGTGGTGGGGATCGGTGCGACTCGAGGGGCGGATCGCAGGGGGTCTCACTCGACGGAGAAGAGGTCTCCGGGCTGGCAGTCGAGCGCATCGCACAGGCTGACGAGCGTGGTGTAGCGGATCGCCTTCGCGCGGTTGTTCTTGAGCACGGACAGGTTGGCGACGGTGACGCCGACCCGCGACGCGAGCTCGGTGAGGGTGACCGACTTCTCCTCGAGGATGCGGTCGAGGTGGCAGCGGACGTTCCGGGTGCCGATCTCGATGGTCATCTCAGATCACCCCTTCGAGCTCGGTCTCCTCCCGGGCACCGCGGATGAGGAGGGCGCGGATGATCCCGATGCCGGAGACCACGGCCAGCCAGACCCAGATCATCGTCGTCGTGATGCTGTTGTCGACGGGCAGACCGTTGAGACCGAGGTCGCGGATGACGAGGTTGTCGCCGAGCATCTGGACGAAGCCGGAGACGATGCCGGTCGCGACGACCGTCCAGAACAGGCCGGTCGTCGCACGCGCAGCTCGCGGGTCGAGCGGGGTGCTCCGGGTCATGTGGGTGACGGCCCGGATGGAGTACCAGCAGGCGATCGCGAGACCGACGATGAGCAGGACGGCGGAGGCCGCCTGGAAGACGATCGCCGCGGAGGAGAAGCGCTCGAGCGGAAGGGTGAGGTCGACGACGCCGGCGAGCGGCATCCGCTCATCGTCGATCACGGTGTCCACGGGCTCGTCGGCGGGGAGTTCGAGGGGACACGGTCAGCGTGCGCTCCACAGCGAGCCGGATCAGATCGACGATGCGCTCGCCTGCGAGGAGGAGGACGACGACGAGAGGGTAGATCCACAGGCCGGACAGCGAACCGGGCTCGCGGCGGCGGGGCGACGGGGATGCGGAAGAGGGGGTGCTCATGATGACTCCTTCGATCGGGTCGGACACTTCGACATATCGTTTCTCGATGTATCGATAGTCAATATGTTTATCGAGAATCGATAGGGAGTCTGGGGTTCGGGATATTGATTTTCGATATGCCTCGAAAGCCCTGGTGAGAGCGGAGAACTGCGTCCGGGCGATGCCGGGGGATCCCGTCCGAGCGGCGAGGAGCGTCAGGGCACGCCGCCGCAGCGGGAGGAACCGGAGCCTCCGCCGAGAGGGAGCACGGCGCGTCCGCGGACCGGCCCGCGCGCCGAGTCCGGGAGAGGTCAGCCGACCGCGCGGCGCCCCTCGAACGCGCGGCCGAGGGTGACCTCGTCGGCGTACTCGAGATCGCCGCCCACGGGCAGCCCGGACGCCAGGCGGCTCACCGTGATGCCGACGCTCGAGAGCAGCCGCACGAGATAGGTCGCGGTGGCCTCGCCCTCGAGATTGGGGTCGGTGGCGATGACGCACTCCGTCACCTCACCGGACTGCAGCCGAGGCAGGAGCTCCTTGATCCGGAGGTCGTCGGGGCCCACACCCGCCATCGGGTCGATCGATCCGCCGAGCACGTGGTAGAGACCCCGGAACTCGCGGGTGCGCTCGATCGCGACGACGTCCTTGGGCTCCTCGACGACGCAGACCAGGGTCTGGTCGCGGCGCGGATCCTTGCAGATCACGCATTCGGTGTCCTCGGAGACGTTGCCGCAGGTCTCGCAGAAGCGGACGCGCTTCTTGACCTCGCTCAGCGCGGTGCTCAGCGCCTCGACGTCCTCCGCCGGGCTCTGCAGGATGTGGAAGGCCAGGCGCTGGGCGGACTTCGGCCCGATGCCCGGCAGCTTGCCGAACTCCTCGACGAGGTCCTGCAGGGCGCCTTCGTACAGCATGCTCATCCGTCGATCTCCTCGATGACCACTCCGCCGAGGATGCGCTCGACCACGGGGACCCCGAACTCGGGTGCCTCGCTGATGTCGAGGTCACCCTCGGTGTCGTAGTCGACGTAGTTCTCCACCGGGTCCGGCTCCGGGGGCGCGGGCGGCGCCCCTCCCCCGTCCGCCGGGTGACCGACCGTGCCGTGGCGGGCCGCCAGGTGCGCGAAGCGGTGGTCAGCTCGCGCGTCCCGGGGTTCGGGATCGACCGGCGGGGGTTCGCCGTTCCCGTTGCTCGTGAACGCGATGTCCGGATCCGCGTAGGCCCCGAGGAAGTCGAGGTCGTCGTCCGCACGGGGAGCGGGAGAAAGTTCCGCACCTCCGCCCGGGTCGTCACCGGTGCCGCCGTCGAGTCCGCCGTCGGCGCCGCCGACGGGTTCGCCGAACCCGTCCTCACCGTCGTCGGGGAACTCGTCGTCGTAGGGGTAGTCGGGGATGTCGGCGGGCGGCGGGACCGCGACGAACGGGGCATCGACCGCTCCCGTCCCCGCGCTCGTCGAGGACACCGGGTCCCGCTCGGCAGCGGGAGCATCCGCCGCGTCCGAGGCGCCTTCCGCACGAGCCGCATCGCCATCCACCGGCCCGTCCTGGGAACGAGGCCCATCGTGGGGAGGAGTCCAGTCGTAGGGACGAGGCGCGCGACCTGCCCCCTGTGCGCCCTCCGCACGAGGCGCAGGGTCGACCGCGGGTGCGTCGTCGCGCCCGGCGTCTCGGTCATCGGCGGGGCGGGGACCCGAACGCTCAGCTGTCGGGTCGCCCTCCGCATCGTCGTCAGCGGGCGCGTCGGTGCTCCAGGCACCCGACGGCGGCGGAGTCTGCCAGAACTTCTCGTGGTCGACCGGTTCGCGGTCCGCCGCCCGCGGACCGACCACCGAATCGACCTCCTCGCGGCTGGGGCGGCGCAGTGCCGGGCCGCGCGATCCTCCGCCGCCGGAGCCCGAGGGCCCTCGGTCGACTGCGGCACCGACCTCGCCGACCTCGACGCGCGCCTCGATCCCGAGGACCTCCGCGACGGATTCGGCGAGCTTCGCGGCGTTCGCTCCCCGGGTGAATCCGGAGACGGACCCCTGGTTGTTGAAGCCGAGGGTGAGGACACCGCCGGCGTAGCCCTGCGGCACGGCGTTGGAGCTGACGATCGCCCGGGCGAGCTTGCTGCGCCGGCCGAGCGCCTCGAGGATGTCCGGCCATGAGCGCCGGATCGCATCGATCTCCGCACCCGCAGCAGACCCGGCTCCCGACGAGGGCCCCGCTCCGACCGCGGGCCCGGCGCCGGCAGCGGACCCGTCGCAGGCCACCGGCCCGGCCGCGGTCCCGTCCCGGTCGGGGGACGCAGGTCGACCGGATGGTGCACTCCTCCGGCCCGGAGAATGCTGTCGGCTGGGGCGGGTCTCCTCATCGCGGGAGCGATCGGATGCCGCCGATGCAGCGGAGGCGCGGTCCCCGCCGGACCCGGGCGCCGCACTGCGGTCGATATCGACCCGATCGTCCGGAGCTGGTCGGTCCGGGCGCCGGGTCCCGATGTCGGACGCCCCGGAGGACGGCGCGGCGGTCCCGGCTCCGGGATGCCCGGCGGTCGCGCCGGACGACGGGGAGTCCTCCTCCAGGAGCGACTCCGCCGCGGCAGCGGCGGCGGCGTAATCGCCGAGGGCCTCGTCGACCTGGCGGGCGGCGGGAGTCGAGGCAGGAGCTGCCGCGGCGCGGCGGTCCCGGGGACCTCGCGCCCCGCCCTCGGGCGATTC
>ENA-OOKA01000206-OOKA01000206.1-human-skin-metagenome-genome-assembly--contig:-NODE-206-length-18837-cov-6.459642_pt1 | contig 18837 bp, 18 predicted proteins | sample MGYA00248825_ERZ500995 | MGnify/ENA primary metagenome ERZ500995 (study PRJEB25958, sample SAMN03398540) | human skin metagenome | study: EMG produced TPA metagenomics assembly of the Human Skin...
GGGCGAGCCGGGCGCTGTGGGGTGTCGGTGGTTCAGCGGTAGTTGGTGAACTGGAGGTCGACATCGAGGTCCTTGCCCTTGAGGAGGGCGATGACCTCCTGGAGGTCGTCCCGCTTCTTCGAGCTCACGCGCAGTTCGTCCCCCTGGATCTGCGCCTTGACGCCCTTGGGGCCCTCGTCGCGGATGGTCTTCGAGATCTTCTTCGCCTCGTCCTTGTCGATGCCCTCCTTGAGGGAGGCGTCGATGCGGTACTCCTTGCCCGAGGGGTAGGGGTCGCCGTCGTCGAGGGACTTGAGCGAGATGCCGCGCTTGACGAGCTTGGACTGGAAGACGTCGAGGATCGCCTTGACACGGTCCTCGCTGTTGGCCTTCATGAGCACGGCTTCACCGCTCCACGCGATCGAGGCGTCGGTGCCGCGGAAGTCGTAGCGGGAGCCGACCTCCTTCGCGGCCTGGTTGAGGGCGTTGTCGGCCTCCTGTCGATCGACCTTGCTGACGATATCGAATGACGATTCGCTGGCCATGTGCGCTCCTTTGTCATAGATTGCGATGCCGGTCTGTTCTGCGCAGAAGTCTAGTCGAGTGATCCTGCTGTGACCTGCGTCAACCGAGTTGGCAATCGCGTCACGGGCCTAGTATTCTTCTTGAGTGCTCTTCGAGCGCGCACTGCGGCAGATTGCCCGAGCGGCCAAAGGGAGCTGACTGTAAATCAGCCGGCATTGCCTTCGCAGGTTCGAATCCTGCATCTGCCACGCAGAACCACAGGGCCCGACGCACAGCGGAAACGCTGAGCGTCGGGCCCTGTGACGTTGTCACACCGCTGTGCAGCCCCTACGTGGAAGGACGACCGTCTGCGGGGGGAGGGACCATGGAGAAGAAGGAACCGCCTCGGCGGATCAACTCACTCTCCGATCGCACCGAGATCGTCGAATCCGCCCTCGACCGCGCGATCAAGCGCGGCGACTTCGACGACCTGCCCGGCATGGGCAAGCCGCTGCGCGGCCTCCACAACTCCGAGGATCCCGACTGGTGGATCAAGCAGAAGCTCGATTCCGAGGACATCAGCGGTGTCGCTCCGGCAGCCTTCCAACTGCGCAAGGAGAACGCCGTCCTCGAGGACACGCTCGATGAGTTCGCTCGCGAATCTGATGTCCGCGCCTACCTCGCCGGGTTCAACGCCCGCGTCCGGGAGGCGATCATGGACCTGCGCGGCGGCCCTCCCGTGTTCACCCCTCCCCGTGACATCGACGCCGAGGTGATCGCCTGGCGTGCGCGCCGCGTCGCCGCCCGTGAGGCAGCGGAAGGAGCCGGTGAGCAACCCGGTGATGCGACGCCGGCACCCGACTCTGCCGCCAAGCCGCGGTGGTGGCACCGCTGGCGTCGACGGCGCTGACGCCGGTCTCGGGGAGGGGCGCCCGAGGTCAGGAGCGAGCAGCGGCGACGAGTCGCCGGGCCGCGAGATGGGCGAGCACGACGGCCTGCTCGGCGAGGACGGAGTCGTCGAAGACGACGAACGGCGAATGGTTGTCGCCCTGCCGCTCCTCGGGCACGTCGCTCCGCTTCGCCCCGATCATCATGTACGTGCCCGGCACCTGGTCGAGGACGAAGGAGAAGTCCTCGCTCGGCATGATCGGATGCGCGAGCACCTCGACCCGTTCGGGCCCAAGCAGGTCCCGCAGCTCGTCGAGCACCCACGCGGTCTCAGCGTCGTCATTGACCGTCACCGGGTACTGGACCTCGAACTCCACCTCGGCGGTGCATCCATGGGCTGCGGCGATGCCTTCGGCAAGCTGCCGCGACCGATCCCGCACGGTGGCCAGGGACTCCTCGGACAGGGTGCGCACGGTCGCCCCGAGCGACGCCTCGGCGGGGATGACGTTGACGGCCTCGCCGGCGCTCAGCTGGGTCACGCTCAACGCGATCGGGTCGAAGACGTCGATCCGGCGACTGACCATGGTCTGCAGGGCGGTGACGATCTCAGCGAGGGCGGGCACCGGATCGACCGCGCTCGTCGGCTGTGACCCATGTCCGCCGCGCCCGCGGACGGTGATGCGCAGGACGTTCGACCCGGCCTGCAGGGTTCCTGGCCTCGTCGAGACGATCCCGCGCTCGCCGACGTGGACGTGGACTCCGAACGCGGCGACGGCCCGGGATCCGGCGGCGTCGAGGACGCCCTCGTCGATCATCACCGAGGCCCCGTTGTACCCCTCCTCGCCTGGCTGGAACATGAAGACGACGTCGCCGGCCAGCTCTGCCCGTCGGGCCGCGAGCAGTCGCATCGCCCCGACGAGGCCGGCGGTGTGGAGGTCGTGCCCGCACGCGTGCATGTTCCCGTTCGTCGCCGCGAACGGCTCGTCGGTGGCCTCGGCGACGGGCAGGGCATCCATGTCACCGCGGAGCAGGACCGCGGGCGCCTGCGCCGGACGCTCGGGGTGGGAGCCGCGCAGCACCGCGACCACCGAGGTGGTGCCCTCACCCGTCGTCACCTCGACGTCGAGACCGGCGATCGCGTCGAGCACAGCCGCCTGGGTGCGGGGCAGGTCGAGGCCGACCTCGGGGTGGGCATGGAGGTCGCGACGCAGGGTCTGGAGGTCGGGGAGGAGGTCGGCCGCCTCGGCGAGGAGATCGCTCACAGCAGGGAGACGAGGATGCTGGCGATGACGACGGACCCGGCGCTCACCGAGGTGAATCCGCCGACGAGCATCGGCGGGAGCATGACGTTGAGGAGGGCTTCCTTCTCGTCGTCGTCACGGGCGATCGACCGGGCGACCTCGTTGGTGAGCAGGTAGTCGGCGGGGAAGCCGTACATCGCGGTCAGGGCCACCGACATGCCCAGCGGGGCCTTCCATCGGAGCAGCTTCGTGGCGATGAACCCGCCGATGACGATGCCCGCGCCGCCGACGATGAGGATCGCGATCGTCGGGAGGAACGCGCGGATGACGTCGTCGACGGAGGCGGCGACGAGTGGGGCCATGACGATCGCGATGACACCGGCCATGGCGATGCCGAAGGAATTCGAGCGCTCCATCGCCTTGTCGGGGGAGAGCCCGATCGCGGTGGCGAGGATGCCGAGGATGAGCGCGAGGATCGAGGACGGGATGTGGGTGGGGATCGCGAGCAGGGTCGCGACCGTGCCGCCGACGAGGACGAGGAAGAGCATGAAGAGCTGATTGTCGACGAGGTAGCCCGGCAGGGTGACGAGCTTCTTCTTCGTCGCCGCCTGAGCCTCCTCCTCGTGGTGGGCGAGGGCGAGTTCGTGGAGTTCGCCGCTGTCGCGCAGCTTCGTCGCGTACCGGCGCAGGAGGAAGTTCGTCAGCGGCATCGACGGCAGCGACTGGAGCATGAGGACGAGGGCGGGGAGGACGATGATCGACGAGGCGGCGCCCGCCGCGGTCAGTCCCTCGGTGGTGAGGCTGGTGGCGACGATGCCGCCGGCGAGCGGTCCCGAACCGGCGACGAAGGTCTCGAACCCGAAGAGCGGAGCGACAACGGCGAGGATGAGGAGGACGGCGACGAGCATGCCGGAGACCGCGATGATCACCGAGCGCCACTGCTTGAGCATGATCCGCAGCGGGATGAGCGTGCCCATGTGGAAGAGCAGCGGGGCGACGAGGATCGTGTAGATCTGGACGAGCATCGAGTCGTCGACGACGGACTCCGGGACGATGCCGAGCTTCGCGAAGATGAAGACGCCGAGCATCGCGACGAGGAGGCTCGGGATGCGCGCCTTCGACCAGATGGAGACCAACTCGCCGAGAGCGATGAAGGCGAGAAGGATGGTGGCGGCGAAGATAGCCTCCATGACGGACCTTTCGACAGGCTGCGATGGAACGAGTCGCCGGCGACAGCAGGGCGTGTGAAGCAACTCACTGCACCGTAGGCTACTCCGCCGTTTCGCCCCATCAGACGTAGTCGTCCACGATGCGAGACCTGCGAAGGGTGCGCCTGAGGGGCTGGGCGGATTCGTCCGGACAGGGAATTAGGGTGGAGGCATGAGCTTTCTCCAGTTCCTGCGCGAGCGGGGCATCGCCGAGCGTCCCGGGTCGGGAACCCGGCCGCTCGTCATCGCCCACCGCGGCTATTCGGCAGTGGCCCCTGAGAACAGCCTCGCGGCCGTCGATGCCGCGCGAGCGCTCGGCGTCGACTTCATCGAGGTCGACGCGTCGACGAGTGCCGACGGGGTGCCGGTGATCATCCATGACCCCGACCTCGACCGGACGACGAACCGCAAGGGCCCCGTCGTCAGCCTCACCGCCGAGGAGCTCTCCTTCGTCGATGCGGGTTCGTGGATGGGGCCCGGGTTCACCGGTGTGCGGGTGCCGACTCTGGCCGCGGTCATGCGCGACATCCAGCATCGCGGGGGCGAGCTCCTCCTCGAGCTCAAGGGGGAGTGGTCGCCGGGCGCCGTCGCGCGGATCTCCGAACTCGTCGTCGAGACCGGAACGGCCGATCGCATGGTCGTCCAGGCCTTCAACACCGACACGCTCGCCACCTGCCGGGACCTGCTGCCCATGGTCACCCGGTTCCTGTTGCGGATGGTGCCCCGGCCGGAGGACATCGCCACGGCGCGCAACCTCGGCGCGGTGGCGATCAACCCGTCGTACCGGGGATTCTCGCTGCGGAAGTCCGTCGTCGCCGAGATCAGGGACAACGGCCTCGGCGTGTTCGTATGGACGGTCGATGAGATGAACGAATGGCGTGAACTCCTCGACGCCCAGGTCGACGGCATCATCACAAACCATCCGGGACGGCTCCAGGGCTTCCTCGCCGGGCGCTTCGACCCGGTGAAGTAGGCCGGTGGCGACGGCGGACGACGGTCTGTGAGTGAGGTCACCGGGAGCGGATTTGCCCCGGTCGCGCTCAGCCGTGTAAATTCTTACCTGTTGCCCCGATAGCTCAGTCGGCAGAGCATCTCCATGGTAAGGAGAAGGTCAAGGGTTCGATTCCCTTTCGGGGCTCTCGTGCCGCGTGAAAACGCGACGCATGCGATCGAGGCGCGGTAGCTCAGCTGGTTAGAGCGCACGACTCATAATCGTGAGGTCGGGAGATCGAGCCTCCCCCGCGCTACTCGATAGGCCCCTCACCTGGTGTTCCATCAGGGAGGGGCCTTTTTCGTGCGCGTGTCACCTTCGGTTGCGCCGCGCCGCACCGGTCAGTGTCAGCAGGCTCTGCAGTCCCGCGTCGGTGCCGGGCCAGTGCCGCTCGACGCTTTCGAGACCGGCATGGCCGATCGCCCACCGGAGGACGAGGGCGATCGCGACGGCATCGTCGGCGTAGCCGAGGACGGGGATGAAGTCCGGGACGAGATCGATCGGCAGCGCGAGGTAGACGAGCAGGCCGCCGAGCATCCAGCGTGTTCCCCGAGGTGTCCGCGGGTCCGTCGCCAAGCGTTTGACCAGGCGCAGCACGTCGGGGACGAGGCGGACGATCTCCTTCCAGTCGACCGACCGACCCATGCGGCGCGACTGGACCCAGAGGACGGCGATGAGGGCGACCCAGAGGAGGAGCAGACCGGCGACGATCGAGAGGACGATGACGAGCCAGTCGGGCATGGAGCACTCCAGTTCTCAAGGACAGGATCCGAAGGAGATTGTAGACCGGAGAGCGCATCCGGGTGGGATGAGTCCGATTCGAGGGGAGTCGTCGGTTCGCGATCCGAGCGATCGGGACCAGACGAGTCGGTTTCCGCCGGATCGGTCGGGTCGCGACCCGATGCATCCGGCGGAAAGTGAATCGAAGCCGTGGGCGGGGGTCGACGGTGGCGGGGCGTGCCGATGGTGGGGGTCCGCCACGGGTCGGGATGTCGCCGGTGGCGGTCAGCCGGTGGTCGGTGCCTCCGCGTACGCCTGGGTCGTGCGGGCGAGGAGGAAGAGCCACGCGAAGAGCACGCCGGCCGCCATGGTCTCCATCCCGGTGAGGTTGTAGTAGCCCACCGGCACCCAGAGCACGATGGCTGCGGCGACCGCGGCGACGACCGCGAACGAGGTGACGGTGAAGTCCTTCGGCAGACCCGGCGCGAGTCGGAGCAGCGTGAGGAAGAAGGCGAGGAAGGAGACGACCATGCCCGCCCCGGCGCTGACGTGGACGGGGAAGTTCACCGCGTCGGGGACCGAGCCGACGACGATCATGCAGATGCCGATGGCAGCGAATTCCCAGGTGAGGATCGTGATGCGGCGAGGGTCGCGGATGCCGCGGTGGCGCAGCCCCAGGGCGATGTCGTGCCCGATGTGGTTGGCGAGCGTGGTGAGCAGGAGGCCGGCGATCTGCAGCGAGATGTTGAACTGGTACCCGTTGATTCCCGTGTCGTTGCCCAGACGGGAGAAGTGGAACTGCCACCACGTGGCCTCCGGGGACTGGATCATACTCGCCAGTGTGCCGAGGAACAGATCGGCGACGACGAGGCCCACGACGACGACACTCGTCACCTCGTCGGCGATGATCACCGCGAAATAGGCGCACGCCGCCGCGGCCGCCCCGGCGAGTGCGGCGCCGCCGAGCGGATCGACCGTGAGCCCGCGGAAACCGAGCTGGAAGACCTGGAAGACGGCGTGGACGATGATGCTCGCCACCATTGCCACCGCTGAGATCAGGGCGATGAGGTCGATGATGCGCTTGACCCATGGCAGCCTCCGCCGCCATGCGAGATCGGGCCGTCTGCTGCTGCGCAGATAGGAGAGGGCGAACCCGAGCCCGGACGCGACGGAGGCGGGCCACGCTGCGAGGGCTCCGAGCGAGTCGGCCCCGCCGAGCGGCAGCCGTTGTCCGGCCATGACGAGGACGACGACGATCGCGGTGAGGACGAAGGCGACGACTGCGAAGCGAGTGGCCAGCGATTCGAGGCGGGTCTGCGGTGACCTCAGCGTCAGCGGTGCCTCACCCCGGCCGCGACCCGTGGTGAGAAGCCGGGGACCGCCTCGGCGGGGTGCGGACTCAGCCATCGGAGTCGTCACTCAGACGAAGGACGAAACGACCCTGTTCCGGGGTGTAGCCGAGGTCGGTGACGAGTTCGCGGTCGACCTCGGTCGTCATCTGGGTGAGGTCCGCGCCGCGGTTGATCCCCTGCTCGTGGACCCACCGGAGCATCGCCGCTCCGATGTCGGAGGTGATCGCGCGGAAGCCGGCGACCTCGAGGCGCAGCGTCCCGCCCTGGGAGAACCCGGGAACGAAGGTGAGCTCCATCGTCCCGACCACCGCACCGGATGCGTCCCGGACGACGGCGAGGTAGTGCGAGCGGTCCCGGGTGATCGCCGCGTGGAGGCGGTCGCGCACCTCCGTGCTCGGCATCTCCTCGCCGAGGAGGTCGAGGATCGCGGGGACATCGGCGCGCTTCGCTCGCGAGACCCGGAACTGCTCACCGTCGACGTCGAGGACATCGCCGACCGAGTGGGCGGCGATGTCCTGCATCCGTGCGACGAGGGCGTCGAGCCACCCGCCGACGTTCGCCCGTGCCTCCTCGGTGTCGGGATACCGGCAGCGCAGGTGCAGACCGTTCTCGTCGAGGATGAACCACAGCATCACCCCGTCAGTGCGGATCGTCGCCCCGACGTACTGGGCATCGAGCCCCGTCGAGTCGATCCGCACCGGAAGCCTGCGCAGGTCGAGCCACGAGATCGCGAACATCCCCGGGGCCTCGGGCATGCCGCCCCACGGGGCGAGCACCTCGGCGAGGGGATGCGAACCGAGTTCGATGGCCTCGCGCACCGACCGGGAAGTCGCCTGCGGGGCGGGATCGGTGACTTCGAGGACGGAGTTCGTGATGAACCAGCCGACGGCGTCGTTCCACTTCTCCTCGAAGCGGCTGTGGACGGGGAAGACCGCGCGCAGCGGGGCACCGCTGACCGTGCGGGTGACCTCCGCCATCGCCGAGAGCGCCAGGGTGAGCGTCGAGACGCCGTCGGCTCGCGCCTGCGCGGAGAACGCGGCCGAGGAGTGGACGTCGAAGACATCGCGGACCTCGACGCGTTCGAGGTGGGCGGCGGCCTCACCGAGGGGGAGGGGGAAGCGCGGCATGAACCCGTCACCGGCCTCGAGGATCTCGCGCCACCGCCTGCTCACCTCGGGCGGCGGGGGACCGGGCTCGGACAGGGCAGCCGTGTGCTCGGCGAACTCGGGGGCGGCGTCGAGGGCCGGGGCGACACCGGAGGAGATCGCGGCCAGCGCCGAGAGGAGGTCGCGGGCGATGACGAGCATCGACCACATGTCGACGTGGGCGTGGTCGGCGCCGATGATGACCGTCGATCCGGCAGCGGTCTCGAGGACGCAGAGACGATGGGACGGGCGGGCGAAGGGGGTGCACGCCTCATCGAGCACCTCGCGCAGGGCGTCGTTGACGGCCTGGCCCTGGGCGATGGGGTGCTCGCGCCAGCGACCGGAGAGGAGCGCGATCTCGCCGAGGGCGAGCTCACCGGATTCGTCGGTGGAGAAGGCCGACCGCAGCGTGCCGTGGCGTTCCATCACCGCCCACCACGCGGACGCGAGGTCGTCGCGGTCGACGTCGCCGGGCAGCTGCAGGGACAGCGCCATCCACGAGCCGGGTCTCGACCCCGCTGAGACGTGGCGGCGCTGGTCGAACGAGATCGGCAGCCGGCGTTCGGGGGGGCCCGCCTCGACGTCGTAGCCGTAGAGACGGCCGAAGGGCAGCCGCAGGTGAGACACGTTGGTCAGACGCATGCCGCTACTCTAACGTGAGAGGCACCGCAGTGGGCCGACAGCCGGGAGGGCACGTGATTCATCGTCTCGATGGTGCTGACATCGCCGCGGAGCTCTCCGATGAAGGCGGCGCCCCCGTCGTCCAGCTCCACGGACTCACCTCATCCCGGGCGCGCGACAGGGTGCTTCAGCTCGATCTCGGGGTGGGGCTGAGCGGAACCCGGCTGCTGCGCTACGACGCCCGCGGACACGGACTCTCGACGGGCCGGCCGGTCGCCGAGGACTACCGGTGGCCGAGCCTGGCCGAAGACCTTCTCGCCCTCCTTGACATCCACTTCCCCGGGGAGCGGGTCCACGGCGTCGGACCCTCGATGGGCGCTGCCACCCTCCTCCACGCTCTCCTCCTCGACCCCGACCGCTTCTCGGGACTCACCCTCGTCGTGCCCCCGACTGCATGGGAGACGCGTCCGGCCAAGGCCGAGGTCTATCGGCAGGCCGCGGATCTCATCGAGGGCGGCGGCTTCGATGAGTACCTCGCCGCCAGTGCCCTCACTCCGCAGCCGCCGACGCTCGCCGACGCGCCGAGCACCCGACCTGAGGTGCCGCTGCCGCTCCTTCCCGCAGTCCTGCGCGGTGCCGCCGGCAGCGACCTGCCCGATCCCGCACGACTCGAGGGGCACGCGATTCCAACGCGGATCCTCGCGTGGGTCAACGACCCCTCCCATCCGCTGGCGACCGCACAGGGCCTGCATGCGCTGCTGCCCGAGTCCCGGCTCACCGTCGCCCAGACCCCGACCGACCTCGTCTCCTGGCCGCAGATCCTCGCCGAGGAGGTCGCGCGCCACGGGGTCTGGCCCGCTGGTTCCTCACCCGCCTAGACTCGGACCCAGGACCCGAGGTCCGGGTCCCGGCGCGCAGGCGCCTCGGCGGAGGATCGACGATGATCGCTGCGAACGTGACCGACTGGCTCCTCGACTCCGATCCGGCGCTGCGATGGCAGGTCGAGCGCGACCTCCTTGGCGCCGATGAGCAGACATGGCAGGCGACGAGGGCGCGGGTGCCCAGCGAGGGGTTCGGTGCCGAACTCCTCTCCCATCAGGACGCCGACGGCCAATGGGCAGGCGGCCCCTTCTTCCCCGCTGGATTCCGCGGTGAGGGCCCGCAGCCGTGGACGGCGACGACGTGGGCGCTCAAGGACCTCCGCGAATGGGGTGTCGATGCCGCGGTGCTCGCCGGGACCGCGGAGAAGCTCGAGCCCGTGCGCTGGGAGTACGAGGAGATGCCGTACTGGGGCGGTGAGGTCGACGTCTGCATCAACTCGTGGACGCTGTCGAACGGCCTCTGGCTCGGTGCCGACGTCGACGGCATCGTCGACTGGTTCCTCGATCACCAGCTGACCGACGGCGGGTGGAACTGCGAATGGGTCAACGGTTCGACCCGGTCGTCCTTCCACTCGACGCTCAACGCCCTCGTCGGCCTCCTCGACTACCAGCAGCGCACGGGGGATTCCGCCCGAGTCGCCGACGCACGCGCGGCGGGGGAGGAGTACCTATTGGTCAGGAGCCTCTTCAAGCGAGCATCGAACGGCGAGCCGTACTCGATGAACGCGTTCAGCCTGGCATATCCGCGACGGGCCTACTACAGCATCCTCGCCGCGGCCGACTACTTCCGCGATGCCGGCCTCTCCGACGGCACCGCTCCCGACCCGCGCCTGGCCGAGGCGATCGAGCGCATCCGCGCGCAGCGACAGGACGATGGAACGTGGCTGCAGGGGCACCGCCTAGCCGGAGACGTGTGGGTCCACGTCGATGCCCCGACGGGAGAGCCGTCGAAATGGGTGACGGCGCAGGCGCTGCGGGTCCTCGACTGGTGGGATGCGGAGCGGACGCCGACCGGGTCCGCGTAGGTATCGGCCGGGCCCACAGGGTCCGCCTCAGAAATCGACGTCGTCCTTGTCGATGCCGGGGAACATCACCTCGTACTCGACCATGTTGTCCTTGTGGTCGATGAGTTCGATGGTTCCGAAATAGGTCATCTCCTCATCGACGACATTGCACGATTCGAACCCGGACCAGTCCGTCACCGTCATGTCCTGCTCGCACTTCGCCTCCTTGACCGACATATCGAACTTGTTCGCGAAGAGGTCGACGAGATCGGCTTCGAGGGAGGCGGCGGGAATCGTCCCGTTGCCGTCCTTGTCGATCTTCATCGCCTCATCGCTTGCCCACGAGGTGGTGCGGGCGGCATCGGCGAACGGGTCCTCCGAGGCGTCCGGCGAGGCAGACTCCTCGGTCGGCGTGGGACTCGGCGTCGGGGTCTCCGCCCCGAGAGTCGAAACCTCGGGCGGCTGCTGTGCGTCGGAGGAGTCCCCGCCCATCCCGCATCCCGCCAGCGCCAGCGTCATCGCTGCCACCGCTGCCGCTCGTCGCCCTGCGCTGCGCATCACTCTCATCGTCCGTCTCCTCTGCTCGTCGGTGATCACCATCATCTCCCGCTCCGCACCCCACGGAGGACGGAATCGTGTGCGCGATCCGCGACGGCTGTTGCCGTCCTGGCACAGGAACGATGACGTCGCGTTGACCGCGCCTGCGCGGTCTTGGCACGATGAGGCGATGCAGCCTGTCCTCGGTCTCATCTCCCACGGCACGTCCTCTCCCGACGGTCAGGCCGTCATCTTGGCCCTCGCCGAGGCGGTCGCCGCCGACCTGCGCGAGCGCGGGATCACCGACACCCTCGCCCTCGGCCACGTCGACGTCCAGGCCCCCGACGTCGCCGAGGTGCTCGCGACCCTGCCCGCGGATCGCACCACCGTCCTCGTCCCCCTCCTCCTCTCACCGGGCTACCATGTCCACGTCGACCTCGCCGAGGCGGTCGCAGGCGCCGGCGGTCCCGCCCCGGACGGAATGGGCTCGGTTCCCGGCCGGCCTGTCCGCGACATCCGCGTCGCCGGGACCCTCGGTCCGGACCCTCGCCTCGCCGAACTCCTCGCGGCGAAGCTGCCGGCCCTCGACGACGGCGACGAGGTCATTCTCGTCGCGGCCGGATCGAGCGACGAACGCGCCAACGACGCGTCCCGCGCCGTCGGAAACCTCCTCGCCGAGACCCTCGCGCGTCCTGTGCACACGACCTTCCTCGCCGGAGACCGCGACAACCTCCGCGACATTGTTGAGCAGAAGAGTCATCTCGGTCGTCGGCTCGTCGCCGCCAACTACCTCCTCGCACCCGGCTACTTCGACGACCTCGCGGCCCGACTGCTCGCAACAGTCGGCGGTCGCCTCTCCGCACCGCTCCTCCACCCGTCGTCACCAGCCCCAAGACAGCTCGTCGACATCGTGCGCGACCGTATGGTCGCAGTCCTCTGAACCGACGTCAACCCCGTCCCTGCGATCCGTCATGCGGCGTCGCACAGCGTCATATGTCGAACAATGACGAGCTTATGCGAGCCTAATTTGTTGAGCAATCCTGTCGGTGTGTAGCGTGGCTGACCTAGCAATCGCACCAGCATGGGGAGATGGCAATGTCCACAGACGTGGAGCAGCGCGCCGCAGGCCGCGCAGACAGGGCCGCGACGCGACCGAAGAAGTCCAACGGGCAGTGGAAGATCGACGGCCGCGAACCGCTCAACGGCAACGAGGTGTTCAAAGCCGAGGACAACGGCCTCAACGTCCGTGCACGGATCGAAGAGGTCTACGCGAAGTCCGGCTTCGCGTCGATCGACCCCGATGACCTCCACGGCCGCTTCCGCTGGTGGGGCCTCTACACCCAGCGCAAGCCGGGCATCGACGGCGGGCGGACCGCCACCCTCGAGCCGCACGAGCTCGAGGACGAGTACTTCATGCTCCGCGTGCGCATCGACGGCGGCAGGCTCACGACCGAGCAGCTGCGCACGATCGCCGACATCTCCAACGAGTTCGCCCGCGGCACCGCCGACCTCACCGACCGGCAGAACATCCAGCTCCACTGGATCGCGATCGAGGACGTCCCGGAGATCTGGCGACGACTCGAAGCCGTCGGCCTCCAGACCACCGAGGCCTGCGGCGACGTCCCCCGCGTCATCCTCGGCTCACCGGTCGCCGGCATCGCCGCCGATGAACTCATCGACCCGACCCCGGCGATCGAGGAGATCTCCCGGCGCTACATCGGGGATGAGAGCCTGGCGAATCTGCCGCGGAAGTACAAGACCGCGATCACCGGGCACCCCAGCCAGGACGTCGTCCACGAGATCAACGACTGCTCGTTCGTCGCCGTCGAGCATCCTGAGCACGGCATCGGCTACGACCTCTGGGTCGGCGGGGCACTGTCGACCGTTCCCCGCTTCGCCGAACGCCTCGGCGCCTGGGTCGCCCCCGACCAGGTCGTCGAGACCTGGCTGGGCGTGACAGAGATCTTCCGCGACTACGGCTACCGCCGCCTGCGCAACAAGGCCCGCCTGAAGTTCCTCATGGCCGAATGGGGTCCGGAGAAGTTCCGCGAGATCCTCGAGACCGAGTACCTCGGCTACCGCCTCGCCGACGGCCCGGCCCCCGCGAAGCCGCTGACCGAAGGGGACCATGTCGGCGTCCATCGCCAGGCCGATGGGAAGTACTACATCGGGGTCAGCCTCATCGCCGGCCGCGCCTCGGGAACCCTGCTCGGACAGATGGTCGACATCGCCGAGAAGTACGGCTCGACCCGGCTGCGGACGACCCCGCACCAGAAGATCCTCTTCCTCGACATCCCGGAGGAGGACATCGACGCGGTCGTCGCCGACCTCGACGCGGTCGGCCTCTCGAGCCGCAAGGACCTCTTCCGCCGGTCGACCATCGCATGCACGGGCATCGAATTCTGCAAACTCGCGATCGTCGAGACGAAGCAGACCGCCGCGGACACCATCGCGACCCTCGAAGCGCGCCTGGCCGAGATCGACCTGCCGCACCCGATCAGCCTCCACCTCAACGGCTGCCCGAACTCGTGCGCGCGCATCCAGACTGCCGACATCGGACTCAAGGGCCAGCTGGTGACCACCGACGACGGGGAGCAGAAGCCCGGGTTCCAGGTCCACGTCGGCGGGGGACTGGCCTCGAGTGACCGCGATGAGGCCGGCCTCGGCCGCACCGTGCGCGGCCTCAAGGTCACCGCGGACGATCTCAGCGACTACGTCGAGACCCTCGTGCGCCGCTTCCTCGCCGGCCGGTCCGAGACCGAGACGTTCTCCGAGTGGGCACACCGAGTCGACGATGAGGAGCTCGTATGACGAAGACCCAGTCCACTGACACCCAGACCGCCGGCACTCAGCCGACCACGACCGCCGAGGCCGCGGTGACGCCGCCTGCCAAGCGCTCCCTCGAGGAGCTGCGCGCCCTCGCCGAGGCGGGTGCCCGCGAGCTCGCCGGTGACCCCGAGAACGGGGTGCCCGAGGCGAGTCCGGCCGACGTCATCCGCTGGGTCTCGAAGCACGTCGACGTCCGCGCCGCCGCCGTGGCCTGCTCGATGGCCGATGCGGCGCTGCCGCACTACGTCGCGCAGTACCTGCCCGGCGTCGACGTGCTCTTCCTCGACACCGGCTACCACTTCCCGGAGACGTACGAGACCCGCAACGAGGTCGCCCGGACGATGGACGTGCGCATCGTCGACGTCCTCCCCGAGCAGACCGTGGCCGAGCAGGACGCCGAATTCGGTGCCGAGCTCTTCGCCCGCGACCCGGGCCTCTGCTGCGCCCGCCGGAAGGTCGCGCCCCTCAAGCAGTCGCTGTCCGGCTACGAACTCTGGTTCACCGGGGTCCGCCGCGACGAGGCGCCGACACGGGCGAACACCCCGTTGGTGACCTTCGACGAGAAGAACGGCCTCATCAAGGTCAACCCGGTGGCCGCGTGGTCCTTCGACGACCTCCTCGACTACGCCGGGGCCTTCGGGGTCCCGGTCAACCCCCTCCTCAACCAGGGCTACCCGTCGATCGGGTGCCAGCCCTGCACACGCAGGGTCGCCCCCGGAGAGGATCCGCGGTCCGGGCGCTGGGCAGGTTTCTCCAAGACAGAATGCGGGCTGCACGTATGAGCATCGACACCACCACACCGACGACCCTCGACGTCCTCGAATCCGAGGCCATCCACATCATCCGCGAGGTCGCCGCCGAATTCGAGAAGCCGGTCCTCCTCTTCTCCGGCGGCAAGGACTCCGTGACCGTCCTCCACCTCGCGGCCAAGGCGTTCTGGCCGGCGAAGATCCCCTTCGGGCTCCTCCACGTCGACACCGGACACAACTTCCCGGAGATCCTGAACTACCGCGACCGCACGGCAGAGCGCTACGGGCTGAACCTCACGGTGGCCAAGGTCCAGGACTACATCGACGACGGGCGGCTGCGCGAACGCGCCGACGGCACCCGCAACACCCTGCAGACGCAGCCGCTCATCGACGCCATCGCCGCCGGAGGGTACGACGCCGTCTTCGGCGGGGCCCGCCGCGACGAGGACAAGGCGCGGGCGAAGGAGCGCATCATCTCCCTGCGCGACGAATTCGGCCAGTGGGACCCGAGCAACCAGCGCCCCGAGCTGTGGAACCTCTACAACGGCCGCCACGTCAGCGGTGAGCACGTGCGCGTGTTCCCGATCTCGAACTTCACCGAACTCGACGTGTGGACCTACATCGCCCGCGAAGGCATCGAACTCCCACCCCTCTACTTCGCCCACGACCGGGAGGTCTTCTCCCGCGACGGCATGTGGTGGGCGACCGGGGAGTTCTCCCAGCCGCGACCCGGCGAGGACGTCGTCACCCGGTCCGTGCGCTACCGCACGGTCGGGGACATGAGCTGCACCGGAGCGGTCGAATCGACCGCCGCCGACATCGCCTCCGTCGTCGCCGAGGTGGCGGTGACCACCGTGACCGAACGCGGCGCCACCCGCGCCGACGACAGGATCTCCGCCGCCGCCATGGAGGACCGGAAGAAGGACGGATACTTCTGATGACGACTGTTGCCCCCACGACCACGAAGACGCTGCTGCGGTTCGCCACCGCCGGCTCCGTCGACGACGGCAAATCGACCCTCGTCGGACGCCTCCTCCACGATGCGAAGGCGATCCTCGCCGACCAGCTCGCGGCCGTGACCGCGACGAGCGCCGAACGCGGCTTCGTCGGCGGCGAGTTCGACTTCGCCCTCCTCACCGACGGCCTCCGGGCCGAACGCGAACAGGGCATCACGATCGACGTCGCCTACCGGTACTTCGCCACCGACCGCCGCTCGTTCATCCTCGCCGACTGCCCCGGACACGTCCAGTACACCCGGAACATGGTCACCGGCGCGACGACCGCCGACGCCGTCGTCGTCCTCATCGACGCCCGCAACGGCGCGACCGAGCAGACCCGCCGCCACCTCACCGTCGTCCACCGCCTCGGCATCCGCCACGTCATCGTCGCGATCAACAAGATCGACCTCCTCGACTACGATGAGGCCGCCTTCGCCGAGGTGGCCCGTGAGGTCGGTGCGATCACCGAGGAGATCGGCCTCGAGGCACCCCACCTCATCCCCGTCTCCGCGCTCGCCGGGGACAACGTCGCTGCCGCCTCGGCGAACACCCCGTGGTACCAGGGTCCCTCCCTGCTCGAACTCCTCGAGACCCTGCCGAGCATCGAGGAGGACCAAGCCGACCTCGAGCCCTTCCGCCTCGACGTCCAGTCCGTGCTCCGCCCGCAGGGCGGACTCGCCCCCGGACTCGATCCCGAGGACTTCCGCGACTACCGGGCCGTGACCGGGCAGATCACGTCGGGACGGGTCCGCGTCGGCGACGAGATCGACGTCCACCCGGCCGGGATGCGCACGAGAGTGACCGGCATCGACACCGCCGACGGCCCGCTCGAATCCGCCGGAGCCCCGCTCTCGGTGGCGCTGCGGCTGGCCGACGACATCGACACCGCCCGCGGCAGCGTGCTCGCCGCCGCCGGCAGCCTGCCGCCTGTGCGCAAGACCCTGCGCGCCGAGGTCTTCCCCTTCACCGCCGCAGGCCTCCGCACCGGCGACCGAGTGCTCGTCAAGGCCGGGACGACGACCGTCAAGGGCATCATCGGCATCGAATCCCGCCGGAACCTGCTCACGAACGCATCGGAACCCGCCGAGGTGCTCGCCGGCAACGACATCGGCGTGGCCGAGGTGCGGCTGTCCGCGGCGCTCACCCTGCCCGACTTCCGCATCCACGGCCGTGCCGGAGGATTCCTCGTCATCGACGAGCAGACCGGAGCGACCGTGGCCGCCGGCATCCACACCCCCGCCGAGGAGGATGAAGGATGAGCATCGACCGCTTCGCCCCCGGCAGCGTCCTCCTCGTCGGCGCGGGACCCGGGACCCTCGACCTGCTCACGGTTCGGGGACTGCGCGCGCTCGAGACCGCCGACGTCATCGTCGCCGACCGCCTCGGCGCCCGCACCGTCCTCGACGACCTCGCCGCCGAACGGGGAGAGCCGCTGGACGCGGAGATCATCGACGTCGGCAAGACCCCCGGACACCACCCGGTGCCGCAGCAGCGGATCAACGAGATCCTCGTCGAACAGGCCCGCGCCGGCCGCCGGGTCGTGCGACTCAAGGGCGGGGACCCGTTCGTCTTCGGCCGCGGGAGTGAGGAACTCGCCCACCTCCGGGAGGCAGGGATCGTCGCCCAGGTGGTCCCCGGCGTGACGAGCGCGAACTCGGTGCCCGCGGTGGCCGGGATCCCGCTCACCCACCGCAGCCTGGCTACGACGTACACCGTCGTCACCGGCCACGACCAGCTCAGCGACCTCGGCGGGGGACGCGACCACACCGTCGTCGTCCTCATGGGCATCGGGACGCTCACCCACTCGGCGATGGTGCTCGCCCGCGGCGACCGCGGCGGCGACTGCCCCGTCGCGATCATCGAGGACGGCTACGGCAAGAACCAGCGGGTGACGGTCGGGACGCTGAATACGATCGCCTTCCAGGCCGCACACCGGGGTGTGCGCTCACCGGCCGTCGTCATCGTCGGCGACGTCGTCCGGCTCAGCCCTTACGCCGCCGGTGCCTTCGACCAGAACCACCGACCAGCCCTGACGAGGACCCCATGACCTACATCATCGCCCAGCCCTGCGTCGACGTGAAGGATCGGGCCTGCATCGAGGAATGCCCCGTCGACTGCATCTACGAAGGCGAACGCAGCCTCTACATCCATCCCGACGAATGCGTCGACTGCGGGGCATGCGAACCCGTGTGCCCTGTCGAGGCGATCTACTACGAAGACGACGTGCCCGAGCAGTGGGAGTCCTACTACACCGCCAACGTCGAGTTCTTCGAGACGATCGGCTCTCCGGGAGGTGCCGCCGGCTTCGGCGTGAGCACCTTCGACCACCCCATCATCGCGGCCCTGCCGCCGCAGAACACCGAGGAGTGAGGGCAACTCCCTCACGACCCCGACCCTGACCGGGCACACAGTCGATGTGCCCGACGACGACTGAGGAGAACCATGACCCGTCCTTTCCGTGTGGCTATTGTCGGTGCCGGTCCCGCTGGGATCTATGCGGCTGATCTGTTGACGAAGGCTGAGCGTGATTTCGAGGTGAGCATCGATCTCTTCGAGCGACTCCCAACCCCGTTCGGTCTGGTCCGCTACGGAGTGGCTCCGGATCATCCGCGGATCAAGGGCATCATCAACGCCCTGATCAAAGTCCTCGACCGGGGAGACATCCGCCTGTTCTCCAACGTCGACTACGGCACCGACATCACCTTGGACGAACTCACCGACCGGTATGATGCGGTGATCTTCTCCACCGGGTGCATCACGGATGCGCCTCTGAACATTCCCGGCGTCGACCTTGAGGGCTCGTTCGGGGCGGCGGACTTCGTCAACTGGTACGACTCGCACCCGGATGTCTCCCAGTCCTGGCCGCTCGAGGCCGAGTCCGTGGCAGTGATCGGGAATGGGAATGTGGCCTTGGATGTGGCCCGGGTGCTGGCGAAGCAGGCCGATGACATGCAGGTCACGGAGATCCCGGATCATGTGTATGAGGGTCTGAAGTCCTCGAAGGTCACCGACGTCCATGTGTTCGGCCGCAGGGGTCCGGCACAGGCGAAGTTCACCCCGCTCGAGCTGCGGGAGCTCGGGCATGTGCCGGATGTCGACATCATCGTCTATCCGGAGGACTTCGAGTTCGATGAGGGGTCGATGGAGGCGATCGAGTCATCGAATCAGGTCAAGCAGGTGGCGAAGACGC
>ENA-OOKA01000207-OOKA01000207.1-human-skin-metagenome-genome-assembly--contig:-NODE-207-length-18832-cov-6.452042_pt1 | contig 18832 bp, 12 predicted proteins | sample MGYA00248825_ERZ500995 | MGnify/ENA primary metagenome ERZ500995 (study PRJEB25958, sample SAMN03398540) | human skin metagenome | study: EMG produced TPA metagenomics assembly of the Human Skin...
GCGGATGGTGCCGCCCTGGATGTCCTCCAGGTGGTTGAGGCAGCGGATGAAGGTGGTCTTGCCGGAGCCGGAGGCGCCGATCAGCACCACCACCTCGCCGCGTACCAAACCCAGCAGGCCCTCGGGCAGGTCCTCGAGGAACTCCACCGGGGCGTCCGAGCGGCCCAGGCCGTGCTCCCTGCGCAGCGCGATCGCGGCGCGGTACATCTCCAGCGTCGACCCGGGCACGCCCTCCTGCGCATCCGCCGCCAGCGCCCCGAACTCCTCCGGCTGCGGCAGCCAGCTCTCGCCGGTGGGGGAGAAGCCGTACGCCGGGGCGTCCGCCCGCCAGGGCAGCGGCACGCGGCAGCCGTCGCGGCCGGGCACCCCGGCCCGAAGATGGGCGGGGTCCTCGCGCAGCGCGTCGGGGATCTCCGCGACCTCCGGCAGGCCCAGCTCCTCGCCCTGGTACAGGTAGGCGGCGCCCGGCAGGGACAGCATCAGCAGCGTCGCCGCGCGGGCGCGGGCCAGGCCCAGCGCCGTGTCCGGCGTCTCCTCGCGCCCCAGCCCCTCGCCGAAGCGGTAGCCGGGCGGGAAGCCGTAGCGGGTGGCGTGCCGGATCACGTCGTGGTTGGACAGCACCCAGGTGGTGGGCGCGCCCACGGCATCGGCCAGGGCCAGCGGCTTCTCGATCGCCGCCCGCATCGTCTCCACGCCCCAGGTGGCCTGGAGGAACCCGAAGTTGAAGGACTGGTGCGCCTCCTCGGGGCCGATGTACAGCGGCAGCCGGTGCTCGGGGATCCAGGCCTCCAGCACCATCATCCGCTCGCCCTCGTAGGAGTCCAGGATCGGCCGCCACTCGCGGTAGATCTCCAGCACCCCGTCGTTGTCGAAGTAGATCGGCACCTCGCCCTCGGGGATGTCCAGCAGCCCCTCGGCGTTGACGGCGGCGTCCGGCAGCCCCTCGGGCTTGACCATCCCGTGGGCGACGTCCACGCGGAACCCGTCGGCCCCGCGATCCAGCCAGAACCGCAGCACATCCCGGAACAGGGCGTGCACGCGCGGGTTCTGCCAGTTCCAGTCCGGCTGGGAGGTGTCGAAGATGTGCAGGTACCACTGCCCGGGCGTGCCGTCCGCCTCGGTGACGCGGGTCCAGGCCTCGCCGTGGAAGATCGAGGTCCAGTTGTTCGGCGGCAGCTCGCCGTGCTCACCCCGGCCATCGGCGAACACGTACATGTCCCGCTCGGGGGAGCCGGGCCCGGCCGCCAGCGCCTGCTGGAACAGCTCGTGCTCGCTCGAGGAGTGGTTGGGGACGATGTCCACGATCACCTTCAGGCCCATCGCATGGGCGGAGGCGATGAGCTCATCGGCATCGGCGAGCGAGCCGAAGCGCGGGTCCACGTCGCAGTAGTCGGCCACGTCGTAGCCGCCGTCGCGCTGCGGGGAGGTGTAGAAGGGCGAGAGCCAGAGGGCGTCCACGCCGAGCTCGCGCAGGTAGGGCAGGCGGGAGGTGACGCCGGGCAGGTCGCCCATGCCGTCGCCGTCCGCATCGGCGAAGGAGCGGGGATACACCTGGTAGACCACGGCGTCGCGCCACCATTCGAGGGCGCCGGCCTCCGGCTGCGCGGTCGCGCGGGCAGGCGAGGGGGTGATGGTCATGGTGTCCTTCCGATGGGGGCGGTGCGGGGCGCCGGGCCGACGGGGAGTGCCGGCCCGGAGGATTCGTGGAGTCTCAGACAGAGGTCGGTTCCGTGGCCGGTTCCGTGGTCGGCTCAGCAGCCAGCACGGTGGCGCCGGCCGCGGTGGCCTGCAGGTGCAGCAGCGGTCCGTCCGCGGCGGCGGTGGCGCCGCCGACGGCCGCCAGGGGATGGGCACCGGTCACGCCGGGCAGGGACCGCAGGTCCAAGGTGACGGGATCGTGGGCGTCGCGGGCCAGGTGCACGATGATGTCGCCGTCCGGGTGGGTGCGCACGAGCACAAGGGCGTCGTCCCCGGTGTGCAGCCAGCGCAGGCCGCCGCGGCGCAGGGCCGGGTGCTCGCGGCGCAGGCCCAGCAGGGTGCGGGTGGCCTCCAGCACCTCGGCATCGACCGGAAGATCGGCGTCCCCGGGATCACCCGCCTGCTCGGCGAGGGCGTCGATGGCGGCCCAGGGCATCGGGGTGCGGGCGTGCTCCCCGGTGAGGCCCTCGGCGCCGAGCTCGTCCCCGGCGAAGACGGTGGGCACCCCGGGAAGGGCCGCCAGGGCGGCGACGGCGGTGAGCTGGCGGCCGCGCTCGCCGACCACGGTGCGGGTGCGGGGCGTGTCGTGGCTGGAGAGCTGGTTCTGGGAGTGGAGTCGGGAGGGCCAGGGCATCTGCGCGTTGTAGTCGCGCAGGCTGCGGGAGACGGCACCGCCGGGCAGCCGCGGCGTCGTCATGGGCAGTCCCAGCCAGTTCAGGGCGCTGCCGGGCTCGGCCAGCCAGGCCCACAGGGGCCGGGTGAAGCCGGTGTAGTTCATAGTGCCGTGCCAGCCGTCGCCGTCCAGGTCCCCGGTGGCGTCGTGGCCGTGCTCGGCGACCAGCCAGGTGTCCCGTCCGGTGCGGGCGCGGACTCGGCGCAGGGTGCCGCGCATCTCGCGGGCCACCTCGCGGGTGAGGTCCACAGCACCGTGGCGGCCGGTCATGTTGGCCACGTCGATGCGCCAGCCGTCGGCGAGCACGGGCTCGTCGAGGAATCGCGCGGTCACGGAGCCCTCACCGCGGGTGAGGCGGGCGCGCAGGGCGGCGCTGCGCTGATCGAGCTTGGGCAGGCTCGGCACGTCCAGCCAGCTCACGTAGCGGTCCGGATGCTCGGTGAACAGGTAGTACCCGGCCTCTTCGCTCCCGGCATCGGCCTGGGCGGCGCGGAACCACTCGTGGGTGTCCCCGGTGTGGTTGGTGGTCAGGTCCAGCACCAGGCGCATACCGCGCGCGTGCAGCGCCTTCGAGAGCCGCACCAGGGCCTCCTCGCCGCCGAGCAGCGGATCGACCGCCTCGAAGGTGGAGGCGTCGTAGCGGTGCACGGAGCCGGCGGGGAAGATCGGGGTGAGGTAGACGGTGTCAGCGCCGAGGGAGGCGATGTGGTCCAGGCGCTCGATGATCCCGTCGAGGTCGCCGCCGTAGTACTGGGCGCCGGTGAGGTCGCCGCGCACGGCGGGCTCCTCGTCCCAGCGCATCGGCACCGCCCAGGCGGGCAGGTCCTCCGGGACGGGGCGGCCCTCGGCGTCCTCGGGGATGCGGGAGCTGCGGGCGAAGCGGTCGGGGAAGACCTGGTAGACGATCGCGTCGTCCACCCAGTCCGGGGCCGGCTCGTGCGCGACCAGGCGGAAGTCGGTGGCGTCGGAGACGTCCCAGGGCACCAGGCCGGCGGCGGTGAGCCAGGCGTAGGTGGGGACCGGGGCGCCGGAGGCGGTGCGGGCACCGGGCTCGGCGAGCACGGCGACGCGGTAGGGCACGACCGGGTTCGCGACGGTCAGGGTGGCTTCCCACCAGGTGCCGGTGCCGTCGGACGCGGAACGCGGAGTGAGGTCCCCGGTGAGGATCTCCCCGTCCACCACGGACCGCAGGGCCAGGGTGCGGGCCGGATAGGCGGCGGGCACCCAGACCCGCAGCGTGGCCTCCTGGCCGAGGCCCGCCCCCGGACCCGGCACGAAGGACGGGCCGGAGTCGTGGTGGGGCTGCTCGGTCAGGGGCACGCCGCTGGGCTCGATCGCGGGATCGACCGGCTGCGGGGCGGGGGAGGGGAGATCGCTCATCGGGAGGGTCCGTTCAGCCCTTCACGGCGCCGGCGGTGGAGCCGCCGACGATGTAGCGCTGCAGGAACTGGTACAGGATGATCACCGGCACCATGATCATCACCGAGCCGGCGGCGAAGACGCCCAGGTTGTTGGAGCGGTCGCCCTCGAGCATCCCGTACAGGCCCACGGCCAGGGTCTTGGTGTCGTTGCTGGTCAGGAAGATCGAGCCCAGCAGGAACTCGGAGAGCACACCCACCAGGGCCAGCAGGATGGTGGTGGCCAGGATCGGGGTGAGGGTGGGCAGCAGGATCTTGGTGAACACCTGCCAGTGGGAGCAGCCGTCGATGATGGCGGCCTCGTCCAGCTCCTTGGGCACGGTGTCGAAGAAGCCCTTGATCAGCCACACCTGGCCGAGCGAGCCGCCCAGCAGCACGATGATGTAGCCCGGCAGCGAGTCCAGACCCAGGAAGGGGATCGCCTTGCCCAGCCCGGAGACCATCGAGTAGACCGCGATCATCGCCAGGAACGCCGGGAACATCATCACCAGCAGCAGCGAGAGCAGGCCGATGCGGCGACCGGCGAATCGCAGGCGGCTGAAGGCGTAGGCGGCCAGGGTGGAGAGGAACACCTGCACCAGGGCGACGGTGCCGCACACGATGATCGTGTTCACGTACCAGCGCAGGAAGGGCCCGCGATCGCCCGCGATCAGGGACTCGTAGTGCACCAGGGAGAAGGCCTTGGGGATCAGGCCGGAGCTGGAGACGGTGCCCAGCGGGTTCACCGAGGCGGAGATGATGAACAGGATGGGGAACACCGCGAAGGCGACGGCGAGGATGCCGACGACGTGGCGCCACCCGACCTCGGCCATCCAGCGGCCGAAGGGCATCCGCCGCTGCGCGGTGACGGAGGTCTGCTGCGAAGTCTGCGTGCTCATGATCGGGCCGCCTCTCAGTTGACGTCTTCGAGGACGCTGGTGAACCGGAACTGGATCGCCGCGAGCACGCCGGTCAGCGCGAACAGGGCGACGGAGACGGCGGAGGCGAAGCCGAAGTCGGCCCCCGAGCCGCCGAAGGCGATGCGGTAGATCATCGAGATCAGGATGTCGGTGCCGCCGCGGGTGTACTCGCCCGGCAGGAACGGACCGCCCTCGGTGAGCAGCTCGATCGCGTTGAAGTTGTTGAAGTTGAAGGCGAAGGACGCCACCAGCAGCGGGGCCACGGCCACCAGCAGCAGCGGGGTCACCACCTTCACCGTGGTCTGGAAGCGGCTGGCGCCGTCGATGCGGGCCGCCTCCATCACGTCACCGGGGATCGCCTGCAGGGCGCCGGTGGAGACGATGAACATGTAGGGGAAGCCCATCCACAGGTTCGTCAGCAGCACCGCGACCTTGGCCATCGTCGGATCGCCCAGCCAGTTCACGTTGATGCCGAGGGTGGTGTTGATCAGGCCGAAATCCTGGTTGTAGAAGTTCGACCACACCAGCAGGGCGATGAAGCCCGGCACTGCGTAGGGCATCAGCAGGATCGAGCGGTACAGGCGGCGGCCCTTCAGACGCTCGTCGTTGAGGATCAGTGCCAGGGCGAAGCCGACGATGAAGGTCAGCGTCACCGAGCCGAGGGCGAAGACCAGAGTCCAGGCGAAGGCGGAGAGGAACTGGCCGGCGATGTTGGAGTCGGTGAACAGGCGCTGGTAGTTGGACCAGCCGACCCCCTGCAGCCAGGACTGGCTGAAGGCGCGCTCGCCGTTCTCGTTCACGAAGTACTCGGAGTCGCCCACGGTGCCGACCGTGTAGACCGCGCCGGTCTGGGTGTCGGTGATGGTGTCGGCGGCCTCGTCGTAGGTCAGCAGGGTGGTGCCGACGTAGGCCTGGTTGGCGCCCTGCACCCGCACGGCGGAGGTCTCGTCGACGGGGACGGCGACCTCCTGCAGCGCGTTGTAGGCGTCGTTGACCTCGCGCGCCTCGAGGATCGTGTAGCCGGACGCCTCGGTGACGTAGTTGTTCTCGACGGTGACGTCGGCGGCGGGCACCTGGGCCAGCTCGGTCTCCTCGTCGCCGGAGTAGACGACGCCGGTGGCGGGGTCCACCAGGAACAGGGTGAAGGGGCCCTCGACGGGGTCGCCCTGGGTGGCGACCGACATGTTGTACCAGGTGGAGTCGTCGGTCTGGACCACCGAATTGGCGATGATCGAGTTGACCGCCTGCTCCTTGGTGCCGCGGGTGCCGTCGCCGTAGTTGGTGAAGGAGTAGCCCACCGTGAGGATGATCGGGGTGATCAGGAAGACCGCGAGGAAGAAGGTGCCGGGGAAGAGGTACTTCCCGGGGATGAAGCGCTTCGTGGAGTAGATGACGAAGATCGCGATCGCGGCCAGGACCATCACGGCCAGCCACAGCCACTGCTGCTGCTGGATCATCAGCGGCACGGTGAAGGCGGTGACGGCGAGGACGGCGCCGAGGACGATGATGCGCACCAGGACCGCGTGGATCGAGGTGCTGCGCTCGCGGTGCACGGGCGGCAGGGGGCTGGACATGGCGACGGTGCCTTTCACGGGGTGGCGGGTGTGACCGGGCAGGTCGGTCGGACGGGGTGCGACGCCGTGATGTCGCACCCCGTCCGGGGGAGCCGGGGGAGCGGGCGTGCTGCCCGCTCCATGGCGGAGAGGGTCAGCCGATCTGGCTGGAGATCTGCTCGCCGGCGGAGGTCATGGTCGACTCGGCGTCCGCGCCGCCGACCAGGTTGGCCTCGGCCTGACCGAGCGGCTCCCAGATGGCGGCCATCTCGGGGATGGCGGGCATCGGGGAGGCGTCCCCGGCGTACTCGGCGATCTTCACGATCTCGGGGTAGTCGGCCGAGAGCTTCTCCTGCAGCTCGAGGTTCACCGGGGGCAGCTCGTTGCCGGCGAACATCGCCTCGGCGATGTCGGGGGAGGAGACCACGTCGGTGGCGAACTGCTGGGCGAAGCCCTGGTTGGCGCCGCTGGAGGCGACGAAGAAGGCGTTGACGCCGGCGAAGGGGACCGCCGGGTCCATGCCCTCGAAGCCGGGGACCTGGCTCATGGTGAAGTCGACCTCCGCGGTGCGGATGTCGGCCAGGGCCCAGGGGCCCGAGATCAGGTAGGCGGCGTTGCCGTCGGTGAACAGCGAGATCGCGTTGTCGTTGCTGATGGAGGTCTTCAGCACGCCCTGCTCGCCGAGCTCGATGATCTTCTCGGCCGCGGAGATCGAGCCCTCCTGGCCCACGCCCACGTCGGAGGGGTCGAGGTTGCCCTCGGAGTCCTCGCCGAAGAGGTAGCCGCCGCCGGAGGTGTAGAAGGGCTGCATGTGGTAGGCGTCGCCCTCCTCGCCGACCGGCAGGGACAGCACGTTCTCGGCGCCGCCGGCCTCGCCGGCCTCGACCAGCTCCTCCACGGTGGAAGGCTCGGGCACGTCGGTGAGCTCGTTGTTCGCGTAGAGCACCAGGGTCTCCACGGCGTAGGGGGCGCCGTAGGTCTGGCCGTCGTAGGTCACGGCCTCGAGGCCGACCGGGGCGATCGCGTCGGAGGCGCCGGAGGGCAGCTGCACCGGGGAGATGGCGCTGTTCTGCACCAGGTTCCCGATCCAGTCGTGGGCGGCCACGATCATGTCGGGGCCGTTGCCGGCCTGGTTGGCGGTGATGAAGTTGCCCTGCAGGTCGTCGGCGACGATCTGCACCGCGACGGTGAGGTTGTTGGCCTCGGCCCAGTCCTGCGCCGGGCCCTCGAGGGCGCCGGCCTTGACCTCGTCGGTCCAGATCACGAGGTCGGCATCGGCGCGCTCGGGCGCCGCGCCCTCGGAGGAGCCGCCCGCGTCCGAGCCGCCGGAGGAGCTGTCGGAACCGGAGTCGCTGCTGCCGCCGCAGGCGGCGAGGACACCGGTGGTGGCGGCGATGCCGCTCAGGGCGAGGAAGTTCTTGCGACGGATCTGCACGTCTTCTCCTTCGAATCGTGGTGCACCTGGCCGTCGGTGGCCGTGCGGACTGGGAGAAAATATAGATCCTGCCGCCGTCCTGTGCAAGAATCAGCAAGAACTTGCAGGACACGATTCGGACACGGCGCGATGGCGCTCGTGACAAGGGGGGATGAGTGTGATGGCGCGACTCATCGATATCGCCAAGGCCGCTGGTGTGAGCGAGGCCACTGTCTCCCGGGTGCTCAACGGGCGATCCGGGGTCAACGAGGCCACCAGGCGTTCCGTGATCGAGACGGCCCGCCGGCTGGGGCGGGAGGTCGGCACCGCCGCCACCCGCACCGGGCCGCTGGTCGGGGTGCTGGTGCCCGACCTCGACAACCAGGTCTTCACCTCCTGGGCCGAGCGCATCGAGGCCGAGCTCTTCGCGCGCGGGGCCGACTGCCTGGTGGCCATGCGTGCCCGGACCGCTGAACGCGAGCGAGAGATCTTGCAGCGTTTCCTGTCGGTCGGGGTGAACGGCATCATCGTCGTCTCCGGGCACCACGCCCAGGAAGGTGGCCCCATCGACCACTACCGCGAGGTGACCGATACCGGGAGGCCCCTGGTGCTGGTCAACGGCGTGCGCCCGGACCTGGACGCCGCCTACCTGTCCACCGACGACGAGCACGCCGTGCGCGCCACACTGCAGCACCTCGAGGACCTCGGCCACCGCCGCATCGGCCTCGCGGTGGGGGACGAGCGCACCTGGCCGGTGCGCGAGAAGGTGCGGGTCTTCGAGGAGGCCTCCGCCGACAGGGGCCGCGAGGAGCGCCCCGTCTCCTACACCGACTTCTCCTACGCCGGGGGCTACGAGGCCGCCCGCGACCTGGTCGCCCGCGGCGCCACCGCGATCATGTGCGGGTCCGACGTGATGGCCGCCGGCGCCCTGGAGGCCGTGCGCGCGATGGGCCTGATGATCCCGGGGGACGTCTCCGTGGTCGGCTACGACGACGTGTTCTGGTCGGCCCTGACGAACCCGCCGCTGACCACCATGCGCCAGGCCGTGCCCGCCCTGGCTCGCGCGGCCGTGCGCGCCGCGCTCAGTGGCGGCGAGGAGTCCCGTCGCCCGTCCCGCACCTTGGTGGTGGTGCGGCCGCAGCTCGTCGTCCGCGGCTCCACCGGCTCCGCCCCCGAAGCCTGACCCGGGGCCGCGGACCGGGGGCTTCCTCGCCCCGGTCGGACGCCGCGAGCGACCCCGGCAACGCCGCACGGCACGGTATTCATCACCTGACTTCCATCCCTGGAAGGGAGCCGAGGAGAACCGGCTCCTCCGTCCGGATGTGCGATCCTTTCGGGTCGCACTTACCTCGGTGGACGTGCTCACTGAACATGTTCACCACGGTCGGGGAGGTCCGATGCCTGGAACACGGCACGCACAGCGCGCAGGGACGAGTCGGCGGGTGATCGCCGCACGACGCTGCCGTCCCGGAGGTCGAGGGGTACGAGCCGGAGACCACCGGGTATGGTGCGCTGGACGTCGCGGACGCCATGCTCGGGCTGGTCGATCCCTTCCTGGGAGCCTGTTCGCGCACCCCGAGCTGTCGCGGTCCTATGTCGCGATCCTCGTGACGGGCCGCTATCCCTCCACCCTGTTCTCCGAGCTCACCAATCGGCTCACCGCTGACTTCCGGGCTGTGCTGCCGTCCTGTCCGGGTCGTCTACTTCCTCGTAGCCGCCGCCTCCCACCTGCGGGCGCGCTTCCTCGGTCCCGCCTTCTGGGTGAACTGTCTGGGGATGCTGCTCCACTCCACCGCCGTGCTGGTGCTCTCCCTGGCCTGGTGAGGCACCCGACGATCCGGCCGTCGTCGGTCGCGTCGGAGGGGCGCGCGGGCGCCGATAGCATGGTGGGCATGACCGATACCGTCGCCGATGTGACCCCCGAAATCGCCCCCTCCAGCTACGACGCCGCCCAGCGGCGCAGCGACGCGATCTGGCAGAAGATCGAGAGCGACCCCAGCGGCCTGCGCATGCTCACCGGTGACCGGCCCACCGGCGCCCTGCACATCGGCCACTACTTCGGCTCCCTGCGCAACCGCGTCCGCCTGCAGCAGGCCGGCGTGGAGACCTGGGTGATCGTCGCCGACTACCAGGTGATCACCGACCGCGAGATCCTCGGCGACATCCAGGGCTCCGTGCGCGAGCTGCTCACCGACTACCTCGCCGTCGGCATCGACCCCGAGCGCGCCACGATCTTCACCCACTCGGCGGTGCCCGCCCTGAACCAGCTCATGCTGCCGTTCCTCTCGCTGGTCACCCAGCCGGAGCTGGAGCGGAACCCCACCGTCAAGGCCGAGCTGGCCGCCGCCGGGAAGTCCGCGATGGGCGGGCTCATGCTCACCTATCCCGTGCACCAGGCCGCGGACATCCTCTTCTGCCACGGCAACCTCGTGCCCGTCGGCAAGGACCAGCTGCCCCACATCGAGCAGACCCGCGTCATCGCCCGGCGCTTCAACGAGCGCTATGCGGGCGGCGAGGAGTACTTCCCCGAGCCCGATGCGCTGCTCTCCGAGTCGCCGACGATCCTGGGGCTGGACGGCGAGAACAAGATGAGCAAGTCGCTGGGCAACACCGTCATGCTGCGGATGGACGAGGCCGAGACGATCAAGAAGATCAAGAAGGCCAAGACCGACGCCGACCGGCAGATCACCTACGACCCCGAGAACCGCCCCGAGGTCGCGAACCTGCTCACGATCGCCGCGCAGTCCACCGGCCGCACTCCCGAGGACATCGCCGAGGAGATCGGCGACCGCGGCGCGGGGACCCTGAAGATCTTCACCGCCGAGGCCCTGAACGCCCACCTCGCCCCGCTGCGCGCCCGCCGCGCCGAGCTCGAGCAGGATCCCGGTTACCTGATGCAGGTGCTGCGCGCCGGCAACGAGCGCGCGAACGCCGCGGCCGACGAGACCCTCCAGCGCGTGCGCGAGTTCATGGGGATGGTCTACTGACCGCTCCTGCCCAGGGACGGGCCCGTGACCTGCGCAGGCGGGCCACGGGCCCGTCCTCGTCCGCGGCCCGCGCCCGGGCGGGCGCGCCCGGTGCCGGCTCAGAAACGGCTCGAGCTGCCCGCCCCGGAGAACCCGCCGCCGGAGTAGCCCGTCACGCCGCCGCCTCCCGAGGAGGGCGAGCGGTGCGTCTCGAGTGCGGAGCCGGACTCCTGGTGCCAGCTCGAATACCACAGCACGGGGCTGAGCTGCCAGAGGCCCGGTGACGTCCCGGGGGCCAGCGCGTGACGTCGGGCGCGCAGGGAGCGGTACTCCCCGCCGTCCGCGTCCTCGAAGGCGTCGCGCAGCACCTCGCGCTCGTCATCGTCCTCGGCGAGCACGTCGATGCGGTGCTCGGCAAGCTCTTCGACCGCGGCCGAGAGCTCCCGGGTGAGGGTGTCGAGCTCCTCGAGGGCCGAGTCGGGATCGAGCGCGTCGTCCTCCAGTCGAGCGGTGAGCCGATCCAGCTCGCGGGCGATCCCGTCGCCGAGCGTCAGCAGACGGTCCGCGGATGCCTGCTCGGCAGTACTCATCTCCCCGCGGTCCTCCTCGACCTCCCCGAGGGCGGCGAGGGAGTCGCGCAGCGGTTCGAGCTCCCGGTCCCAGACTGCTCGCCATTCCCCGCTGCGATGGAGCAGATCGGCGGCGGCGAGGATGTCGTCGTCGGCGTCGTCGAGCCGTTCCACCACGCGCTCGAAGTCCGCGGCCGTCGCCCGCTCGCGGCCGCGCAGGCCCCACGCCCAGCGGCGCTCGGCAGGCTCTGGGAGGGCGGCGCGGAGCCGGGCCGCCTCCTCGAGGTCCCGGGAGAACCGCTCGTGGGCGAGAACCGCAGCCTGCGCGTAGGCGGAGTGCTCGGGAAGAGTGCGCGCCGCGGCGTCGGTGATCGCGCGCTTGGTCAGGACGTCCCGGTGTCGAGGCAGGGCGCGATCCACCCGGCGCTGTGCTGCGAGACGCAGCCCGAGGGTCGAGACCGCCGCGACGACGGCTCCGACCACGACGGCCGCTGCGGCGACGAGCGCGGCGGGATGACGCCACCAGGGACGGTGCAGGAGTGAGGCGTACTTCTTCGCACCCGCCTCGAGCGATCCGTCCCAGTCCGCGTCCCGGGCGGGCTCGCCCATCGCGTCCTGGACCGCCTCGAAGTCGCTGTCCGAGAGCTTCACGTCCTCGCCGGCGTAGGAGCCCAGGAAGCGGTTGTTCGGATCCAGGGCGAGGATCACCGTCCCGTCGGCCCAGTGCGAGCCGTCGGCGGAGAGCAGCGAGGGGTCGGAGCTGCGGGCGTGGTCGAGCACCGCGTCGTTCAGCGCCCTGTCGTCCGCCGGGTCCAGGCCGTGCTCGGTGACGTCCAGGACGAGCACGATCAGGCGCACCTCGGTGCGGAAGTCGAGCTCCGCGAGGCGGTGCTCGAGGATCTCCGGGTCCACGGAGCGGGTGGTGTCGGTGACCTCGACGGAGGCCGGCGGCTCGGCACGCGCGGGCGCGGGGGCGAGCGCCGCCGGCAGGAGGAAGGCCAGGAGCGCGAGCAGCAGCAGGACGGCCCTCGAGGGACGGCGGGTGCGGGGTGCGCCGAGAGCGGCGGAGGACGGACGCGACGTGGACATGGGGCGACCGTAACGGCTCGACCGGCGGGAAGGGGGACGACCTCCGTCGGTGTCGGGCCCTCCTCCCGTCGACCTGCGGAAGAACCCCGGGAGTCTCCGCGGCCGCTCCCGTCGGCGTCCCGTGGGTCGCCCGTCGAACTCCCGAACCCTTCACGCCTCGCCCCGTTATGATCGACGCAAGAAACCCTTGGCCCCGCACCGTGCGGGGCCCGACGAGGAGGTACCGCATGCCCGTCTACGAGAACGTCTCCGATCTGGTGGGTCGCACCCCGCTGGTGAAGCTCAACCGCCTGGGCGACGACGTCCGCGCGACCGTCCTGGCCAAGCTCGAGTTCTACAACCCCGCCAACTCCGTCAAGGACCGCATCGGCGTGGCCATGATCGACGCCGCGGAGAAGTCCGGCGAGCTGAAGCCCGGCGGGACCATCGTCGAGGCGACCTCCGGCAACACCGGCATCGCGCTGGCCATGATCGGAGGCTCCCGCGGCTACAAGGTCGTCCTCACCATGCCCGAGTCGATGTCCAAGGAGCGTCGGATGCTGCTGCGCGCCTACGGCGCCGAGCTGGTCCTCACCGAGGCCGCCAAGGGCATGAAGGGCGCGGTCGAGAAGGCCGAGGAGATCGCGGCGGAGACCGGCGCCGTGCAGGTCAAGCAGTTCGACAACCCCGCGAACCTCGACATCCACCGCCGCACCACCGCCGAGGAGATCTGGGCGGACACCGAGGGCGAGGTCGACGCGGTCGTCGCCGGCATCGGCACCGGCGGCACCATCTCCGGCATCGGCCAGGTGCTCAAGGAGCGCAAGGGCGAGGTGAAGGTCTTCGCCGTCGAGCCCGAGGAGTCCGCGATCCTCAACGGCGGCCAGCCCGGCCCTCACAAGATCCAGGGCATCGGCGCGAACTTCGTGCCCTCGATCCTGGACCGCGAGGTCTACGACGAGGTGCTCGACATCGACGCCGAGACCGCGATGGAGCGGGCCCGCTCCGTGGCCCGCGGAGAGGGCCTGCTGGTGGGCATCTCCTCCGGCGCCGCGATCGAGGCCGCCGCCCGCGTCGGCGCCCGCGAGGAGTTCGCCGGGAAGACCATCGTGGTGATCGTGCCCTCCTTCGGCGAGCGCTACCTCTCCACGCCGCTGTTCGCGCAGTACGCGGACTGAGGAAGGACGCCATGGCCGCCCTGGACCGGGTGATGGGCGTCGTCGCGAGCGTCCGGGAGGACCTCGCGGCGGCGCACCGCCGCGACCCTGCGGCGACCGACGACCTCGCGATCCTGCTGACCTCCCCGGGGCTGCACGCGATCTGGACCCACCGCGTGGCGCATCGGCTCTGGGCGCGCGGTGCGAAGCTGCCCGCCCTCGTCCTCGCCCAGGGCTCGCGCTCGGTGACCGGCATCGAGATCCATCCCGGCGCCACGATCGGCCGGCGCTTCTTCATCGACCACGGCATGGGCGTCGTGATCGGCGAGACCGCCGAGGTGGGCGACGACGTGATGCTCTACCACGGCGTGACCCTCGGCGGCCGGTCGATGGAGCGGGTCAAGCGCCATCCCACGGTCGGCGACGGCGTGGTGATCGGGGCCGGTGCCCGGGTGCTCGGCCCGATCACCCTCGGCGAGGGCTCCCAGGTCGGGGCCAACGCCGTGGTCGTCAAGGACGTCCCGGCCCGGGCGACCGCCGTCGGCATTCCGGCGACGATCCGCCCCGAGGCCGCGCATCCCGAGGAGCACACCGACCCGGCGATCTGGATCTGATCCGGAGCCGACGACCCGCGGGGCCCCTGGCCTCGCGGGTCGCGCGCGCCCGCCGGGACCGCTGCGCTCAGGCGCCGAAGGGATCGAGGAACGAGGTCCCGCCGACGCGGTGGAGGCGACGCTCCCAGGCGGGCAGCACCTCGTGCGCGTCCTCGGCCAGGACGTGGTCGAACAGCGCCGAGGAGCCGTGCGGAGGAGCGATGTCCACCAGCACCGTCGTCGCCCTGTGCTCCCGGGCCAGCGGCGCGAGCTGCGCCGCGGGGAAGACGACCCCGCTGGTGCCGACGACGACGAGGAGATCCGCACGCTGTGCGAGGCGCATGGCGAGCTCGAGCTGCTCGGAGGGCAGCTGCTCGTCGAAGAGCACCACGTCCGGGCGGGTCGGCTCCCCGCAGCGCGGGCAGTGACCGGGCACGCCGTGGTCCTCGGGGGAGGATCCCTCGCCCGGTGCGAGCACCGCCCGCCAGTCGCAGCGCCGCCCCAGGCACACCGCGTGCAGGGCGCTGCCGTGGAGCTCGGCGACGACCTCGCTGCCCGCGGCCTGGTGCAGCCCGTCGACGTTCTGGGTGATCACCGGTGCACCGAGGCGGGCGATCGCCCGGTGCCCCGGAGTGGGGCCGTGCGCGAGCGCGATCGAGGCCATCCGCCCCCACACGGCCCACAGCTGCGGCAGGGAGCCCGGCAGCAGGGAGGCGTGCATCGCCTGCTCGGTCTCCGGCTCGAGGGCCCACAGGCCCTCCGGGCCGCGGAAGGTGCCCAGTCCCGTGCGGGCGCTGAGCCCGGAGCCCGTGAGGAAGACGACCTCACGGTGCTCCGGTCCCGGGACGAAGGGAGCGGCCGTGCTCACCACTCCTCGTGCTCGCGGGAGTCCCAGGCGGCGTCCTCCCCGAGGTCGAGGGTGGCCAGCAGCGCACGGTCCTCGTCGTCCAGGGAGATCCCCTCGAGCGTCGCGTTGGTGCGCTGACGGGTCGGGTCCTGCGACTTCGGGATCACGACGATGTCCTGGTCCACGGCCCAGCGCAGCGAGATCTGCGAGGTGCTCACGCCGTGCTTCTCGGCGACGCGGCGCAGCGCGAACTGCTCGCCGAGGCCCTCGCGGCCGCCGAGCGGGCCCCAGGCCTGGGTGACGATGCCGTGCTCGCGATGGAAGGCGACGGCTTCCCGCCGCTGCAGGGCGGGCGAGAGCTGGATCTGGTTCACCTCGGGCGCGACGCCGGTCTCGTCGATCAGCTGCTGCAGCTGCTCGGGGCGGAAGTTCGAGACGCCGATGTGCTGGGTCAGGCCCTGCTCCTTCAGCTCGACGAGGGTGCGCCAGGTGTCCAGGGCGAGGCCCCGCGACGGGTTCGGCCAGTGGATGAGGGTCAGGGCCACGCGGGGCAGGCCCAGGCGGCGCAGCGAGCCGAGCAGGCCCTCGCGGGCCTCCTCCCGGCCCTGGTCGCCGCCGGCGATCTTGGTGGTGATCAGCGCCTCGTCGGGGTCCAGGCCGCTGTCGCGCAGGCCCTGGCCGACGGCGGCCTCGTTGCCGTACTGGGCGGCGGTGTCGACGAGCCGGTAGCCGGCGCGCAGCGCCGCCGCGACCGCGTCGGCGCCGCCGGTGCCCTTCATGCCGGAGGTGCCGAAGCCGACCAGCGGGAAGACGGTGCCGTCGGCGAGGGTGGTGGTGGGGATGGACAGCTCGGGCATGGATCCTCCTGGATGACGGTAGCGGGTGCTCCCAGCGTATCGATCATCCCGCCCCGGTGCTCTGCTAGCGTCCGGCAGGACGAGGACGTCGACCCGCGAGGAGAGCGCAGCATGAGCAGCACCGGCACGGCCCCGACCCCGGAGGCGGCCCCCGCCGCGGGCGTACACGGGGTGCACGACGAGATCTCGCCGCTGCGCACCGTCCTCGTCCACCGGCCCGGCCGCGAGCTCGAGCGTCTCACCCCGGACACCCGCGAGGAGCTGCTCTTCGACGAGGTGCTGTGGCGGGACCGCGCCGAGGCTCAGCACGACGAGTTCACCCGCCTCCTGGGCGGTCAGGGGGTCGAGGTCCTCCAGCTGCGGGACCTGCTCGTCGACATCCTGCGGGACGTGGGGCTGCGTGAGCAGCTGCTCGCCCGCGCCCTCGACCCCGCCGTGCTCGGCGACATCGCCGTCCAGGACCTGCGCGGAGGGCTCGCCGACCTCGACCCTGAGGCGCTCGCGGACGTGCTGATCGGCGGGATCACCGTCGGCGAGCTGAGGACGCTCGGGGCGGAGCCGCGCTCGATCGCGCTGCAGCGGGTGGGGGAGGAGCACCTCGTGCTCGACCCGCTGCCCAACCACCTGTTCACCCGCGACACCTCCGCCTGGATCGGCGACGTGGTCTCGGTCGGCGCCATGCGACGCTCGGCCCGGCGACGGGAGAGCCTCCACCTGGAGATGGTCTACCGCCACCATCCGCGCTTCGCCGGGCCCGGCGGTCCGCGGCGCCTGCTCGGCCGCGACGGCGCCGGGGCGGCGAGCGTCGAGGGAGGCGACGTGATGATGCTGTCCCCGCGCACGGTCGCGATCGGGATGTCGGAGCGCACCAGCGCCGTCGGCGTCGAGCGCCTCGCAGCCGCCCTCCTCGCCGACGACGCGGTGGACCGGGTGATCGCGATAGCGCTGCCCCACCGCCGCGCGATGATGCACCTGGACACCGTCACGACCGTCGTCGACGAGGAGTCGATGCTCCGCTTCGGCCCCCTGCCGGCGCTGGAGACCTTCGAGATCGAGCGGCTCGGCGACCGGCTGGTCTCCCGGGCGCGGTCGGCCGACGAGATGGACGCCGTGCTCGCCCGCGGGCTCGGGGTCCCCTCCCTGCGGGTGCTCACCCCTCCGCTGGACGCCTACGCCGCCGCGCGCGAGCAGTGGGACGACGGGTGCAACGTGCTCGCCCTCGCACCGGGCAGGGTCATCGCCTACGAGCGGGCCGCGGCGACCAACGACTACCTCCGCGCCCAGGGTGTGGAGGTGCTCGAGTTCGCGGGCGACGAGCTGGGGCGCGGTCGGGGCGGTCCGCGCTGCATGAGCTGCCCCGTCGCACGCGGCTGAGCGCCGTCGCCGCTGAGAGCCGTCGGGGTTGATCGCCGACGCGGCTGAGCGTCGCCGTCGCTGAGCGCGGCGCCCTCAGCGGCGCGTCGGGGGCGGCGGGTCCTCCGCGGTCTGCAGGGTCGTCTCCTGGGCGGGCAGCGGCTCGCGCAGCGAGCGCTCCAGCAGCAGCTGCTGGGTGCCGAACTCCTCGAGCCCCTTGCGCACCGTGAACCCGAGCTTGCGCAGCAGGGCGACGCTGCGCTTGTTGCGGGTCTGGCTGATCGCGATGACGACCTCGTCCGCGAGCTCGCGGCGCGCCCAGTCCAGCAGTGCGATGCAGGACTCCGCGGCGTAGCCCAGACCGGTCCATTCGGGCAGCAGCGCGTAGGACAGCTCCAGCTCCCCGCGGTCGTAGTCCAGCGTGATCGAGCCGATCATCGTGTCGTCCTCGGCCAGGGCGAGCACCCAGCGCCCCCAGGTGATGCCCAGCGGGGAGAGCTCGAGCGCCTGGCGGGAGGCGTAGTCCACGGCGCCGCCGAGGTACTCGCGGGTGACCGGGTCGGTCATCAGCCGGATCAGCGCGGTGCGGTCGGCGTCGCCCGCCGGCCGGATCACGAGTCGGGGACTGCGGATCCGGACGGGCCACTCGGCGGTGCCTTCCTTCGTCACGACCACCACGGTACAAGCACCGGGCCGGTCGCGCCCGCCGGAATCCGCGTCTCCGTGGCGACGGGGTGCGACGAGGACCGCGAGGCGTGTACGGGTTCGGTATGGTGACTCTGCGGCACATCGGTGTGCCGCCGAGCGTCGGTGCCCGGTCCCGCACCGGGCCTCGCGAGTCGGTCGTGACGAACATTCACGCAGTCCCCGGACGAGTAGGAGCACCATGGTCGACCAGGACCTTCGCAGCACGGCACTGGAGGCGGTCCACGAGTCGCTCGGAGCGACGTTCACGGATTTCGCGGGATGGCGGATGCCGGTCCGCTACGACTCGGACCTCGCCGAGCACAGGGCGGTGCGCGAGAGCGCAGGCCTCTTCGACCTCAGCCACATGGGCGAGATCCACCTGCGCGGTTCGCAGGCGGGCGAGGCCCTCGACCACGCCATGGCCGGCAAGCTCTCCGCCGTGGCCGTCGGTCGGGCGAAGTACACCCTGCTCCTGACGGAGCAGGGCGGGGTGATCGACGACGTGATCGTCTACCGGCTCGCCGAGGACCACTTCCTCGTCGTCGCCAACGCCTCCAATGCCGTCGTCGACGCCGAGGAGATCCGTGCCCGCGTCGCGGGCTTCGACGTCGAGGTCGACGACGCCTCGGACCGCACCTCCCTGATCGCGGTGCAGGGCCCTGCCAGTGAGCAGATCCTGCTGGACCTGCTGGTCGCCGAGGACTCCGGCGTCGAGGTCGTCACCGCCGAGGACATCACCTCGATGAAGAACTACCGCTTCGCCGAGGGCACCTACCGCGGCGGCGACCTGCTCGTGGCCCGCACCGGTTACACCGGCGAGGACGGCTTCGAGCTGTACGTCGGCGACGACTCCGCCGAGGAGCTCTGGAAGGCCCTCACCGCCGTCGGCGGGGACCGGATCGTGCCCTGCGGCCTCGCCTGCCGCGACACCCTCCGCCTCGAGGCCGGCATGCCGCTGTACGGCAACGAGCTGAGTCGGGACCTGCTGCCCGCCCAGGCGGGCATGGGCCGCGTCGTCGCGCTCTCCTCCAAGGGCGACTTCGTCGGCCGGGAAGCCACCGAGGCGGCGCAGACCGAGGG
>ENA-OOKA01000208-OOKA01000208.1-human-skin-metagenome-genome-assembly--contig:-NODE-208-length-18749-cov-10.948968_pt1 | contig 18749 bp, 14 predicted proteins | sample MGYA00248825_ERZ500995 | MGnify/ENA primary metagenome ERZ500995 (study PRJEB25958, sample SAMN03398540) | human skin metagenome | study: EMG produced TPA metagenomics assembly of the Human Skin...
TCCAGCACCACCTGGCCTCCACGCTCGGCACGGACCTGTCGCACGAGACGATCTCCAACATCACCGACGCCGTACTCGAGGAGGTCGCAGCGTGGCAGGCGAGGCCGCTGGAAGAGTTCTACCCCGTCCTCTACCTCGACGCGATCCGGATCAAGATCCGAGAGAACAACCAGGTCATCAACCGCGCGGCGTATATCGCGGTCGGAGTGGATCTGGACGGGGTCAAGCACGTGCTGGGGATCTGGGTCCAGGACACCGAAGGCTCGGCGTTCTGGGCCCACGTCTGCGCCGACCTCGCCAACCGCGGAGTGCGGGACGTGCTGATCGTGTGCTGCGACGGGCTCAAGGGCCTGCCGGAAGCGGTCGAGGCGACCTGGCCGGACTCGATGGTCCAGACCTGCGTGGTCCACCTGATCCGGGCAGCGACGCGGTTCGTGGCCTACCAGGACCGCAAGAAGGTCGCCGCCGCACTGAAGCCGATCTACACCGCGCCGAGCGAGGACGCGGCCTGGGCGGCGCTGGTCGAGTTCGAGACCTCCGAGCTGGGGCAGAAGTACCCCTCGACCGTCATGACCTGGAAGAACTCGTGGGATCGGTTCGTGCCGTTTCTCCAGTTCCCGCCCATGCTGCGAAAGGTCATCTACACGACCAACGCGATCGAGTCGTTGAACTACCAGCTGCGGAAGGTCACGAAGAACCGCGGACACTTCCCCTCGACGGACGCGGCCGTGAAGCTGCTCTGGCTCGCGATCTGCAACATCGAGGACAAACGCGCCGCCGATCGAGCCCGAGACCGCGGCAAGCCCGCGAGCCAGCGGAAGGCCCAGGGCCGGCTCGTCGAGGGCCAGGTCGTCACGAACTGGAAGCAAGCCCTCGCCCAACTCGCCGCCGCCTATCCCGACCGGATCACCCCCTACCTGTGAACACCCCGCTTACACAGACAAATTGACAGGCCCGACCAGCCAGGTCTCGTCTCGGACGGTGACCAGGGAGCCTGGGGAGATCACTCCATCACTGCGCGCTACCAGCTGCGACTCCACTGCAGTCCTTCCTGAGAGGTCATCCTGGAGGGACTTTACGCCACCATGGCGCTACAGAGTCGCCCGGCGGCGAATCACGGATCATAGACATCTCGCGTCGAAACTCCCAACCAGAGGTAACGTGCGGTCTAGCCGGGGAGACCAACACCATGCCCCGCCTTGAACCCATCTGTCCGAGGGGACGCCCATGCCTTCACCAAGCCCTAACCGCGCAATCAACACCTTCCTGCGCTCGACCGAAGAGCACACCAAACGCTTCTACGCGAACACTACCGCCGTCGGAAAAAACGACCCCCACGAGGGATTCACCTACCTGGCTCTACGCCGAGGACTCGCAGTTGACTACTTCTTCCGGGTAGCCACAGATTGGCAAATTTTTCAGGACGACTGGTCAGTCAAGGCAATAGCGCATCAGCCCCAACAATTCCTTCGTTCGCAGCGAATGGGTATCGAGAAAGCGTTGCGAGATTCGGACATTCCATACAGTGTTTCGAGGTTCACTAGCACCGAGGTGACAATACCATCCCTTGGCGAAACCGCAACGGCGTCGCACATTAGAGGCATACTTGATCCCCGCGGTCGAAACATCGAATTCAGCACGAGTAGCGAATGGTCCAGCTGGGCGAAAAAGAATCTTGCCGAACCCCACAAGGGAACCCTGATCCGAATGCTGGCAGATGAGGGCAATTCCAGCATTATCGACCTGACTCGGCAGTTGCGAAATTACATTGCACACAGGAGTACATCCACGCTCAGTCAGATCCAGGAGTACGCCACCCCCCGAACCGACAGCGGCAACATCGGCCTAACAGGAGAATCCAACGAACCTCTGTCGATAGAACGCAAGTACAACATTCGTGACCTAGGAACTTACTTGGATCGCGCACTCGCGCGCCCCCACGGGACGCCGGCCCAGTTTATCACTACGCGCCTGCATCAAATAGCAGAGTCCCTTCGGTGGAGTTGAGACCCCCCCCCAGGAAGGGCGACTCCCCATAGTCAACTCATCGAAATCATGCCTCACCCCACTACTTCAGGGGAGCAAGTGTGGCTGTAAGCAAATAGTGGCTGTTCGACGACAAGAGCTTCACCGAAACTCCCGACTTTTCCAGCTATCACGCCGACCCACAGCACCCCGTAGACCGCCGCGATGAGGAGATCCAGCACGACCCTCTCGAAGTATTCCGGCTCCTGCTTCTAGATTCGGGGGAGCCGCCGGTCTGCTACGTCAGCGTGGATGCGCAAGATGTCGTCCTCGATCTGTTCGTCGAGATCAAAGGCCGCACTCTCGTCGGCAGGCTGCACCGGTGCGACCGGTAGAGCACCGGAATCCGCAGTCTGTGGCGATTCACACCCGGGAACGCTGCGAAACTACTTCTCGGTCCACCCCTCCGGGAATGCCGAACGTAGGCCACAACCCACATCTGTGATCTGGCCACGATCGCGCGAAGGTCTCTCTACAGCTCCGGCCCGCGACCGGTAGTAGAGCGCCCAGTTGCCTCGGTTCACCCACTGCTACTGTCCTGAGGGAATCGCCAACGCGCAACCTGCCTCATTTATAGCCGAAGTTGGTCGGCGGCGGCCGCAACGACATCCCGCCCGCGCTGCACCTCGACGTCGGCGAGGGCGGTCAGTGAGGGGATCATGTACTGGTCCCAGGTGGGGCGGGCATGCGGGCCCCTCAGCCCAGCGCGATGTGTTCGCACTGTACCTGCGGCGATATGCGGGGCGCAGGGCCCTTCCTTGAGGACCTTGTTGTCCACATTCGCCTTCAAGCGTGGTGCGATCTGTCGGTCCCGCTCGGCACACTGACTGACAACCCGGCCGCGCGCAGGGCGCGACCACCGCACCGATGGCGAGCATCATGTTTCCCACCCGAGCCCAGATCGATGGCGTCGAGCGTCTCATCGAACGCGACCAGATCCACCAGCTGCTCGTCGAAGCGCACCCCGAACTCAAGGACCGCATCGAGGTCGACGACGCGAACCCCATGCTGACGATCCCCGCCTGGCGCGGCGGGGCGGTCATTCTATGGAAGGGCGAGCATGAAGGCAGCATCCGGTGGCGCATGGCCGCCCCGGGGGGTGGCGGCGTCGTGGTACTTGAACCGAACTCGATCAACGAGTTCCCCACCCTCGTCGCCAAGAGGCTGGGAGCCTCGGCATGAGCACTGATCGGGTCGGCTTTCTCAACAGGCCGGAGAGGGAGCACGTCGACAAGCGGCTCCAGCTGCTCAATGAAGAACCGATCGTCGACGGCGACGAGCTGCTTCTGGTCAGCGCTGTACATCGATCGCTGTACTCACGAGATGTGCTGGTGATGTCCTCACTGTGGATCAGCGTCATCGCGTTGGCTGTCGCGGTCGTCGTCGGGAGCCTCGCAACGCACGACTACGTCGCGCTTCTACTCATCGGCTATCTGGTGCTTGCAGGGGTCCTCAGCACTGTCACCCTCATCGCAATACGACAGGCCGTCACTGCTGAAGCCGTGCGTGTCATCGTTACCCGAAGGATCGAGCAAAGGGATCACCGAGCGCGGGCTGCGGCTGATCGCAGCGCCGATCAGACGGCACGCACGCCTCACAAGAGGCTCTTCCTGCGCGGCCTGCTCGGACTGGCATGAGCCGGTTCCGACACTCTTAAGATGCCGTAGGACGCCGCACCCCAGTCACTGCATCGCCCCCATGACCGCTGTGTCGAATAAGGTGCTGCACAGCAGGACGAACTGCTCCTGGCTACACATGGCTCCACAGAAAGGCTCCAATGAAGGGGAACGTCACGGAGATCTGGCGCGTTTTCGACGGTCAGAGTAAGAAGCTCGTCATCCCCGTCTACCAGCGAAACTACGACTGGTCGATGGTGCACTGCGAACGTCTCTTCGACGACCTCGAGGAGATCATCGCCGAAGACAGGACAAAACACTTTTTCGGGTCGATCGTCGGGGGTAACGAGGATTCCTTCACCTGGGTCGTCATCGACGGCCAGCAGCGCCTCACGACCATCAGCCTGTTGATCCTCGCCCTCGTTCATGCAGCGCGAGAACAGGAGATCGCGCTCAAGGACTCCGAGCTTCCCGGAGCGCTCGAGAGTAACTACTTGCTGCGCAATCCTGGCTCTGGCGGGGGAATGCGCACAAAGGTGAAGCTGAAGCCTGTCAAGGACGATGCCGAGGCTTACTTGCGCCTCTATGAAGGGCGCGACGATCATCTGTTGGAGTCCTCCAATGTCACCGCCAACTATCTCTACTTCCGTGAGAGGCTCGCTGGCACGACGCTGTCCGCCGATGACCTTTGGCGCGCAATCCAGCGTCTCGAAGTCATGCTTCTCGACCTTGAGGCTGGCGACGAGCCTCAGCGGATCTTCGAGACGCTCAACTCCACCGGGCTCGCTCTCGCCGAGGCCGACAAGATCCGCAACTTCGTCCTCATGGGACTTCCGACCGCGCAGCAAGATCTGTTGTACGAACGGCAGTGGAACCCGATGGAGAAGAACATCGAGTACCGCACCGACTGGTTCATCCGCTGGTACTTGGTAACCGTCACTGCCCGCACTCCGAAGCAGGGCGACGTGTTCGAGGCGTTCAAGCACTACGTCCGGCAAGCTGTCCGGCCGGTCGGCGAGCTCCTCGAGGAGATGCGCGAGTACTCCACGTACGCGCGCCAGATCGTCCAAGCGGACACCGGTACTCCTGCCCTGGACAGCGCGCTCGCTCGGTACCGTGCGCTGCACAGCGACGTGATCCTGCCATTCTTGATGCCTGTGCTCCGTGACCACCACCGCGGCATCGTCCCGCTCGACGACATGTTGCGGATTGTCGAGATCCTCGAGTCCTACCTTCTGCGACGCACCGTGTGTGGCATGTGGGCGAACGCACTGAACAAGATCTTCGCCAACGCCTACTTCGAGCTCAAGCGCCTCCGAACAGGGGTTCAGCCGTATCCCGAGATTCTCATCTATCTGCTCCGACGGCGGGATGACTCTTCCGGTCGGTTCCCCGACGACGAGGAGTTCCGTGACCAGCTCGAGACTCGCAACATCTATCGGCTGCGAAGCGAGAACCGTGCCTACCTCTTCGAGTGCCTGGAGAACCTGGACTCGAAGGACACCCGCGACATCGCCGGCCGGCTCGAGAGCGGAGACCTCTCGATCGAACACATCATGCCGCAGACCCTCACGTCGGCATGGCGGAACGAGCTCGGCATCGATGCCGAGGGGAAACACGCGGCATGGTTGAACCGCCTCGGAAACCTCACAGTCACCGCCTACAACAGCTCCTACTCCAACTCCTCATTCTCGGCGAAGCTTCAGGCCGAGCGAGGATTTAAGGAGTCTCCTTACCGCCTCAATGGGTATGTGAAGGAGCAGACCACCTGGGGTCCTGCACAGATCGAGGAGCGTACGCATCAGCTGGCAGAGTCAGCGCTGAAGTTCTGGCCCTATGCCGAGACGGACTTCGCGCCTCCCGCCATCATCCTGCCCCAGGAGCCGATGGGCGAGGAGGGGTCGTTCCGCGGTCGCGAAATCGTCTCCTACGAATACGGCGATACGACCGCGACCGTGGCGACTTGGTCAGAGGCCCTGCCCGGCATCGTCGCGGTGCTGATGAGGGACCATCGCAGCCAGGTGATCGCCGCGGCAGGGGAGAACTCGATTCTGTCGACTGAGACGACGCACGCCGAGGAGCAGGCCCGCGGATGGGTCAGGGCCGGCACCGGGCTCGCCGTCTGGGTCTCCTCCTCTACGAACGCTAAGATCCGCGGATTGCGGCAGCTGTTCTCCCAACTCGAGCTCGACCCCTACGATCTCGTGTTCACGCTGCGTCCCGTTCGGGGTATCGCTGCTGAGGCACCAGGGGCTCCACAGGTCGAGGAAGAGGGTTCGCCGTACACGGAGCTCACAAAGTTCGGTCCGCGATTCGATGAGCTCCACGGCACAGCATCGACCCCGGCAGACACTGCCGAGATCAGACGTGAGTTCCGTGTCACAGCCAAGGACTTCACGGTCGAGAATCCGAAGCAGCTCCTCGAAGGAAACCTCCTCCCCCACTTCACGCCCGACATGATCCGCACGTGCCGGGCCGAGGGAGTGCTCGCACTGATCCAACTGACCCTCCAGATGGAGGACCTCGTTGATGACGAAGCACTGCACCTCGCGATCATCGACGGACGAGCATCGGCGTGGCTGGAACGGCTTCGCACTCTGTAAACATGAGAAACGAACATTTCTGGCGGGCACCTGTCCCCCGAATCGATGCGAGCAAAGTCGGGCCGACTTAGAAATCGCGTTCGCCCGGCGCAGCTTTTGCGCTTCCTTCCCCAGCCCAGCGAGCCGCTCGGCAACAAAATTCACGGTCCCGGGGCGGTGGCCCTTGTCCGCCCCGGCCTACCGATCCCATTTCCGCAACACCTCCAGACGGATCGCAATTTGTTCACCCACGCGGCGGAACGTTCCACAACTCGTCGCTGGATCCGGCTGTGCTTCCACAGCCATCCTCGTTTCTATATAGCGAGGCGCATCGGAGTACTTCCTCGGCTCTGCCATGCCCCTCAGCCTCCCGTAGGCTCAGAGCCTCCAACAGATCCGGGGCGACTCAGATCGAGGCCGTCGCGCCTGACGCAACGCGACTAGCTGTAGCTGGTCATGACGTTGTCGACGCTGGCGTCCAGACCTCCTGCACGCGTCACTGCCCTCGTCGGACGCGCCGTGGGCGCGCCCCGGGACCGTCCCGAGGCGCGCCCGGCGGGCGGGCGCGAGGCTCAGATCAGGCCGTGCTCCTCGAGGAGCTGGCCGATCTCTCCGTGCTCGAGCCTGTCGCGCAGGTAGCTGCGCAGCGCGGCCGGGCCGGGGATCTCCACCTTCTTGCCGTCGCGCATGCGCGCCGAGGCCTCGAGGAGGTCGCGCACGTCGTACGTCGAGCCCCAGGTCTCCGGCACGCCGCGCTCCACATTCAGGAGTTCGTAGACGGCCTCCATGCCGGTGCGCACCGAGTACTCGGTGGTGAAGATCGTGTCGCGTCCGGTCTCCGCGAACTGCCCCAGGAACGCGAAGTTCTGGGCGCCCTCCGGGACGACCCGGGGCCGATCCCCGGCGTGGCGGGGCATGAAGAAGCTCGTCACGTAGGGCATCATCACCGGCACGCACCGGGCGCCGGTCGCCGCGAGCTCGGGGATCTCCTCCACGGGCACTCCCAGGTGGTAGAGCCACTCCTGGGTGATCTCCTCGCCGGTGCACTGCGACAGGGGCTTCTTCACGTAGTCGCCGTCGACGTCGACGAACAGGCCGTAGACCCAGACGACGATCTGATCCTTCGGCTGCTTCTTGAAGTGCGGCTGGCGGTTGACCGTCCAGCTCAGCAGCCAGGAGGAGTCCTCGGCGGTGACGATGCCGCCGGTGACCACGCGGCCGCTGAACGGATCGCGCTGGGCGATGCGCTCGATGTAGGCCGGGATGCGCTGATCGAGCGTCGTGACGGTGGCCGACTCCCACTTCGTCTCCTCGATCGAGGAGCAGAAGACCTCCGGGCGCCCGAACGACGGGTCCTTCTTCGCGATGCGCTTCCACAGGTCCCAGGCCGGGGCCGGGGCCTCGTTGAGCACGGCGGCCGTGTGGTGGTCGCCCTCATCGGAGTTGTCCACCAGCGAGCCGATCGTCATCAGCGCGAGGTCGTGCTCACCGAGCTCGATGGTCTCCTCGGCGCCGTCGCGGCGGCAGTGGATCGCGGTGGCGCGGATCTCGCCGTTGCGGTGGGCGAAGTCCACGTCGAGGACCTCGGTGCCGGACTGGAAGACGACGCCGCGCTCGGTGAGGTAGTGCATGAGCGGCAGGACGAAGGACTCGTACTGGTTGTACTTCGTGAACTTCAGCGCCGAGAAATCGGGCAGTCCGCCGATGTGGTGGACGAACCTGTGCAGATAGAGCTTGAACTCGAGCGCGGAGTGCCATTCCTCGAAGGCGAACATGGTGCGCCAGTACATCCAGAACGGCGAGTCGAGGAACTCACGGCCCATCACCTCGTCGATGCGCTTGCCCTCCATCTCCGCACGCTCGGCGAGGAAGATCCTGAGCAGATCCTTCTGGGCCCGCTTCGGCAGGTCGAAGCGGCCCTCGTGGCCCGCGTCCTCGCCCTGGCGCACGGTGGCCCGACGCAGCGAGTAGTTGGGGTCATCCTTGTTGAGCCAGTAGAACTCGTCGAGGACGGAGGCGCCCTCGAGCTCGAGGGAGGGGATGGAGCTCATCATGTCCCACAGGCACTCCATGTGGTTCTCCAGCTCCCGGCCGCCGCGGATGACGAAGCCCTTCTCCGGAACGTCGAGGCCGTCGAGCGCACCACCGGCGATGTCGTCCTTCTCGAGGATCGTGACGTTGGCACCGGGGACCCCGGCGTCGCGGATCAGGAAGACGGCCGCCGCGAGTCCGGCCAGCCCGCTGCCGACGATGTAGGCCTTCGTCTCCTGCGCGTGCTGTGCGGGGCGGGGACGCGCGAACGCCTCGTAGTTACCTGCCGTGTGCTGCATGATCCATCCTTCCCGACGCGTGCCGGATGCCGATCACCCGGCCTCATTATTGAGTGTACTCAGAATTGAGTCGACTACAATGGCCGCATGGGCACTCGGGATGACACGGAGCTGGGGCCCTCGGTGGCGCTGGGGAGGCGCGAGCGGGCGAAGGCGGAGAAGCGCGCCCGCATCCTCGCCGCGGCGCGCGCGCTGTTCGAGGAGCGCGGTTTCGAGCGGACCTCGATGAGCGAGGTCGCGCGCGCGGCGGATGTGGCCGAGGGGACTGTCTTCCAGTACGCGGCGACGAAGGTCGAGCTGCTCATGATGGTCGTCGATGCGCTCTGGGGAGCCCACGAGCACGCGACGAGCACTCCTTCGCTCTCTGCGTCCGCCGCGCCCGGCGGGGCCGGCACCGCGCCGGCGGGCGGGGAGACCGCGGACCGGATCGCGGAGCTGATCTCGCCGCTCGTCACCGCGATGCGGCGCTGGCCCGAACTTGCGACGTGGGTCGCCCGCGAGATCCTCTTCGGTGCAGACATGCCGCACCGCCGGCGGGTCCTGGACCACGTCGATCGCCTCGAAGAGCAGATCGCCGCGCGCCTGCAGGACGGCCGGGCCGACGCCTCCGGTGCGATCGGAGCGGCGCGGGACGGTGCGACAGGCACTGCCGGCGAGGAGCCCGGTGCGGCTGCGGCGGCCGGCGCCCGCCTCATCGTCGCCGGGGTGCTGGCCGAGCTCAACCGCTCCCGGCAGAGGCGAATCGACGGCGAGGACATCGATGAGGCGCTGCGCCGGCTCGTCGATCTCGTGGTGGCAGGGGCGAGCCCCGCCCGGTGACCGGGAAGCCGTCCACGGGCGCGCCGCGGTGAGCGATCATCGTCGCTCACAGCGGGCGGGCTTCATGCCTGCGGCGAGTCGCCCCCGGCATGGCGGGAGGCGTCGGACTCCTCCGGCTCCTTCGAGCCGACGGTGCCGCCGGCGCCCTCGTCGTTCAGCTCATCGAGGTCGGTGTCCGCGGAGGCGGCGTCCTGGGAGGAGCGCGAGGCTCCCGCGTCGGCGGGATCCTCCGGGCCACCCTGGTAGGAGATGCCCTGATCCTCCGGGTGGGGATTCGTCTCGTCGTCATCGGGGTGGTACAGCGGGGTGCTGCTCATGTCCGAACCTCCTGAGATGGGGTCGTGCGGACACCCACCTTCTCACCGGCATCTGCCGACTGCCACGGGAACGCCACGGCCTGCGCGTCCTGCAGGAACCGCTCGGTAGCGCGGTTCGCCGTCGAGGCGCCCCCGGGCACGCCGAGCAGCGGAGCACCCGCCGCCGCGCCCCGCTAACCTCGAGCGGTGCCCACCTCCCGCCGCTCCCCCTCCACCCGCCGCCGCAGGTCCTCACGTCGTCGGTCGTCGAGCACCTCGCGCCACGCCCCGAAGGAGCTGCCCGTCGTCGGCCCGGGCGAACGGCTGTGGATCCTCGACGTCCCCTACGGCACACAGGTCGAGGGCGCCTCCTGGCATCCGGCGGTGAAGATGCACGTCCATGTCGGCCGCACTCTGCCGGACCACCTCAAGCCCTACTCCCCCGGCCCGCACACCCTCGGCCGCTTCCTGGAGAACCTCCACAACCCCGGCTCCCCCGCGCCCGTCCCCGAGCCGACCGACGGCTTCGAGCCGCGGCAGAACCAGTACGAGGCGGCCGACGCGATCGCAGCCCGCGCAGAAGCCGGCGGGCGGATGTTCCTGCTGGCGGACGAGCCGGGCGTCGGCAAGACGATCTCCGCCGTGCTCGGCGCGAGCGCCGTCGGCGACCTGCGCGGCGCGGAGCGGGTGCTGGTGGTCGCGGACCGGCCGGCGGCGATCACGATCGGGCACTGGTGCCGCACGATCACCGCGCTCGGCGACAGCGGGCTGGAGTGGGTGGTGATCACCTGGGACCGGCTGGAGAAGGTCGCCGGTCACGACTGGGACGTGATCATCGCCGATGAGGCGCATGCCCTGCGCCGCACCACCACGAAGCGGTGGAAGCTCTGGTCGAGGATCTCCGGGCACACCCGCTCGCACGATGCGGCGCCGTTCGTCATCGCGACCACCGCCACCCCGGGCCACACCCCGCTCGAGCTGCCCTATCTCGCCCCGGCCTACGCGCAGGCGCACGGGGAGCCGATGACCGCCTGGGGCTCGGCGAAGGAGCCCGCGAACACTTTCACCTCGGCGCTGGAGCGGCACGGGATCGGGCTGGAGAAGGGCCGCTACGGCGCGACCTGGACGACGGATCCGGCCCGTCGGGCGGAGGATCTCGCGCGGGTGCGCAGCTGGCTGACGGACGCGGAGCCCGCCGCAATGCTGCACCGCGCGGCGCCCTGGGGGCCGGTGCCGATCTCCGGGATGCCGGTCGCGCTCACACCGGCCGAGCGGGAGGCGTACGAGGCGGAGTGGGGCGAGTTCTGCCGCGAGATGGACCTCGCCCGGCGCGGACGGAACACCGCGAAGGGCCGGGCGGCGCTGCTGCGCTTCCGACAGAAGGCGGGGCTGCTCCGCGTCGACTCGACGGTCCAGTGGATCGCGCAGCAGGTCGAGGCGGAGCGGCAGGTGGCCTGCTCGGTCGAGTTCGTGACCACCGCCGCCGATCCGATCACGGAGCGGCTGCGGGACGGGGGGATCGAGGTCGCGACGATCTACGGCCGGGACCGCTTCGACGTCGAGGCCGAGCGGCTGCGCTTCCAGACCGGGGAGGCGCCGGTGTGCGTGTTCACCACGGTCGCCTCGATCAGCCTCCACGCCGGCGAGTCCCTCCCCGGCGGGAAGCAGGCGAGCACGCAGCCGCGGGTCGGGATCTTCCATCAGGCCCGCTTCTCCGGCATCGCGGGCAGGCAGGTCACCGGCCGCACCCACCGCGACCACCAGGTCTCCCCCTGGCACATCGCCTACGCCGAGGACACCGTCGAGGAGCAGGTCAGCAAGGTGATGGTGGAGCGGATCGCCGCCGCCTCCGACACCGTCGGCGGCGACACCGAGGGCCTCACCGACGTGGCGCAGCTGCTCGGCGCGGACTGGCTGCCGACGGCGAGCCTCACGGAGGGCAGCGCCTGAGCGGCGAACTTGTCGTGTGCTCTGCCTCGAGGTTCTGCGTTCAGTTGAACAGGTGAAGGATCAGCGACGGGATCCGCCCCAGGAGCCGCGCCACGCCGGCGATGAGGTCGAACAGCTCCAGGAAAAGTGACGCCCCCTCGCTCTTGGAGAATCGTGCACGTCGCTTGCGTCGTCGTCTCATCAGTGCTCCGCTCCCCCACGACGGATCGGCGCCGCCGGACGCGGCACCATGGTGCGGGCCACCCTATGCCGGGAGCAGGTCTACGGTGGAGAGCGCACACCGTCCCCCGCACCCCAGGAGTCACCCGCTCATGCCCTGCACCACCCTGCTCGTCGGCCGCCGTGCGAGCGCCGACGGCTCCCCGCTCGTCGCCCGCACCGAGGACTCCTCGGCCGGCAGCTTCGACCCGAAGCGGGCCGTGGTGGTGCGTCCCGAGGACCAGCCGCGCACCTACACCTCCGTGCTCGGCGGGCGCACGATCGAGCTGCCCGAGAACCCGCTGCGGTACACCGCGATCCCGAACGCCCTGCCCGACGAGGGGATCTGGGGCTGCGCCGGGATCAACGCGGCGGACGTCGCGATGAGCGCGACCGAGACGATCACCTCGAACCCGCGCGTGCTCGCCGCGGACCCGCTGGTCGAGCGGGACGGGGAGACGCCGGGCGGCTTCGGCGAGGAGGACTTCGTGACGCTCGTGCTGCCGTACATCCGCTCGGCCCGCGAGGGCGTGCTGCGGCTCGGGGCGCTGCTCGAGGAGCACGGCACCTACGAGATGAACGGGATCGCGTTCAGCGACGCCGAGGACATCTGGTGGCTCGAGACGGTCGGCGGGCACCACTGGATCGCGCGGCGCGTGCCCGAGGACCACTACGTGACGATGCCGAACCAGCTGGGCATCGACTCCTTCGACCTCGAGGACGCCGAGGGGCCCGGCCGCGACCATCTCGCGAGCCCCGATCTGCGCGCCTTCCTCCGGGAGCACCACCTCGACCTCACCCTGCGCAGCGGCTCCACCGGCGGCGACACGGCGTTCAACCCGCGCGAGGCATTCGGCTCCCACACCGAGCACGACCACCTCTACAACACGCCCCGCGCCTGGTACATGCAGCGCACCCTCAGCCCGCACGCCGAGGACTGGGACGCAGGGCGCCCCGGCGCAAGCCCCGACGCCGACGACCTCCCCTGGAGCCGCCGACCGGAGCGCCTGCTCACCGTCGAGGACGTCAAGGACGTGCTCTCCTCCCACTACCAGGGCACCGTCTTCGATCCCTACTCCTCGCGCGGCACCGACGCGGAGCGGCGCGCCTTCCGGCCGATCGGCATCAACCGTCACAACGGGCTGGCGATCCTGCAGATCCGCCCGGACCTGCCGGAGTCACACCGAGCCGTGCAGTGGATCGCCTACGCGTCGCTGCCGTTCACGACGCTGATCCCGATGTTCACGAACGTCGAGGAGGCCCCCGCCTATCTCTCGACCACCGGCGAGACGGTCTCCACCGACAGCTTCTACTGGACCTCGCGGATGATCGCGGCGCTGGCCGATCCGCACTTCCACGAGACGATCCCGCTGATCGAGCGCTATCAGCAGCGCACCATGGCGCTCGGCCGCGCCGCCATCCGCGCGGCCGACGGGAAGGCCGCGTTGACCGGTGCCGAGGAGGACGCGCCCGCACTGCTCGCCGCGGCGAACACCGAGATCGCCGAGCAGGTGCGCGAGGCGACCGAGGCGCTGCTGGGGAAGGTGCTGTTCGTCGCGAGCGAGGGGATGACCAACCGGTTCTCGCGCTCGGACGGGTGAGGCCAGCCTGCCCTGCTCAGTAACAGCCCCATGCTTTGCTGGCTGGGGGACCGATGCGCACCGTCACACCGGTCCCCCAACCAGCAAAGCATCCCGGGCATCGCGGGAGGGCGCAGGCAGGAGCGGACCGTGTCCAGATCGGAGAGAGGCAAGCCCGGGCAAGGCTGGTGCCGCGAAAATACTCCGGCGACGGAGGTGCCTGGGACGCGCCGTTGCTCGGCAACGCTACACCGGCGTCAGCCCCATCGCTTCTTCGCCGACGTCTCCCCCACCCCGGCGTTGAACATGTTCAGCGGGTCGAGCTCACGGTAGTGGGCGACCAGATGCTCGGGGGCCGGGTAGATCCGGCCGTAATTGTGCTCGGCGGGGACCGCAGCCCCGCGGTCCACCAGCAGCTGCGTCATCCGCTTCTTCAACGTGACCGGGTCCACGCCCTTCTTCGCCACGTGGTCCTGGTGCAGGACGTGGCAGAAGAAATGGCCGAAGTAGGCGCTCTCGAGCAGCTGGTCGGAGATCTCCGCGGGCAGTCTCTCCAGCCAGTCCTCGTCGTCGCGGCGCAGTGCCACGTCGAAGGTGACCATCTCCGAGGCCTCGGCGCGGCGCATGACGAAGCAGCGGCTCGCGGCGCTGGCGACGCCGAAGCGGATCAGGGTCGCGCTCTGGGCCTCCTCGGCGTCGCACTCGAAGAAGTCGCCCTCGTGCTCGGGGCCGGCGAAGAACTCGCGGAGCAGCTGGGCGGTCGCCGCGCGCTCGCTGCCGCTGACCACCAGCAGCAGGTGGTGGTCGAAGCGGTCGCGGAAGTCGGTCAGTCGGCGCGGGATCCTCTCCGGCACCAGGGAAAAGAGCTTCTGGGAGATCGCATCGGCGGTGGAGGGACCGAAGCCGGGCAGCTTCGCGAACACGCCGTTGGCCCAGCCCTTCAGCGCGAACATGCGCACCAGGGTGGCAGAGCCGGCGTGCTTGAGCGAGACGTAGGTGTCCTTGCCGTACTCGGTCGCGAGGTCGAAGGCATGCGCGCTCATGTACTCGCCCGAGATCGGCAGCGGGCCGTCGGCGGCGAGGAACTCACGGCGCAGCGCCTCGAGATCGGAGGGGCGGTCGGTGCCGATGTAGAAGGTGGCCTTGTCCTTCTCGAGCGGGAAGGTGCGGGTGCGCACGGCGAAGACCATGATCTTGCCGGCGCTGCCGGAGGCCTCGTGGAGGAAGGTCGGGTCGGCGTTGAAGCGCGCCGGGGTGTCGACCAGCTGTCGCACGTGGTCCGCGTAGTCGGTGCCGGTGGAGTCGGGCGGCGGCGGGGTGACGTCGCCAGCGTCCCAGTCCCCGCGCTCGAGCCGGTCGAGGATGTGCGTGGGATCGGTCCCGAGATCGATCCCGAGGTGGTTCACCAGGTGGATCCGGCCGTCCTCATCGACGCGCGCGAAGATCGCCTGCTCGGTGTAGGCGGGGCCCTTGCGCATCTGGGAGCCGCCGGAGTTGTTCGCGATGCCGCCGACGACGGTTGCGCCGATGGAGCTCGAGCCGATCACCGAGTGAGGCTCGCGGTCATGCGCGGCGAGCTTCTCCTCGAGCGAGAACAGGGTGGCGCCGGCCAGGCTGATCGCCTCGCGGGCATCGTTGATGAGGTGGATCCCGTCGATCCGCAGCGTGGAGAGGATGACGATGTCGCGGTCGTAGTCCTGGTCGCCGGGGCCGGAGCCGCCGGTGAGCCCCGTGTTCGCGGCCTGCGTGATGACGATCAGATCGTGGTCCACGCATACCTGCAGTGCCCGCCACATGTCCACCAGCGAGCCGGGCCGCAGCACGGCGAGCACCTCACCGGCGCCGAAGCGGTCACCCGTGGTGAACGGCGCGGTGGCACGCGCCGAGGTGAGCACGTGCTTGCGCCCCATGATCCGCGTGAAGGCCTCGACGGCCTCCGCCGATCGCTGGTTCCTCGGTGTGCGCATTTCCGGCTGCTCCTTCGCCTCGGGTGCTGCGAGCACGCTGCGGTGCTCGGGGCCGTCGCGACCCCTCGACAGCGTAGTCATCGTCGAGCGTCGCATGCGGTGCGGGCGCGACGACAGCGGCGTTCTCGGGCGGTGAGGGGCGCGGACGGCTGCTCAGCTCATGATGCCGTGCCGTCGGTCTCTGCGTTCGCGGCGCGCACGGCCTCGAGGTGGACGGACTTCACCCGGTCCACGGAGTCCGCGAAGTCGTCGTGGCCGCGGACCCAGCGCGCGACGTACGGGCAGACGGGCACGATCCGCTTGCCCTGCTCGACGCTCGCGGCGAGCGCGCCGCGGGTGAGCACGCCGGCCAGTCCCCGCCCGCCGTAGGCGTCGTCGATGACGGTGTGGTAGAAGATCCGCTGGTCATCGGGGTTCTCGGCCGGGGTGGTGAACATCGCGAAGCCTGCCTGGCGGCCGCCGACGAGGATGTCGAAGCGCTGCCGTTCGGAGTTCTCGCGCACCTCGACGGTCTCGTCGGCCGGGTCGACGGTCTCTGCGGGGGTGGTGTCCTCGGTCATCGGGGGTCCTTCCTGAGGAGGGCGCGGCGGTCAGCGGGCGCCGGACACGGGGTGGTGGGAGAGCACGGAGAGGCGGTTGTACGTGGTCATCAGCACCGCGGACCACTCCAGCGCCGCGAAGGCCTGCTCTCCGAGCACGTCGCGCGCGGTCATCAGGTCGCGGTCGCGGACCATCGGCTCGGGCAGGGCCGTGACCGTCTCGCCCAGCAGCAGCGCGGCGCGCTCGACGGCATCGAAGCTGGGCGAGTCGCGCCAGACGGGCAGCTGCGCGACCTGGTCGTCCGGCGCGCCGGCGCGCACGGCACGGCGGTGGTGGAGGTCCACGCAGAAGGCGCAGCCGTTGAGCTGGGAGATGCGCAGGTACATGAGCTCGAGCGTCGTCGTCGCGATCCCGGCGGCCTCGTTCTGCTCCGCGACGGCGCGGCGCACCTCGCCGAGCAGGTCCCAGGCCTCGGGCGCGGCCTTGTCCAGGAACGGCAGCGGCCGTCTCATCACGCGCTCCCTTCGTCGGGTCCGTGCTCGCACACTAGTTCACCGGTGCCCGGACGCGGGGCGGTTCCGCAGGACGATTGAGAGGACGCCCGGTCCGAGCAGGACGATCGAGAGGACGCCCGGTCCGAGCAGGACGATAGCGCCCGGAGGTCCGGTCTCGACGCGCCCGGGCCGTGACCTCCCCGGCGCGGGATCCCGGCGGCACCGGGCGGGTCGACGCGGGCACCGCCCTCCCGCGGCCCCTCTCACACCCGATGGAGATGCGCACGGCCCTTCGCTACCGTCGGATGACCGCGTGAGGGGGCGCACCGATCCAGTCGCCACGCCCCGGAGCCGCCATGACCCGCCTCGCCCGCCGATCCGTCCTGCAGCGCACCGCCGCGGGGATGATCCTCGCCCCGCTCGTGCTGGGCGCGGCCTCCTGCACCGGGGGCGAGGACGATCCGGGGCCCGCCCCCGGCGACCGGACGGACACGCCCGACGGCGGGTCCGAGAGCCTCCGCCCCCGCTTCCATCTCACCCCTCCCACCGGCTGGATCGGCGATCCGCAGCGCCCCGTGCGGATCGGCGACACGCTGCATCTCTACGGGCTGCACCACGGCGAGGACACCGTTCCCGGCCCCACCGCCTGGGCGCACTGGACCAGCACGGACCTGGTCTCCTTCACGCACCAGGGCACGGCGCTCACAGGGGCCGACGGGGTCGACGTGTGGAGCGGCTCCGCGGTGGTGGACGAGCAGGACACCGCCGGCCTCGGCGCCGGGAGGGTGATCGCGCTGGCCACCCGGCCCACGGACGGCCGCGCCGAGCTGCAGGAGCAGTACCTCGCCGTCTCCGAGGACGCCGCGACCTTCGCTCTGGAGCCGGATCCGGTGCTGGCGAACCCCGACGGTCCCGCCGCGCGCACCGAGGAGGAGGTCGCCCAGGCCTCCTGGTTCCGTGATCCGAAGCTGCAGCGGGACGAGGAGCGGGAGCAGTGGGTGTGCGCGATCGGCCGCGACCACCGCGTGTCCTTCTGGACCTCCACGGACCTGCGCTCCTGGGAGCAGCGTGAGGAGTTCGCCTACCGCGACCTGGATCCCGACGGCCCGGACCTGGGCGGGGTGGAATGCCCGGACCTGTTCCCCCTCACCGCCGACGACGGCACCGCGCACTGGGTGCTCGGCGCGAGCCTGGACGGCAGCGGCGCCGGCGAGCCGACGAACTACGCGTACTGGGTGGGCGCCTGGGACGGCGAGCGCTTCGCCCCGGCGGACCCCGCGCCGCGCTGGCTCGACCGCGGCGAGGACTGGTACGCCGCGGTGACCTGGCCGTCCGCGGAGGACCCGGAGCACGTGCGCCACGCGATCGGGTGGATGAACAACTGGGCCCACGCGCGTGCGACCTCTGCGACCGCGGCCTCCGACGGCTACGACGGCCAGTACTCGGTGGTGCGCGAGGTGCGCCTGGTGCGCGACGACGACGGCGCGCTGACCCTCGTCTCGACCCCGGTGCCGGCGCTCGCCGCGACGGCGACCGCCGCGCGGGACCTCGCGGACCAGGAGGTCGTCCCCGGGGAGACCGACGGCACCGGATCCGACGACGCAGAGGAGGTCGAGGGGCTCACGGAGCTCGGCGCGCTGGGGCGCGCTGTCGCCCTGGAGATGGACGTGAGCTGGGACGATGCCGCCGAGGCGGCGGTGACCGTGGTCGGCTCCGCAGACGGTTCCCGGGGCACCCGGATCACGCTCGGCGGCGGGCAGATGCGGGTGGACCGCAGCGGCAGCGTGCTCATGCAGAGCGCGGCCGGCGCGGTCGACGGCGGAGCGGGCGCCGAGGACGACGCCGACCCGGACGGCGCCGCGGAGCCCTTCTCGGGACTGACCGCGGCGATCGTCCCGATCGATCCGGCCGCTCGCTCCGCGCACCTGCAGATTCTGGTGGACACGCAGAGCGTGGAGGTGTTCCTCGACGACGGCCGCACCGCGATGTCGATGACGGTCCACCCCTCCCCCGGCGAGGAGCATGTGCGGCTGCACGCGGTGGGCGGATCCGCCCGTTTCACGGGACTGCGCCTGCGCGTGCACTGAGACGTCCGGCGCCGCACCCCTTCGGCACCGACTCTGCGCAAACGCTTGACCATCACGCGGTGAGCGTTCTACAGTCCCTGATCAAACGTTTGATCACGAGGGAGTGCGCGTACGCCCGTCGGCCGCCCCTCACCCCAGCGCGGCCGCCTGCAGGCGCTCGGCGGACCGCCGGTGCGCGCGCAGCATCTCGCCGAGCGCGGGCGCGACCGGCTCCCCGTCCCTCACCAGCACCTCTCCGGCCACGAGAGATCGGAAGAGCACACGC
>ENA-OOKA01000209-OOKA01000209.1-human-skin-metagenome-genome-assembly--contig:-NODE-209-length-18682-cov-6.548236_pt1 | contig 18682 bp, 16 predicted proteins | sample MGYA00248825_ERZ500995 | MGnify/ENA primary metagenome ERZ500995 (study PRJEB25958, sample SAMN03398540) | human skin metagenome | study: EMG produced TPA metagenomics assembly of the Human Skin...
CAGTCGGATCCGGAGATCTCCGAGGCCATCGACTTCATCCGCTACTACGCACTCCACGCACTCGAACTCGAGAAGCTCGAGGGAGCTCAGTTCCACCCGGACGAGATGGTCGTCGTCACCCCGCCGTGGAACTTCCCCATCGCGATCCCGACCGGCGGCACCGTCGCAGCGCTCGCCGCGGGTTCGGCCGTCATCCACAAGCCGTCGAAGCCGACGCCGTACTGCTCGGCGCTCATCGTCGAATGCCTGTGGGAGGCCGGTGTCCCCCGGGACGTCCTCCAGCTGTGCACCCCGATCGAGCGGGAGCTCGGCCAGCACCTCGTCTCGCACCCGGATGTCGACCGCGTCATCCTCACCGGTGCCTCGGAGACCGCGTCGCTGTTCAAGTCCTTCCGCCCCGAACTCCACGTCAACGCGGAGACCTCGGGCAAGAACGCGCTCGTCGTCACCCCGGCCGCCGACCGCGACCTCGCGGTCGCCGACCTCGTCTACTCGGCGTTCGGCCATGCCGGACAGAAGTGCTCGGCCGCCTCTCTGGGAATCATGGTCGGGTCGACGTATGACTCGGAGCGCTACCGCAAGCAGCTCGTCGACGCCGCGTCCTCGATGGTCGTCGACTGGCCGGTCAACCTCTCGGCGACGATGGGCCCGCTGACCGAGGATCCCTCGGACAAGCTGCGCCGTGCGCTGACGACGCTCGAGCCCGGCGAGTCCTGGCTGCTCGAGCCCAAGCAGCTCGACGACACCGGTCGCCTGTGGAGCCCGGGCATCAAGGAGGGCGTCAAGCCGGGGTCGTTCTTCCACCTCACCGAGGTGTTCGGTCCCGTGCTCGGCCTCATGCACGCCAAGGACCTCGACGAGGCGATCGAGTTCCAGAACGCCGTCGACTTCGGTCTCACCGGAGGCATCCACTCCCTCGACCCGGAGGAGGTCCGCGAGTGGATCGACCGCGTCGAGGTCGGCAACGCCTACATCAACCGCGGCATCACCGGAGCGATCGTCCAGCGCCAGTCCTTCGGCGGCTGGAAGCAGTCCTCGGTCGGGCTCGGTTCGAAGGCCGGCGGTCCGAACTACCTCATGCTCTTCGGCCACTACACCGACGATCCGGCGACCCTGCCGGGTTCGGTCGGCGGCGGGCAGAGCCTCGAGCGGGCCCAGGCCGATGACAAGCGCTGGTTCGAGGCCGAGTTCGGTGCGGCCAAGGACCACACGGGTCTGCGCTCGGAGGCGAACATCTTCCGCTACCGTCCACGTCCCGTCACCCTGCGCGTGACCTCGGCCGCCACGGTCTTCGACCTCAAGCGCTCGCTCTCGGCAGCCGCGACCGTCGGGTCGACGGTGCAGCTGAGCGTCGCCGAGGACGTCACGGCCGATGTGAAGATCGCCGTCACCGAGGCGGGGGTGCCCTCCCGCACCGAATCGGCCGGGGTCTTCGCGACGATGGTCGCCGACGGCAGGTACGACGACACCGTCGGTGCCCGCATCCGCGTGCTCGGCGACTTTGAGCCGGAGCTGCTCGCCGCTGCGGCGAAGCGTCACGAGGTCGCCGTCATCGATGAGCCCGTCACCTCCTCGGGTCGGGTCGAGCTGCGCTACTACGTGCAGGAGCAGGCCGTGTCGATGACGCTGCACCGCTTCGGCAACCCGAGCCGTGACTTCCACGAGCTCGCCGCCGAACTCAAGGCGTGATCACCCGAGCCTGATCACCCCAGCAATCCGAAGGGCGCTCAGCCACCTTGCGAGAGGTGGCTGGGTGCCCTTCGGGTTGCCGCTAGAGTTACGCTGTGACTCTTCGACAGACCATTCCTCTCGGCGGTGCGATCTTCGACTGCGACGGCATCCTCGTCGACTCCGAGCAGCCGTGGATCGACCTCATGGCCGCCTACCTCGACCGCCTCGGTGCCGGTGGGGTTCCCGCGGAGTCGTTCCGGGGTTTGACCGGCGCCGAGGCGGCGGAGCAGCTGCGGCGCGTGAGCTCCGAAGTCGAGGCCGGCAGTGGGACTGCGCCGACGGCGGCCGAGGTCGACCGTGACTACACGGCCGCCCTCGCCGAGGTGTCCTCCCCCATGCCGGGGGCACCGGAACTCATCCGGGCGCTCTCGGGCACCGTCCCCATCGCTGTCGCGAGCAACGGCCGCGGCGACGATGTCCGCGGACTCCTCGACCGAGCGGGACTGCTCGGGTTCTTCGATGCGATCGTCACGATCGACGACGTCGAGCAGGGGAAGCCGGCACCCGACGTCTATCTCCGTGCGGCTGAGAAGTTGGGGCTCGACGCCGCGACGGCGGTCGCCTTCGAGGACTCCCCCGTCGGATCACAGGCAGCCACCGCCGCCGGCTGCACGGTCATCGGCATCAACGCCGACCCGCAGATCCCCCTAGCCGCCGAGGTGCGGCTCTCCGACATGGGTCAGGTGCGCTTCGACGCAGCGGAGCACGCCGTGATCGTCGATCCGCAGGGCTGACAGCGCGGCTCCCCGCCCATGTCCTGACCTCCATGTAGGCTCGGTCACACTTCCAGCGTTCAGTGGACTGCCCGAGTGTTCACATCGCGTTCACATGGTTGCCGTCGTCGCCTCCATGGGGCCCGATAGTGTGCAAGGGTTCCTGCCCCTGTGACTCCGTGTGCCATCGTGACCCGAAAGGCCTCCATGAAAGTCTCGACCACCCTCTCCTCCGCAGCTGTCCTCGGCCTCGTCGCCGGTATCGGTCTCGTCGCGCCGACCGGCCCGGCCGCAGCAGCCGTCAGCCCGCACATCAGCGAGATCGGCTACACGCTCGACACCGACTTCATCGAGATCGCCGCTGATCCCGGCACCGACCTCTCCGGGTGGACGGTCGGCTCGGTCACCCGTGGCGGCAGCGTCCAGGCCGCCGAGAACGCCGTCACGGTTCCTGACGGCACAACCGTCGGCGACTCCGGGGCGCTGGCGATCGAGGTGCCGATCACGAACTCCGTGAAGTCCGGTTCCGCCGCTGACGGCGAGTACGGCTCCTCGGCGTTCGCGATCGACGACTCGGGCAGCCTCATCGACTTCGACCAGATCGGCGGAGTCACAGGCGGCAGGGGTGTGACGGGGAAGTCAGGGACGTACACCCCGGATCCCGTCGTCGACCAGGAGGCCGAGCCGACTGGTGCCGTCGCGGCAGGCGGGCAGTCGATCCAATTCGTCGACGGCTCGTGGACCTCGGCTCCCCCGACCCCGAACGTGCTGCCCGACGGTGACGGCGGGGAGAACCCCGAGCCCAGGGAGATCACCCCGATCGCCGACATCCAGGGCACCGGCGCGGAGAGTCCGCTGCAGGGCCAGACGGTGAGGACCCGCGGCGTCGTCACCGCCGCCTACCCGAGCGGTGGGCTCGGCGGCTACTACGTGCAGACGCCCGGCACCGGGGGCGCCGAGGACGCGACCCCGGGGGCCTCCGACGGCATCTTCGTCTACTCCCCCGACACCGTGGGCGACATCAGCATCGGCGACCACCTCGAACTCACCGGCACCGTGTCCGAACGCTACGGCCAGACCCAGATGAGCGTCGCCGCCTCCGGTGCGACGACCCTCGACGAACCCGCCGAGGCGGTCAAGCCCGTCGAGGAGGCGTTCCCCACCGGCGATGCCGAGCGCGAGGCGCTTGAGGGCATGCTCCTCCAGCCGAGCGGTGAGCTCACCGTGACCGACAACTACAACACGAACACCTACGGCGAGGTCACGCTCGCCACCGGCGACGGGGTCCTGCGCCAGCCCACCGATGTCGCCCGTCCCGGCAGCGCCGAGGCGAAGGCCATCGAGGAGGAGAACCTCGCCCGTGAGGTCGTCCTCGACGACGGTGCGACGGTCGACTACCTCAAGAGCGACAAGGACGTCCCGCTGCCCTACCTCACCGAGGATGCTCCCGTCCGCGTCGGGGCGAGCGCGACGTTCACCTCGCCCGTCGTCCTCGGCTTCGACCACAGCAAGTGGCGGTTCCAGCCGTTGACGCGTCTGACCGGGGCCAACGCCGAGGCGGTCCAGCCGGCGACGTTCACGAACACCCGACAGGACACGCCTGAGGCGGTCGGCGGCCAGGTCAGTCTCGCGGCATTCAACGTCCTCAACTACTTCACGACGACCGGTGACCAGGTCCCCGGCTGCACGTTCTACGAGGACCGCGAGGGCAACCCGATCACGGTCCGCGGGGGCTGCGATGCCCGCGGTGCGGCGACCGCTGAGAGCCTCGAGCGCCAGGAGACGAAGATCGTCACCGCGATCAACACCCTCGACGCCTCCGTCGTCTCGCTCATGGAGATCGAGAACTCAGCGAGGTTCGGCGACGACCGCGACGCCGCGCTGAAGACGCTCGTCGACCGCCTCAACGAGGCGGCCGGGTCGGAGAAGTGGGCCTTCGTCCCCTCCCCGGAGAAGGTTCCCGCCGACGAGGACGTCATCCGCACTGCGCAGATCTATCAGCCCGCCGAGGTGGCCCCGCAGGGTGAGTCCGTCATCCTCGACGACCAAGACGCCTTCTCCAATGCGCGCGAACCGCTCGCCCAGGCCTACGCCCCGAAGGATGCCTCCGGCACCCCGGAGGCCGAGAAGACCTTCGTCACCGTGTCGAACCACTTCAAGTCGAAGGGCTCGGGCGAGGGCCCAGGCAACGAGGACACCGGTGACGGGCAGGGCTTCTCGAACGCCGACCGCGTCAAGCAGGCGAAATCGCTCGTCGACTTCGCCGGCGAACAGCAGAAGGCAGCGGACTCCGACTACGTCTACCTCCTCGGCGACTTCAACTCGTACACGCAGGAGGACCCGATGCAGGTCCTCTACGAGTCCGGGTACAAGGACGTCGGTTCGGAGATGACGGACAAGTCGACGTACGTCTTCAAGGGTCGGACGGGCAGCCTCGACCATATCCTCGCCCTCGACACCTCCGGGACCGCAGGCACCGGCAGCCAGGCGGACCTGCCGACGAGCGCGTTCGACGCGGTCACCGGAGCCGACATCTGGAGCATCAACTCCGTCGAACCGCTCGCCTTCGAGTACAGCCGCTTCAACTACAACATCAGCGACCTCTACGAGCCGAATCAGTTCCGCGCCTCTGACCACGATCCCGTTCTCGTCGGTCTCTTCGACGAGGACAGCAGCGGCGGAGGTGATGACGCCGACGGCGCCCAGGCGAACGCCACGGCGGACGACAACGGCGCGGAGAACGATGCCGAGGCCGACGGCTCGCAGGACAATGGGAACGCCGACGGCGGACAGGACGATTCCGACGGCGATCAGGGCAGTGCCGACTCCGACGGTTCGCAGAACGATGCTGACGAGGACGGCGGCAGGCAGGGCTCTTCAGCCGGCGCGAACTCCGGCAGCACCGCGAATGGGACCTCGGCGAATGGGACCTCCGCGAGCGATGCAGGCCGCGGCGGGAACCTCCCGCGGACCGGTTCCGAGCTCACCGCGCCGGTGTCGATCGCGGCGGGCCTCTTGCTCGTCGGAGCCGCAGCCGTGGCAATCGCTCGGCGTCGCAAGGCGAGTGCCGAGCACTGATCTCGCCGACGCGCTGATGCAGCCACAGCACTGACCCAGTCGCAGCCCCGAGCAGACTGTGAGCCCCGGACCGCTCGGTCCGGGGCTCACGCCTGTCTCGGCCCGTGTCATCTCCGAGCCACAGCCCACGACAGCAGCATTCTCAGTCCGGGACGGCGAGTCTCAGTCTGGGACAGCGACCTGTCCGCGCATGAGCACGCGCGCGGTGCGGAAGAGGGACGCCGCGGTGACCGACCCGGTGTTCTCATCGCGCACAGCGGCGGCCGTGACGACACCGGAGGGCGTGCCGATCCTCAGTTCGGGTCCTGCCGGAGGGCGTTCGGAGCGGGTGAGGATGAGATTGACGATCGTGTCGGGCACGAGGGCCGCGGCCGCCAGGCACATCGCTGCGGTGCCGGGAACGGCCCTGTGCGCCTGCCCCATCGAGATCACCCGGACGACGATGTCGGCGTCCTCCGCGGCGAGCGTCGTCTCGTCGAGGAGACGCGTCGGCGTCGGAGGGGTGACGACGGCGACCTTGGGCACGACCTGCGGAGCGGTCTCCCGGGTCTCGCTCAGCCCCATGCGCACGGCCGCGTTCCGCCGGAGGTCGTCGATGACGCGCATCGCAGGTCCGTCGGCGTCGATCCTCTCGGGCAGCTCGTCTCCGTTCAGGCCGACAGCCGCGGCGGGGACGATGACGAGCGGAAGCGTCGCATCGATGAGGGTGGCATCGAACATGATCCCATCGGCATCGATCGATTCGCTCGCCTTCCCGGTCGGCAGGAGCGCACCGGTCCTGCTGCCTGCAGGGTCAGGGTAGATGAGCTCGATCGGCGCGCCTGTGCCGCGTACTCCCGGGAGGGTGAAGTCGCCGTCGACGGCGGCCTGACCGCCCTCGACGGTGAGTCCGACGTCGACGAGCTTGCCCGTGTTCGTGTTGAAGAGGCGGAAGACGTGCCATCCGTCGCCGGCGTCGATGAGCCCGGCGAGCAGGCCGAAAGGGACGACTCCGGAGGAGAGGTTGCCGCAGTTGCCGGAGTAGTCGACGGTCGCCTCAGTGATCTCGACCTGCGCAAACGTGTAGTCGAGGTCGACGCCGGGACGCTCGGAGGCGGAGACGACCATGACCTTCGACAGGGACGAGATCCCGCCGCCCATGCCGTCGAGCTGACGGCCGAAGGCGTCCGGCGAGCCCATCACGGCCGTGAAGATCGCATCCCACGCGGAGCGGTCTCGGCCCGCGGAGGGATCATCTCCACCCGTGTCGTCCGCGAGCGGCGGGAGGTCGTCGGCGCGGAAGAACACGCCCTTGCTCGTCCCGCCGCGGACGAAGGCGGCGTCGATCCATCGCGTCATGAGGCCAGGGTAGTCGAACGCCCCTCCCCTGCCGCGGGAGCGACTGACTTCGGCACGATCGCCATCGCGGCGAAGCCGAGGACGGCGACGACGGCGAAGAGGTAGAACCCCCACGGGTAGGCGATGCCCGCTGCCACCAGGGTGCCGGTGATGAAGGGCCCGGTGATCGCGCCGAGTCGACCGATCGCTGACGCCATGCCGAGTGCCGTGCCGCGCACGGTCGCCGGGTAGATCCCGGAGACGAACGCGTAGATGAGGACCTGCGCGGAGAAGACGAAGACTCCGGTGATGAAGACGATGAGGTTGAGCAGCACCTGGCTCGTCATCGGGATGCTCAGCACCGCGAGGAAGACCGCTGCGAGGACGAACCACAGGAGGACGATGCGCTTCGTGCCGTGTCTATCGGCGAGCCAGCCGGCGATGACGAGGCCGACGACGGCGCCGAGGTTGAGGACGAGGAGCATGACGAGGGAATCGGAGACCTCGTAGCCGGCATCGGCCATGATCTTCGGCAGCCACGTGTTGAGCCCGTAGACGAGGAGGAGGCCCATGAAGCTGCCGAGCCACACGCCGATCGTCACGAGGGCGAACCGGCCGGTGAACAGCGAGGCCATGCCCGGCTTCGGGACCGCCTCGGCGGGGGTCGACGCACCGGCACCGACAGCCGCCTTCGCGGCGAGGAACTCGCTCGACTCCGGCAGCTTCCACCACAGCAGCGGCACGAGGAGGAGCCCCGCGAGGCCGCCGGCGATGAAGAGCAGATGCCAGTTGTGGGAGTAGAAGACGGCGAGCAGGGAGATCGCGACGGCACCCGCGTGGTACCCGGTCATCGTCAGGGTCGTCGCCTTCCCCGTCCTGCCGGAGCGGTTGTGCTCGCTGATGTAGGCGAGGCAGCTCGGCATGACCGCGCCCAGAGCGAGCCCGGCGATGAACCGGAAGAGCGTGAAGAGGGCGACGTTCGGGGCGAACGCGACGAGGAGGGTGAACACGGAGAAGACGATCACGCAGACGATGATCGTCCAGCGCCTGCCCACCCGGTCGACGATCGGTCCGACGCCTGCGGCCCCGAGGCCGACGCCGACGAGGCTCATCGTCGCCGCGAGGGTCGCCCCCTCCGGGGTGAATCCGAGCGCGCCGGTGGCGAGCAGCTGGGGAATGACGGCGCCGAGGACGACGAGGTCGAAGCCCTCGAGGGCGACGGCGAGCCAGCACAGAACGGCGGGCCAGCGGGTCTCCCCGGCAGGGCGCAGGGAGGGAGCGGCGGGTGCGGACATCGGTGTCTCCGGTCGTGTGGTCGGGCCAGGCGGTGGCAGGGGTGAGGCGGGGCAGGGATCAGAACGGGTACGCAGCGATCTCCGGGCGCATCGTCACCCACTGGGTCTCGGTGAAGGCCTCGATGTTCGCCTGCGCCCCGCCGAAGCGGGATCCGTTGCCGGAGTCCTTCATCCCGCCGAAGGGGACGTTGGCCTCATCGGAGACGGTCTGCTCGTTGATGTGGACCTTGCCCGTGTCGACGAGGTCGGCGAGTTCGAGGGCCATCCCGACATCGCCGAGGATGCCGAGCGAGAGCCCGTATTCGCTCGCGTTGACGAGTTCGGCCGCCTCCTCGAGCGTCGAGAAGCGTCCGACCGGGGCGACCGGGCCGAAGATCTCCTGCGTCCACGCCGGGTTCGTCGGCGTGAGGTCGGCGAGCACGGTCGGCGGCACGAACGCGCCCTCCCCCGCCCCTCCCGCGGCCAGGCGTGCGCCGTCGGCCTGGGCTTTGTCGATGATGTCCCGAACCCGTCTCCGCTGCCCTTCGTCGATGATCGGCCCGAGCGCCACCTCCTCGGCGGCGGGGTTGCCGACCGGCAGGTTCCGGGCGCGCTCGGACAGGGCGCCGACGTAGTCGTCGTAGAGGCTGTCGTGGACGAGGTGACGGCCCGTCGTCATGCAGATCTGCCCCTGGTGCATCCAGGATCCGAAGGCCCCCGCCGAGGTGGCCGCCGCCAGATCGGCACCGGGCAGGACGATGAGCGCATTGTTCCCGCCGAGTTCGAGGTGGCAGCGCTTGAGGAGGCGACCGGCCGCCTCACCGACCTTCCGCCCCGCCGCGGTCGACCCGGTGAAGGAGATGACCGAGACCTCGGGGGCGTCGACGACGGCTTCGCCGACGTCCCGGCCTCCGGGCAGAACCTGGAGGAGCCCCTCAGGGAGTCCCGCCTCGGCGAAGATCCGGGCCAGGGTCACGCCACCGGAGACCGCGGTGCGCGGATCGGGTTTGAGGAGGACGGCGTTGCCGAGGGCGAGCGCAGGCGCGACCGAGCGGATGGAGAGGATGAGCGGGAAGTTGAACGGTGCGATGACCGAGACGACTCCGGCGGGCAGGCGCCTGGAGAACGACCAGCGCGGTTCGTTCGAGGGCAGCACCTCGCCCTTCGGGTGGCTGGGCAGGCTCGCCGATTCGTAGCAGATCTGCGCGGCCATCGTCGTCTCGAGGTCGGCCTTGGGCTGGATCGCCCCGGATTCGCGGACGATCCACTCGCCGATCTCCGCGGCGTGCTCGGCCCAGAGGTCACCGGCCCGGCGCAGCACCGCCGCCTTCTCCGCCGGGGTCGTCCTCGCCCACTGCTTCTGGGCGGAGGCGGCACGGGCGGCCGCCGCGTAGACGTCGTCGGCGCTCGCCGCACCGATCTCGGCCAGGGTCTGACCTGTCGCGGGTTCGACGACAGGGTAGGTCTCGCCTCCGCCTGGGCTCCACGCCCCGGTGAAGATCGATCCGTGCCAGTCGGTGCCGAGGAACGTGTCCGTGCTCATCGTGGTCTCCTCTTACTTCTTCTCGGGTCGGGTCTTCTCGGTGCTCACCTCGATGAGCGTGGGTCCGGACGCCTCACCCAGGAGTCGGGCGAGGTCAGAGCTGTCGTCGGCGTGGTGGGCGGTCATTCCGTAGCCGCGGGCGATCGAGACGAAGTCGACCTCGCCGAGGTCGAGTCCCGGTGCCTTGTCGACGCCGAGCATGCCTGCGAACCAGTCCAGTGCCGCGTACGAACGGTTGCGCAGCACCACGATGGTCAGCTCGATGCCCTCGTCGACGGCGGTGCGCAGGGCGGCGATCGAGTAGTGGGCCGATCCGTCGCCGATGATCGCGACGACCGGGCGATCGGGGTCGGCGAGCGCGATGCCCATGGAGGCGGGCAGACCCCAGCCGAGGCCTCCCGAGGCGGGGAAGAAGTAGGAGCCGGGCTCGCGCAGGTCCATCTGCGCCCAGAAGGCGGCGTTCGTCGATGTCGATTCGACGACGAACCGGGTGTCCTTCGGCAGCTCCTCCCGCAGGGTCGCGAAGACCTCCTCCGGGTGGAGGGTTCCCTCACTCGCCGAGGTGACCGGCGGGTCGATCTCGGCCGTCCACTCGCTCACGGTTTGGGGTGCGGGGGCGACCGCCTCGGCGAGGGCGCGGACGAGGGCCACGGGATCGGCGAGGACGGCGTCGCCGAACGGGGCGCGGGCCGCCGCGGCCGGGTCATCGCCGATCTGGATGAGCGTCGTCGACTCGGGCAGGTACTCGCCGGGCTGCCACTGGTGATAGCGGAAGACGGGGGCACCGATGACGAGCGCGAGGTCGTGGGCTCCGAGGATCTCCCCGATGCCGGCGATGGATGCTGGCAGGACCCCGCGGAAGAGCGGATGCTGGTTGGGGAAGGGCAGCCGGGGAAGGGAGGGCGCGGCCCAGACAGGAGTATCGAGCGCCTCGGCGAGTGCGATGGAGGACTCCCAGGCGCGGGGGTCGTCGACGTCGGGACCGAGGACGAGGACGGGGTCGTTCGCCTCGAGCAGACGGGAGTGCAGCTCGGCAACGGTCTGCGCATCGACGGTCTCACCTGCGGTGACGGTTCGGGAGAGCTGGTCGATGACGGCAGCGGGCACCTCGGCGTCCCAGTCGTCGTAGGGCACGGAGAGGTAGACGGGTCCGGCCTCAGCGGCGAAGACGGACTGGGAGAACGCGCGGGGCACATCGGCGGCCGAGAGCGGTTCGAGGGACTGGTGGACGAGCGGCGCGGCCAGGGCGGTGGCCCGGACATTGGCGAGCATGACCTCGGGGCCGACCATGTCCCGGACCTGCTGGCCGGCGGTGAGGACGAGCTTCGACCGGGAGATGGTCGCATTCGTCAGCGCACCGAGTCCGTTGCCGGTCCCGGATGCAGCGTGGAGGTTGACGAGGGTGGGTCGGTCGGTGATCTGCGAGTAGCCGTCGGCCATGGCGACGACGGAGCTCTCGCCGAGTCCGAGGACTTAGTGGGCCGGCAGGTCCTTGAGGAACGGCAGCTCGTTCGAACCGGGGTTGCCGAAGATCGTGGACATGCCGTGGAAGGCCATGAGTTCGTGGACTGCGTGTCGGACCGAGACCGTCGTCATCGACGCTGCTCTCCTTTGAGGCGGGACCAGGATGGCTGCGGTGCGCACCGCGGATCCGCGGTGCGCACCGCACTGCTTGCCACGATAGTGACGCGCACCACCGAGAGCGAGAAGTGTTTCATTCATTGGGAAGCGGACCGCTGCGCAGCTACGATGGCTGACATGGCGAACTCACCATCGGGCGATTCGATGATCGATCGGCTCGTCCGCGTCCTCAGCTCCTTCGATCCGGACCACCCGTCGCTGAGCACCGACGAGCTCTCGGCGCGGGCGCAGCTGCCGAAGTCGACGGCCTATCGCCTCATCAACGACATGATGCGCCACGACCTCCTGCAGCGGGATCCGTCGGGGAGGATCCGCATCGGGGTGGGGATGTGGGAGCTGTCGAACCGCGCCTCCGACGCCGTCGAGCTCGCCTCCCTGGCCCGCCCGCACATGACCAACCTCCACGATTTCGTCGGGGAGAACACGCAGCTGGGGATCCTCCGCGAACGCGAGGTCCTCTTCGTCGAACGGATGTCGAAGCCAAGCGCGGTCGTCCACCGCTCGCGCACCGCGGGACGTCTGCCCGCCCATGCCTCGTCGTGCGGTCTCGTCCTCCTCGCCCACGCTCCCCGTCACGTCCGTGAGGCGTACCTGCGCGGTCCGCTCTCGGCCTTCACCGAGCACACGACGACGGATCCGACGATCCTGCGCCGGATGCTCCAGACGATCAGGACCTACCATCGGGCCGAGCTCGTCGGACACATCGACGAGGGCACCACGGGGATCGCGGTGCCCGTCTTCGACGGCAGCGGGCTGACGATCGCCGGCCTCGGCGTCGTCGTCGACTCCGAGCGCAATGTCGGGATGCCTGCGATCATGCAGGCACTGCGGACCGCCTCGGCGGGGATCACGCAGGACCTCATCGCCCAGGGGACCCGGGCGGGCGAGTGAGCTCACGTGCGGGCGGCGTACCTCGCCCGGCGCTTCTCGGCCTCGACCTCACGGTTCTTCGGCGGGGCATTCGTCACGAGCGCATCGAGGAGGTGCTGGGTGGCGTAGGCGATCTCCTCGACGGCCGCATCGAAGGCCTCGGCGTTGGCCTGCGAGGGCTTCGTCGTCCCCGCGATCTTGCGCACGTACTGCAGGGCCGCGGCGTGGACCTCGTCCGAGGTGGCGGCGGGTTCGAAGTTGTGGAGGGTTCGGATGTTCCGGCACATGCCTCAACGGTACGCCGCACGGCCCTTGGGGCGGTAGGTTCTGCCGAAGCTGCGCGGATTCGCCTCGTCGATGTCGACGAGCTCCCAGTCGAGGCGCCGACCGCCGGGGACATCGAAGATCCGGACCCCGTCGCCGAGGAAGACGGGCACGGAGAAGTACTGGAGTTCGTCGATGAGGTCGGCCTCGAGCGCCTGCCGGGCGATGTCGGCGCTGATGATCTGAATGTCCCGCTCACCCGCGATGGCCTGGGCGCGCTCGACCGCCTCGGCGATGGAGCAGTCGAGGGGGATGACCGACGGGTCATCGGCGAGCTCCTCGGGCCGGTGGGTGAGGACGAACTCGGTGCCCGACCACGCGCCGCCGTAGGCCTCCGCGGTCATCTCGTCGCGGATCTCGGCCTGGGACTTGGCCGCGTCGTAGCCGCGGCGGCCGGAGATGATGACGGCGACCTGCGCGGCCATCGCCTCGGTGGTGCCGTCGACGAGCGGTTCGGCTGCCGAAAGCCACGACATGTCGTGTCCGGGTCCGGCGATGAACCCGTCGAGCGAGCACGAGAAGCCCCATGCCACTTTTCCCATCACTCCTCCTTGAGCTGACTCAATCACATTCCCGGCAACACGGGAACCCCCGCACCGGCCGTCGTAGACTGACAGCGTCCTCGCACCCGGTGAGGAATGAGAACCCCAGGAGCGTCGATGGCCAGCCCCGCAGACCCGTTCACCCCAGGCCAAGCCGAGAGGGTCCGGCGACTGCGCACCGACTTCGCGCGCATGCTCATGCACCACCAGTTCGCGATCGATGAGATGCTCACGAAGGTCTCGATCCTCCGCGAGGAGTTCCTCCACCTCCACCGCTACAACCCCATCGAGCACATCAGCTCGCGGGTGAAGTCCCCGCGCAGCCTCATCGAGAAGATCACCCGCAGGGGCCTGCCGCTCGAGATCGACGCGATCACGGCGAACATCACCGACATCGCCGGCATCCGCATCACGTGCAGCTTCATCGCCGATACGTACCGCGTGCTCGAGACGCTCACCTCGCAGAACGACGTGCGGATCATCGAGATCAAGGACTACATCGCCCACCCCAAGCCGAACGGGTACAAGAGTCTGCACGCGATCCTCGAGATCCCCGTCTTCCTCTCGGCCGGTCCGGTGCCGATCGTCTGCGAGGTGCAGGTGCGCACGATCGCGATGGACTTCTGGGCGAGCCTCGAGCACAAGATCCACTACAAGTACCAAGGTGACGTGCCCGACCGCCTCGTCGAGGAGCTCACCAGGGCAGCGAACGCCGCCGGGGAGCTCGACCGGAAGATGGAGCAGCTCCACGCCGAGGTCCACGACGTCGACAGTCCCGCGGAGGACGACGACTCCGACGGCGAACTCCTCCGCCTCCTCCTCAGACTCACCCGCGACGAGGGGTAAGCCCGCCGAGGCGGCGCTCAGTACCGGGCCGAGAACCCACCGTCGGCGCCGAACAGCTGACCGGAGACCCACCGCCCCTCGGGTGAGAGGAGGAAGGCGACGACGCCGGCGATGTCGCCTGGAGTGCCGAGGCGCCCGAGCGGCTGGTGCGGGCGCAGCGACGACCGCAGCTCCTCGTCCATCCACCCCGTGTCGATGGGACCGGGATTGACGACGTTCGCCGAGATCCCCTTGGGGCCGAGCTCGCGGGCCGCGGAGATGACGATGCGGTCGAGCGCGCCCTTCGACGCCCCGTAGGGGAGGTTGCCCGTGGTGTGGTCACTGGTGAAGGCGACGATCGCCCCGCCGTCATCGGAGACCTGACGGGCGAAGTCGGCGATGAGGAGGAGGCTCGCCCGCGCGTTGACGGCGAGGTGGGCGTCGAAGCTCTCGGCACTCGTGTCGAGGATTCCGGATTCGACGTCGTGGGCGTGGGAGAGGACGAGCGCGTCGATCGTGCCGTGCTCGGCCCTCACCGCCGCGATGAGCTCCTCGGGTCCGGTCGGCGTCGCGAGGTCGCACGCGTAGTCGGCGTTCTCGAGGTCGCTCGTGACGACGGTCCAGCCGTCGACGCGCAGCCGGGGCACGATGCCGGCGGCGATGCTGTTCTCCCGGGCGGCACCGGTGATGAGGGCAAGGGGCATGTCCTGAGCCTAGCGCCCCCTACTCCCGGTGGGCGACGATGTTGAGGACGTTGCCGTCGGGGGCGCGGACGAAGAAGCGGCGGACTCCCCATTCCTCGTCGGTGAGCGGGTGGACGATCTCATACCCGCGGTCGACCGCCTCGGCGAAGGCGGCGCCGACATCGTCGACCTTGACCGAGACGACGGCATCGACCGGGGACGTCGCATCCTTGGTCACGACCTGGAGGTGCGCACCGGTCTCCGGGGAGGTGAACCGGGCGACCCAGCCGAGGTTGAACTCCTCCGTCGACAGTCCGAGGTAGTCGGCGTAGAACTCCTTGGCCCCGTCGATGTCGGGCACCGGCAGATCGGCGATGATGCTGTGGACCTTCATGACTCCCCCTCACCACTGGTCGTGGTCGAAGACCTGGCAGAACACGCTCGTCATCGTGTCGGAGAAGAGGACGAACTGGACTTCGGCGATCGAGTCCCAGCGCCCGCGGGCCCGGCCGTCGACGATGACGGAGGCCGCCGCCTCGGCGACGTCCCGGGGCGACCACCCGTAGACCCCGCCGCCGATCGCGGGGAACGCGATCGTGCTCGCCCCGAGCTCCTCGGCGAGGTTGAGGCTCGACTCGAAGCACGACTCGAGCACCTCGGGGTCGGCCTCCCCGGCATTGCGGTTGGGGCCGACCGTGTGGATGACCCAGCGCGCGGGGAGGTCGCCGGCCCCGGTCGCGACGGCCTGACCGGGAGGCAGTCCCCGCGGATGCGTCGTCCGCCGGATCTCGCGGGCCTCCTCGAGCAGGCTCGGCCCCGCAGCGCGGTGGATCGCCCCGTCGACGCCGCCTCCGCCGAGGAGGCTCGAGTTCGCCGCGTTGACGATCGCGTCGGCGTGGACCGTGGTGATGTCGCCTTCGAGTACCGTGATCCTCATACGGCGAGTCTAGTCAGGGGCTACGCCTTTTGGACGGTGATCGTCCACGAGGCGTCGCCGGTGCGGTCGAAGTGGGTGACCGGGTAGCCGTTCTCGGCTGCCCACTGCGGGATCGCCTCGGTGGCCTGGGTGCAGTCGAAGTTGATGACGAGTTCGTCGCCTGCGCTCAGCTGCCCGATCGCGTCCTTGGCCTCGACGAGAGGGAAGGGGCAGACGAGCCCGTTGGTCTCGAGGATCTGCTTCATGCTGTCCTGCTTTCCGCGGGCACCGGAGCTCCCGCTGTGCTTCGTGGACTGATGGTGGCCTTCGCAGCGATTCCTGCGCCGACGATCATGAAGAACGTCGCCACCCATCCCTGGTATTCGAACTGTGCGGTCGAGACCATCGCGTTGCCGACGGTGCATCCCCCGGCGATCGCCGCGCCGATGCCCATGCCGACTCCGCCGACGATGGCCTTGAGGAGCGTGTCCCGATCGGGCACGCGCACCCGGAACTCCCCGGAGGCCTTCGCCGCGATGAAGGAGCCGACGAGGATGCCGATGACGAGCATGACTCCCCAGTCGACGAGGGTGAGGTCGCCCGTCGCGAAGAACGCGACGAGATTCGCCGATGGAGTCGTGATGCCCAGCCCCGAGTTCCGTCCCGTCGCCGCCGACAGAGGCCACGCGACCGTGGCGATGATGCCGATGACGACCGCTGTCGCGAACGGATTCCAGCGCTTCTCGGTGAGCAGATGCGCCAGCCCCGTCTTCCGCGGAGGCAGAGTCGCCACCGGCGTTCCGAGCTTCCGATTGTGGCGGATCGTCAGCCACACCGCGATACCGGAGAGGACGACGGCGAACACCCACGGACTCAGACCGGTCGTCGCCGGCAGCGACCCGTCGGCGACCGTGATCGACCGCAGCCCGTCGGTCAGCCCGGCCGCAGGACCGGTCTTCATCACGGCGGCGGTGAGGGCGAAGAAGATGAGCGCCATCCAGCTGCCGACGAGGCCCTCACCGACCCGGTAGTAGGTCCCCGTCGCGCAGCCGCCGGCGAGGATCATCGAGAACCCGAAGATCAGCCCGCCGAGGATCGATGCGAGCCACGGGAAGGCCGTCGCCTCCGGGGCGATGATGCCGAGAGAGGTGAGCAGCGCGAGTCCGACCGCATGGACGGCGATGATGACGATGAGGGCGGAGAACCATCGCGTGTTCCCCGTCAAAGTGAGGTCGCGGAACGCGCCGGTGACGCAGAAGCGCCCTCGCTGGAGGACGAAACCGAGGAGCAGACCGACGACGAGTCCGGTGATGATCATGAGTGGTCCTTCTGTGGGAGGCCTCCCGGCACACACCGGGAGGCGGAGACTGTTGAGCATCGCCTCCGCACCGATCGTTCATACAGTCTGGTAACGAGATACGGATTCGATGGACAACGCCCTCCATTGTTGAGCAATCTGCACGACGACGTCAAGGATCTCTTTTCCGTTCAATGGGAACGCCCTCGCGGCAGCGGAGTGGCCCAGAGCACACTGGGATCACCCACACAGGCAAGGAGGCCACGGTGCCAGATCTCCACACCGACGTCGCGATCGTCGGCGCAGGACCCGCGGGGCTCATGCTCGCCCACCTGCTCCACGCCGCGGGCATCGACTCGGTCGTCATCGACAACCGCAGCCGTGACGACATCGCCGCCACCCATCGTGCCGGCATCCTCGAAGCCGCCTCGGTCCGGATGCTCGAGACTCCGGGCATCGACTCCCGTGTCCACTCCGCAGGCCATCGCCACGACGGCATCGACGTCCGCGTCGACGGGATCAGCCACCCTCTCGACTTCCCCTCCCTCGTCGGGGAGTCCGTGTGGCTCTACCCGCAGAACGAGGCCTTCGTCGACCTCGCCGCCGCCCGTGCCCGGACCGGCAGCCCGACCTTCTACTCGGTCACCGACACTCGCCTCGCCGACATCGACTCGACCTCCCCGTCCGTCCGCGCGGTCACCGAGGACGGTGAGCAGCTGAGCATCTCCGCCCGCTATGTCGTCGGCGCCGACGGCTCCCGCAGCCCGTCGCGCGCGTCGATCCCCGAGGCCTCGAGGCAACGCTTCTTCCACGAGTACCCGTTCGCCTGGTTCGGGATCCTCTGCCAGGCCCCGCCGAGCCACGAGGTCCTCATCTACTCCCGCTCGGACCGCGGCTTCGCGCTCATCTCCCAGCGCAGCGCCGACGTCCAGCGCATGTACTTCCAGGCCGACCCGGGAACGGATCCCGACGACTGGTCCGACGACCGCATCTGGACCGAACTCCAGGCCCGAGTCGCAGGCCCCGACGGGTTCGAACTCAAGACAGGACCGATCACGGACAAGGTCGTCCTCCCCTTCCGCTCGGCCGTCACCGAACCGATGCAGCACGGCTCCCTCTTCCTCGCCGGCGACAGCGCCCACACCGTGCCCCCGACCGGGGCGAAGGGACTCAACCTCGCCTTCGCCGACGTCGCCGTCCTCGCCCCCGCGCTGGTCGCGGCGCTGCGCGACTCCGACGCCGAGGCGCTCGCCCGGTACTCGACGACGGCGACGAAGCGGGTGTGGAAGGCGCAGAACTTCTCCTACCAGATGACGCGGATGCTCCACACCGACCCGACCGCGGATGCCTTCGAGACGAAGCGCAGCCTCGGCGAGCTCACCTCCCTGCTCGACTCCGAGCACGGCCGACGCTACCTCGCCGAGTGCTACACCGGATGGCCGCACGGCTGACCAGTTCCCTAAACCACGAGAGACCTGACCACGAGAGAAGAGAGGCCCGACCATGAGTGCGACGAGAGTCCCCGGTCCCGACGATGCCGCGGAGTCGCAGGCGACCCTGAGCGCCGAGATCGATGCGATCGGCACCGAATACCGTGACGCCGTTGCCGGCGGAGCCCCGGCCGAAACGCAGCCGCGACTCGACTACCTGCCCTACCGGTCATCCCTCCTGCGCCACCCGACGAAGGACCTGCGCCACGCCGACCCGGAGACGATCGAACTCCACTCCCCTGCCTTCGGCCACCGCGACATCGGCATCCTCGAATCCGACCTCACCGTCCAGCACGGCGGGGAGCCGATCGGCGAGCGCATCCGCGTGACCGGCAGGGTCCTCGACGGCGACGGCCGCCCCGTGGCCGGTCAGCTCGTCGAGATCTGGCAGGCGAACTCGGCGGGACGCTACATCCACAAGCGCGACCAGCATCCGGC
>ENA-OOKA01000211-OOKA01000211.1-human-skin-metagenome-genome-assembly--contig:-NODE-211-length-18660-cov-7.548508_pt1 | contig 18660 bp, 17 predicted proteins | sample MGYA00248825_ERZ500995 | MGnify/ENA primary metagenome ERZ500995 (study PRJEB25958, sample SAMN03398540) | human skin metagenome | study: EMG produced TPA metagenomics assembly of the Human Skin...
TCCGGCCCGACCCCGTGGCCCCCGGCGGTCAGGACATCGACGAGCCGCCTGCCGGCACCTCGTTCCTGTCCTACCTCGGCCGGAAGCTCGGGGGAGCGGCCATCAGCATGCTCATGGTGATCCTCCTCGGCTTCTTCGCCTTCCGGATCCTCCCCGGCGACCCGGTGGCGAAGATCGCCCGCGAGCGCCCGATGACCGCGGAGCAGGTCGCCGCGCTGCGCGCCGAGTACGGCCTCGACAAGCCGCTGCTCGTGCAGTTCTGGGACTACCTCGTCGGCATCTTCACCGGTGACATGGGCGAGAGCTACGTGTACCAGCAGTCGGTGAGCTCGCTCATCGCGCAGTACGCCTGGCCCACCCTGCTCCTCACCGGCACCGCCGCGATCCTCGCGATCGTCTTCGGCCTGTGGATCGGCCAGCTCGCCGCGTGGCGGCGGAACTCCGCGTTCGACAAGATCTCCACCGGCACCTCGCTCGTCCTGTGGTCGGTGCCGACCTTCTGGCTCGCCCTCCTCCTCCTCATGGTGTTCGGGGGCACGCTCCAGTGGCTGCCCACCGGCGGCATGGTCTCGCCCGGCGTCGAACCCGGCACCTTCGCCTACGTCCTCGACGTCGCCCAGCACCTCATCCTCCCGGTCATCACCATGGTCGCGGTGATCTACGCGCAGTACGTCCTCGTCATGCGCGCCTCGCTGCTCGAGGAGATGACCGCGGACTACCTCACCACCGCCCGCGCCAAGGGGCTCAACGAGGACGGGGTGCGCTGGAAGCACGCCGTGCCCAACGCCCTGCTGCCCACGGTGACGCTCGTGTTCATGCACATCGGCGGGCTTATCGCCGGCGCGGTCACCGTGGAGACGGTGTTCTCCTGGCCGGGCCTCGGCAAGCTCACCTACGAGGCGATCAGCGGGCCGGACCTGCCGCTGCTGCAGGGCACCTTCGTCGTGTTCTCCGCCGCGATCATCGTGATGAACCTCATCGCCGATCTCCTCTACCGCCAGCTCGACCCGCGCGTCAGGAGGGCCTGAGATGACCGCCGCCACAGCACCGTCCCCGCGCGCCGTCGCATTCAACCGCCGGAAGGCCGCCGCCGGGCGCGCCTGGAAGATGTTCCTCCGGGACCCCGCCGGCGTGTTCGGCGCCGTCGTCCTCGTCATCGTCGCGCTCATCGCGCTCCTCGCCCCGGTCATCGCCGACCGCTCGCTGCTCGACGTCACCCAGCAGCTCGACCAGCCGCGCTACGCCCCGCCCTCGGCGGAGCACCCGCTCGGCACCGACAACTTCGGCCGCGAGCTCTGGGTCCGCATGGTGTGGGGCGCGCGCGTCTCGCTCCTCGTCGGCCTCGCCGCGACCGCGATGTCGATGGTCATCGGCACGATCATGGGCATGGCCGCCGGGCACTTCACCGGCTTCGTCGGCGGGCTCATCATGCGGATCATCGACTTCTTCCTCGTGCTGCCCTCGCTCCTGCTCGCCATCGTCCTGTCCTCCGTGCTCGATCGCGGCGTGTGGACGATCGTGCTCGCGATCGGCATCACCTCGTGGGCGGGCACCGCGCGCGTCGTGCGCGCCCAGACGCTGTCCGCGGAATCCCGGCTCTACATCGAGCGGGCCCGCGTGCTCGGCGCCGGCCACTGGCACATCATCGTCAAGCACCTGCTGCCCGCGGTGCTCCCGCTCGTCATGGCCAACACCACCCTCACCGTCGGCACCGCGATCATCGCCGAGTCGACGCTCGCCTTCCTCGGACTCGGCGACACCACGCAGCAGTCCTGGGGCACGATCCTCAAGAACGCCATGGACGTGTCCGCCGCGACGAGCGGGTACTGGTGGTACATCCTCACCCCGGGCATCGCGATCGTCATCGTCGTGCTCGCCTTCACCCTCGTCGGCCGCGCCTTCGAGGCGATCGCCAACCCGACCCTGAGGAGCCGCTGATGCAGGAGATCGAATTCGACGACGTCACCATCCGCTACTCCTCGAACACGCGGCGCGGCGAGATCGCCGCAGTGCGCGGGGTCTCTCTCACCGTGCCCGCCGGCGGCACCCTGGGGATCGCCGGCGAGTCCGGCTCCGGCAAGTCGACGCTCATCCTCAGCCTGCTCCGGCTGCTGCCGTCGAACGCGACGCTCACCGGCCGGGTGCTCGTGGGCGGCCGCGACCTCTCCGAGCTCAACTTCGGACAGCTCCGGGCGCTGCGCTGGTCGGACGCCTCGATCGTGTTCCAGGGAGCGCTCCACTCGCTCAACCCCGTGCGCACCGTCGGCCGGCAGATCCTCGAGGCGCTCGAGCTCCACGTCAAGGACGGCTGGCGCACGAAGGAGGAGCGCACCGCCCGGATGCACGACCTCCTCGCCCAGGTCGACCTGAGCGCCGACAAGGCGAAGGCCTACCCGCACGAGCTGTCCGGCGGGCAGAAGCAGCGCGTGATGATCGCGATGGCGCTCGCCTGCGAACCGCACGTCATCATCGCCGACGAGCCCACGACCGCCCTCGACGTCATCGTCCAGCGCCAGGTCCTCCAGGTCCTCCAGCGGCTCGTCGCCGAACGCGGCATCACCCTGCTGATGATCTCCCACGACCTGTCCGTGCTCGCCGAGGTGTGCGAGCGGCTCGCGATCATGACGGACGGCGAGATCGTCGAGATCGGCGATTCCGCCGAGGTCTGCCGGAACCCGACCGAGGAGTACACCCGGGAGCTCGCCGAGGCCTTCCCGACGATCGGCGACCGCGGCTCCCGCCTGCGGCCGGTGACCCGGAAGCCGGCCCGGATCGCCGGCGCCGCCGACGGCACGGAGTTCGGCATGACCGACGAGGTCGTGCTCGAGGCCCGGAACCTCAGCGTCTCGTTCTCCGCGCGGGGTCGGCACGTGGGCGCGGTCCGCGACGTCGACCTCGCGCTGCACCGCGGCGAGATCCTCGCCGTCGTCGGCCAGTCCGGCTGCGGCAAGACGACGCTCGCCCGGAGCCTGCTCGGGCTCCAGGAGCCCGACCCGGGGTCGGAGATCCGGTTCCGCGGCGCACCGCTGGGCCGCCGCCCGGCCGAGCTGCGCGCCTTCCGGCGCGAGGTCCAGATGATCCTCCAGGACCCCTCGGGCTCGCTCAATCCCAAGCTCAGCGTCTACGAGTCCGTCGCCGAGGGTCTGCGCGTCCAGCGGTTCGACGGCGACGAGCGGGCGCGCGTGCTCGAAGCCCTGGCGAACACCGAGATGACGCCGGCGGAGGACTACCTCGAGTCGATCCCGCAGGAGCTGTCCGGCGGCCAGCGCCAGCGCGTCGTCATCGCCGGTGCGCTCGCTCTCGAGCCCGAGGTGCTCATCGCCGACGAGCCGGTGGCGAGCCTCGACGCCTCGGTCCGCGGCGAGATCCTCTCCCTCATCCTCGAACTGCGCCGGAAGCTCGGCCTCACCGCGCTCGTCATCACCCACGACCTCGGGCTCGCGTGGAACATCGCCGACACCGTGGCGGTGATGTACGAGGGGCGGATCGTCGAGCACGGCCCGGTCGAGCAGGTGCTGCTCGACCCGCAGCACGAGTACACCCGGACCCTGCTCGCCGCGGTGCCGAGCTTCCGGCTCGACCGGGTGAGCGGGTGAGACGCACCGCCGCCGAGGCGTTCCTCGACACCGCACCGCTCGCGTCCGGGGACCGGGTGCACCTCATCGCCGCCTCCGGGCCGACCGACGACGCCGGGTACGCCTTCGCGGTGCGGACCCTCGAGTCCTGGGGGCTCGAGGTCGTGCCCGGTGCCCACGTGCGCGCCGTCCACCCGGACTATCCGTACCTCGCCGGCACCGACGAGCAGCGCGCCGCCGACCTCACCGCCGCGTGGTGCGACCCCGACGCGAGCGCGGTGATCTGCCTGCGCGGCGGCTACGGGGCGATGCGGCTGCTCGACTCCCTCGACTTCCCGCTCCTCGGGAGCCACGCGCTCCGCCCCGACGGCCGCCCCAAGCTGCTTGCCGGCTCCTCCGACGTCACCGCGCTCCACCAGGCCTGGGCGCACCACCTGCGGGTGCCCACCCTGTTCTGCCCGATGGTCGGCAATGCGGTGTTCCGCACCTCGACGGCCATCGCGGCCGACGTGCGCTCCTGGCTGTTCGCACCGTGGCGCGGACGCACGGTGTCCGGCCCCGCGGCGCGCACCCTCGTCCCCACCGCGCCCGGCGCTCCGGTCCGCGCCCGCCTCACCGGCGGCAACCTCAGCCTGCTCGCGGCTTCGCTCGGCGCCCCGGAGAACCCCGTCCCCGGTACCGAAGCGCGCGGCATCGTCCTCCTCGAGGACGTCGACGAGGAGCTCTACCGACTCGACAACCTCATGCTCCAGCTCACGCGCAGCGGCTGGCTGTCCGGAGCGCAGGCCGTCGTGCTCGGCTCGTGGGAGGACTGCGGGCCCCTCGACGCCGTCGAGCCGCTCATGCGCGACACGCTCGCCGACCTCGGCGCGCCCGTCGTGTGGGAGCTCGGGTTCGGCCACGCCCCCGACGCCCTGAGCGTCCCCCTCGGCGTCACCGCCGAGCTCACCGCCCCGGCGGACGGACCGCCCGTCCTCACCGTCATCGACCCGCAGGAGGATCCGTGAACCCGCACCCGCACGACGGCACCGGCACCGCCCTCGACTTCACCGCGCTGCCCGGCGTCGAGTTCTCGGCGGTCGCCGTCGACATCGACACCGGCCGCACCCTGTTCTCCCACGCCCCGGACCGGGTGCTGTCCACGGCGAGCATCGCGAAGATCTTCCTCCTCCACGCCGCCCTGCGGATGGTCGACCGCGGGGAGCTGTCCCTCGACGAGCGCCTGCGCCGCCGGCCCTCGGAGCGGGTCGACGAATCGGGGCTGTGGTACCTCCTCCAGCAGGACAGCCTGAGCGTGTTCGACATCGGGATGCTCATCGGCGCGTTCAGCGACAACTTCGCCACCAACGTGCTGCTCCGCCGGGTCGGCCTCGACCGGGTCGCCGAATCCGTCGCGGAGCTCGGCTACACCGATTCCGCCCTCCACGACTTCCTCCGCTGGCCGCGGCCCGCGGGTGCCCCGGCGCGCCTGTCGAGCGGCACCGCCGGCGAGATCGCCGACTTCATGGCCCGGCTCGCCCGCGACGAGCTGTTCGATGCGGCGCACTCCGAGGTGCTCCGGCGGTGGCTCGGAGCGGGCGCCGACACCTCGATGGTCGCCTCGGCCTTCGAGCCGGACCCGCTCGCGCACTACTACTACACCCGCGGCTCGTGGGTGTGGAACAAGACCGGGACCGATTCCACCGTGCGCTGCGACGCCGGGGTCGCGATGACCCGGGAATCCCGGGTCGCCTATGCGGTGTTCGCCAACTGGGAGCCGGACACGGACCGGGTGCTCGAGGTCATGCCGCTCATGCGGCGGGCCGGCGAGGCGATCGGGGCGTACCTCCAGCCCGAGATCTACGGCGCGGCCCGTCCCGCCGGAGAGGACGACTGACATGATCGACGTGTTCGACGGCCACAACGACCTGCCCTGGCACCTCCGCGAGACCCGCGACCGCTCGGTCGCGGACCTCCGCTCCGCCGCGGTGTCGCCCTTCACCACGCTCGACCAGCTCCATGCGGGCGGGGTGGCCGCCCAGTTCTGGTCCGTCTACGTCCACAGCTCGATCACCGGACCGGAGGCCGTGCGCGCCACGCTCGAGCAGATCGACCTCGTCCACCGGATGGTCGAGGCCTACCCCGACGACCTCGTGTGGGCCCCGACCGCCGCCGCGGTGCGCGCCGCACGCGGGACGGGCCGCGTCGCCTCGCTGCTCGGCGTCGAGGGCGGACAGCAGATCGACGAGTCGCTCGACGTGCTGCGGATGTACGCCCGGCTGGGCGTGCGGTACATGACGCTCACGTGGTCGACGACCCACAGCTGGGCCGATTCCGCGACCGACGAGGCCCGCCACGGGGGGCTCACCGCATTCGGCCGGGAGGTCGTGCGGGAGATGAACCGGATCGGGATGATCGTCGACCTCTCCCACGTCGCCCCGAGCGTCATGCACCAGGCCCTCGACATCACCGACCTGCCGGTGATCTTCAGCCACTCCTGCGTGCACGCGCTCAACCCGCACCCGCGCAACATCCCCGCCGACGTGCTCGACCGGCTGCCCGGCAACGGCGGGGTGGCGATGGTGACGTTCGTCCCCTCCTTCGTCACCGACGCCCGGCGGCGCTGGGTCGAGGACGGCGAGGTCGGCACCCCGCCCGCGGTCACGCCCGCCGACGTCGCCGACCACTGCGACCTCCTGCGCGAGCAGGTCGGCATCGATCACGTGGGCCTGGGCGCGGACCTGTGCGGGACCGATTCGATGCCCACCGGGCTCGACGACGCCTCGGCCTATCCCGCGCTGTTCGAGGAGCTCGGGCGGCGCGGCTGGAGCGACGCCGAGCTCCTCAAGCTCGGGTACGAGAACGTCCTCGCCGTCCTCGACGCCCACGACCCGCGCCACGCCGCGACCACCGGCGACCACTGACCCGGAAGGATCCGAACCGCCCATGCCCCGCGTACTCCTCATCGTCAACGACATCGAATCCGGACCCCGCCGGCTCACCCAGTGGCTCATCGACGAGCACCTCGACATCGACGTCCGCGTCGGCGCGGCCGGGTCGGTCCCGGAGCCGGCGGCGCTCGCGGACTACGACGGGATGATCATGCTCGGCGGCGGGTACATGCCCGACGACACCGCCGGTGCGCCGTGGCTCGGCCCGGAGGCCGACCTCGTCCGGCACGCGCTCGACCGGGGCATGCCGCAGCTCGGGATCTGCCTCGGCGGCCAGCTCCTCGCCCATGTCGGCGGGGGAGCGGTGGCGGCCGAATCCGGCGCCCCGGAGAAGGGATCCACACCGATCACCCTCACTGCCGAGGCCGCCGCGGACCCGCTGTTCGGCGGGCTGCGGACCTCGACCGCGTTCATCGAGAGCCACGTCGACCGGATCACCGCGCTGCCGCCCGGCGCCGTGCTCCTCGCCCGGAGCGAGCTCTGCGAGATCCAGGCCTTCCGGTTGGGGGAGCGGGCCTGGGGACTCCAGTTCCATCCCGAGGCGGGACCGGAGAACGTCCGGAGCTGGGACGCCGCGAAGCTCGCCGCGCTCGGCTTCGACAAGGACGCGCTCATCGCCGGGGCCGAGGCCGCCCAGCCGGGGACCGAGGTCGACGCGCGGGCGATGATCGCGGGGTTCGCCGCGCTCCTCCGCAGCTGACGCTCCCGCACGCTCCCCGCTTGCACGACCCCGTGCGCACAGCGGGTCAGCGCGCGATGCGCTCCCGCCAGGCCGCGAGGATCTCGGGCTCGGTCGGCCGCGAGGCGAGCGAGCCCACGACGTAGGCGACGGCGGAGGCGAGCAGTCCGAGGTAGATCGCCGGGTTCGCGTAGATGCCGGCGACGACCATGATGACGATCGTGGTGAGCGCGCCGACGATCATCCCCGCGAGCACGCCGATGATCGTGCCGCGGCGCCAGACGAGGCCGCCGAGGATCGGCACGAACAGACCGCACACGAGGAGGTTGTAGGCGACGGTGAGCGCCTCGACGACGCTCGGCATGATGCAGGCGAGCACGATCGTCACCGCGCCGAGGCTGAGCAGGTAGAGGCGGGAGTCGCGCACCTCGTCGCCGGTCTCGCGGACGAGTCCGCCGCGCAGCGCGCTGCCGATCCGGTTGCGGGGAGCACCGCGGGAGGCGAGCACGGGTTCGACGACGTCCTGCCGGAACACCGTCGAGGCGGCGAGCAGTGCGCCCGACGACGTCGACATCACCGCAGAGAGGGCGGCAGCGAGGACGAGCCCGGCGAGCACCGGCGTCATCGACGAGTCGACGACGGCGACGAATACGTCGTCGCTCACCTCGATCCCGGGCACGATGACCTGGGCGGCGGTGCCGACGAGCGCGCCGGCGACGGCGTAGAGCAGGCAGTAGATGCCGGCGGACAGCCCGCCCCACCGCGCGACCCCCGGGGTGCGGGCGGTGAATACGCGCTGCCAGATGTCCTGGCCGATGAGCAGTCCGAGCGTGTAGATGAGGAAGTAGGTGAGGATCGCTTCGGGCCCGATCGCCACCGGGTCGAACGCCGTGGGCCCGAGCTCGGCGCTGATCGCTCCGAATCCGCCCGCCTCGGTGATGACGAGCGGCAGCAGGATGAGGAAGATCCCGATCGTCTGGATGATGAACTGGACGAAGTCGGTGAGGGTGATCGACCACATGCCGCCGAGCATCGAGTAGACGATGACCACCGTCCCGCCGAGCAGGATCGCCGGCACCCGGTCGATGCCGAGCAGGGCGTGGAAGATCGTGCCGTAGGCCACCGTCGACGTCGTCGAGATCATGAGCCCGTAGGCGGTCATGATGAGGCCGGACACCAGGCGCGAGCCGGAGCCGTAGCGCAGCTCGAGCATCTGGGAGACCGTGTAGATCTCGAGCCGTTGGATCTTCGGGGCGAAGAACAGCGACAGCAGGACGATGCCGAGCCCGATGCAGAACACGAGCCACATGCCCGACAGGCCGAACTCGTACCCGAGTCCCACTCCGCCCACCGTGGACGCGCCGCCGAGCACGACGGCGGCCATGGTGCTGGTGAACAGGACGGGGCCGAGCCGGCGGCCGGCGACGAGGTAGTCCTCCTGGTTCCTCGCGCGCATGCGGCCCCAGAACCCGAAGGCGATCATGGCGGCGAGGTACAGGAGGACGATGGCGACGTCCATGGGAATCTCCTCAGGGGTGGACAGCGGTGCGGCGGCGGATCGGATGCGGAGCGCGGTGGCTCAGCGGGGAGCGAGAACGTGGATGACTGTCGGACGATCGGCGGTGAGGGCTGCGGAGACCGCCGCGCGCACAGCGGAGTCGAACTTCGGGGACTCGACGGGCACGTCCACGGTGGTGCCATGGGCGCCCATCGCCCGGCCGAGGGCGGCGAAATCGGGCCGCGCGAGGCGGACGGCGAACGGCGCCATGTCCCGGGCGGTCATCTGGTCCTCGATCTCCGCGTAGCCGCCGTTGTCGACGACGACGAAGGGGATCGCGAGTCCGAGTTCGACGGCCGTCATGACCTCCTGCACAGAGAACATCGCCGCACCGTCGCCCAACAGCGCGACGACCGCCCGCTCGGGCGCGGCGATCTTCGCCCCGAGGGCTGCGGGGATGCCGTAGCCGAGGGTCGCGAAGCCCGGCATGTAGAGGAGCTGATCGGGCCGCCGGGCGCGCAGGGCGTGGACGGTCCCGTCGTAGGTGACCTGGGACGAGTCCCCGCCGATGACGACGTCCGGGCCGCCCGCCGCGGCGACGGCGCGGGTGATCCGGGAGCCGATGCCCGCCTCGTCGAACTCGGCGGCGCACGCCGTGCGCAGGTCCTTCGCCCGGCGCCGCCCGTCGGTGGTGTCCGCAGCGGCACTCGCAACGGACCCCTGCGGGGCTCCGTCGCCGTCCGCGCCGCCGCGGCCCGCGTCGAGGGCGGTGAGGAGCGCGTCGAGGAAGATCCCGGTGTCGGAGTGGACGAGGACGTCGCCGATGAGGTTCTTGTTGAGCTGATCGGGGTCGATGTCGCAGCGGATGACCTGCTGCCCGTCGGGGCGCGGGGCGCGGACGTCGCGCGCAGACTCGAGCGCCAGGCCGTCGGTGGTGCCGGCGGGGCCGGGCGCGGCCGATCCCGCGGGGTCGTGCGCCGGCCCGTTCTGCGCTCCCACGGATCCGCCCCAGAGGTCGGAGTCCGCGAGCTCGGTGCCGAGCACGAGGAGCACGTCGGCGTCCCGGCTCGCCTCCTGCACGGCACCGAACCGGATGTTCGAGCCGAGGGCGAGCGGGTGGGACTCGTCGAGCACGCCCTTGCCGTTGCACGTCGTCGCCACCGGCGCATCGAGGCGCTCGGCGAGCGCGGTGAGGCGGTCCGCGGCGTGCCGGGAGCCGCCGCCGGCGATGATGAGGGGTCGGCGGGCGCCCCGGAGCAGACCGGCGGCCCGGTCCACGGTATCCGCGGTAGCGCGCGGCAGCCGCGGGGCGAGCGGGTGCGGAGCGGTGCCCCACCACGGTCCCTCGAGGACGTCGAGGGGGACTTCGATGTGGACCGGCCCGGGGCGGCTCGAGGCGAAGAGGGCGAACGCATCGGCGACGGCCTGGGCGGCCCCCTCGGCGGTCCGGGCCCGGCGGGAGGAGACGAGCAGATGGCTGAGCGCGCCGGAGGAGTCCTTGGTCTCGTGGAGCAGCCCGGCGTCCGCGCCCTCCATGCCGGTGGGCACGCCGGGGGAGAGGATGAGCATCGGCCGGGACTCGGCGTAGGCGGTGGCCGCGGCGGTGACGACGTTCGTCAGGCCCGGCCCCGAGGTCGTGATGACGACCCCGGGCCGGCCGCTGAGCAGGTGGTAGCCGTCGGCGGCGTAGCCCGCTCCCTGCTCGTGGCGGGGAGTCACAGCGGCGATGCCGAAGTGCGGCAGGTGGCGGTAGAGCTCGAGGTTGTGCGTGCCCGGGATGCCGAAGATCGTGTCGACCCCGTGGGCCGCGAGCGTGGCGACGACGGCGAGTCCGCCGTTGCGGTTCGCCGCGGGCAGCGTGTCCGACGGGGTCGCTGCTGCGGCGGTGTGCAGGTCGTTCACTCGGCACCCCCGGTGAGGTGCTCGGCGACCGGCCCGGTCGGGCGGTCGGCCCCGCCGCGGCCGGCGGCCCACAGGGAGAGGATCTCGTAGCCGACCTGCGCCGCGGCGAGCCCGGTGACCTCCACGTGGTCGTAGGCGGGCGCGACCTCGACGATCTCCGCGCCGACGATGTCGAGGCCCTGGAGCCCGCGCAGCGAGTTGAGGAGCTCCCGGCTCGTCATCCCGCCGGCCTCCGGGGTGCCGGTGCCGGGGGCGGCGGCCGGGTCGAGGACGTCGATGTCGATCGAGAGGTACACCGGGGCGTCGCCGAGCCGGCGCCGGATGTCGGCGACGATGGCGGGCAGCGGCCGGAACTCGTAGTCGTCGGCGCGGAGGATCCGGAATCCGAGGACACCGTCGTCGGTGAGGTCCTCCTGCCCGTAGAGGGGGCCGCGGATGCCGACGTGCATGCACCGCTCGAGGTCGAGCAGCCCCTCCTCCGAGGCCCGGCGGAACGGCGTCCCGTGGGTGTAGGGAGCGCCCATGTAGGTGTCCCAGGTGTCGAGGTGTGCGTCGAAGTGGAGCACGGCGATCTTCCCGTGGGTGCGGTGCACCGAGCGGAGATTGGGCAGCGCCAGGGTGTGATCCCCGCCGAGGGTGAGGAGCTTCGCGCCGTCGGCGCGCAGCGCGTCGGCGGACTCCTCGACGGCGGTGATCGCGGCCTCGATGTCGAAGGGGTTGACGCCGAGGTCGCCGCAGTCGGCGATCTGCTGTGCGGCGAACGGGTGGATGTCGGTCGCCTGGTTGTAGGGCCGGAGCAGCTTCGATGCCTGGCGGATGTGCGCGGGCCCGAACCGGGCCCCGGGGCGGTAGCTCACCCCGGCGTCGAACGGGACGCCGAGGATCTTGACGTCGACGGGAGCGCCGGGTCGCGCCGCCTCGACCTCGTCGAGGCGCGGCAGCAGGCCGAAGGTGGGCGGGCCTGCGAAGCGCGGGGTCAGGCTGTAGTCCGCCGGTCCGAGGGGTGTCTGATCGGTCATCGTGGTCCTCCTGCGATGTCGGGCCGAGGGGATCGCCGTCGGCCCCGATGAAGCGTTGAGGACACCGTACTCCAGATCGGGCTACCGGTGAGTAGACCAGCGCCGGGGCCTGCTCCGGCCCAACGCTGGGCCGGCACCGGGCCTGCACCGGACCGACACCGAGCTTAAGGGCCCGGCCCCCGGTCACCAGGGCTTGTCGGAGTACCCGCCGGAGTCCCTGCGCTCGTTCGACTCGTCCTGGCGCTGCTGGGACTCCTGCTGGCGCTCACGGAGCTCCTCGCGCCGCGGGTCGCCGCCGGTCTCGCCGTCGGTCTCCCCGGCCGGCCCGCCGCCGGAGTCGCCCTCCTCGCCCTCACCGCCGGGCCCGTCCTCGCCCGTGCCTCCGGTCTCCCCGTCGGAGCCGTCCTCGCCGCCGTTCTCCTCGCCGGACCCGTCCTCGCCGCCCGCGTCGCCGTCCTGCCCGGAGCCCTCCTCGTCGCCGTCGCCCCCGCCGGGGTTGTTCATCTCGTCCTGGGCGGTGCCGACGCGCTCCTCGGCGTCGTCCATCACCTGGTCCTGTCCGCCGCCCTCGGGACGGCATTCCTCCGGGGCCTCGGTGAGGAGCGTGCGCGCGGTCTCGAAGGAGGTGTTCGCGCTCTCGACGTCGTCGGCGTCGCGGAACGCCTCCGCCTCCTTCTCATGGACGTAGGCGAGGTTGAGGCGCACCGCGCACTCGTCCTTCACCGGCGTGAGCTCGAGGGCGCGCTCGAGCGCGGGGCGCGCGCGGTCGTAGTTCCGGTCGAATGCCTCGGCGGTGCCGACGGCGAAGGGTCCCTTGTGCCGCTCGAACGGGCTGAGCCGCTCGAACCGCTGGCCGGACGTCACCGCGGAGCGCTGATCGCCGGACTCCGAGGCCTCCTTGGCCGAGCTGAGCAGGCCGCTGAGGTACAGCGCGCAGGCGCTCAGGGCGAACAGCAGGACCCCGGCGATGAGGCTGATGAGCACGGCGGGGCGCATTCGGCGCGCGGGGCGCCGGCGGGTGCCGTCGCCGGTCGGGGTGCGGTCCGCGGTCCCCGGGGCGGATGCGGGTCGATCCTGGGTTCCGGTGGTCATGGCGTCCCCTCGGTGATCGTGGAATGGAGCCGCGCGAGCGCGCGGACGCGCCGCATCGCGAACGTCGCCTCGACGACGATCCAGGCGAACACCGCGAGCAGCGGGATCCAGAAGTACTCGGTGATGCCGCCGAACCCCTCGGTGTCGACGAGGATCTCGTCGAACTGCGGAGCGGTGTGGACGGCGGACAGCGGAGTGCCGGTCGTCCGGTAGTGGTAGTCGACGCCGAGGTCGCCCGCGATCGTGCGCAGGTTGTCCTCGTCGATGACGGAGAGGGCGCGGTCCCCGGTGCTCGGGTCCTCGATGTATTCCGCCTCCTCGTCCGCGGAGTAGTACGAGCGTGTCTCCTTCATCGGCCCGCCGGTGGTCGTGCCGTAGCCGAACACCGCGCCGCCGTCGATGTGCGGGCCGATCTCGGCCATCGACTGCGGCTCCGACCGCGCCGTCTGCTCCCCGTCCCCGAAGTAGTAGACGAGGCGCGCATTGGCCGGGTTATGCTCCTCGGCGTCGGCGAGCCGCTCGAGCAGCAGATCCCGGGCCTCGGTCACCGAGCTGCCGCCGGAGTACAGGGTGACCTCGGGCCCGATGGTCTCGATCGCAGAGGCGAACGCCGAGTGGTCCGTGGTGAGCGGCACCCGCACCGCCGCGCTCGACCCGAAGGCGATCATGCTCACCCGGGCTCCGGGCACCTGCTCGAGGAGCTCGGTCATGTCCTCCTTGACCCCGGCGAGGCGCGTCTGCCCGCCGCCCTGGTCCTCGGCCACCATCGAGGCCGTGGTGTCGACGAGGACGAAGACGTCGGCGGCCGCGGCGGCGGTCTGGCTCACCGTCTGCAGGGGGACCCCGGGCCGGGTGAACGCGGTGCCGAGCACGAGGAGCGCGGCGGCGCGGAGGATCCAGCGGCCGCGCCGGGCGGGGGTGAGGACGGCGAGCGCGATGCATCCGCCGACGAGCAGGACGAACAGCGCCGCGAGGGCGGCCCACGGGAGGATCGGCTGGAAGATCAGCTGCGTCGCGTTCACAGGGAGAACCTCCAGGCGAGGACGAAGCACGCGATGATCCCGAGCAGGGTGAGCACGAGCGGCACCACCGGCTGGTCGTGGACGAGGGTGATCGACTTCGCGCTCGTCTTCTGCGCCTCCTGCTGCTGGATGTCCTCGACGATCCCGCCGACGGCCTGGGCGCTGCCGAGCTGGTGGTGGGCGCCGCCGGTGTCGCGCGCGGTCGTCTGCAGCTCGGAGATCTCGGAACCCGCGAACAGCGAGCGGGGGGCGAGGGTGTAGACGCGGACCTTCTCCTCCACCGCGATGTCGGTCGCCTCGTCGAGGGAGAAGATCGGGGTGCCGGCGAGCTGGTTGTCGGTGGCGAAGATGATCGAGCGGGAGCGCTCCTCGCCGTGCCGGTCGAAGTTGTCCACGCACGAGGTCAGCCCGTCGCCGATGAGGGAGGAGCCGCCGATCGCGGTGTCGACCGTGCCGGCGAGGAAGTCGGTGCCCTCGAGGCCGCCGGTCTCGAACCCGCGCTTCGCCTCCGCGAGGAACTCCTCGACCATCTGGTAGTCGTCGGTGAGCGGGAACACCGACACCGCGGTGGAGTTGAACACCGTCATCCCGATCCGCTCGCCGTCGAAGGAGTCGAGCATCTCGAGGTACGACTCGAGGATCTGGGCATCGTACGAGGTCATCGACCCCGAGGCGTCGAGGCAGAGCATGACGTCGCGCAGGTGCCGCTCCGGATTGATCGTCTCCGTGCGGGCCGGCCGCGCGATGCCGACGAGGGCGCTGAGCGCGGTGAACGCCGCGACGAGGAACACGGCGATCGCACCGATGAGGAGGGCCTTCCGGCGCTGGGCGAACGCGCGCAGCGCGGTGAGGCGGTGGAGGCGGGCGACCGGCACGCTGCCGGCCGCGGCCCTGCCGGGCCGGGAGAGCAGCCACACGGTGAGCCCGGCGACGGGCAGGAGGGCGAGGGCGAGCCACCAGAACTTCAGGACCATCGTCCCACCAGCTTCCGGGAGGCGGCGAACTCCGCCGGGCAGTCGAGAGCGGCCTCGTCGGAGAACTCCGCGGCGTAGAGCCGGGAGACCGCGTCGGCGATCGGCTCGATGCGCTGGGCGCGGAGTTCGGCGAGCGTCATGTGCCCGACGTCGATGCCCCACGCGGCCCGCGCGAAGTCGCGCACGACCGTACCGAGGCGCTGAGCGGTCTCGCGGTCGCCGAGCTCCGAGCGGCGCCAGGCGGATTCGAGCTCGTCGATCTTGACGAGGTAGTCCCGCCGGGTGTGCGGGGGCCCCCGGGCCAGGCGGTCGGCGCGGGAGCCCGAGGCCCGCCACAGGCGGACGAGCAGCGGCCACCCGACGAGGACGATCCCGCCGACGATGCCCGCCGCGGCGGCGACGAGCCACCAGTCGGAGGCGGGCAGGACCGGATGGAGCTCAGCGGCGTTCACGGCGCTGCCTCTGCATGAGTCGGCGGAGCTGTCCGAGCGCCTCCTGGGAGTGCGCGACCCGGACGTGGGCGATGCCTGCGCGCCGCAGGGTGAGCGCGGTCTCCCGGCGGCGGGCGGCCTCGGCCCGGTGGTACTCGTCCCACAGCGCGGCGCCGGACAGGAGCTCGTCGGGCAGCCCGCCGCGCTCGGCGGCGGTGATCTCGTACGGCGCCCCGGCCTCGCCCCCGAGGGTCGAGAGGTCGGCGTCGGCGATGGTGAGCCACATGATCTCGTGCTGGGCGGCGAGCCGGCGCAGCAGCGGCAGGTGCTCCTCGGTGACCGGCGACTCGTCGGCGATGACGAGGACGATCATCCGTCGCCGCAGGTGCTCGGCGACCCACGTGAGCTGGGCGGCGATGCGGGAGCCCGCCGCGCTCCGGCCGGCGGCCTGGATGCGGCGGAGGAGCTGCTCGAGGTGGGCCTCGGTGCCCTTCATGGGCGAGGAGTGCGTCGTGCGCGCGTCGCCGTGGACGAGCATGACGTCGTCGCCGTGGCGGACGGCGAGGTAGCCGGCCATCCCGGCGAGCAGGATCGCGAGCTCGCGCTTGGGCTCGCCGGAGGCGGCGATCGCATCGAAGTCCATGCCGGAGTCGACGACGAGCGCGAGGGCGTGGCGGCGGTGCGCGACGTAGCGCTTGACGAGCGGGGTCGAGTGGCGCGCGGTGGCCTTCCAGTCGATGTCGCGGACCTCGTCGCCGGGCACGTACTCGCGGAGATCGTCGAAGTCGAGGCTGTGGCCGTGGAACACCGAGGCGTAGTCGCCCTGGAGCAGACCGCGCGTCTTCCGGTGGGCGTGGATGGTCATCCGCGCCTTGACCTTGGTGAGGAGGGCGGCCATCAGGGGGTCCTGATCGTCTTGAGGAGCTCGCCGATGACGTGCTCGACGGGGATGTTCTCCGCGACGGCCTCGAAGTTGAGGAGGATGCGGTGGCGCAGGATGCGGACCGCGAGGTCCTTGACGTCCTCGGGGATGACGTAGTTGCGACCGCGCACCATCGCGAGCGCGCGGGAGGCGTTGGTGAAGGCGATCGAGGCGCGCGGGGAGGCGCCGCACTCGATGAACTGGGCGAGCGGTCCGATGTAGCGGGCGGCGTTCCGGGTGGCCGCGACGACCTCGACGAGGTAGCGGCTGATGGCGGGGTCGACGTAGATGCTGCGCGCATAGCGCTGGAGGGTCCGCACGTCGTCGAGTGAGCACGCCGGGGCAGGCGGCCGGTCGAGGTCGAACACCCCGGCGTCGAGGCGGCGGAGGATCTCGAGCTCCTCGCCCGGGTTCGGGTAGTCGAGGACGTCCTTGATCATGAACCGGTCGAGCTGCGCCTCGGGCAGCTGGTACGTGCCCTCCTGCTCGATCGGGTTCTGGGTCGCCATGACGAGGAAGGGGGAGGGGAGGTCGAAGCGGGTGCCGCCGATCGTCGTCTGCTTCTCCTGCATCGCCTCGAGCATGGCGGACTGGGTCTTCGCGCTCGAGCGGTTGATCTCGTCGAGGAGGACGATGTTCGCGTGCACCGGGCCGAGCTGGATCTCGAACCGGCCCGAGGTCGAGTTGTAGATCTGGGAGCCGATGATGTCGCTCGGGAGGAGGTCGGGAGTGCACTGGATCCGGGCGAACTCGCCGCCCACGGCGCCGGCGAGCGCCGCGGCCGCGGTGGTCTTGGCGAGGCCGGGCACCGACTCGAGGAGGAGGTGGCCGCCGGTGAGGAGTCCGAGCGCGAGGGTCTCCCGGAGCCGCCCCTGCCCGACGACGAAGCGATCGAGGTGCTTCTCGACCGCGGTGAGGATCTCCGAGGCCTGGCTGATCTCCTGCGTGTTCGCCGGTGCTGGCTGGCTCATCGGGTGTCCTCTCAGGTGGATGGCGGGGCGCGCGGTGCGCGGGTGCGGCCGGCTGGGGGCCGGTCCCGCCGTGCCGTCCCCGGCTGCGGGACCGGCTCCGGCTCTCCCGGGGGAGTGCTCGGTGGGGACCGGTGATCTCAGACTAGACCGGGCCGCGGCGCGATCCGGGGGAGTGCTGTGCCAGTCCCGTCACATGCTCCCATCGATCGGACACACCGTCGGAGAAGAAATTTTTCCTGTGGACGACGGCCCGCTCCCTGGGGACGGGCGGTGGACGGAACGACCTCGCGAACGGGGGTCGGGGCGACCGCCGCGCTCATCGTTCCAGGTGACCGAACCACACCGGTGTGATTCCCCGTCTGTGGACGGGTGTGCACGTCCTGTGCACGTCGTGTGCACAGCGCTCGACACCCTCGGAATGACACTGGTGTAACACACGATCTAGGGGTACTCTCGATCATGAACACAACATCTAGTGGTTGCGTCGGGATCGCGGAGATCACGGCGAACCCGCGAGGATCCGGGGATCGACCGGGTTCCGCTCCGCGAATCGATGTCTTCGGAGGACAGCAGAATGATCACCGTGTACACCAAGCCGGCCTGCGTGCAATGCACCGCCACCTTCCGCTCCCTCGATGCCAAGGGCGTGGAGTACCGGGCCGTCGACCTCAGCGTCGACCCGAACGCGCTGGACGTGGTCAAGGCCATGGGATACATGCAGGCACCCGTCGTCGTCACCGCCGACGACCACTGGTCGGGCTTCCGTCCGGACAAGATCGCGACCCTCGGCACGGGACAGGGCGCGGCCTCCGCCATCGCATGAGATGCTCGTCGTCTACTACTCGAGCGGCTCGGAGTACACGCACCGGTTCGCCGGCAAGCTCCGGCACCCGGTCCTCCGCCTGCCGCTGCTGACGCGGTCGGAGACGCTCCACGTCGACGAGCCGTTCGTGCTCATCACTCCCACCTACGGCGCCGGCCCCAACCGGGGGTCGGTGCCCAGGCAGATCATCAAGTTCCTCAACGTCAAGGCCAACCGTGACAATCTCGTCGGGGTCATCGGGGCCGGGAACACGAACTTCGGCGAGAACTACTGCAAGGCGGCCCACATCGTGGCCCGCAAGTGCCAGGTGCCGGTGCTGTACCGGTTCGAGCTCCTCGGCACCGACGACGATGTCGACTCCGTCGACGAAGGATTGGACTCACTGTGTCAACGACTACGCACGACCGCGATCTAGAGGCGATCATCCGCGAGGACACCGACCTCGACTACCACGCGCTCAATGCGATGCTCAACCTCTACGATGCGGACGGCCGCATCCAGTTCGAGCGCGACAAGCAGGCCGCACGTCAGTTCTTCCTCCAGTACGTCAACACCAACACCGTCTTCTTCCACGACCTCGAGGAGAAGCTGCGGTACCTCGTCGAGCACGACTACTACGAGAAGGAGGTGCTCGACCAGTACTCCTTCGAGTTCATCCAGCGCCTCTCGCAGGCCGCCTACAAGCACAAGTTCCGGTTCCAGACCTTCCTCGGCGCATTCAAGTTCTACACCTCGTACACGCTCAAGACCTTCGACGGGAAGCGCTTCCTCGAGCGCTTCGAGGACCGCGTCGTCATGGTCGCGCTCTTCCTCGCCCGCGGT
>ENA-OOKA01000212-OOKA01000212.1-human-skin-metagenome-genome-assembly--contig:-NODE-212-length-18581-cov-12.150491_pt1 | contig 18581 bp, 11 predicted proteins | sample MGYA00248825_ERZ500995 | MGnify/ENA primary metagenome ERZ500995 (study PRJEB25958, sample SAMN03398540) | human skin metagenome | study: EMG produced TPA metagenomics assembly of the Human Skin...
AAACAACAGACGATCAACCAGCCCGTTTCACCAGGCCCGCGAAGATCAGTTCCTTGCTGGACCGTGCCGCTGCGTCATCCGCAACCTCAGCACCCGCCCGAAGCACTCCGCTACATTACCCGTCGCCCTCCCTCAGGTCAACTCGCCGTCTCCGGCGGATGAACTCTCAGAAATCCTGCGACGCGCTGCATGCAGTCCGTGACAGGAGGCCTTCCGGCTGCTCCGTGCCGTCCGGACTGCCGGAGCGACGAAGAAGAACACTACACACGTCCCCCGCTGCGCGCAAACGAGAAGGGGCCCGCCCCCGCGTTGCGTGCGCGAGGACGGGCCCCTCCTCTGCTCAGGCGGCCCCTGCAAGTGGTCCGCCTCCGGTCGGATCCCGGTGACTGCGCACCGGACCGGCCGGCCCGGACCTGAGCCGCTTCACCCGACGACCCGGCGACTCAGACCGACGGACGCAGCCACACCGCACCCAGCGGCGGCAGATCCAGCACTGCATGCGCCGGCTGCGCGTACTGGGGCTCGTCGATCGCTGCGATCGATCCGTTCACCACGCCAGAGCCGCCGAAGCGGGTCTCGTCCGTGTTCAGGACCTCCTCCCACTGCCCGCCGCGAGGCAGCGGCAGATGGAAGCCGTTGTGGGGCATGCCCGCGAAGTTGACCGCGCAGACCAGCGGCTCGCCGGCGGTGTCCCAGCGCACGAACGACATGGTGCAGCCCTGGCTGTCGTTGGCATCCAGCCAGGTGAAGCCCTCCGGCGCGTTGTCCTGCGCCCACAGCGCCGGAGTCTGCTTGTAGATCTCGTTCAGCTCCACGACCAGGCGCTGGATGCCCTGGTGCGGCTCCGTCTCCGCGAGCCACCAGTCCAGCGACTTGTCGTTGTCCCACTCGGCGTCCTGCGCGAACTCGGTGCCCATGAAGATCAGCTGCTTGCCGGGATGCGCCCACATGTACGCGAGGTAGGCCCGGACGTTGGCGAGCTGCTGCCAGCGGTCTCCCGGCATCTTGCGCAGCAGGGAGCCCTTGCCGTAGACGACCTCGTCGTGCGAGATCGGGAGGATGAAGTTCTCGGAGTACGCGTACACCATGGAGAACGTCAGCTTGCCGTGGTGGTAGCTGCGGTTCACGGGGTCCTCGCCCATGTACTCGAGCGAGTCATGCATCCAGCCCATGTTCCACTTGATGCCGAAGCCCAGACCGTTGCCGCTGGTGGGACGAGTGACTCCCGGGAATGCCGTGGACTCCTCGGCGATCATCACCGTGCCGGGGCTGCGGCGGTAGGCCGTGGCGGTGGCCTCCTGCAGGAACGAGATGGCCTCCAGGTTCTCCCGCCCTCCGAACTGGTTCGGCTCCCACTCGCCGTGCTCGCGCGAGTAGTCCAGGTAGAGCATCGAAGCCACGGCGTCCACGCGCAGGCCGTCGACGTGGAACTCCTCGAGCCAGTACAGGGCGTTGGCCACGAGGAAGTTGCGGACCTCGGTGCGCCCGTAGTCGAAGATCAGGGTGCCCCAGTCCTTGTGCTCGCCGCGGCGGGGATCCGGGTGCTCGTAGAGCGGTGCGCCGTCGAAGCGGGCCAGGGCGAAGTCGTCCTTGGGGAAGTGCCCGGGGACCCAGTCGACGAGCACGCCGATGCCGGCCTGGTGGAGGGCGTCGACAAGGTGCTTGAAGTCATCGGGATCGCCGAAGCGCGACGTGGGGGCGTAGTAGCCCGTGACCTGGTAGCCCCACGAGCCGCCGAACGGGTGCTCGGCCACCGGCATGAACTCCACGTGGGTGAACCCGTGGGCCTTGACGTAGTCGACGAGCTCGGTGGCCAGGTCCCGGTAGCTCAGCCCCTGGCGCCACGAGCCGATGTGGACCTCGTAGACGCTCATGGGACCGCTGTGCGGGTCCGTCTGCGCGCGGCGCTCCATCCACTCGTCGTCGCCGAACGTGTATTCGCTGTCGAGGACGCGGGAGCCGGTCAGCGGCGGCACCTCGCTCCAGCGGGCCATGGGGTCCGCCTTGTCCTTCCACTGCCCGTCCGGGCCCATGATGCGGAACTTGTAGATGGCACCGTGGCCGACGCCCGGGACGAAGAGCTCCCAGACGCCGCTGCCGCCGAGCGAGCGCATGGCGTGCTCGGTGCCGTCCCAGCCGTTGAAGTCGCCGATGACGCGCACGGCTCGGGCATTGGGGGCCCAGACGGCGAAGCTCGTGCCGCGGGTCTCGCCGAAGCTCGAGGGCCAGCTGCGCACACGGGCGCCCAGGACCTTCCAGAGCTCCTCGTGCCGGCCCTCGCCGATCAGATGCAGGTCCATCTCACCCACGGTCGGAGTGCTGCGGTACGGATCGTCGACCTCGAGGCTGTGGCCGCCGTCCCAGGTCACGCGCAGGCGGTAGTCGGGGATGCCGCCGTCCGAGGTCGCGGGGATGCGACCGGTGAAGATGCCGCCCCACTCGTGGCTGAGCAGGTGCACGGAGCCGTCTCCGGTGATCGCCTCGACCTTCTGGGCGAAGCGCCGCAGGGTGCGGACCACGACGGTGCCGTCGTCCTGCGGATGCGCGCCGAGCACGGAGTGCGGATCGTAGTACCGGCCCTCGGCGACAGCCGCCAGGACATCCTCGGAGATGGTGTGGGACACGTGGTGCTCGCTTCCGCTGGTCTCGTCCGTCTCCGCCTGCGGTGCTGCGGCGGGGGGCTCCGGGGCGGAGCCTTCCTGCTGGTCGGGGGTCGGCTCCGCGCCGCCCCGGATGGCCTGATCGGCCTGGTACTGCGAGGGTACGCCCGCAGCAGCTGCGCTCGGGCCCGGCACGACGGCCGAGGTCTCGACCGGTGCACCAGAAGCCTCCGACGCGGTGTCCCCCGTCCCCCGGACATCCGAGGGCTCGTCGGCCGTCTCCTGGTCGCCAGAGAGCGCACCGGCCGCGGCACCGGCTGCGGGGTCGACGGCGGCCGAAGACTGGGAGCCGCCGAGCGCGCTGAGCACGGCGCTGAGCGGGACGTCGACCCAGTCGGGGCGATTGCGCGACTCGTAGACGACCTCGTACATGGCCTTGTCCAGCCACAGCGCCTGGAACAGGGGATCACGGCGCTCCACGATCGTGTGGGTCACGGCGGTCCAGCCCTCGAGCAGCGCCTCGGCGGCCGCCTGACCCCACTGCTCGGTGTCGCGCCCGGACTCGCGCTGCCCGAACGCTGCGGCGTAGTCCAGCGAGCGCAGCATCCCCACGACGTCGCGCAGGGGAAGGTCTGCGGCCGAGCGCTCCGAGATCTCGCGCAGCGGCTCGCCCTCGAAATCAAGGATGCGGAAGGCGCCGTCGGGACCGCGCAGCACCTGGCCCAGGTGGTAGTCGCCGTGGATGCGCTGCAGCTCGGGCAGCTGCTCGACCTCGCGGGCGCGGGCGATGACCGAGTCCAGCTCCTGCTCCAGCCCGCCCGGACGGTCGCCCATCTGATCGCGGGCCCATTCCAGACGCCCGGACAGCGACTCCAGCAGCGCCTCGCGCCGGGGCCCGAGGGTCTCCTGCGTGCCGAAGGCGGAGGCGAGGTCGCGGTGCATGCGCGCCGTGGCACGGCCGAGCTCGCGGGCCTCCGCGGCGAAGGAGCGGCCTTCGGCGGCGGCCTCGACGGCCAGGCGCCAGGCATCCTGGGCGCCGTCGACGAACTCCGCGGCCACGACCGACTGCCCGACGGCCTGTCGCTGACCGTCGTCGTCGCCGGTCTCCGGCCAGGTGATCTCGGCCCAGCCCCAGGTCCGTGCCACCACGGAGCAGCCGAGGTCGGTCAGCTCGCGTCCGACCTCGACGTCCGGGTTCTCCCCCTCGCCGAGGATGCGGAAGAACTTGAGGATCAGCGCGTCCTCGCCGGGCTCGACGGGGCGCAGCACCACCGAGGTGTTCGACTGCTCGCCGGCGATCACCTGCACCTGCTCGGCGGCCTTCACGCCCGAGACCGGGGTCAGCGAGTCGTTGGCCGCCCCCGTCATGGCCGCGCCGCGCCCGCCGATCTGCGAGCCCTTGCGCAGCAGGCCCAGCACGGCGTCCAGGAACTCCGGCTGATCGACGGCCTCCCGGACGTGGCGCGTCCCTGCGGAGGTCTCGAAGGAGCCGATCTGCTGGTCGAAGGCCGAGGCGGAGGTCTCCAGCGGCACCTGGACGATGCGCGTCCCGGACGGGGTGCCCGCCCGCAGGAGGTGGATCGCCAGGCCCTCGTCCTCGGGCGAGGCGCCGGCCGGGGACTCGGACAGCGGGATCACCGCGGCCGTCTCGAGGCTCAGCTGCTCGGGGTCGCCGTCGAAGGGGAACCAGCGCCGCGAGGGCAGCCAGCCGCGCAGCACCTCCTCGAGGCTGCGCGCCGGGTGCGACGACGGGTTCACGGCGGACATGTCAGGTCTCCTGTGCAGGTGGTGCGGGTGAACGGGCGAGGACGAGCTCAGCCGAGGCTGGTGATGATCGGCATGGACTGCGTGGGCGGCTGAACTCCCGAGGCGTCGGGCGCGCTGCGGACCCTCAGCCAGAAGAAGTCCTGGGAGCCCAGCGTCACCCGGTAGGTGCCGTCGTCGTCGACCTTGCCGAACGGCTCGCCGCCGAAGACCTCGCGCAGGCCGCGCCCGGCGAACTCCGGCAGATCGATCGTGCTGGCGGCCGGGGTGTGCGACAGGTTGAAGATGCACACCAGCGTCTCCGCCTGCTCCTCGTGCCGCTCGTCCTGGGGATGGAACTCCCGGACGAAGGCGAAGACCGACTCGTGCCCGGAGTCCACGGAGCGGAACTCGCCCATGCCGAAGGCCGGGTGCTCGCGGCGCACCAGCAGCATGCGGCGCAGCCAGTGCAGCAGCGACGACGACGAGGCCAGCTGCGCCTCGACGTTCGTCTGCGTGTAGTGGTGCACGAGCGACTGGATCACCGGCAGGTACAGCTTGCCCGGATCCGCCTCCGAGAAGCCGGCATTGCGGTCCGGGGTCCACTGCATGGGCGTTCGGGAGGCGTCGCGGTCATCGAGCCAGATGTTGTCGCCCATGCCGATCTCGTCGCCGTAGTACAGGAACGGGCTGCCCGGCAGCGCGAGCAGCAGCGCATGGATCAGCTCGATCTCGGCCCGCGAGTTGTCCAGCAGCGGGGCGAGACGGCGACGGATGCCGACATTGGCGCGCATGCGCGGATCCGGGGCGTACCAGCCGAGCATCGCCTGGCGCTCCTCGGGGGTGACCATCTCGAGCGTGAGCTCGTCGTGGTTGCGCAGGAACGTGCCCCACTGCGTGCCCTCGGGGATCCGCGGGGTGGTCGCCATGGTGTCGATCAGCGGCTGAGCCCGCTGGTCGCGCAGGGCGTAGAAGATCCGCGGCATGATCGGGAAGTGGAAGCACATGTGGCACTCCGGGGCCTCCGCCGAGCCGAAGTACTCGACGACCTCCTCCGGGGGCTGGTTCGCCTCGGCGATGATCACGCGGCCGGGGTACTCGCGGTCGACCATCTCGCGAAGGCCCACCAGGAAGTCATGGGTGCCGGGGAGGTTCTCGCAGTTGGTGCCCTCCTCCTCCACCAGATACGGGATGGCATCGGCCCGGAAGCCGTCGATGCCCATGTCGAGCCAGAAGCGCACCACGTCGTAGACGGCCTCGACGACCTTGGGGTTCTCGAAGTTCAGATCCGGCTGATGCGAGAAGAAGCGGTGCCAGAAGAACTGCCGGCGCACCGGGTCGAAGGTCCAGTTCGACTCCTCGGTGTCCACGAAGATGATCCGCGCCTCGGAGTACAGCTCATCCGTGTCCGACCAGACGTAGAAGTCGCCGTACGGGCCCTCAGGGTCCTCGCGGGAGGCCTGGAACCACTCGTGCTGATCCGAGGTGTGGTTCAGAGGCAGATCCGTGATGACGCGCAGACCGCGGGCGTGGGCCTCGGCGACCAGGCGCTTGAAGTCGGAGACGGTGCCGAACTCGTCGAGCACCGAGTAGTAGTCCGAGATGTCGTAGCCGCCGTCGCGCAGGGGCGATTCGTAGAACGGCGGGATCCAGAGGCAGTCGATGCCGAGCCACTGGAGGTAGTCCAGCCTCTCGATCAGACCCGAGAAGTCTCCCGAGCCATCGCCGTTGGCATCCGAGAAGGCGCGCACGAGGACCTCGTAGAACACTGCCTTGCGGAACCAGTCCGGATCGTGCGAGATCCCCGGGGCGTTGACTCCGAAGCTGGCCGGGTTGATGGCATTCACGTGCGGTGCATCTCCTGCTGCTGGTTTCGTGCTGCGGAACGGGCCGGGCGCCGCGGCGGGCGCCCGGCCCGGGTAGTGCTCGCGGATCGTCCGCGCTCAGCGCCGGCGACGCACACTGACGATGTGGACGGGCTCGTAGAACGGGTCCAGGCGGACCCACACGCGATCGCCCCAGGACCAGGACTCTCCCGTGAGCAGCTCATCGGCTGCGAAGGTCCCGTCCTCGGCGCGATCCTGCGGGGCCAGGCGCAGGGCCTCCAGGTCGAGCTCGATGTTCGCGGTGCGCACCGAATGCGGATCGGTGTTCGCCACGACGATCAGCGTGTCCTCGTGCTCCCCGTCCGGCCCCTGGACCGTCTTGGTCTTGGAGAAGCACAGGATGGCGTCGTCGTCGGTGGGGTGCAGGGTCAGGTTCTGCAGGTCCCCGAGGGCCGGGTGCTCGTGGCGCAGCTGGTTGAGGCGGCGCACGTAGGGCGCCAGCGAATCGCCGCGGACCTCCGCGTCCTTGAAGTCGCGCGGGCGGTACTCGAACTTCTCGGAGTCGATCGACTCCTCGGCGCCCGGGCGCTGGACGTTCTCGTAGAGCTCGTAGCCGGCGTACATGCCCCACAGGGGCGAGGCCGTGGCCGCGATCGCCGCTCGGATCTTGAACGCCGGGCGCCCGCCCTCCACGAAATAGGACGTGAGGATGTCCGGGGTGTTCACGAAGAAGTTCGGACGGTACTGGGCGGCGGTCTCCCGGGTGACCTCCTCCAGGTACTCCTCGAGCTCCCACTTGGCGTTGCGCCAGGTGAAGTACGAGTACGACTGCTGGAAGCCGGCCTTGGCCAGGCCCTGCATCATGGCCGGGCGAGTGAAGGCCTCGGCCAGGAAGACGACGCCGTCGTCGATCTTCCGGACCCGATCGAGCAGCCACTCCCAGAACCACAGCGGCTTGGTATGCGGATTGTCCACGCGGAAGATCCGCACGCCGTGGGAGATCCACAGCTGCACGATCCGCAGGACCTCCCGGCACAGCCCCTCGGGGTCGTTGTCGAAGTTGATCGGATAGATGTCCTGGTACTTCTTGGGCGGGTTCTCCGCATACGCGATCGTGCCGTCGGCGCGCGTGGTGAACCACTCCGGGTGCTGCTGGACCCAGGGGTGATCCGGGGAGGCCTGCAGCGCGAGGTCCAGGGCGACCTCGAGACCCAGCTCCCGGGCGCGGGCGACGAAGTCGTCGAAGTCCTCGAAGGTGCCCAGATCAGGATGGATGGCGTCGTGGCCGCCGTCCTCGCTGCCGATCGCCCAGGGCGAGCCCGGATCGTTCGGACCCGCGTGCAGGGTGTTGTTCGGCCCCTTGCGGTGCGCGTGCCCGATCGGGTGGATCGGCGGCATGTAGAGGACGTCGAAGCCCATGTCCGCGACGGCGGGCAGGCGCTCGGCCGCGGTGCGGAAGGTGCCCGAGCGGAAGCCGCCCGTGGTCTCATCGCGCACGGCGCCCTCGGAGCGGGGGAAGAACTCGTACCAGGCGCCGCGACCGGCGGCATCGCGCTCGACGCGCAGCGGCAGGGGCTCGGAGCTGGTCACGAGGCTGCGGATCGGCGAGGCGGCGACGATCTCCAGGACCGAGCGGTCCGCGGCGCGGGCGAATCGCTGGCTGGCGGGGATCGAACGATCCTTCAGCTGCTCGGCGATCTCGCCCAGCAGGCGTCGCTGCGACTCGGGGCGCTCGGCCTCCGAGGCGGCGCGCTCGAAGACGACCACGCCCTCGTCCATCATCAGCTCGACGTCCTGCCCGACACCGAGCTTGATCTCGGCGGCGTGGCGCCAGGTCTCGTACAGATCGCCCCAGCCCTCGACGGTGAAGCTCCACTCGCCCTCGGCATCGGGGCGGACCCAGCCCTCGTAGCGATCGGTGCCCGGGGCGCTGAGGCTCATGGCAGTGCGCTGGTGCTCCCGGCCCTGCGGGTCACGCAGCACGGCGGTCACGCCGAGGGCGTCGTGGCCCTCGCGGTAGACGGTCGCGGCGATGCGGATGTCCTCGCCGGGCAGGGCGGTGGCGGGACGGCGCCCGCACAGCACGGACGGGGACACGTTCTCGATGGGAATGCGTCCGTAGACGAGACCGGACAGATCGACGGGCTCGACGGCGGCAGCCGGGGCAGCAGGGGCCCCCGCGGCGGACGGCGCGCTCGAGCTGGGCTCGGGAGCGGAGGCGGAGTCTCGGGGCGGCTTGGGCATGCTCTTGGAGGTCACCCCCACACCGTAGTCAGTCCGGCGGTCCATGGTGAAGCAGGTCACGAGCGATTTTCCGGGCGACGGCCCGTATCGCTGCGCAGACAGGGCCGTGGAATCCGAGGGGGCCTCGTCCGGAGCCCTCTGCGGCGCTAGGCTCCGGAGGTGTGAAGGCCATCAGAAGGTTCACCGTCCGGACGTCCCTCCCCGAGTCGATCAGTGCGCTGAGCCGACTGGCCGCCAATCTGCGCTGGTCCTGGCACCGGCCCACCGAGCAGCTCTTCCGGGATCTCGGCCCGGAGGCCTGGGAGGCCTCCGGCGGGGATCCCGTCCAGGTCCTGGGCTCGCTGACCCGCGAGGAGATCCAGCAGATCGCCGAGGACGGCGAGCTCGTCCGGCGCATCGACGCCCTGGGCCGCGACCTCGAGACCTACCTGAGCGAGCCGCTGTGGTACCAGCGCGAGCACGGTCGCGACGGCGCGCGCTCGATCGCCTACTTCTCCGCCGAGTACGGCATCACCTCCGTCCTGCCGCAGTACTCGGGCGGTCTCGGCATCCTGGCCGGCGATCACCTCAAGACCGCCTCCGACATGGGCGTGCCCGTGGTGGGCGTGGGCCTGCTGTACCAGAACGGCTACTTCAACCAGTCGCTGTCGCGCGACGGGTGGCAGCTCGAGGACTACCCCGTCCTGGACCCGCAGGGCCTGCCCCTCACGCTGCTGCGCGAACCTGACGGATCCCCTGCGAGGATCTGGCTGCCCATGCCTGACGGCGGGCGGCTGGGCGCCCAGATCTGGCGTGCCGACGTGGGGCGCGTCCCGCTGCTGCTGCTCGACTCCCAGATCACCGAGAACGACGACGTCTTCCGCGGCGTCACGGACCGCCTCTACGGCGGCGGGGGCGAGCACCGCCTCCAGCAGGAGCTGCTGCTGGGCATGGGCGGCATTCGCGCGCTGCGCGAGTTCTCACGGCTCACCGGCGCCCCCGACCCGGAGGTCTTCCACTGCAACGAGGGCCACGCGGGCTTCGCCGGAATCGAGCGCATCGCCGAGCTGATGAGCCCCGGCACCGACGGCGGCGGGGGCATGTCCTGGCTCGAGGCCCTCACCGCGGTGCGCGCCTCGACTGTGTTCACCACGCACACCCCGGTCCCGGCCGGCATCGACCGCTTCGAGCGCGAGATGATCGAGCGCTTCTTCTCCACCGAGCTGGCCGGGCCCGCCCCTCTCGAGGAGATCCTGGCTCTGGGGCGCGAGGACCACGACGGCGGCGACGGCAGCCGGTTCAACATGGCCGTCATGGGCCTGCGCCTGGCCCAGCGGGCCAACGGCGTGGCCAAGCTGCACGGCGCGGTGTCGCGGCAGATGTTCTCCGGGCTGTGGAACGGCTTCGACACCGACGAGGTCCCCATCTCGTCGGTGACCAACGGCGTGCACGTGCCGACCTGGATCGATCCGCGCATGGAGGCCCTGGCCGTGGACCGGTCGCAGCCGGATCTGCGCGCGCGCTGGCGTGCTGTGGCCGAGGTCTCGGACGAGCAGCTGTGGCGCGTGCGCGCCGAGATGCGCGCGGATCTGGTGGCCGATGTCCGTCGTCGCCTGCGCGCGTCGTGGAAGCAGCGCGGCGCCGCTGATGCCGAGCTGAGCTGGACCGACTCGGTGCTCGATCCGGAGGTCCTCACGATCGGCTTCGCCCGACGGGTGCCCACCTACAAGCGCCTGACCCTGATGCTGCGCGATCCGCAGCGTCTCAAGCGCCTGCTGCTGGACCCCGTGCGCCCCGTCCAGCTCGTGATCGCCGGCAAGTCCCACCCTGCCGACGAGATGGGCAAGCGCATGATCCAGGACCTGGTGCGCTTCACCGACGACCCCGAGGTCCGCCACCGCATCGTGTTCCTGCCGAACTACGACATGTCGATGGCGCGCACCCTGTTCCCGGGCTGCGACGTCTGGCTCAACAACCCCCTGCGACCGCTCGAGGCCTGCGGCACCTCCGGGATGAAGGCCGCGATCAACGGCGGGCTCAATCTCTCGGTGCTCGACGGCTGGTGGGACGAGCTCTACGACGGCCAGAACGGCTGGGCGATCCCGACCGCCGACAACCGGGCCTCCGACGATGAGCGGGACAGCATCGAGGCCGCAGCGCTCTACGAGCTGATCGAGAACCACGTGGCGCCCCGGTTCTACAACGAGATCCACGACGCCGGGGCGGACCGCGTCCCCCATCAGTGGCTGGCCATGGTGCGCCACACGCTCACCACCCTGGGGCCCAGCGTCTCGGCCGCTCGCATGGTCGCGGACTACGTCGAGCAGCTCTACCTGCCGGCTGCCCGGGCCGGCCGCGCCGCCTCCGCGGCCGATCATGCCCAGGCCCGCTCCACGGCGGCCTGGGTCGCCCGGGTCCGCCAGGGCTGGGCGGGCGTGCGGATCGAGCATGTGCGCACCGGGGGGCTGCACTCCGAGCCGCAGATCGGCGATGCCATCGAGGTCACCGCCTACGTCCGGCTCGGCGAGCTGAGCCCCGAGGACGTCCGCGTCGAGGTCGGCTTCGGCCGGGTCTCGGGCAGCGATCACATCCACGAGCGCAAGCACCAGGATCTGAGTGAGGTCCAGCGCACCGATTCCGGGGACTGGGCCTTCACCGGATCCTTCACGATCGACCGATCGGGTCCGTTCGGCTACACGGTGCGCGTGCTTCCCGACGGGGACGGGCTGACCACCAGCGCCGAGCTGGGCCTGGTGGTCAGCGCCTGAGACGCTGAGAGCGGCTGAGCACGAGGCGTCCTCGGCTCCGGTGCCGAGGTCTTCAGTCGAGCGACAGCGCGCCCACCGTCATGGCCGGCAGCGCGAGCGCGTCTCCCCCGCGCAGGATGCGCCCGTAGGAGCTGCGCAGCTCGGCGTCGGTCGAGAAGACGAACTCGACGGCGCGCTCAGCAGCCTCCGCCGCTCCGTGCGGCGCATCGGGGCCCTCCGCCTCGGGGTTCGGCGTCTCCAGATGCGCCGCGACCGCGTGGGGGTCGTCCTCGGTGAAGAGGGACTCGGACAGGTGCGGGATCCGGAACTCGATGTCGCGCAAGGTCCCGTTGAGCACCACGAGCCCGGCCACGCCCCCATGGCGGGCGCGCACCAGCATCTGCACGGCGCGGGCTCCCTCCGCCTCCCAGTCCTCGGCCCGCATGAGCCTGCCCTCAGGGGTGAACCACAGGACCCGGATGTCCTCCGGGCGCATCATGTAGTCCTCGGCCTGCAGGGACATGAACCGGCGCCGGACCTGCAGCGCCTCCTTGGTGGCCGCCAGCATGGCCCGCTCTGCGGGAGTGTGCCGCCAGCTCACGTAGCCGATCGGCCCGTCCTGGCAGTACGCGTTGTTGTTGCCGCCCTGGCTGCGCAGCATCTCGTCACCGGCGGTGATCATGGGCACCCCCTGCGAGAGCACCAGCGTGGCCATCAGGTTGCGCGCCGTGCGCGCCCGGGCGCTGCGCACGGTGCCTGAGCGGCTGGGCCCCTCTTCGCCGTGGTTCCACGAGTGGTTGTCGTTCGTGCCGTCACGATTGTCCTCGCGATTGGCCTCGTTGTGCTTGTGGTCGTACGTCGTCAGGTCGTGCAGCGTGAAGCCGTCGTGGGCCGTCACGAAGTTCACCGACGACAGCGGCGTGCGTCCGGAGGCCGCGAAGCGCCCCGGCGAGCCCACGAGCACGTCTGCCATGCGCGAGAGCCCGCCCCCGGGGGCTCCGGCGGACATGGCGCGCTGCTCGGTGAGCCAGAAGTCGCGCACGGTGTCGCGGTAGATGTCGTTCCAGTCGGCCCAGCCGGGAGGGAAGTGCCCCGTCTGCCAGCCGCCCATGCCCACGTCCCAGGGCTCCGAGATCAGCTTGGAGCCGCCGATCGCGGGATCCGCCACGGCGGCGACCAGGAACGGGTGGCGGGCGGTGAAGCTGTGCGAGGAGTCCCGGCCCAGCGCAGGTGCCAGATCGAAGCGGAAGCCGTCGACGTGGCAGACCTCGACCCAGTAGCGCAGGGAGTCCAGCGCCATGCGCACGACCTCGGGTCGGGAGAAGTCCAGCGTGTTGCCGCAGCCCGTGACGTCGAGGTAGTTGCCGCTGTCGTCGTGGCGGTACCACTGCCGGTCCCCCAGCCCGCGCCAGCAGTAGGGCTGCTCGCCCATGCCCGCCTCTGCGGTGTGGTTGTAGACGACGTCCAGGATGACCTCGATGCCCGCTGCGTGCAGGTCCTTGACCATCTGCTTGAACTCGTCGATGACCCCCTGCGGTCCGCGCTCCTGCGAGGCGCGGGAGGCATAGGCCCCGTGCGGGGCGAAGAAGGACAGCGTGTTGTAGCCCCAGTGGTTGCTCAGCCCGCTGGCCGTGAGATGAGGCTCGTCCAGATGGGCGTGCACCGGCAGCAGCTCGACGGCGGAGATGCCCAGCGAGCTCAGGTGCTCGATCATCACGGGGTGGGCGAGGCCTGCGTACGTTCCGCGCAGCTCCTCCGGAATGCCCGGGTGGTGGATCGTCAGGCCCTTGACGTGGGCCTCGTAGATCACGGTGTCGCGCCAGGGGATGTCCGGGGCGAGGTCACCGGCCCAGTCGAAGGCGTCGTCGATGATCTCGGAGACGTAGCGGCTGCCGTAGGTGTCCGGCTGGGTGACCCCGCGCTGTCCGGGTGCGCGATGGACCTGCCGCAGCCCCCGACCGTGGGGGTCCAGCAGGATCTGCTCGTCCAGCGGGGTGGAGCCGTCGTCGAGCAGCGACGAATCCGCCGCCACGAAGCCGTAGAGGGTCCCCCAGGGCATGGCGGAGCCGCCGCCGACGGCTCCCGGCACCAGGTCGAAGTGGATCCCGCCCTCGATCCGACGCAGCGTGTGGCGGCGCCAGCGGCCACCGGGCACCTGCCAGACCAGATCGAGGCGATCGACCCCGGGCGCCCAGACGGCCACGTTCGTGGCGTTCTCTCCGCCCAGTGCCTGGGAGATCCCGAGCGGACGGGGCCGTGAGCGCGCCGGCCCCGGCGCGGTCGGGCGCCTATGCAGAGTGTGCGGCACGACGGCACGAGGTCTCGTAGAGGGCGATGCCGACGGCCATGGACGCGTTCAGCGACTCCATCTCCGACTGGATCGGGATGGAGACGATCTGGTCGCAGTGCTCCGTCATCAGCCGGGAGAGGCCCTTGCCCTCCGAGCCCACGACGATGACCAGGGGCTCCGTGGCCAGGGACAGCCCCGGCAGATCGACCGAGCCGCCGCCGTCGAGCCCGACGACGAAGTACCCGCGGGACTTGGCGTACTCGACCGTGCGGTTGAGGTTGGTGGCCTGGGCCGCGGGGACACGGGCTGCGGCGCCGGCGCTGGTCTTCCAGGCGGTGGCGTTCAGCCCGGTCGAGCGGCGCTCGGGCAGCAGGACGCCGTCGCCGCCGAAGGCCGAGACGCTGCGCATGATCGCACCCAGGTTGCGGGGATCGGTGATGCCGTCCAGGGCGACGAACAGCGGAGCGCGCTCCGCCTCGCGATCGCGCTTCCAGCGCCGCATGGCCTCATCAAGCAGGTCGTCGGCGGCGCGGTACTCGTAGGGCGGCACCTGCAGGGCGATGCCCTGGTGCACGGCGTCCTCGGTCAGGCGGTCGAGCTCGGGGCGGGTGGCCTCCAGCACCGGGATGCCGCGACGGCTGCACAGCGTGAGGATCTCGCGGATGCGGTCATCCGCCTCGATCCGCACCATGATGTAGGCCGCCTTGGCGGGGATCTCTGCGCGCAGGGACTCCAGCACGGAGTTGCGCCCCGTCACGAGGTCCTCGGTCTTGCCCGGTCCGCGGCGGTTGGGACCGCGGCGCTGCCCGCGCTCGCCGGCGCCGGTGGCCGCGCGGTGCTCCGCGGCCTTCTTCTGCTTGTAGGCCTTGTGGTACGGGCGATCCTCCGCGCGCGGGGTGGGGCCCTTGCCCTCGAGCTTCTTGCGGCCGTGGCCGCCGGTGCCCACGGTGGGCCCCTTCTTCTTGGAGCTTCCGCTGCTCCGTCGGGGTGCTGACATGCTGTGCCGCCCATTCATCTCGTGACCGGTCGTGCCGGTCGTGGTCCAGTGCGCAGGCGCTGCGGGCCCATGGGCCGCGCGCCCGCTTCGGTCTTCGGCCGGGAAGCCTCAGCCCAGCGTCCAGGTGGAGCCGCCGGCTCCGTCGGCCACGACGATCCCGGCCTCCGCCAGGGTGTCGCGCAGCCGGTCGGCCTCGGCCCAGTCCTTCTCGGCGCGAGCCGCGGCGCGGCGCTCGAGCAGGTCCTGCACCAGCTGGTCGAGGGCCTCGTGCTCCTGGGCTCCGGCCCCCGCCTCGCCCAGGGACATCAGTCCGCGCAGACCCAGGATCTCGGTCATCCCGGACACGGCGCGAGCGGCCGCGGCCAGCTCCGAGGCCTGCTCGGTACCCGCGTGCAGAGCGGTGTTGCCGGCCCGCACGCGGTCGTGCAGCACGCCCAGCGCTCGGGGGACGTTGAGGTCGTCGTCCATGACGGCGACGAAGTCCGCGGGGATGTCCGCAGACTCCCAGTCCAGGTCCGCGCCCGCCGCCGAGGCCGCGACCAGGAAGGCCTCGATGCGCTCCACGGCTGCGGCCGCCTCCTCGAGCGAGGTGGGGCGGTAGTCCAGCACCGAGCGGTAGTGGGCCTGCCCGAGCATGTAGCGCACCACCAGGGGGCGGTTCTCGTCGAGCATCTGCTGCGGATCCACGGTGTTGCCCAGGGACTTGGACATCTTCTCGCCCTGGTAGGCCACCAGCCCGTTGTGCAGCCAGAAGTTCGCGAAGCCCCGCCCTGCCGCCGCCGACTGGGCCAGCTCGTTCTCGTGGTGCGGGAAGCGCAGGTCCAGACCGCCGCCGTGGAAGTCGAAGCGATCGCCCAGGTAGCGCCCGGCCATGGCCGAGCACTCCAGGTGCCAGCCGGGGCGGCCGCGGCCCCACGGCGAGTCCCAGGACGCCGTGAGCGGGTCCTGGTCCTTGTGGCCCTTCCACAGCGCGAAGTCCCGGGGATCGCGCTTGCCGCGCGGGTCCGCGTCTGCGGCGTCCTGCATCTCGTCCAGGCGCTGATGGGTCAGCTCCCCGTAGCGGGGCCAGGAGCGGACGTCGAAGTAGACGTCCCCGGAGCCGTCCTGGGCCGGGTAGGCGTGGCCGCGCTCGATCAGCTCGGCGATCAGCTCGTGCATCTGCGGGATGTGCCCGGTGGCGCGCGGCTCGTACGTGGGGCGCTCGATGCCCAGGGCGTCGTAGGCCTGGTGGAAGACGCCCTCGAAGCGATAGGCCAGGGCCCACCAGGGCTCGTTCGGATGGTCTCCGTCGAAGCCCGGCTGCTCGGAGGCGCGGGCCTTCTCCAGGATCTTGTCGTCGATGTCCGTCACGTTGCGCACGGCCGTGACCTTCAGACCGCGGAAGCGCAGCCAGCGGACGAGGATGTCGAAGACCAGCCCGGAGCGCACGTGCCCGATGTGCGGCCCGCTCTGCACGGTGGCGCCGCAGTAGTACAGGCTCGCCTCCCCCGGCACGACAGGTTCGAAGTCGCGGACGGAGGCTGAGGCGGTGTCGTAGAAGCGCAGTGTCACGCCCGGAAGTCTACCGAGGCCCGGCAGACGGCACGACGAGAGCCGTGGCCATGGCAGCGAGCCCCTCGTCACGTCCGGTGAAGCCCAGCCGGTCCGACGTGGTCGCCGCGACCGAGACGGGGCAGCCTGCGGCGCGTCTGAGCGCCTCCTCAGCCTCCTGTCGTCGCGGCGAGAAGCGCGGCCGCTGCCCGATCAGCTGCACGGCCACGTTGCCCGGCTCGAAGCCGGCAGCGCGCACGATCGCCGCGGCCTCCGACAGGATCCGCACGCCCGAGGCTCCGGCCATCTCCGGGCGGTCGGTGCCGAAGTTGGAGCCGAGGTCGCCGCACCCGGCGGCGCTGAAGAGGGCGTCGGCCGCGGCGTGGGCCACGACGTCGCCGTCCGAGTGCCCGGACAGGCCCCGCTCGCCCTCCCACAGCAGGCCGGCCAGGTGCAGCGGCACCAGTCCGTCCGGGTGCTCGGCGCACTCCTGATCGGAGGCGAAGGCGTGGACGTCCACCGAGATGCCGGTGCGCGGGATCATGGTCACGGGCGCTGCTCCTGCTCTGCGTGCTCTGCCTCCGGCCGGGCCTCGAGGCGCTGCCGGCGCTCGGCGAGCACCGCCTCGGCCAGCAGCAGGTCGAGCGGTCGGGTGATCTTGAACGACTCCTCATGGCCCTGCACGGCGATGACCCGCTCCTGGGACCAGCGCTCGACCAGCGAGGCGTCATCGGTCAGGGAGAGCTCGTCCGCGCCCTCGGCGACGGCCTGCTCGTTGACGCGGCGCAGCAGCCTCCAGTCGAAGCCCTGGGGCGTCTGGATGGCGCGCAGCCGAGTGCGGTCCACGGTGCCCGAGAGCCTGTCCTGGGCGTCGATCCGGCGCATGGTGTCCACGACCGGCAGCACGGGGATGACGGCGCGATGCTCGCGCAGCGCAGCGGCCACGTCCCGGAAGACCTGGGCGGGGGTCAGGCAGCGCGCGGCGTCGTGGACGAGCACACTGGCCGGGGCGGGACCCTGGGCCAGGAGATCGAGGGCGGCGCGTACGCTGGCGGCGCGGGTCTGCGCCCCCGTGACGGGCTGCGCGCCCAGCTCGCGGCACACGGCGCTGAGCTGCTCGTCCCCGGCGGGCACGGTCACGACGATCCGCCCGCCCTCGGCGCATACTCCGGAGTCGAGCACCGCCCGCAGGCTGTGCTCGAGGATGGTGCGCCCGGCGAGCCCCACCAGGGCCTTGGGGATGCCGCGGCCCAGGCGCTGTCCCGAGCCCGCTGCGACGACGACGACGGCGCACCCCGTCCCGGAGGAGGGGTGCGCCGTCGTGGGGGCCGTGCGGCCCGAGGACTCCACGGGCTGAGCCTTCAGCCGGCCAGGATGTCGTCGAGGCGCTTCTCGGCCTCTTCCTCGTCGATGTCCTTGGCCAGGGCCAGCTCGGAGGTGAGGATGTGGCGGGCCTTGGTCAGCATGCGCTTCTCACCGGCGGACAGGCCGCGGTCCTTGTCCCGGCGCCAGAGATCGCGCACGACCTCGGCGACCTTCAGGACGTCGCCCGATGCCAGCTTCTCCACGTTGGCCTTGTAGCGGCGGGACCAGTTGCTGGCCTCCTCCACGTCATCGGCCTGCAGGACGGCGAAGACCTTCTTGAGGCCCTCCTCATCCACGACGTCTCGCACGCCGACCAGGTCGACGTTCTCCGCCGGGACCTCGATCACGAGATCACCCTGGGTGACCTTGAGCTTCAGGTACATCTTCTCCTCGCCCTTGATGGTGCGGGTCTTGATCTCCTCGATCAGTGCCGCGCCATGGTGGGGATAGACGACCGTCTCGCCAACCTCGAAAACCATGTATGGTGCCCCTTTCCGCCGGTCGATTCTAGCACGAGGCGCACAGCAGCCTGATCGCCTCCTTCGAGAACCCTTGGAGCGGATGCGGACGATCCGTGCCCAACCGGATACCATGGCCGGAGCATCACCGACCTGTCTGAGGAGTTCGCGCCGTGACCAATGCCGCCCGCAAGAGGCTTCGCACCATCGGCCTGGGTGCCGCCTTCGCTGCCGCCGCACTGACCACGTCCGGGTGCGCTGCGCTGACCAACGACCAGGAGACGGCATCGCAGTACTCCCCCGCTGACGGCATCGTGGAGCAGCTCGGCGACCTGAGCATCAACAACCTCCTCATCGTCGCCGATTCCGCCGACTCGGACGGCCGCCTGCTGGGCACCCTGGTCAACGAGTCGGACGAGGAGATGTCGGTCGAGATCGCCGTCGAGGGCGCCGATCCGATCACCGTGGACGTCGCCCCGGCGGATGAGGTCCGCTTCGAGGACGACGAGAACGAGCAGCTCGTGGTCCCAGCCGGCGCCGAGCCCGGCCTGATGGTGCCCGTGACCATCACCGTCGACGGCGAGACCCTGGAGCACGAGCTGCCCGTGCTCGATCACACCTTCCCGCGCTACGCCGAGTACATCCCCGGCGGTGCGCCGTCGACCCCGGCCAACCCCTCCAACACCCCGGCTCCCGAGGACGAGGAGGAGGGCGGCCACCACTGAGGCCCCTGCACCGGGCCCTGACCGGTCCGGCGCAGCGCAGGCATCGCACACGACGGCGGGGCGGCGACCATCAGGTC
>ENA-OOKA01000213-OOKA01000213.1-human-skin-metagenome-genome-assembly--contig:-NODE-213-length-18576-cov-10.524162_pt1 | contig 18576 bp, 14 predicted proteins | sample MGYA00248825_ERZ500995 | MGnify/ENA primary metagenome ERZ500995 (study PRJEB25958, sample SAMN03398540) | human skin metagenome | study: EMG produced TPA metagenomics assembly of the Human Skin...
TGTCCGAGGCGGCGGAGGCCGCCGCGCCGCCGGGCTCGAGTCCCTGCTCCGCCAGCAGCCTGCGCGCGGCCTGCTGATCGCGGGTGGGGCGCTTCTGCCCCGGACGCGGGCGCTCCTCCTGGGAAGCGGCAGCCGCGGCCGAGGAATCCTCCTGGGGGCTCGGCGCCTCTCCGGACTCGACGTCGTAGACGAAGCTCTCACCCGTGTCCCGCGCCGCTGGGCGACGGCCCGAGCGGCGGGGCTGCTGCTCGGCCTCCTGCCCCTCGGGACCGTCCGGCAGCACGGCCGTCTCGAAGGCCTCGTCGCCGTGGTAGGAGTCCAGCTCGGCTCGGCGCTGCGCGTCCTGCTTCTCCTGCCGCTTGCGAGCTCGGCGGGCCGCACGGGACTCGGGCTCGGCCTGGCGGTCATCGAGGTAGGAGCGGTCGTGCTCCTGCGCCGAGAGGTCGGTGCCCGCACGCCTGTGGGGCTCCGGCTCCCCCACCAGGGTCCGCCAGGCTGCGCCCAGGCGCGGGCCGATCTGCGACAGCGGGGTCCCGGTGATGATCAGGACGCAGATCGCCAGCAGCAGCGCGCAGACGATCGCGGCGCCCCCGGGCGTGATGACCCCGCCCAGCGGGCCGGCCATCAGGTAGCCGATGGCTCCGCCGGCGGTGAGGCGGGCCTGGAAGGAATCCGCGACGCCCGGCGAGCCGCCCAGCACGTGGGCGATCCCGCTGGCCGCCAGCAGCGCCAGGCTCAGGCCCAGCGCGATCCGGTTGTTCGGCGGGGTGGGCACGGGACGGCGGAAGATCCGCAGGGCGAAGCCGCCCAGAGCCAGCGGCAGCACGAGAGCCGCCCAGCCGATCAGCCCGGCGACCACCACGTGGATGCCCGAGGCGGCGGCACCCAGCACGGGCACGCCGGAGTCGTAGAGGCTCCACCACTCGACCACGGCGATCGCCGCGGCCAGGCACAGCAGCACCAGGGCTCCGCCGTCGCGACGGTCCTGGGGCTCCATATCGGTGCGCACGGTGCCGATGCGGCGCACGGCGCCGCCGACCAGGTGGGCGCCCCACAGCCAGAGCCCGAGGAGGGCATCGAGGATGCGCTCGCCGGCGCCGGGGCCTGCTGCGCGGGAGCTGGAGGACGTGGCGCGGGGGGACTTGGAGGATCCGCTCTTGGGCCTGGAGCCAGAGCCGCGCGACGTCGAGGCGCCCTTGCGGGCGGGGGAAGTACGAGTCGCCATGGCCCCCAGGGTAGTCGACGGCCCGCAGACGATGGCTCGTCTGCGGGCCGCGGTGTGGCCTGACCGCCCGGTGATCACGGGGCGGCGGCCGGGATCAGCTCCGGTCGGCCTCCAGCACGACCGGGACGATCATGGGCTTGCGGCGCAGCTTGCGCCCCACCCACGGGCCGATCGTGCGGCGCACCGTCTGCTGCAGCTGGTGCGTGGTGTGCTCGCGCTTGTCCTTGAGCGCGTCCTCGATCGCGGCGGTGATCTTGGGCTTGATCTCGTCGAACACGCGATCGTTCTCGGCCACGCCGCGGGCGTGGACGTCCGGGCCGGTGACGACGGACTTGGACTTGCGGTCGATCACGACGACGATCGAGACGAAGCCCTCCTCGCCGAGCACGATGCGGTCCTGGAGGTCGTCCTCGGTGATCATGCCGACCGACGAGCCGTCGACGTAGACGAACTTGATGTCGCGGCGCCCGGCGATGCGCGCCCGGCCCTGCTTCATATCCACGCTGGTGCCGTTCTCGATCAGCAGCACGCTCTCCGGCGGCACGCCGGTGGCCTCGGCGAGCTCGCCGTTGGCCATGAGATGGCGGACCTCGCCGTGCACCGGCATGACCTGCTCGGGCTCGACGATGTTGTAGCAGTACAGCAGCTCGCCAGCCGAGGCGTGCCCGGAGACGTGGACCTTGGCGTTGGACTTGTGCACCACATGAGCGCCCATGCGCATGAGGCTGTTGATGATGCGGAACACGGAGTTCTCGTTGCCCGGGATCAGCGATGAGGCGAGGATGACGGTGTCGCCCTCCTGCAGCTGCACCCGGTGATCGCCGCGGGCCATGCGCGACAGCGCCGCCATGGGCTCGCCCTGGGAGCCGGTGCACATCACGACGATCTCGTCGTCGCGGTAGTTGTCGATCTTCTTCTGATCGACCAGCACGCCCTTGGGCACGTCCAGGTAGCCGAGCTCCTCGGCGATGCCCATGTTGCGCACCATGGACCGGCCCATCAGCACGACCTTGCGGTTGGCCGCGACGGCGGCGTCGAGCACCTGCTGCACGCGATGGACGTGCGAGGAGAACGACGCGACGACGACCTTCTGGGTCGACTTGGCGATGACGCCGGAGAGCACCGGCCCGATGTCCTTCTCGGTGGGCGTGAAGCCCGGGACCTCGGCGTTGGTCGAGTCGGTCAGGAACAGGTCCACGCCCTCCTCGCCCAGGCGGGCGAAGTGGCGCAGGTCGGTGATGCGGCCGTCGAGAGGAAGCTGGTCCATCTTGAAGTCGCCCGTGTGCAGCACCGTGCCGCCCTTGGTCCGCATGAAAACGGCCAGGGCGTCCGGAATGGAGTGGTTCACGGCGACGAACTCGCACTCGAACTCGCCCAGCTTCTCCACCTGGCCCTCGCGGACGGTGAGCATGAACGGCTTGATGCGGTGCTCCTGCAGCTTGGCCTCCACCAGGGCCAGGGTCAGCTGCGAGCCGAGCAGGGGGATGTCCGGGCGGCGCTTGAGCAGGTACGGGATCGCGCCGATGTGGTCCTCGTGGCCGTGCGTCAGCACGACCGCGACGACGTCGTCCAGGCGGTCCTCGATCTGGGAGATGTCCGGCAGGATCAGATCCACGCCGGGCTGGTGCTCCTCGGGGAAGAGCACGCCGCAGTCGACGATCAGCAGCTGGCCGTTGATCTCGAACACGGTCATGTTGCGTCCGACCTCGCCCAGGCCGCCCAGCGGGGTGACTCTCAGGGTGTCCTTGGACAGGGACGGCGGTGCCTTCAGGTCTTCGATCCAGTGGACCATGTGACCCCTTTCATGTGCGGTTGTCAGCGCGATCTCGCGCTGCTGGTCATTCAGTTGTTCATGTCATGGGTCCGCGCTCCGCCGCCCGAGGACGGGGCGGTGCGGAGCGCGGTTCGCCGACAGGCTGCGCCGTCGACTCGCTGCAGCGCAGCGGCAGGCACGGCTCAGGCGCCGATCGTGTCCTGGACGACGCTGCCCTCCAGGTCAGCGCGCATGACGGCGAGCTCGTCCTGGGTGGCCTCGACGTACGGCAGGCGCACGGTGTGCCCGGGCAGCATGCCCTGCCAGTGCAGGATCTGCTTGGCGGCCACCGCGCCGGGCACGTGAGTCATGGTCGCGCGGACCACGGGCTCCAGCTCGTAGGCCAGGCCGCGGGCCGTGGCCAGGTCATCGCTGCGCATGGCATCGATCATCCGGCGGAAGCGCGGGGTGTCCACGTGCGAGGTCACGCCGACCAGGCCCACGGCGCCGATGGCCATCCACGGGACGGTCAGGCCGTCGTCGCCGGAGTAGAACAGCAGATCGGACTCGGCCATGACGCGCGTGGCCTCCGTGAGATCCGCCTTGGCGTCCTTGACCGCGACGATTCTGGGGTGCTCGCCCAGCCGGATCAGCGTGTCCGCCGACAGTGGGATGCCCGTGCGGCCGGGGATGTCGTAGAGCATGATCGGCAGCTCGACGGAGTCGGCGACCTTCTCGAAATGCGCGACGACGCCGGCCTGCGTGGGCTTGTTGTAGTACGGGGTGACGATCAGCAGCCCGTCCATGCCGGCCTTCTGGGCCTGCTCGGACAGGTGCATGGTGTGCGCGGTGTCGTTGGACCCCGCACCGGCCACCAGGGCGGCCCGATCGCCGACGGCCTCGCGCACGGCGCGGAAGACCGCCTCGTGCTCGTCATCCGTCATGGTCGAGTACTCCCCGGTGGTGCCGCCGACCACCAGGCCGTCACAGCCCTGGTCCACCAGGCGCTGCGCGAGCGCTGCGGTGGAGTCCAGATCCACGGAACCATCGGTGCGGAACGGAGTCACCATGGCGGTGAGCAGGGTTCCGAACAGGGGCTTGTCGTGGTGCGCAGTCATGCGACCACCCTACCGTCTCCGTCAGTCACCGGTGCTGGCAGGGCCGCGCGGGGCGCGCCCTCGCGACAGGGCCACGGCATCGCGCATGCACCGGCGTGCGCGCGCAGTGTCCCCCGAGGCGCTGTAGGCCAGGCCGAGCCGGTACCAGCTTCGCCAGTCCCCGGGCGCGGCTTCGGCCTCCTGCGCCCAGCGCTCGAAGTCCTTGTCTGCGGCCTCGCGCACGATCCGCCCGCTGGGGCGCCGCGGCAGGTCCTCGGGCAGTCCGCCCTCCGCCTCCAGACGACGGCCGAGGCCCTCTAACCGGGAGCCGAAGACGACCTCGCGGACCAGCGCCCACACGCCGAGCACGGGCAGGACGATCATCCCGATCGCCAGCAGCTTGGAGACCAGCACGTCCGAGCTCAGCAGGATCCACGCCCGCTGCAGGCTCAGTCCCAGATACAGGGCCAGCAGCGCTGCCATGATCGCGGCCAGCGCCTTGCCCTGGGCGCGAGCCTCGAGCAGCGTGAACACGCCCGCGAAGGCCACGACCACCAGGATCCAGACCTTGGACGCGCTCGGCAGCGGGAGCAGCAGCAGGCTCAGCAGCGCTGCGACGAGCACCACCCAGCCCAGCCGCCGCAGCGGACTCCGCGACTGCCGGACGTCCTCGGCGCTCACGCGTCCAGGTCCAGGTAGCCGTCGAGCCCGTGGGTCAGCCCCGGGCGCTGCCCGACGGTGCGCACGCCCAGCAGCACGCCGGACATGAAGGACACGCGGTCGAACGAGTCGTGGCGGATGCTCAGCTGCTCCCCCACGGAGCCCAGCAGCGTCTCCTGGTGCGCGACCAGTCCGCGCAGGCGCACCGAGTGGACGTGGATGCCGTCCACGACGCCCCCGCGAGCGCCCGTGGGATCGGTCTGGGTGGCATCCGGGGAGACGGGCACACCGGCCTCCTCCCGCTCGGCGGCCATCAGCGCGGCCGTCCGCGCCGCGGTGCCCGACGGGGCGTCGACCTTGTCCGGGTGATGCAGCTCCACGATCTCTGCCGATTCGAAGAACCGAGCCGCCTGAGCCGAGAAGCGCATGGCCAGCACCGCGCCGATCGAGAAGTTCGGGGCGATCAGCACGCCCACCTCCGGGTGCTCGCCCAGCAGCTGCTCCAGGCGGGCCAGCTTCTCGTCGTCCCATCCGGTCGTGCCCACGACGCAGTGGATGCCGTGCTCCACGCCGAAGCGGACGTTGTCCTCCGAGGCCGCGGGCACCGTCAGGTCGATCAGGACCTCCGCCTGCGCGTCCACGAGCCCCTGCAGGCTGTCGCTGTGATCGATGGCCGCCACGAGGTCCAGTCCCTCGGCGGCCTCGACGGCCTTGACGGCCTCCGAGCCCATGCGCCCGTGGGCGCCCAGGACGGCCACGCGCAGTCCGCTCGCAGTGTTCTCGCTCATGCTGTGCTCCTTCGCTGCGCCGCCGATCGGCGGCTCGGATGGTGATCGTCCCGCATGCCGTGCGGGCGGGCGCCTGGCCGGGGGCTCACTGCCCGTCGGGGGGCTGCACGACCTGCACGACGGCGGGGCCCTCCGCGAGCTCGGCGGCCAGGCGCTGGACGTCCTGCGCGGTCACGGAGCGGACCCGGTTCATGGTCTCCTCGAGATCCACGAACTCGCCGATGCCCAGCTCCGCCGAGCCCAGGCGGCTCATGCGCGAACCGGAGTCCTCCAGCGCCATGACGGTCCCGCCGGCCAGCTGCCCGACGACCTTGGCCAGCTCGCGCTCCCCCGGGCCGTCGGCGGCCAGCTCCTGGAGCTGGGCCTGCATCAGCTCCAGCACCTCGTCGGTGCGCGCGGGCGCGCAGCCGGCGTACATCCCGAAGTATCCCGCATCCGAGTAGGAGCCGGAGAAGGAGAACGTGCTGTAGGCCAGCCCGCGCTTCTCCCGGATCTCCTGGAACAGCCGCGAGGACATGCCCCCGCCCAGCGCGGCGTTGAGCACGGTCATGACGTAACGGCGCTCGTCGCCGGTGACCAGGCCGGGGCGCCCGATCACCACATTGGACTGCTCGACCGGGCGGTGCAGCAGGTGACGGCCCCACTCGGGGCTCAGCTGTGCCAGGCCGTCGGGCTGCCCCGAACGACGGGCCCGCGGACGGCCGGGAGCCTCGGGGTCCCAGCCGGCGCGGGCCAGGCGCTCGCGCACCTCCTCGACCACGCGGTCGTGATCCAGGCCGCCGGCGGCGGTGACCACGAGGTTCTCCGGGCGGTAGTGCTCCTGCCAGTGCTCGAGCACGCGCTGGCGGGCCACCCCGGTGATCTCCTCGGGCGTGCCCCCGATGGGGCGCGAGAGCGGGTTGCCGTGCAGAACGTGCTCGACGAAGTGCTCGAAGGCCACGTCCGTGGGGTCGTCCTGGTCCATGGCCAGCTCCTCGAGGATGACCCCGCGCTCGCGCTCGAGCTCATCGGTCTCCAGCAGCGGCGCGGTGACCATGTCCGCGAGGACGTCGATCGCCATGGGCAGGTCCTCGGAGAGCACCCGCGCGTAGTAGCACGTGGACTCCTTGGCCGTGGCGGCGTTCGACTCGCCGCCGACCTCGTCGAAGGCCTCCGCGATCTGCAGCGCGCTGCGCCGGGCGGTCCCCTTGAACAGCAGGTGCTCGAGGAAGTGCGTGGAGCCCAGGTGACCGGGCCGCTCGTCGCGCGAGCCCACCCCCACCCAGAAGCCCACGGAGGCAGAGAGCAGCCCGGGCATGGACTCGGTGAGGATCCGCACGCCGTTGGGCAGGACGGTGCGGCGCACGGCGGCACCGCCGTCGCCGGACCAGACCAGCTCGGGCGAGTGCGTACCGGCGGGGTCCGGCGGGCGCAGCTCCAGCGCATACGACATGTGGGGGCTCGACTCCTGACGGCGATGAGGGATGGCCCCGGGGGCCGCAGCCGCGGCTCCTCTCGGGAACCCGTCGAGTCTAGGACCAGGCTCTCGGGGCGGCCAACTGCCGGCTCAGCCCTCGATCTCGGTCCGGGACCCCGATCTGGGGGCCCGGATGAACAGGGAGAGCACCACGCAGACCACGTCCAGCGGCAGACGGCGCAGGGCCCCACATTGCGCAGCCTGGCCAGACCCAGCAGGCCCGAGGCGGCCACCAGGGTCATGGTCACCGCCATCATCAGGGGCAGCACCACGGCCGTGCCCGCGCCCTGGAAGAGCCGGTCGAGCAGCAGGACCCCGAACCACGGCGCCAGCGCCGCCAGCAGGGTGCCGAGCAGGAACGCGGCGACGGCGACGATGAAGACCGCCCGGGTCGAGAACCGCTCGAGCCTCCAGCCCGTGGTGGGCATGACGACGGCCATCGTCAGCATGAAGCCAGTGAGCAGCCACTGGGCGGTGGCCGCGGAGACGTGGAACTCGCCCCGTCCTGAGGCGGAAGGCTGTCTGAGGTGTGTGCGGACAAGGCATTCGCGTCCACGTGCGGAAGGCGCCGACAAGGGGAGACGGCCCGTTGCCTCAGCATCAGGCCCGCCTCGACCGTACCCCGGATCCCGAGTCCGCACGCCGCCCGCAGACATGCCTCCCCCGAGGGGCTCAGACGGGTCGGGCCCCGCATCCACGGCGGATGCGGGGCCCGGGGCCTCGTGCGGCTCAGGTGCGAGCCGGTGGAGGGATCACTCGGCGGCGGAGTCCTCGTCCGCCTCAGCGGCGGCGTCGTCGGCCACGACCGGCGAGAGCGAGAGCTTGCCGCGGTCATCGACCTTGGTGATCTCGACCTGGACCTGCTGGCCCACGCCCACGACGTCCTCGACGTCGTTGACGCGCTTGCCGTCGTTGAGCTTGCGCAGCTCGGTGACGTGCAGGAGGCCGTCGCGGCCCGGGGTCAGCGAGACGAAGGCGCCGAAGGTCGTGGTCTTCACGACCGTGCCCAGGTAGCGCTCCCCCACCTCGGGGACCTGCGGGTTGGCGATCGCGTTGATCGCCGAGCGCGCGGCCTCGGCCGAGGGGCCGTCCACGGCGCCGATGAACACGGTGCCGTCGTCCTCGATGGAGATGTCCGCGCCAGTGTCCTCCTGGATCTGGTTGATCATCTTGCCCTTGGGGCCGATGACCTCGCCGATCTTGGAGACGGGCACGTTGACCGTGATGATCCGCGGGGCGTACTCGGACATCTCGTCCGGTGCATCGATCGCGGAGGCGATCACGTTGAGGATGGCCAGGCGGGCATCGCGGGCCTGGGCCAGGGCGGCGCCCAGGACCTCGGCGTCGATGCCGTCGAGCTTGGTGTCCAGCTGGATGGCCGTGACGAACTCGGAGGTGCCGGCGACCTTGAAGTCCATGTCGCCGAGCGCGTCCTCCGCGCCCAGGATGTCGGTCAGCGCGACGCTGGCCGGCTTGCCGTCGACCTCGCCGGTGATCAGGCCCATGGCGATGCCGGCCACCGGGGCGCGCAGCGGCACGCCGGCGTTGAGCATCGACAGGGTCGAGGCGCAGACCGAGCCCATGGAGGTCGAGCCGTTGGAGCCCAGGGCCTCGGAGACCTGGCGGATCGCGTAGGGGAACTCCTCGCGCGACGGGATCACGGGGGCCAGTGCGCGCTCGGCCAGAGCGCCGTGGCCGATCTCGCGGCGCTTGGGCGAGCCCACGCGGCCGGTCTCGCCGGTGGAGTACGGCGGGAAGTTGTAGTGGTGCATGTAGCGCTTGGACTTCACCGGCGACAGCGAGTCGATCTGCTGCTCGAGCTTGAGCATGTTCAGCGTGGTGACGCCCATGATCTGGGTCTCGCCGCGCTGGAAGATCGCCGAGCCATGCACGCGCGGCAGGATCTCCACCATGGCGGTCAGCTCGCGGATGTCGCGGGGGCCGCGGCCGTCGATGCGCACGTTCTCGGAGAGCACGCGCTGGCGCACGGTGTGCTTGGTCAGGGCCTGGTAGGCGTCGTTGACCTCGTCGGCGCGCTCGGCGAAGGGCTTGCCCTCACCGGTCAGCTCCTCCAGGACGGACTGGTGCAGGGCGTCGGTGGCGTCCTCGCGCTCCTGCTTGCCGGCGATCGAGTAGGCCTCCACCAGGCGCTGGCCCACGGCGTCCTTGACGGCCTGGGCGACGTCGTCGCCGTGGCCGCCGAAGCGCGGCAGCTCCATCTCGGGCTTGCCGGCGCGGGCCTTGAGGTCCGACTGGGCCTGGCACAGGGCCTTGATGAAGGGCTTCGCGGCGTCGAGGCCCTCGGCCACGATCTGCTCGGTGGGCGCCACGGCGCCCTGGCCCTTGATGAGCTCCCACGAGCGGTCGGTGGCTTCGGCCTCGACCATCATGATCGCGACGTCCTCGGTGCCATCGGCCTTGGTGACCACGCGGCCGGCCACGGCCATGTCGAACACGGCGTTCTCGAGCTGGGAGTGCTTGGGGAAGCAGACCCACTGGTGGGTGCCGTCGGCCTCGGCCATCAGGGCCAGGCGCACGCCGCCGACCGGGCCGCCGAAGGGCAGGCCGGACAGGGTCGTGGACATCGACGCGGCGTTGATCGCGATGGTGTTGTAGATCTCGTCGGGGTCGATCGCCAGCACAGTCACGACGACCTGGACCTCGTTGCGGATGCCCTTCTGGAAGGCGGGGCGCAGCGGGCGGTCGATCAGGCGGCAGGCCAGCACGGCGTCGGTCGAGGGACGGCCCTCGCGGCGGAAGAACGAGCCGGGGATGCGTCCGTCGGCGTACATGCGCTCTTCCACGTCCACGGTCAGCGGGAAGAAGTCGAAGCCCTCGCGGGGCTTCTTGCCCACCGCGGTGGTGGACAGCAGGGTGGTGTCATCGTCGATGGACACCAGGGTGGAGCCGGCTGCCTGCTGCGCGAGCAGACCGGTCTCGAAGCGCACGACGCGCTGGCCGTAGCGGCCGTTGTCGATGACGGCTTCGGCGGACTGGATCTCGGGACCCTCCAAGGGCCACCTTCCTTTCGTCGCGATCGTCTCCACGATCGGGGTGATCTGGCAGTGTCCGATCCGCCCCGCTCGCACGGCGCACGGTCTTCGATCGAAGTCCACGGCCGCGGCAGCGAGGCTGCGGGGATTCCGTGGACCACTGTCGAGGACCGGGACGCGGGCGGCGTGCGGGCCGGATCGACGAGGACGGCTGGAGCCGTCCATCGCGGATGCCCTGCGGACCCATCCGTGGGCCCCGGGGCTTGTTCGTGCAGACCCAGCCTGACAGGTCCGCGACGCGCGGACCAGCATTGAGGGGCTGCGAGTGTTCGTCCGGACGCTCAGCCGGTGGGCGGGCGTCGGCGGCGGATGTGGCGGGATCCGCGCCCGTAGACCACGAGCGGGACCGCCGCGAGCTGCGTGGCGGCCCCGCCCGAGGCAAGGGTCAGAATGCGATCAGCGGCGCAGGCCGAGACGCTGGATCAGCGAGCGGTAGCGCTCGATGTCCGTGTTCTGCAGGTAGGTCAGCATGCGACGACGGCGACCGACCATGGCCATGAGGCCGCGGCGGGTGTGGTGGTCGTGCTTGTGCGACTTGAGGTGCTCGGTCAGATCCGAGATCCGGCGAGTCAGGACCGCGACCTGGACCTCGGGCGAACCGGTGTCGCCCTCGTGGGTCGCGTACTCCTCGATGATGGACTGCTTGACAGCTGCGTCGAGTGCCATGTGTGAACTCCTTCGGGGTCCAGTGCCGTGCGTCCCGGCTGCGAAGGTGATCGCGCCGGGGCAGGAGCTCGCACGAGCGGATCGTGCGGACTCAGGGGCCCGTCCGCCACGGACTGCAGGCGGACCGCCGATCATGGTAGCAGGCGCGCGCCACACGGGCTGTGAGCCGGACGATGTCCGGGGACAGTGCAAGACTGGAGGGCGAACCCCTCCGGGCCCGTTCCGCTGCGGCCCCGGCGCACCGTCCCCGAGCAGTGAGGAGTGGGCCCATGACCGAGTCCGCAGACAGCCGCGAGTCCGAGACCACGCAGATCGATCCGGCCCTGGCCGACCAGGTGGGCGTCTCCGAGCGCCGCCACACCCTCAACGACGGCCACCAGCTGCCGCAGATCGGCATGGGCACCTACCCCATGGACGACGCCGATGCCGAGGTCGGCGTCTACGAGGGCATCAACCGGGGCTTCCGCCTGATCGACACCGCCGTGAACTACGGCAACGAGATCGGCGTGGGCCGCGGCATCGCCCTGGCCGGGCTGCCCCGCGACGAGGTCTTCGTGACCACCAAGATCCCCGGCCGCGATCAGGGCGACGAGGCCACGGTGCGCGCCAGCGTGGAGGGCTCGCTCGAGCGGCTGGGCCTGGACCGCCTGGACCTGCTGCTGATCCACTGGCCCAATCCCCAGCAGGACAAGTACGTGCAGACCTTCCGGACCATGCTCGCCCTGCGCGAGGAGGGCCTGGTCCGCTCGGTCGGCGTCTCCAACTTCACCCCGGCCCACGTGGATCGCCTGATCGCCGAGACCGGCGAGACCCCGGCGGTCAACCAGGTCGAGCTGCACCCGCAGTACCAGCAGGAGGCCCTGCGCGCCCACCACCACGACAAGCGGATCCTGGTGCAGGCCTGGTCGCCGCTGGGGCGCAAGACCGACATCCTCGACCACGAGTGGCTCGCCGAGATCGCCGGGCAGGTCAACCGCACCCCGGCCCAGGTCATCCTGCGCTGGGAGATCCAGTCCGCGGTGCTGCCGATCCCCAAGTCCTCGAACCCCAAGCGCATGGCCGAGAACCTCGACGTCTTCGGCTGGGAGCTCAGCGATCAGCAGATGGAGCGCATCCGCCTGCTGCACACCGGTCTCTCCGGCTCGGGCTTCGACCCGGACGAGCACGAGGAGATGTGAGTCGGGCGCGCTGACCGCGCGCTTTGCCTGATGGACTTTGGGCCGCCCGGGGACTCCCCCGGGCGGCCCTCAGTCCGTCTCTGCCTCTGGTCGTTCAGGCGGCGGCGCCTGCAGCGCGCCGTCAGGGGGCGACGTCGGCCATGCCCTCCGGGTGCTGGGCCAGGATCTTGCGGGTGTTCTCCACGTCCAGGCTCATCTGCTGCACGAGCTTCTCCACGCCCTCGTAGGCCACCATGCCGCGCAGGCGGGCGATGAACTCCACGATGACCTCCTGGCCGTAGAGGTCGAAGTCCTCCACCCGCTCGCGGGGCCGGTCGATCACGTGCGCCTCGACCACCCGGGAGACGCCCTCGAATGTGGGGTTGGAGCCCACCGAGACCGCCACCGGCCAGCGCTGTCCGGAGGCGTCGGTGAGCCAGCCGGCGTAGACGCCGTCGGCGGGGATGTAGCCGTCGGCGTCCGGGGCGAGGTTGGCCGTGGGGAAGCCGAGCTCGCGACCGCGCGCGGCGCCGTGGACCACGGTGCCGCGCATGCGGTGCGGACGACCCAGCAGGCGTGCGGCGTCCTCGACGTCGCCGGCGATGAGGCGCTCGCGGATCCAGGTCGAGGAGATCCGCCGGTCCTCAGGATCGTGGTCGGTGTCCTCCTGCGAGGACACGGGGCCGTCGACCCCGACCAGCGGGAGGTTCGTGGTGCGCAGCTGGGCCGGCACAGTGCCGCAGCACTCGAGATCCTCGACCACGACGACGTCGAAGCCGTGCTCGGCGCCGAAGCGGCGCAGGGCGGAGACATCGCCCTGATTGCCGCGCCCGAACCGGGCGTCGGCGCCCACGACCACGCAGCAGGCGCGCAGCCCGCGCAGCAGGTACCGCCTCATGAACTCGAGCGGGTCCTGCGAGGCGAAGGCGAGGTCGTAGTGCTGCACGAGCACAGCGTCCACGCCGAGCTGCTCCATGGCATCGAGCTTGTCCGAGGTGCCCATGATCTGGCCCCGGTACTGATCCGGGCGGTGCACCAGGGCCGGGTGCGGGTCGAAGGTCAGCACGACCGAGCTGGCGCCCTCGCGCTGTGCGCGCTCGACGGCCATCCCCAGGACCTCCTGGTGCCCGCGATGGACGCCGTCGAAGTTCCCGACGGTGACCACGCAGGGCCCGAGGTCCTCGGGAAGCTCGGACAGGTCGTGCAAGCGATGCAACGGGTCTCCTCGGCAGGCGCGGCGTCGTCCGTCAGGACGACGTCCGCGATGCGGATCTGGGCGGTCGGACGGTGGTGGGCTCAGCGGATCGCGGGCTGCGGATGGGGCCGGCGGGCCTCATCCGGACGGGCACCGCTCGGCACTCGCTCCAGGGTAGTCGCTGACACCGACTCCCCGGCGGGTCGGATGCCTCAGGCCGGTGCCGGGCCGCCCCAGGGCTCGGACGGGCTGCGGTCATCGGCATCGGTCAAGGTCGCGATCCAGGTGTCGCGCAGCTGGCCCCGCTGCTCCATGTAACCGCGGACCAGAACGGGCGTGGAGAAACCGAGCTTCCAGGCGAGCTTGCGCGAGGCCCAGTTGCCGTCGAAGGCCAGCCAGTGCAGGTGCGTGAGCCCCATGGTGCCGAACGCGTGATCGATCACCAGGCGGCAGGCCGCCTCGGCGGCACCCGTGCCGCGGGCATGCGGGCCGAAGTTCAGGCCGATGTCCGCTGCACCGGCGCGCAGCCGGCACAGCTCGATCGTCCCGAGGAAGCGGCCCTGGGGATCCTCGGCAGCCCAGTTGATCGCCGATCCGGCCTTCAGCGCGCCCGGCACGTGCTCCCGGATGTACCACAGCGCCGACTCCACGCCGTAGGGCTCGGGAACGGTCGTCCAGCGCACAGCCACCGGGTCCTGGCAGTTCGCGGTCAGAGCCTCGGCGTCGGCGGGGGTCAGCTCCCGCAGGGTGAGGGCCCCGTCGGTGAGCCGCGGGACGCTGAGCCCCTGGCTGGTGCTGGCGGCGGTGTCGTCGGTGCTCATGCGCGGTCTCCTGCGGTCTCGGTGGAGCGGTCGGTGAGGGGGCGGGTGCGGCGCAGCCAGATCAGTCCCACGATCGGCAGCAGCAGCGGGATGTAGCCGTAGCCCTGGCCGAAGTGCGACCAGACCGTCTCATCGGCGAACAGCTCCGGGGCGGCGAAGGTCATCGCGCCGATGCCGAGCACGCCGATGAGCTCCACCAGCACAGCACCCGTGGCGATCCGATGCCAGCCAGGCCCGGTCTTCGCCAGCGCCACTGCGGCCACCACGTAGACGGCCGCGGAGAACAGCGAGAGCAGGTAGGCCAGCGGGGCGACGTCGAACTGGGTGAGGATCTGATACAGCGAGCGCACTCCGGCCGACAGCGAGAAGATCCCGTAGACCACGATGATCACCCGGCCCAAGCCCGAGGACTTCGGGTCGGTGCGCCGTGCGCCCTCCCGCGGCCCGAAGCGCGACTGCAGTCGCCCGGGAGGCTCCGGCTCGGAGCCGGCGGAGCGCGGGCTCTCAGGGTCGGTGTGCTGCATGGCGTCCTCTCGACTCACTGGTAGTACCAGATGAAGTTCATCCGGTACACCATCACGATGATCGTGGGGCCCGTGGCCGCCAGGATCCAGTTGGACCAGCTCGAGCGCTCCACGAGCGACCAGATGAAGGTGCCCGCCGGGATCAGCAGCGCCGTCAGCAGGTAGCCCCAGTACTCGAGCGCCGAGCCCGAGGCCGCCGGACCGAGGATCCCCAGGAAGATCGAGCCGATCAGGTAGACGAGCAGGAAGGCCTCCAGCACGAGCACGGAGCCCTGCGTCGCATCTCCCGGGGGCCGCTTGCGCAGCGCCTCCACGGCGCAGATCAGCGTCGAGAGGCCGCCCAGGACCACCGAGGCCCAGAACCACCCGTCATATCCCCACAGCATCCGTGTCTTCTCTGCTTCCTGTCCTGCGGCCGCCGTGGCGACCGGTCCGTTCTCAGCCCTGCGCCTGGAAGACCAGGACCGACTTGGCGGTGCGCTCCTCGGCGTGTCCGCGGTCCTCGAGCAGGGCCACCACGTGGCCCTGCGGATCGAAGCCTGCGGTGAGCTCCCCCGGTCCGGTGCCGGTGGGTCCGATGCGCTTGCCCTGCCCGATCTCCACCGATTGCTGCGCGGTGAGCTCACGGGCCGGGAACATGGCCCGGGCCGCCTGGTCGAGCGAGGTGGACGGCACCGTTGCTCCCCCGGCGACGATCCCGGTGAGCGCCTCCAGCTCCTGGGCCTGCTCGAGGCCCAGGGCGCCCACACGGGTGCGGCGCAGCGCGCTGAGGTGACCGCCGATCCCCAGGGCCTCGCCGAGATCGCGGGCGATCGCCCGGATGTAGGTCCCCGACGAGACGTCCAGGACGGCGTCGAGCTCCAGGGCATCGCTGTCCCTGCGGATCTCCGTCACGTCGAAGCGCGAGACCGTGATCGGCCGCGCCTCGAGGGCGACCTCTTCCCCCGCGCGCACGCGGGCGTAGGAGCGCTTGCCGTCGACCTTGATCGCCGAGACCGCGGACGGGACCTGCTCCAGGTCTCCGGTCAGCTCGACGACGGCCGCGCGGATCTGCTCGTCCGTGACGGCCGCGACGGCGCTCGGATCCGCGGTGCCGGTGAGCTCGCCCTCGGCGTCCTCGGTGACGGTGGTGGCGCCCAGGCGGATGGTGGCCTCGTAGGTCTTGTCCGCGCCCACCAGGTGGGTCAGCAGCTTGGTCCCGCGCCCGACGCCCACGATCAGCACACCGGTGGCCATGGGGTCCAGAGTCCCGGCGTGGCCGACCTTGCGCGTCCCGCACAGCCGGCGCATCCGCCCGACGACGTCGTGGCTGGTCCAGCCCTTCGGCTTGTCCACGACCACGAGTCCCTCGGGCACGGTCAGCGAGGGATCGGGGCGCGGCGTCTGCGCGCTGCGCCCCGATCCGCCCGCCTGCGGCTCAGCGCTCACGAGTGCCGCTGGGATCCTCGTCGTCGGCCTCAGCGGCCGCGGACTGGGCGTCGTCGGCCTCGTCCGTGCGGTAGGAGTTCTCGCCGTTGGCGTAGGTGGCCCCGGCCGCGGAGGCGGCGACAGCGGCGTCCTTCTCCTTGGCCCGGCGCAGGACGTCCTCCAGGTTGGAGGCCGCCTCCGGGATCTCATCGGCCACGAACTCGAGCGTGGGCGTGAGCCGGGCGGTGATGTTCTTGCCGACCTCGGCGCGCAGGATGCCCTTGGCGGACTCCAGAGCACGGGCCGAATCGGCCTTCTCCTCGGCGCTGCCGTAGACCGTGTAGTAGACGGTCGCGTGCTGCAGGTCGTTGGTCACGCGTGCGTCGGTGATGGTCACGAAGCCCAGGCGCGGGTCCTTGACCCGGCGCTCCAGTGCCTTGGCCACGATCACCTTGACGCGGTCTGCCATGCGGGAGGCCCGCTGTGCATCGGCCATGATCTCTCCAGTTCTCGCGCACGGACCCGCGGGCCAGTGCGCTGCAGTGCAGTGTCAGGGGCGGCACCGCGACGGTGCCGGAGCGTGCGGCCCGCAGCGCGGGACCGAGCCGTCCGCCCGAGGGCGGCTGCGGAACGGAACCTGCGATGCGGGCCGCACGAGGGATCGACGACGATCAGGCGCGGGGCTTCTCCTGCATCTCCCACGTCTCGATGACGTCGCCTTCCTTGATGTCGTTGAACGACCCCAGGCCGATGCCGCACTCGTAGCCGTCGCGGACCTCGGTCGCGTCGTCCTTGAAGCGGCGCAGCGACTCGATGGTCAGGCCCTCCTTGACGACGTTGCCGTCGCGCACCAGGCGGGCCTTCGCGTTGCGGCGGATGAGCCCCTCGGTGACGTACGAGCCGGCGATCGAGCCCCACTTGGAGGACTTGAACACCTCGCGGACCTCGGCCTTGCCGAGCTCCACCTCCTCGTACTCCGGCTTGAGCATGCCCTTCAGGGCCGCCTCGACGTCGTCGATGGCGTTGTAGATCACCGAGTAGAACTTCATCTCGACGCCCTCGCGGTCGGCGAGCTCGGTGACGCGCTCGGCCGGTCGGACGTTGAAGCCGATGATCACGGCGTTGTCGACCGTGGCCAGGTTGACGTCGTTCTGCGTGATCGCACCCACACCGCGGTGGATGACGCGCAGCTGGACCTCGTCCGGAGCCACCTCGATCTTCAGCAGCGAGTCCTCGAGCGCCTCGACGGCACCGGAGACATCGCCCTTGATGATGAGGTTGAGCGTGTCGATCTTGCCCTCGGCCACGACCTGGTCGAACGACTCGAGCGTGACGCGCTTGCGGCGCTTGGCCAGCAGGGCGTTGCGATCGGCCGCCTGGCGCTTCTCCGCGATCTGGCGAGCGGTGCGCTCCTCCTGGGTCGCGATGAAGGTGTCGCCGGCGCGCGGCACCGTGGACAGGCCGAGCACCTGCACCGGACGGGAGGGACCTGCCTCCTCGACCGCGGCGCCGGTCTCGTCGAACATGGCGCGGACGCGGCCGTGAGCCCCGCCGGCGACGATCGAGTCGCCCACGCGCAGGGTGCCCGACTGGACCAGGACGGTGCAGACCGCGCCGCGGCCCTTGTCCAGGTTGGCCTCGATGGCCACGCCGCGGGCGTCCTTGTTCGGGTTCGCCTGCAGCTCCAGGGCGCCGTCGGCCGTCAGCACGATCGACTCGAGCAGCTCGTCGATGTTCTGGGACTGGCGGGCGGAGACGTCGACGAACATGGTGTCGCCGCCGTACTCCTCCGGCACCAGGCCGTACTCGGCCAGCTGACCGCGGATCTTCTCCGGGTTCGCCTCGGGCTTGTCGATCTTGTTGACCGCGACCACGATCGGCACGTTCGCCGCCTGGGCGTGGTTCAGGGCCTCGACCGTCTGCGGCATGACGCCGTCGTCGGCGGCCACCACGAGCAGGGCGATGTCCGTGACCTGCGCACCGCGGGCACGCATGGCGGTGAACGCCTCGTGACCCGGGGTGTCGATGAAGGTCAGCGCGCGATCCTCGCCGTCGACCTCCTGGGACACCTGGTAGGCGCCGATGTGCTGGGTGATGCCGCCGGCCTCGCCCTCGATCACGCGGGTGTTGCGGATGGCATCCAGCAGTCGGGTCTTGCCGTGGTCGACGTGGCCCATGACGGTCACGACAGGAGGACGCTTCTCGAGCTGCTCCTCGCCCTCGGCGGCCTGCTCGGCCTCGAGGTCGATGTCGAAGGACTCGAAGAGCTCGCGCTCCTCGTCCTCCGGGGAGACGATCTGGATGACGTAGCCCAGCTCGGCGCCCAGCGCCTCGAAGGTCTCCTCATCCAGCGACTGGGTCTGCGTGGCCATCTCACCGAGGTGGATGAGCACGGTGACCAGCGAGGCCGGGTTCGCGTCGATCTTCTCCGCGAAGTCCATCAGCGAGGCACCGCGGCGCAGGCGCACCACAGTATTGCCGTCGCCGTGCGGCACCGAGACGCCGCCGACCTTGGGAGCATTCATCTGCTCCAGCTCCTGGCGCTTGGCGCGCTTCGACTTGCGGCCCTTGCGCGAAGGACCGCCGCGACCGAAGGCGCCCTGGGTGGCGCCGCGACCGCCGCGACCGGGGCCGCCGCCGTACTGGACTGCGGCCGGGTTGATCGGGTCGCTGCCCGACTCATGGATGAAGTTGCCGATCAGGCCGGCGGTCTGGGCCTCGCTGAGGCCCTTGCTGCGGAAGAAGTTCCACGCGATCTCGTTGTTGTTCGCGGC
>ENA-OOKA01000214-OOKA01000214.1-human-skin-metagenome-genome-assembly--contig:-NODE-214-length-18532-cov-7.561509_pt1 | contig 18532 bp, 26 predicted proteins | sample MGYA00248825_ERZ500995 | MGnify/ENA primary metagenome ERZ500995 (study PRJEB25958, sample SAMN03398540) | human skin metagenome | study: EMG produced TPA metagenomics assembly of the Human Skin...
TCGAGCTCATCCAGCCGATCGCCATGGAGGAGGGCCTCCGCTTCGCCATCCGCGAAGGTGGACGCACCGTCGGCGCCGGTCGAGTCACCAAGATCATCGAGTGATCTGACTCGTCTGAGTGAACTCAGCCTTCGGACCCCGGTCTGAAGCAGTTCAGGGGCCGCAATCCCGTACAGGGATTGCGGCCCCTGTCGCGTCTATCCTGGAGACGTCGGACTTCGATCCCGTGAGGAGACCCATGACGACAGATGCAGCGAGGCCGCAGGAGCACGGCAGGCCCCAGCCTTCGGTCCCGCCCTCGCCGAGGTGGTCCGACGACGCCGTCATCTACCAGATCTACCCCCGGTCGTTCGCCGACGGAGACGGCGACGGAGTCGGGGATCTGCGGGGCATTCTCGATCGTCTCTCGCACATCGTCGACCTCGGGGTCGACGCGATCTGGCTCTCGCCCTTCTACCCCTCACCGCAGAACGACGCCGGCTACGACGTCGCCGACTACGTCGACGTCGACCCGCTTTTCGGCAGCCTTGAGGACTTCGACGAGCTCGTCGTTCGCGCCCACGGCGCAGGCATCCGCGTCATCGTCGACCTCGTGCCCAACCACACCTCGTCGACGCATCCGTGGTTCCAAGCGGCCCTGACCGCCGAGGCGGGGGACCCCGCCCGCGATCTCTACGTCATCCGTCCCGGCCGAGAGGGTGGGGACGCCCCGCCGAACAACTGGACCTCGGTCTTCGGTGGCCCCGCCTGGACCCGCCTGCCCGGCAGCGACGACTGGTACCTCCACATCTTCGACCCGACCCAGCCCGACCTCGACTGGTCGAACCCGGCCGTGCACGAGGAGTTCACCGATATCCTGCGCTTCTGGCTCGACCGCGGCGTCGACGGCTTCCGCGTCGACGTCGCCCACGGACTCGTCAAGGCCGTGGGGCTGCCCGACCATGTCCCCGCGCTCGGAGCCTCGGGCGAGCCGGTGCCCGCGTCCTCGCCGACGGCCGCCTCGCCGTTCTTCGACCAGGACGGGGTGCACGAGATCTACCGTGAGTGGAGGAGGATCCTCGACGCGTACCCGGGGGAGAGGATCCTCGTCGCCGAGGCGTGGGTCGAACCCCTCGAGCGTCTCTTCCGCTACGTCCGCGCCGATGAGATGGATCAGGCCTTCAACTTCACGTTCCTCATGGCCGGCTGGGATGCTCCCGGTCTCGCCCGTGCGATCGAGGACACCTTCGCCGCGGCCGCTGAGGTCGGCGCGGCACCGACCTGGGTGCTCTCGAACCACGACACCGTCCGCCACCCCAGCCGCTTCGGGGTCGCCGAACCTCCGCCCCACCAGCGGGGCATCGGACCCGACGACCCGCAGCCGGATCTCACGCTGGGACGTCGTCGCGCCTCGGCGATGGCGCTCATCGAACTGGGACTGCCGGGATCGGCCTACATCTACCAGGGTGACGAACTCGGGCTGCCCGAGCACACGCATCTGCCCGCCTCGGCGCGGCGCGACCCGGTCTATGCGCGCAGCCGCGGAGCCGAACTCGGCCGTGACGGGGCCCGCACCCCGTACCCGTGGTCCGCCTCGGCGCCGCATCTGGGTTTCGGCACGCCGGCGGGGGAGGAGACGTGGCTTCCCCAGCCCGAGGGCCACTCCGTCCTCGCCCATGACATCCAGAACGACGACCCCGAGTCCCAGCTCCACCTCTACCGGGGACTGCTCCGGACCCGCCGGGAGCTCGGGATGGGTCGGGGAGCGTTCGCGTGGCACCCCCTCCACGATCCGCGGCGGGGACTCCTCGCCTTCACCGTGACGACGGAGACCGCCGTGGTGCTCGTGGCCGCGAACCTCTCGGAGGTGCCGATCGCCCTGCCCGAGGCGGTCGGGCGGCCGACCCTGGCCGCAAGCGGACCTGCCGCATGGGACGAGGGGACGCTGTCGGGCGAGAGCGCAGTGTGGGTGCCACTGGCATGAGTGCCGACTTGAGGTAATGTGTGATCCAGGTGGCAGTGCCACCGGCAACGTCGCAGACTGGCAGGTAGGCAATGAGGCATACGGCAAGGAAGCTCCGGCCCTGGCGAACGGGCCTGGCCGCGTTCGCCCTGCTCGGACTCGTCGGGATCACCGGCTGTGCGAGCGGAACATCGACACCGACGCTGACGTGGTACATCAACCCCGACAACGGGGGACAGGCGAAGATCGCCGAACAGTGCACTGCAGAGGCGGACGGGAAGTACCGGATCTCGACGAGCCTGCTGCCCAACGACGCTCCCAGCCAGCGAGAGCAGCTCATCCGCCGCCTCGCCTCACAGGACTCCTCGATCGACATCATGAGCCTCGACCCGGTCTACGTCGCCGAGATGGCCAACGCCGACTACCTCACCCCGGTTCCCGACAAGTACGTGAACGAGTTCACCGAAGGCGTCATCCCGTCCTCCGTCGAGTCCTCGACCCGCCAGGACGAACTCGTCGCGACCCCGTTCTGGGCGAACACGCAGCTGCTGTGGTATCGGAAGTCCGTCGCCGAGGCGGCGGGGCTCGACATGTCCCAGCCGGTCACCTGGGACCAGATCATCGACGCCGCCGCGGAGCAGGACAAGCGCGTCGGCGTCCAGGGCATCCGAGCCGAGTCCCTGACCGTGTGGATCAATGCGATGATCGAATCCGCCGGCGGATCGATCGTGACGAACCCCGATTCCGACGGCGCCGACGAAGTCAAGCTCGGCATCGACTCCGAGGCGGGCAGGAGCGCCGCGGAGATCATGTCCAAGATCGGCTCCACCGGTGTCGGCGGACCTCAGCTGTCCAACCTCGACGAGAATGCCTCGATGCTCGAGTTCCAGTCCGACGACGGCGGGTTCATGGTCAACTGGCCCTTCATCTACCCGGCGACGAAGGCCGCCGTCGACGAGGGAAGCCTCGACCAGGCGGTGCTCGACGACATCGGCTGGACGATCTACCCCCGGGTCGACGAATCCCAGGAGGCGCGACCGCCGTTGGGTGGGATCAACCTCGGCGTCGGCGCCTTCTCCGAGAACCCCGACCTCGCCTACGAGGCCGTCGCGTGCATCAGGCAGCCGGAGAAGCAGGCGGAGTACTTCCTCACCGACGGCAATGCTCCCTCGAACCTCGCCGCCTTCGACGACCCTGAGGTCCAGAAGGAGTTCCCCGTCGCCGACACCGTCGCCGAGTCGTTGAAGATCTCGGCAGCCCGCCCGCTCACCCCGTACTACAACGAGGTGACAGGCGGCATCCAGAAGTCCTGGCATCCGCCGGGCAGCGTCGACCCCGAGTCGACGCCGGCACGATCTCAGGAGTTCATCCTCGAGATCCTCCGAGGGGAGAGGCTGCTGTGAAGGCACGTGTGTCGAACCGGCAGCGAGGGGAGACGCGGCTGGGCTGGATGCTCTCGGCCCCCGCGGTCATCATCCTCCTCGCCGTCACCGGTTATCCCATCCTCCAGGCCGTCTACTTCTCGTTCTTCAACTACCGGATGACGGACCCGGACAACCGCTTCGTCAACTGGGGGCAGAACTACATCGTCATCCTCACCGATCCGCTGTGGTGGCAGACGGTCGGGGTGACTCTGCTGCTCACCGTGGTCACGGTCGCCGTCGAACTCGTCCTCGGGTTCGCACTCGCCCTCGTCATGCTCAATGCACTCAAAGCAGTGCGCCCGTGGGTGCGCACCGCGATCCTCATTCCCTACGGCATCATCACCGTCGTCGCCGCCTTCTCGTGGAAGTACGCCTTCGACCTCGGCACAGGCTTCGTCGGGACGTGGCTCTCGATGCCCGAGTTCGACTGGTTCGGCGACTTCTGGTCGGCGTTCCTCGTCATCTGCGCGGCCGAGATCTGGAAGACGACGCCGTTCATCTCGCTCCTCCTGCTCTCCGGCCTCGCGCAGATTCCCGGCGACATGCTCGAGGCGGCGACCGTCGACGGCGCCTCCTGGTGGCAGCGGATGTCGAAGGTGATCATCCCGAACATGAAGGCTGCGATCATGGTCGCCCTCCTCTTCCGCACCCTCGACGCCTTCCGCGTCTTCGACTCGGTCTTCGTCATGACCGCCGGCGCCCAGAACACGGCGACGGTCTCCTTCCTCACGTACAACCAGTCGATCGGCCAGCTCCAGCTGGGAATGGGTTCGGCGCTCTCGGTCCTCCTCTTCCTCAGCGTCGCCCTCATCTGCTTCATCTTCATCAAGGTCTTCAAGGTCGACTTGGCCCAGGCGAGGGGAGAGTGACGATGTCGGGTCGCAAGCACACAGTCTGGTGGATCGTCATCAGCCTCATCGTCGCCGTCTACGCACTGTTCCCGGTGCTGTGGATCGTCTCCCTGTCGCTCAAGTCGCCCGGGGACATCGCGAACAAGCGGTTCTGGCCCACGGCGATCGACTGGTCGAACTACGAGCTCATCTTCACGGGTGCGGCCAAGGACCTCTTCCTCCCGGCGCTCGTGAATTCGATCGGCATCTGCCTCATCGCCACCGTCATCGCCGTGGTGCTCGCCACCCTGACGGCATACGCGGTTGCCCGGCTCGACTTCCCCGGCAAGAAGTTCATCCTCACCATGGCGCTCGCGGTCTCGATCTTCCCCGTCATCTCGCTGGTCACCCCGCTGTTCCGGATCTGGTCGGCGATCGGGCTCTACGACACGTGGGCGGGCCTGATCATCCCCTACCTCTCGCTCACCCTTCCGATCTCGATCTGGACGCTTGCGGCGTTCTTCCGGCAGATCCCGTGGGAGCTCGAGCAGGCGGCGCAGGTCGACGGGGCGACGAGCTTCCAGGCGTTCCGCAAGGTCATCGTGCCCTTGGCCGCGCCCGGCGTGTTCACCACCGCGATCATCGCCTTCTTCATCGCCTGGAACGACTTCGTCTACGGCATCTCCCTGACCTCCACCTCGGCGGCACGCCCGGTGCCGGCGGCACTCTCGTTCTTCACCGGAGCCAGCCAGTTCGAAGAGCCGGCGGGTGCGATCTCCGCAGCCGCCATCATCGTCACCATTCCGATCATCATCATCGTCCTCCTCTTCCAGCGCCAGATCGTCTCCGGACTGACCTCGGGAGCGGTGAAGGGATGATCAGCCCAGCAGCCACAGCCACCGGTCGCGGGAGCGCAGAGCAGCACTCTGCGGACCCGCGGATCGTGACCGCACAGATACGGAGCACACGACCATGTCAGTGATCGAACTGCGCAACATCGTCAAGCGCTACGGCGACGGATTCCCGGCGATCAACGACGTCAGCCTCGACATCGCCGAGGGCGAGTTCGTCATCCTCGTCGGCCCCTCCGGTTCGGGCAAGTCGACGCTTCTGCGGATGATCGTCGGCCTCGAGGACATCACCGAGGGGGACCTCCGCATCGACTCCGAACGGGTCAACGACTCCGCACCCCGGGAGCGGGACCTGGCGATGGTGTTCCAGAACTACGCCCTCTATCCGCACCTCACCGTGGCCGAGAACATCGCGTTCCCGCTCATCCTCGCCAAGGGCCAGTACAGCAGGCAGGAGATCGACGAGCGGGTGTCGCGGGCGGCGAAGCTCCTCGAACTCGGCGACCACCTCGACCGCAAGCCTGCAAACCTCTCCGGCGGTCAGCGTCAGCGCGTGGCGATGGGGCGGGCGATCGTCCGCGATGCGAAGGCCTTCCTCTTCGACGAGCCGCTGTCGAACCTCGATGCGAAGCTGCGGATCCAGATGCGCACGGAGATCGCGCGGATGCAGCGCAACCTCGCGGTGACGACCGTCTACGTCACCCACGACCAGACCGAGGCGATGACGCTCGGGGACAAGGTCGCCGTGCTCAAGAAGGGCGTCCTCCAGCAGTACGCCAGTCCGCAGGAGCTCTACGACGAGCCGGTCAACCTCTTCGTCGCCGGCTTCATCGGCTCCCCGCCGATGAACTTCCTGCCGGTGGAGAACGTCGACGGTGAGCTGCGCTCGCCCTTCGGCGTCTTCACCCTGCCCGAGGGCGAGCGGGAGAAGCTGCGCGACGCACCCCAGTACCTCGTCGCCGGCATCCGACCCGAGGACTTCCACGATGCGGCGACGATCGATGAGGAGCGCCACGGACGCGGCGCCCTGCTCAGCGCCGAGGTCGACGTCACCGAATGGCTGGGCAACGAGGTCTACGCCTACCTGCCCTTCGAAGCGGCGCCCGCCGTGCGCGAGGCCCTCGAAGAGCTCGACCGGGACCTCGACGGCGAAGGCGCGCGCACTCAGGTCGTCGCCGTCCTCGATCCGGCGACGAATGTCCAGGAGGGTGACACCGTCGACCTCTGGTTCGACCCGGCCAAGGTCATGGTCTTCGACCCCGAGACAGGGGAGAACCTCACCCGCGACCCGGAGAACGCGAAGCGTCTGGCAGCCGAATCGGAGGCCGCCCGGAAGCGCGCGCTCGACCGTGCCAAGGCCCAGCAGAACGGGAACGGGCAGTCGCAGCGCAACGGCGGGGTCCGGGCCGACGGCGAGGTTCAGCAGAACGGTCAGACTCAGTCCGCCACCGAGGCGTAGCCGCACTCAGTTCACCACCCCCGCCGAAGCATGAGAACGGCACCGGTCGCGAGAGGGAAGGCCGCCTCGGCGGGGCAGCTTGTACGGGTGGAGGACGACCGCCTCGGGCAGGTGCAGCCGCCGAACCAACCCGTTTGTGGTCGATAAACCGAGGCGAATCGGCGATTTCGGCGTATTTACCTCGGTTTTGCGACCACTCACGGGACGGTGAGCTTGTGAGTCCTCGGTTTTGCGACCACTCACGGGACGGTGAGCTTGCGAGTCCACGGTTCTTCGACCACTAACGGGTCGGTGAGCTTGCGAGTCCACGGTTCTGCGACCACAGACGCGACTTCGGGCCGAAAAATCCCGACGGAGACTTCGCGGACTGGTGAGTCAGTCGGGCGCGAGCTGCGCTCTTCGGGACGGAAGAAGTTCGGGGCTGAGACCCTTCTCACTCGTGAGGGGTCGGCGGCGGGGAGCCGGAGTGGTTCGCTGAGACTTCTCTCACAAGCGAGAAGCCCGGAATTGCGCGGGACACCGGGACTGTGACAAGATGGTCAGGTTGCGTTTCGGGTGTTGACCCCTGCACTGCGGCCTTCGGCCGCGAACAGCCCGGAACACTATCGGATCGATGAATCTGCTTCACTGCGGGTTCGGACCGAGCAGCCAATGAGTAGAAGCGCCGTCGGACCGCGCGAGGAAATCGAAGGATTTCTCCGCAAGGAACAGCCGACACGCCCGACCGCGGGGGCCGGTCATAGTCAGCCGGCACAGACCACGCCCGAGCATTCTCGGGTGATGGTTGATGGCCGGAAGGAACTGAAGAAAGAGACGACGCCATGGCGGGACAGAAGATCCGCATCCGGCTCAAGTCGTACGACCACGCGGTCATTGACAGTGCAGCACGCAAGATCGTGGACACTGTCACCCGCGCTGGCGCTACGGTTGTGGGCCCCGTGCCGTTGCCGACGGAGAAGAACGTGTACTGCGTCATCCGTTCGCCGCACAAGTACAAGGACAGCCGTGAGCACTTCGAGATGCGCACGCACAAGCGTCTGATCGACATCGTCGATCCGACGCCGAAGGCAGTTGATTCGCTCATGCGTCTCGACCTCGCTGACGACGTCAACATCGAGATCAAGCTCTAAGGGAGGGAAAAATGGCGAACACTCGTTCCTCAGCTCTCCCGACCACCCGCAAGGTCAAGGGCCTTCTGGGTACCAAGCTGGGCATGACCCAGGTGTGGGATGAGCAGAACAAGCTCGTGCCGGTGACCGTTGTGGCCACCGGAAACAACGTTGTCACCCAGATCCGCGACGAGGAGACCGATGGTTACCCCGCCGTGCAGATCGCATTCGGCGAGATCGACCCGCGCAAGGTCAACAAGCCGACCGCAGGTCACTTCGAGAAGGCCGGCGTGACCCCGCGTCGCCACCTCGTCGAGCTGCGCACCGCTGACGCCGGCGAGTACTCGCTCGGCCAGGAGCTCGGTGTCGACACGTTCGAGGCCGGAGTCAAGGTCGACGTCACCGCGAAGACCAAGGGCAAGGGCACCGCCGGTGTCATGAAGCGCCACGGCTTCGCCGGTGTCGGCGCCTCGCACGGTGCTCACCGCAACCACCGCAAGCCCGGTTCGATCGGTGGAGCGGCTACGCCGGGTCGCGTGTTCAAGGGCATGCGCATGGCCGGCCGCATGGGTGCCGTCAAGCACACCACCCAGAACCTCACGATCCACGCCGTGGACCCCGAGAACAACTTCCTGCTCATCAAGGGCGCCGTTCCCGGCCCCAAGGGCGCCGTCGTTCTCGTTCGCTCGGCCGCGAAGGAGGCCTGAACGATATGTCTGATGTCAAGACAGTCGACGTCGTCGATGCCACCGGTGCGAAGACCGGCTCGGTCGACCTGCCTGCCGAGGTCTTCGGCGTGCAGACGAACGTGCCGCTCATCCACCAGGTCGTCGTCGCGCAGCTCGCTGCTGCCCGTCAGGGCACGCACAAGACCAAGACCCGCTCCGAAGTTCGCGGCGGCGGTCGCAAGCCCTACCGTCAGAAGGGAACCGGCAACGCCCGTCAGGGTTCGATCCGCGCTCCCCAGTACAACGGCGGTGGAATCGTGCACGGTCCGGTGCCGCGCGACTACTCGCAGCGGACGCCGAAGAAGATGAAGGCCGCCGCCCTGCGCGGTGCCCTCTCCGACCGCGCACGCCTCGATCAGGTCTTCGTCGTGAAGAACCTCATCACCGGCGACGCCCCGTCGACCAAGCAGGCGAAGCTCGCGCTCGCCGGCCTCTCCGACCGGAAGAACACCCTCGTGGTGCTCGACCGCGACGACGAGGTCACCTACCTCAGCGTGCGCAACCTGCCCCACGTCCACGTGCTCACCTCCGATCAGCTCAACACCTACGATGTGCTGATCGCCGATGACATCGTGTTCACCGAGGCAGCTCTTGCCGCGTTCCTGGGCGGAAACCGCAATTCGGAGGACGCATCATGAGTCTCAACTTCAAGGATCCGCGCGACATCATCATCGCGCCGGTCGTCTCGGAAAAGACCTACAGCCTGATGGACGAAGGCAAGTACACCTTCATCGTCGATCAGCGCTCGAACAAGACCGAGATCAAGAACGCCATTGAATCGATCTTCGATGTGCAGGTCGCCAAGGTGAACACCCTGAACCGTCAGGGCAAGCGCCGTCGCACCCGCACCGGCTGGGGGAAGCGCAAGGACACCAAGCGTGCCATCGTCGCCCTCAAGGACGGATCGATCGACATCTTCGGTGGATCGCTCTAAGCGATCCTTCGCCAGAGAAGGACAAGACTCATGGGAATCCGCAAGCACAAGCCGACGACCCCGGGCCGCCGTGGCTCTTCGGTCGCCGACTTCGTCGAAGTGACCCGGTCGACGCCGGAGAAGTCGCTTCTGCGCCCGCTGCCCAAGCGCGGCGGCCGCAACAACCAGGGACGCGTGACCACCCGCCACCAGGGCGGCGGACACAAGCGCCAGTACCGTGTCATCGACTTCCGTCGCCATGACAAGGACGGCGTGCCCGCCAAGGTCGCACACATCGAATACGACCCGAACCGCACCGCGCGCATCGCCCTCCTGCACTACGCAGACGGTGAGAAGCGCTACATCATCGCCCCGCACAACCTCAAGCAGGGCGCACAGGTGGAAGCGGGACCGGGCGCCGACATCAAGCCGGGCAACAACCTCGCCCTGCGCAACATCCCGGTCGGCACCGTCGTCCACGCCGTCGAGCTCCGCCCCGGTGGCGGCGCGAAGATCGCCCGCTCTGCCGGTTCGTCCGTGCAGCTCGTCGCGAAGTACGGCCGTTTCGCTCAGCTGCGGATGCCTTCGGGCGAGATCCGCAACGTCGACGCCCGCTGCCGTGCCACGGTCGGCGAGGTCGGCAACGCCGAGCAGTCGAACATCAACTGGGGCAAGGCAGGCCGCATGCGCTGGAAGGGCAAGCGCCCGACCGTCCGCGGTGTTGTGATGAACCCGGTCGACCACCCGCACGGCGGTGGCGAGGGCAAGACCTCCGGTGGTCGTCACCCGGTCAGCCCTTGGGGTCAGCCAGAAGGCCGCACTCGCCGGCCGAAGAAAGAGAGCGACAAGTACATCGTGCGCCGTCGCCGGACCGGCAAGAAGCGCTGATTGGAGTACTGACTTATGCCTCGTAGCCTCAAGAAGGGTCCTTTCGTCGATGAGCACCTGTACCAGAAGGTCGCTCGTCAGAACGAAAAGGGCACCAAGAACGTAATCAAGACATGGTCGCGTCGCTCGATGATCATCCCGGACTTCCTGGGACACACCATCGCCGTTCACGACGGACGCAAGCACGTGCCGGTCTTCATCACTGAAGCGATGGTCGGGCACAAGCTCGGCGAGTTCGCACCCACACGGACGTTCCGTGGCCACGAAAAGGACGATCGCAAGGGTCGCCGCCGCTGAGGCGGGGGACTCTCGATCTTAGACAAGAGAGAAGGAAGCGATGGAAGCCAAGGCTAAGGCGCGTTACCTGCGCGTCACGCCTCGCAAGGCTCGGCGCGTCATCGACCTCATTCGTGGTCAGCAGGCGACCGAAGCACTTGCAGTGTTGAAGTTTGCAGAACAGTCCGCATCCGATCCGATCTACAAGCTCGTCGCCTCGGGCATCGCCAATGCGCGTGTCAAGGCCGACGAGGAGGGCCTTGCGTTCGACGAGAACGACCTGGTCATCTCGGAGGCGTTCGTGGACGAAGGACCGACCATGAAGCGGTTCCGCCCGCGTGCTCAGGGACGTGCGTTCCGCATCGAGAAGCGCACCAGCCACGTCACCGTGGTCCTGGCCAGCGGCGATGACCTGCCTCAGCGCAAGAGCCGGAAGGGGAACCGCTAATGGGCCAGAAGATCAATCCGAACGGATTCCGACTCGGAATCACCACGGACCACAAGTCGAAGTGGTTCGCTGACTCGACCAAGCCGGGGCAGCGCTACAGCGACTACGTGCTCGAAGACGTCAAGATCCGTCAGATGATGACCAAGGGCCTCGAGCGGGCCGGCATCTCGAAGGTCAACATCGAGCGCACCCGTGACCGTGTCCGCGTCGACATCCACACCGCCCGTCCGGGCATCGTCATCGGACGTCGCGGCGCCGAAGCCGACCGCATCCGCGGTCAGCTCGAGAAGCTCACCGGCAAGCAGATCCAGCTCAACATCCTCGAGGTGAAGAACCCCGAGATCGACGGTCAGCTCGTCGCTCAGGGTGTTGCCGAGCAGCTCGCGAGCCGTGTGGCGTTCCGCCGTGCGATGCGCAAGGCGATCCAGTCGGCGCAGCGCGCCGGTGCCAAGGGCATCCGCGTGCAGTGCTCGGGTCGTCTCGGCGGCGCCGAGATGAGCCGGTCGGAGTTCTACCGCGAAGGCCGTGTGCCCCTGCACACCCTGCGCGCGAACATCGACTACGGATTCCACGAGGCGCACACCACCTTCGGACGCATCGGCGTCAAGGTGTGGATCTACAAGGGCGACATGACCGACAAGGAGCTTGCCGCCGAGCAGGCGAAGGCTCCTGCTGCCCGCGGCCCCCGTGGTCGTGGACGCGGTCGTGGCGGCCGTGGCCGCGGTCAGGAAGGCGGAGCCCGCCGGAACGACTCGGCCCGTACCACTGAGAACAGCGCCGAGGCCCCCGCGGCTGAGGCCGGAACGGAGGGCTGAGACATGTTGATCCCTCGTCGAGTGAAGTACCGCAAGCAGCACCACCCCAAGCGGGGCGGCGCCGCCAAGGGTGGCACGACGGTGGCCTTCGGTGACTACGGCATCCAGGCCCTCGAGCCGGCCTACGTCACCAACAGGCAGATCGAAGCCGCACGTATTGCCATGACGCGCTACATCAAGCGCGGTGGCAAGGTGTGGATCAACATCTACCCTGACCGACCGCTGACGAAGAAGCCCGCCGAGACCCGCATGGGTTCCGGTAAGGGCTCTCCCGAGTGGTGGGTCGCCAATGTCAAGCCGGGACGGGTCATGTTCGAACTCGCCGGCGTGTCCGAGGAAGTTGCTCGCGAGGCCCTGCGCCTGGCGATCCACAAGCTTCCGCTCAAGGCCCGCATCGTGGCCCGCGAAGGTGGTGAGTGAGCATGGCAATCGGTTCGAAGAACCTGTCCATGGACGCGCTTGACGGTTTCGACAACGAGCGTCTGGCAGAGGAGCTCAAGAAGGCCAAGGCCGAGCTGTTCAATCTGCGTTTCCAGTCGGCCACCGGCCAGCTGGAGAGCCACGGCCGCCTCAAGGCTGTGCGTCGCGACATCGCTCGTATCTACACCGTGCTCAACGAGCGGGAGCTGGACATCCGTCCGAACCCCGCTGATGCGAAGGAAGAGGACAAGTGATGGCGGAGACCACCAAGCCCGAGGCGACGACCCCCGAGCGCAACTCCCGCAAGACTGCGCGTGGCTACGTCGTGTCCGACAAGATGGACAAGACCATCGTCGTCGAGATCGAGGAGCGCATGAAGCACCGCCTCTACGGCAAGGTCATGCGCAAGTCGGTCAAGATCAAGGCTCATGACGAGGAGAACACCGCCGGCATCGGCGACCTCGTCGTCGTGGCCGAAACGCGGCCGGTCTCGGCCGCAAAGCGCTGGCGGCTCGTCGAGATCGTCGAACGAGCCAAGTAAAGCCGGCGTCGCCCCTCCCTCCTGGTCCCGCCCATGGTCTCGTCCGCGAGACCATGGGCGGCTACCGGGAACGGGGTGAGTATGTCAATGAATCCGTTCCGCAAGGCTCGCAGCACCATCGTGAGAACCAGCGCGACGACAGGAGAAAACAGTGATTCAGCAAGAGTCGCGACTCAAAGTCGCCGACAACACCGGAGCCAAGGAGATCCTGGCCATCAGGATCCTCGGCGGTTCCGGTCGGCGCTACGCCTCGATCGGTGACACCATCGTGGCCACCGTCAAAGACGCAATCCCCGGCGGCAATGTGAAGAAGGGTGACGTCGTCAAGGCCGTCATCGTCCGCACCGCCAAGGAACGCCGTCGTCCGGACGGCTCCTACATCAAGTTCGACGAGAATGCAGCAGTCATCCTCAAGAACGATGGGGAACCGCGCGGCACCCGCATCTTCGGACCCGTGGGACGCGAATTGCGTGACAAGAAGTTCATGAAGATCGTCTCCCTGGCACCGGAGGTGTTGTGAGCATGGCGAACAAGCTCAAGATCAAGAAAGGCGACCTCGTCCAGGTGATCGCAGGTGCCCGTCAGTCGCGCGGCGGCGATCGTGGGAAGCAGGGCAAGGTCCTTGCCGTCTACCCCGAGCGCAACCGCGTCCTCGTCGAGGGCGTCAACCGCGTGATCAAGCACAAGAAGGCAACCCAGACTCAGGCCGGCGGCACCGCCGGTGGCCGTGAGACTCACGAAGCCCCCATCCATGTGTCCAACGTGGCGCTCGTTGATCCCAAGGACAACAAGCCGACCCGCGTCGGATACCGCGAGGAGAAGGTCGAGCGGGACGGTCGCACCAAGACCGTCCGCGTCCGCTACTCGCGTCGCACCGGGGAGGAGATCTGATGACGGAGACAAGCACGAACCGTCCGGCGCCGCGCCTCAAGCAGGTCTACCGCGATGAGATCGTCGGTAAGCTCCAGGACGAATTCGACTACGCGAACCCGATGCAGGTTCCCGGCCTGACCAAGGTCGTCGTGAACATGGGTGTGGGTGACGCTGCGCGTGACTCGAAGCTCATCGAAGGTGCGATCAACGACCTCACCCTCATCACCGGCCAGAAGCCGGTCGTGACCCGGGCGAAGAAGTCGATCGCCCAGTTCAAGCTGCGCGAGGGCCAGCCCATCGGTGCGCACGTGACCATGCGCGGCGCCCGCATGTGGGAGTTCGTCGACCGTGTCATCTCCCTGGCGCTTCCGCGCATCCGCGACTTCCGCGGACTCTCGGACCGTCAGTTCGACGGCAACGGCAACTACACCTTCGGTCTCACGGAGCAGTCGATGTTCCACGAGATCGACCAGGATCGCATCGATCGCGTCCGCGGTATGGACATCACCGTCGTCACGACCGCCAAGACCGACGATGAGGGACGTGCTCTGCTGCGTCACCTCGGGTTCCCGTTCAAGACCAAATGATCTCTACGTTGCAGGTCCAAGCGCGCACGTCGCGGGCGGAAACCGTAACGAGGAAGGGCATGAGCCCACAATGACAATGACTGATCCAGTCGCAGACATGCTCACGCGTCTGCGCAACGCCAACTCGGCTTACCACGAGGACGTCAGCATGCCGTTCTCGAAGCTGAAGTCGAACATCGCCGAGATCCTCAAGGAGGAAGGCTACATCACCGGGTGGAGCGTCGAAGACGCGACCGTCGGGAAGACCCTTCGCCTCGATCTCAAGTTCGGCCCCAACCGTGAGCGTTCGATCGCCGGCCTCCGCCGTGTGTCGAAGCCCGGGCTGCGCGTCTACGCGAAGTCGACCAACCTGCCGAAGGTCCTCGGTGGACTCGGCATCGCCATCCTGTCGACGTCCTCAGGTCTCCTGACCGATCGACAGGCCGCCAAGAAGGGTGTGGGTGGGGAAGTCCTCGCCTACGTCTGGTAAGGAAAGGAGAGAAGAGCATGTCACGCATTGGCAAGAACCCGATCTCCGTTCCCTCTGGTGTCGAGGTGAAGATCGACGGCCAGGATGTCGCCGTCAAGGGACCCAAGGGCGAACTGTCCGTGACCATCGCCGAGCCGATCACCGTGTCGCTCGAGGATGGCGTCGTGACCGTGGCCCGTCCTGACGACGAGCGCGAATCGCGTTCGCTCCACGGACTGTCCCGCACCCTGATCAACAACATGATCATCGGTGTCACCGATGGCTACTCGAAGGGCCTCGAGATCGTCGGCACCGGCTACCGTGTGCAGGCGAAGGGATCGAACCTCGAGTTCGCTCTCGGCTACAGCCACTCGATCACCGTCGAACCGCCGGAGGGCATCTCGTTCACCGTCGAAGGACAGAACAAGGTGGCCGTCCACGGCATCGACAAGCAGCTGGTCGGCGAGACCGCTGCGAACATCCGGAAGCTGCGCAAGCCTGAGCCGTACAAGGGCAAGGGTGTGCGCTACGCCGGCGAGAACGTCCGTCGCAAGGTCGGAAAGGCTGGTAAGTAGAGATGGCCTTTGGCAAGAAGGAAAGCTACGGCAAGGGCAGGGCAGCTGCTCGCAAGCGTCGTCACGCTCGTCTGCGCAAGCACGTCAGCGGCACGGCCGAGCGCCCGCGTCTCTCAGTGACCCGTTCCACGCGCCACGTCTTCGTCCAGGTCATCGACGACACCGTCGGCAAGACCCTGGCATCGGCGTCCACCATGGAAGCCGAGCTGCGCGCACTCGAAGCAGACAAGACCGGCAAGGCCCGCAAGGTCGGCGAGCTGGTTGCTCAGCGCGCCAAGGAAGCCGGCGTCGAGGCTGTCGTGTTCGACCGTGGAGGCAACGCCTACCACGGCCGAGTGCAGGCCATCGCCGAAGGTGCCCGTGAAGGAGGATTGGCCCTATGAGCACTGAAGAGAACAAGGAATCGCAGGAGACTGCGGAGAACCGCGGCGGCGACAGCCGCGGCGGTGACAACCGCGGCGGACGCGGCCAGGGTCGCGGACGCGGCGAAGGCCGTGGACGCGGCGGTCGCGGAGACCGCGAGGAGAAGAGCCAGTTCATCGAGCACGTCGTCACGATCAACCGCGTGTCGAAGGTCGTCAAGGGTGGACGTCGGTTCTCCTTCACCGCCCTCGTCGTCGTCGGTGACGGAGACGGCATGGTCGGCATGGGCTACGGCAAGGCGAAGGAAGTGCCCGCCGCGATCGCGAAGGGTGTCGAGGAGGCGAAGAAGAACTTCTTCCGCGTCCCCCGCATCCAGAAGACGATCCCTCACCCCGTCCAGGGTGAGGAAGCGGCAGGCGTCGTCCTGCTCCGCCCGGCCGCTCCGGGTACCGGCGTCATCGCCGGTGGTCCGGTCCGCGCCGTGCTCGATGCCGCCGGCGTCCAGGACATCCTGTCCAAGTCGCTGGGTTCGTCGAACGCGATCAACATCGTCCACGCTGCGATCAAGGCTCTGCAGAACCTTGAGCGTCCCGAGGAAGTCGCGGCCCGCCGCGGCCTGCCCGTCGACGAGGTCGCTCCGCACGCTCTCCTGCGTGCGGCCGCCGAAAGCGGGGCGAAGTCCTGATGGCGAAGCTCAAGGTTACTCAGAAGAAGTCCGAGATCGGCGGCAAGCAGAACCAGCGTGATTCGCTGCGTTCGCTCGGCCTCAAGCGGATCAACGATGTGGTGGTGCACGAGGATCGTCCGGAGATCCGGGGAATGATCAACGTCGTGCGTCACCTTGTGACTGTGGAAGAGGTGGACTGATATGGCGAACAACGACGCACTCAAGCTCCACGATCTCCGTCCGGCCCCGGGCGCCAAGACCGCGAAGACCCGTGTGGGTCGCGGTGAGGGCTCGAAGGGCAAGACCGCCGGACGCGGAACCAAGGGCACGAAGGCCCGCTACCAGGTTCCGCACGGCTTCGAGGGCGGCCAGACGCCGATGCACATGCGTCTGCCGAAGCTGCGTGGGTTCAAGAACCCCGCGAAGGTGACCTTCCAGGTCGTCAACCTCGACAAGCTGTCGGCACTGTTCCCGGAAGGCGGCGACGTCACCGTCGCCGATCTGGTCGCCAAGGGCGCTGTGCGCCCGAAGCAGCCGGTCAAGGTTCTGGGCACGGGCGAGATCACTGTGGCGATCAACATCACCGCAGACAAGTTCTCGGGCTCCGCGCTCGAGAAGATCAAGGCTGCGGGCGGCAACGCCACCGAGGCCTGATCCGTTCGGCGCCCTGCGCTGAGTCGGACCACGGCTGAGAGGGGACGGTCACTTCGGTGACCGTCCCCTTCGTCGTCCCTGCGCACCCAGCCACCGCCTCGGCGGGCGAGCGGGGACACCATCGCCGAGGCGGCACCCGGCACCCGCGGAGACCCCGGTCACGGCGGGGCGGGGAGAACGGCGAGAAACCGGGGGAGAGGGGCCCGCCCGGTTTCGGTCTGGACCCTCGACCCTGGTAGTCTTTTGCAGGTATTTGTCTCATTCGCCAGGTCGTGACAGCGACCCTGACTTCCATCCCCCACTGAGGAGGACGCTTGATCGGCGCAATTCGGAGGGCCTTCACCACGCCTGACCTGAGGAACAAACTCCTCTTCACCCTGGGCATCATCGTCATCTTCCGACTGGGCTCGTTCATCCCCTCGCCCGGCATCGACTACACGAAGGTCCAGGAGTGCGTGGCCTCCCCGCAGCTGAACTCCGGCGGGTTCGCGATGATCAACCTCTTCAGCGGCGGCGCCCTGCTCCAGCTGTCGATCTTCGCTCTCGGCATCATGCCCTACATCACGGCGAGCATCATCGTCCAGCTGCTGCGCGTCGTCATCCCGCGCTTCGAGGCCCTCCACAAGGAAGGCGCCTCCGGCCAGGCGAAGCTCACCCAGTACACGCGCTACCTCACGATCGGTCTCGCGGTCCTCAACTCGACGACACTGGTCGCCACCGTGGAGTCGGGTGCGCTCTTCGGCAACATCCAGGGCTGCACCGACCTCATCGTCAACAACGAATGGTGGGGTCTGGCGATCCTCGTCCTCACGCTCACGGCCGGCACCGGTCTGATCATGTGGCTCGGCGAGCAGATCACCGAGCACGGCGTCGGCAACGGCATGTCGATCCTCATCTTCACCTCCGTCGCCTCGGCGTTCCCCTCCTCGCTCGGGGCGATCCTCAGCGAGCAGGGCATCGACGTCTTCCTCATCGTCATCGCCGTCGGACTCGTCCTCGTCGCCCTCGTCGTCTTCGTCGAGCAGTCGCAGCGACGCATCCCCGTCCAGTACGCCAAGCGCATGGTCGGGCGCCGTATGTTCGGCGGCACGTCGACGTACATTCCGATCAAGGTCAACATGGCCGGCGTCATCCCGGTCATCTTCGCCTCCTCGGTCCTCTACCTGCCGAGCCTCATCGCTCAGTTCTTCGACCCGCAGACGGGCTGGGTCGAGTGGATCAACACGTACTTCACGCGCGGCGACCACCCGATCTACATCGCCGCCTACGCGGTGCTCGTCATCTTCTTCTCCTACTTCTACGTCGCGATCACCTTCAACCCGGAGGAAGTCGCGGACAACATGAAGAAGTACGGCGGCTTCATCCCCGGCATCCGCGCCGGCCGCCCCACCGCCGACTACCTGAGCTTCGTGCTCAGCCGGATCAACTTCCCCGGATCGCTCTACCTCGCGTTCGTCGCGCTCATCCCGCTCATCGCCCTGGTCCTCATCAACGCGAACCAGAACTTCCCGTTCGGCGGCACGTCGCTGCTCATCATCGTGGGAGTCGGCCTCGAGACGGTCAAGCAGATCGACGCCCAGATGCAGCAGCGCCACTACGAGGGCCTGCTGCGCTGATCCCGCGCCACCACGAGGGCCTGCGGCGCCGCACCGGCGTCGGTCACGGCCCTGGAAGCACAGACCGATCACGGTCTGGGAAGGACAGATATGAGTTCACGCATC
>ENA-OOKA01000215-OOKA01000215.1-human-skin-metagenome-genome-assembly--contig:-NODE-215-length-18371-cov-6.986296_pt1 | contig 18371 bp, 20 predicted proteins | sample MGYA00248825_ERZ500995 | MGnify/ENA primary metagenome ERZ500995 (study PRJEB25958, sample SAMN03398540) | human skin metagenome | study: EMG produced TPA metagenomics assembly of the Human Skin...
CGGTGTCAGGGATCAACCAAGTTCTTTGCCCGAAGCAGCAATGCTGTTGGTGCATGCATGGCGCGTGATGCATGTGGAACACAGCAAGCGGGAAAACTACGTAGCGCTTGTTGATAATCGTCGTTCTGTTGACACTTTGCGGGCAGTCTGGCGTTGCTACGCGCGGCGGCTTCGGCTGCGCCTTGAAGGGAGATATTTGGGATGATGAAGATTCTATCCGGCCTCGCGGCCAGCGCGCTTGTTCTTGCGCCAATCTCGGCCACCGCGGCTCCGGCCGCTTCGGCGTCGAAGCTTTCGGTCGCCTCGTCGGCCCGCGTTGGCACCGCCACCGGCAAGTCCGATCTCGCGATCGCCCTCGCCCAGGCGCTCGACGGCGAGATCATCAACGCCGATGCCATGCAGTTCTACCGCGGGATGGACATCGGCACCGCGAAGCTCCCGCCGGCCGAGCGCGGCGACGTGCCGCACCACCTCATCGACGTGCTCGACGTCGACGAGGACGCCTCCGTCGCGGCCTTCCAGTCCGCCGCGCGGGCCCACATCTCCGACATCCGCGCCCGCGGACGGGTGCCGATCCTCGTCGGCGGGTCCGGGCTCTACGTCCGGGCCGCGACCGACGCGCTGTCCTTCCCCGGCACGGACCCGCGAGTGCGCGCACGGCTCGAAGCCGAGTCCGGCGAGATCGGTCCCGCAGCGCTCCACGCGCGGCTCGCCGAGCTCGATCCGCCGGCCGCGGCGAAGATCAGCCCCGCCGACCCGCGGCGGATCATCCGTGCCCTCGAGGTCATCGAGATCACCGGGGAGCCGTTCACCGCCCACCTGCCCCGCTACGAGTCGGTGATGCCGACCGTGCAGATCGGGCTCGCACTCGACCGCGGGACCCTCCACGACCGGATCGGCCGACGCGTGCGCGCGATGTGGGACGCCGGGTGGGTCGACGAGGTGCGAGCTCTCCTGCCGCGCGGCCTCCTCACGGGGACGACCGCTCGCCAGGCGATCGGGTACGCGCAGATCATCGAGGTCCTCTCCGGGCGCCTCGAACCCGCGGCCGCGATCGAATCGACGATCGTGCGCACGCGGCAGTTCGCGAAGCGGCAGGAGACGTGGTTCCGGCGGGACACCCGGATCCGCTGGATCCCGGCGGGTGAGCGGTCCGTCGACGACGCGCTCGCAGTCCTCCGCGGCGCGCGCAGAACCGGGTCCGACCCCGCGTCCGGACCGCAGGCCTCCGCCCCCGGACAGTAGACTGAGCGCGTGATGACGCATGCACTCACCAAGGGCCACGGCACGGCCAACGACTTCGTCCTCCTCCTCGACGCGACCGGCGAGCACGAGATCACGCCGGAGGACGTCGCGCTGCTGTGCGACCGGCGCCGCGGCATCGGCGGGGACGGCCTCATCCGCGTCGTCCGCAGCGCGGACGCAGGCATCCCGGAAGCCCTCGAGGCCCTGGCGGCCGGGGCGGAATGGTTCATGGACTACCGCAACGGCGACGGCTCGATCGCCGAGATGTGCGGCAACGGGGTGCGGGTGTTCGCTCACTACCTCTTCGAGCGCGGACTCGCCGACATCGCTCCGGGCGCATCGCTGCCCGTCGGCACCCGCGGCGGGGTCAAGCACGTCACCCGGGTCCCGGACGCCACCGGCGGGAACGAGGCGTGGTACCGGGTGGACATGGGCCGCTGGGAGTTCCCCCGCTCGATCGCCGACGGCGCGGACTCCCTCGTCTCCACCGCCGGCATCGACGTCGCCCGTCCGGCGATCAGCGTCGACATGGGCAATCCGCACACCGTGGTCGCGCTCGCCGGAGCCGCCGAGCTCGCCGCCGCGGACCTCACCCGGTCCCCCGAGGTCGACCCGGTGCCGGGCAGCGGGACGAACGTCGAGTACATCGTCATCGAGGCCGATCACGACGGGGATCCGGCCACCGGTCGACTCGCGATGCGCGTCCACGAGCGCGGGGTCGGGGAGACCCAGTCGTGCGGCACGGGAGCCTGCGCGGCGGCGCTCGCCGCCCGCTTCTGGGCGGGGCATGGCGGTCCCACGCTGTGGACCGTCGTGCTGCCCGGCGGCACCGTCGAGGTCGAGATCGGCGAGACCGGCGTCGCACTGTCCGGGCCGGCCGTCCTCGTCGGCGACATCGCACTCGCACCCGGGATGCTGTCGACCGCCCCCTGAGCCGCACCGCGGCGGGGGACCGCAGTCCCTGCCGGCGCCGTCCTGCGCGGTGCCGGTGCTCAGTCCGCCGCGCGGGTCACCACGAGGACCCGGAACCCCTTCGCCGAGGAGTGCTTCTCCGCGGTGAACCCCGCCCCGAGCATCTCGCCCAGCCATCCCCGCAGCGAATCGGCGCCGAGGTTCTTCGACACGACGAGCCAGGCCTGGCCGCCCGGGGCGAGCCGGGGCAGCCAGGTCCGCAGGAGCCCGTGGAGGATCTCCTTGCCCACCCGGATCGGGGGGTTGGACCAGATCGCCGCGAACTCGACGTCGGCCGGGATCTGCTCCGCGGTGACCGCGCGGATCGACTCGAGTCCCAGCGCGGCCGCATTGCGCCGGGTGAGGTCGAGCGCACGCTCGTTGACGTCGAGGGCCCAGATCCGGGTTCCGGTGCCCTCCTCGCGGGCCTCGAGGCCGGCCTGCAGGGAGATCGGTCCCCAGCCGCAGCCGAGGTCGAGGAGGTCGCCCGGCGGCGGAGCGGGCAGGGCACGGAGGAGCACCTGGGTGCCGAGATCGAGACGGCCGGGGGAGAACACCCCGCCGGCGGTCGTCACCTCGACCGGCCCGCCCGCGAGGTGCGCGGTGATCGTCCGCACGGTGCCGGGGGCGGACGGAGACGCGGAGAAGTAGTGGTCGTTCATCCCGCCCATCGTAGTGCGCCGCACCGCGCGCGGGCCCGTGCGCGTGTGGGAGAATGGAGGACCGCCCCCGATCGAGAGAAGTCGATGCCCGTGACCGGATCCACCCCGGATTCCACCCGCCCCTCCGACCAGCCGGCCGCAGAGACCGGTGGAGACGGAGTCCCCGCCGCGCAGCAGGCCGCGGGCGCCGACGAGCGCCGCCGCGCGATGATCGACCGGGTGCTCTCCCGGGCCGGGACCGCCCTCACCGACGAGGAGCTCACCCACGAGGACGATGCCCAGCTCGACGTCCTGGAACGCCGCGCGCTGCGCCGGGTCGACGGGCTGTCGACCGAGCTCGAGGACGTCACCGAGGTCGAGTACCGTCAGCTGCGCCTCGAGAAGGTCGTCCTCGCCGGCCTCTACACCTCCGGCACCGCGCTCGAGGCGGAGACCTCGCTGCGCGAGCTCGCCGCGCTCGCCGAGACGGCCGGCTCGACCGTGCTCGACGGACTCCTCCAGCGCCGCGACACCCCCGACCCCGGAACGTACTTCGGGCGCGGCAAGGCCCAGGAGCTCGCCGAGGTCGTCGCCGCCGTCGGCGCGGACACCGTCGTCGTCGACACCGAGCTCGCCCCCGGACAGCGCCGCGGCCTCGAGGACGTCGTCAAGGTCAAGGTCATCGACCGCGTCGCCCTCATCCTCGACATCTTCGCCCAGCACGCGAAGAGCCGCGAGGGCAAGGCGCAGGTCGAGCTCGCCCAGCTCGAGTACCTGCTCCCGCGCCTGCGCGGCTGGGGCGAGTCGATGTCCCGACAGGCCGGCGGTCGCGTGGCCGGCGGTGAGGGCATCGGCTCGCGCGGACCGGGCGAGACGAAGATCGAGCTCGACCGCCGCCGGATCCGCACCCGGATGGCCAAGCTCCGCAAGCAGATCCGCGAGATGGAGCCGTCGCGGGAGACCAAGCGGGCCAACCGCACCCGGCACCACGTGCCGAGCGCGGCGATCGTCGGCTACACCAACGCCGGGAAGTCCTCGCTCCTCAACCGGCTGACCTCGGCCGGGGTCATGGTGCAGAACGTCCTGTTCGCCACCCTCGATCCGACGGTGCGCCAGGCCCGGACCGCCGACGGCCGGGACTTCACCTACACCGACACCGTCGGCTTCGTCCGCAACCTGCCCCACCAGCTCGTCGAGGCGTTCCGCTCGACGCTCGAGGAGGCGGCCTTCTCCGATCTCCTCGTCCACGTCGTCGACGCCTCCCATCCGGACCCGACGAGCCAGGTGCAGGCGGTGCGCGACGTGCTCGCCGACGTCGACACCGCCGACATCCCCGAGCTCATCGTCTTCAACAAGGCCGACATCGCCGACCCCGTCGCGCTCGCCGCGCTGCTGCGCGCCCACCCGGGATCGCTCGCGGTGTCGGCGGCCACCGGGGCGGGGATCCCCGAGCTCGAGGAGCGGATCGCCGACATGCTCCCGGTGCCCGCCCACGAGGTCACCGTCCTCCTGCCCTACGACCGCGGCGACCTCGTCTCGCGGATGCACGACGAGGGGACCGTGCTCGAGGAGAAGCACCTGCCGGAGGGCACCGCGGTGCAGGCGCGGGTCGACGCCGACCTCCTCGCCGAGCTCGAGGCATTCCGCAAGCCGGACATGTTCTCCGGCGGGGTTGCGTGAGCACGACCGCGGACCTGCTCGCGCGGGCGGTCGCCGCACTCGGCGGGAGCCCCCGCGAGGGCCAGCAGACCATGGCCGAGGCGGTCGTCGGCGCCCTCGACTCCGGCACCCACCTCCTCGTGCAGGCCGGCACCGGCACCGGCAAGTCGCTCGCCTACCTCGTGCCCGCGGTCGACTACGCCGTGCGCACCGGGGAGCGGGTCATCGTGTCGACGGCGACGCTCGCGCTCCAGAACCAGATCGTCAACCGCGACGTGCCCCGGCTGCTCAAGGCCATCGGCCCGGAGCTCGAGCGCAGGCCGCGGGCGGCCGTGCTCAAGGGCCGGCGGAACTACGTGTGCAAGCACAAGCTCGACGGCGGCTATCCCGACGACGCGCTCGGCATGCTCTTCGACCTCGGCGCCGATGACGCCGCGGGACGCGGGGGCGGCCAGTCCTCCGCGCTCGGCGAGGAGATCCAGCGGGTCCGCAGCTGGGAGCGGATCACCGAGAGCGGCGATCGCGACGACCTCGTCCCCGGCGTGTCCGATCGCGCCTGGTCGCAGGTGTCGGTCAACGCCTTCGACTGCCTGGGCGCGAAGTGCCCCGCGTTCGAGGAGTGCTACGCCGAGCAGGCGAAGGTCACCGCCGCCGCGGCCGACATCGTCGTCACCAACCACGCGCTGCTCGCGATCGACGCGTTCGGCGATCACGCGGTCCTGCCCGAGCACGAGGCCGTCGTCATCGACGAGGCCCACGAGCTCCGCGACCGGGTGACGAACGCGCTGTCCGGATCGCTCACCGTCCCCATGCTCCACGCCGCCGCACAGTCGGCGCGGAAGGGCACCGCGGTGCAGGACGGGGTCGTCGGCCTCCTCGAGACCGCCGCCCAGTCCTTCGAGAAGGCGCTCGCGGCGACCGCCGACGGGCTCCTCCAGGCGTGGCCGGAAGCGCTGTCGACGGCGGTCATCGCGGTCCGCGACGCCGCTCGGCAGATCCTCGCCGAGGCCGGCCGCGGGACCGGGTCCGCGGAGCCCGATGCCGGCCTGCAGATGGCGCGGGCGCGGCTCCAGGAGGTGTTCGAGCTCGCCGAGCGGATGGCGGAGCTCACCGACAACGACGTCACGTGGGTGACCCGGTCGACCTTCCGGGAGACGGAGACGACCTCGCTCGTCGTCGCCCCGCTCAGCGTCGCCGGCACCATGCGCAACGGGATCTTCGCCGAGTCGACGGTCATCGCGACCTCCGCGACGCTCGCGCTCGGCGGCCGCTTCGAGCCGGTGGCGGCCTCGCTCGGCCTCGCGGGGCCCGAGGCGCCGCGCTACGACGCGATCGACGTCGGCTCGCCGTTCGACTATCCGCGGCAGGCGATCCTCTACGTCGCCTCGCACCTCGCGCGCCCCGGGCGGAGCGGTCTCACCGACGAGATGATCGCCGAGCTCCGCGAGCTCGTCGCCGCCTCGCGCGGGGGAGCGCTCGGCCTGTTCTCCTCGAAGTTCGCCGCCGAGCAGGCCGCAGCGGCGCTCCGCGAGACCCTCGACACCCCGGTGCTCCTCCAGGGGGAGGAGTCGCTCGGTGCCCTCGTGGCGCGGTTCGCCGCGGAGGACGACACCACCCTGCTCGGCACGATGTCGCTGTGGCAGGGCGTCGACGTGCCTGGCCGGACGTGCCGCCTCGTCGTCATCGACCGGATCCCCTTCCCGCGTCCGGATGACCCCCTGACCCGGGCGCGCACTCGGGCGGCGGAGCGCAACCGGGCCAACGGCTTCATGACGGTGAGCGCGACCCATGCCGCGCTGCGCCTCGCCCAGGGTGCCGGTCGGCTCGTGAGGACCACCGAGGACAGGGGAGTGGTGGCCGTGCTCGATTCGCGCCTGCGGACCGCCGGCTACGGCGGGTTCCTCGCCGACTCGCTGCCCCCGATGTGGCGCACCGAGGACGGCGCCGCCGTCCGCGCCGCGCTCTCCCGGCTCGCCGCGGGGGACTGAGTCCGGGTCAGGCGCGGGGGCCCCGACGGCTCAGACGCGGCGGATGACGGCGACGACGATGCCCATGATCGTCGCGTGATCGCCGTCGATCGGGTCGTAGAGCGGGTTCCGCGGCAGCAGCCACTGCTTGCCCTCGGACCGCTTGAGGACCTTGACCGTGGCCTCGTCGTCGAGCAGCGCGGTGACGATCTCCCCGTTCTCCGCGGTGTTCTGCCGCCGGACGACGACCCAGTCGCCGTCGCAGATCGCGGCATCGATCATCGAGTCGCCCGACACCTGGAGCAGGAACAGGTCACCGGAGCCGACGACCTGGGTCGGCAGTGCGAACACGTCGTCGACCGCCTCCTCCGCCGTGATCGGCCCGCCGGCGGCGATCCGCCCGAGCACGGGCACCATCGCGGTGTTCGCCGAGCCGGCGTCGGGAACCGGGGCGGCTGCCTCCTCCGCGGGGTTGACGATCTCGATCGCGCGCGGACGCTTGGGGTCGCGGCGCAGATAGCCGAGCCGCTCGAGCTGGGACAGCTGGTGGGCCACGCTCGAGAGCGAGGCGAGCCCGGCGGCCCTGCCGATCTCGCGCATGCTCGGCGGATACCCGTTCGTGTACACCGCCGACTCGATGGTCTCGAGGACGAGGCGCTGGCGGGGGGTGAGGCGCCCGTCCCCGGCTGCGGCCGATCCCTCGGGCAGCTCGACGATGTCGGCCTGCGAGGCGCGGAAGTCCTCGATCTCGTCGATCACGGCATCGTTCCGCGGCCGACCTCTGGGTCGTCGTGACTGCGGGCTCATGGCTCTTCCCTTCCCGTTCTCCCACTGCGCTGCGCGATCGTCGGCCTCCCACTGCGCTGCGCGATCGTCGGCGCGCTCCCGGCGGTCCGGCCCGGGGCCGTGTCGGTGCCCGGTGCAACACTTCGAACATAGCTTATCGCGACGTCGTTCGAATCCATTTTCACACACGTGTTCGAGAAACAGTGGACATCCGTTCGAATGTTGTGTTCAATAGTACATGAGTTCGAATCGGCGACGGACGGCCGGGCCACCCGCCCGGCGACCGTCGGCCGGAGGGCGGTTCCGCCGCCCGCCGCAGGTTCGAAGACCAAGGAGGTTGATCCCCATGTCCGCACCCGCCACCGCTCCCGCCCGCACCGTCCTCACGCCGCGCGGTCGGCGTGCGCTGCGCCTGGCGAGGACCGCCGGCCTCGTGCTGTGCGCCCTCGTGCTCGGCATCGTCATCGCCCTCGCGACCGGCGCCCAGGCCTCGGCCGGCTCCGCCGCCGGTGCCGCGACGGCCGGCTCCGGATTCGACACCGTGATCGTCGACGAGGGCGATTCGCTCTGGTCCATCGCCGCGGAGGTCTCCGGGGGAGCGGACACGCGCGACGTCGTGCTCGACATCGTCGAGATCAACGAGCTCGACCGGCAGGTCGTCCACCCCGGACAGGAGCTCGCGGTCCCCGGGCGATAGACTCGTCCGGTGACGACTCTCGACGACCTCCCCATCCGGGACGACCTGCGCGGCTCGGTGCCGTACGGCGCACCGCAGCTCGACGTCCCCGTCCAGCTCAACGTCAACGAGAACTCGCACCCGGTACCCCCGCAGGTCGTGGAGGCGATCGAGTCCTCGCTCGGGGCCGTGCTGCGGGATCTCAACCGCTACCCGGACCGGGAGTTCACCGCGCTGCGCGCCGCGCTCGCCGGCTACCTCGACGGCGTCCTCGAACGGCAGAGCGACCGCGGTTCCGCTCTGGCGGAGGCGCGGCAGCACATCGCCCCGGAACAGATCTGGGCCGCGAACGGATCGAACGAGGTCCTCGCCCACATCCTCCAGGCGTTCGGCGGTCCCGGCCGCACCGCGCTCGGCTTCACCCCGAGCTACTCCATGCACCCGCTCATCACCGCCTCGACCGGCGCGGCGTGGGTCGAGGCCCCGCGCGACGCCGGGTTCGACATCGACATCGACACCGCCGTCGCCGCGGTGCGCGAGCACCGGCCGGACGTCGTCTTCCTCTGCACTCCGAACAACCCCACCGGCAACGGCCTCGGCCTCGAGGTCGTCGAGGCCGTGCTCGCGGCGACGGACGGGATCGTCATCGTCGACGAGGCCTACGCGGAGTTCGCCCGGCCCGGGTTCCGCACCGCGCTCGGGCTGCTCCCGGACCACCCCCGCCTCGTCGTGTCCCGGACGATGAGCAAGGCCTTCGCGTTCGCCGGCGTCCGGCTCGGCTACGCCGTCGCACACCCGGCGTTCGTCGACGCCCTGCGACTCGTGCGTCTGCCCTATCACCTCTCGGCGCTCACCCAGGCCGCCGCCTGCGCCGCCCTCGCCCATGCGCCGGCGCTCCTCGCCAACGTCGACCGCCTCGTCGCCGAGCGCGACCGGATGTCCGAGGCGCTGCGCGCCCTCGGGTTCTCCGTGGTGCCGAGCGACTCGAACTTCCTCCTGTTCGGCGGCATCGCCGAGCCGCACGCGCTGTGGCAGGATCTCCTCGACCGGGGCGTCCTGATCCGCGACATCGGGATCCCCGGGCACCTGCGCGTCAACGCCGGTACCGTGGAGGAGACCGACGCCTTCGTCGCCGCCGTCCGCGGGTGCCTGGCCGACCGGCCCGCACACCTCGCCGGAGCGCACGACGACAGCACCACCCCCGCACGAGCAAAGGATCACGACTCCGCATGACCACTCGCCAGGCATCGGCACAGCGCACGACGAGCGAATCCGACGTCACCGTCCGGGTCGACCTCGACGGCACCGGCACCTCGGACATCTCGACGGGCGTGCCGTTCTACGACCACATGCTCACCGCGCTGTCCAAGCACTCGCTCATCGACCTCGAGGTCCGGGCCTTCGGCGACATCGAGATCGACGTCCATCACACCGTCGAGGACACCGCGATCGTCATCGGGCAGGTCCTGCGGGAGGCCCTCGGCGACAAGGCGGGCATCCGTCGCTACGGCGATGCGCTCGTCCCGCTCGACGAGGCGCTCGCGCAGTGCGTCGTCGACGTCTCCGGTCGCCCCTACTTCGTCCACACCGGTGAGCCGGAGGGACAGCAGTACCACCTCATCGGCGGCCACTTCACCGGGTCCATGGTGTCCCACGCGCTCGAATCGCTCGCGATCAACGCCGGTTTCACCGTCCATCTCGCCCTCGTCGCCGGCCGCGACCCGCACCACATCGCAGAAGCCCAGTTCAAGGCCTTCGCGCGGGCGCTCCGCCACGCGGTCGAGGCCGACCCGCGCGTCACCGGCATCCCGAGCACCAAGGGAGCACTGTGAGCCGCACCGTCATCGTCACGCCCTTCGGGCGCGCCGATCAGCTCGCTGCCGCTTGTGTCCTCTCCGACATTCCCGGCGAGGTCGTGCCGATCGGCGACTTCTCCGCGATCGTGCTCTCGGGCACCGACATCGCGGAGGGCAATGCCGCGGCCGCCCAGATCTCGAAGCTCGCCGGGCGTCACGAGGTGCTGCTCCTCGTGCGCAACGACGAGCAGATCGACGCCGCGCACTACCGCCGGGGCGAGCGCGAGGCCGACGTGCCCGCCGGCCTCGCCCTGACGAACCTCCCCGGCGAGCTCGAGCAGCTCCTGCTCGAGACCGTGGACCCCCGCGATATCGAGGGCTGGATCGACCCGTCCTCGATGACCAAGCTGCAGGCGAGCGCCGCGACGATGACACCGGCCCGGGCGGCGCTCGCCCGTACCGCCCTGCTGTGGGCCGTCGTCGCCCTGCTCGCCCTCGCGGCACTCGTCATCGGCGTCATCGCCGCGCTCGCGGGCGAGCCGATCGCCTGGGCCGGCGCGGGCCTCGGGCTCGTGGTCCTCGTCGTCGCCGCCGTGCGGGTGCGCGGCCTGCTCGCGGGGAACCGCGCATGAGCCCGACCGTCGTCGTCCTCGACTACGGCTCGGGGAACATCCGCTCCGCCGTCCGCGCCGTCGAGCGCACCGGTGCGACCGTCGAGCTCACCACGGACCTCCGGGCGGCGGAGTCCGCCGCCGGTCTCGTCGTCCCCGGCGTCGGCGCGTTCGCCTCGGTCATGGCCGGCCTGCGCGACACCGACGCGGTCGATGTCATCCGGGCCCGCCACGCGGCCTCGCGTCCGGTGCTCGGGATCTGCGTCGGGCTCCAGGTGCTGTTCGCCCGGGGCTCCGAGCACGGCGTCACCACCGACGGCATCGGGCTCTGGCCCGGCGATGTCCGACGCCTCCACGCGCCGGTGATCCCGCACATGGGCTGGGACACCGTCGAGGCTCCCGCCGGGAGCGCGATGTTCGCGGGCATCGAGGACGAACGCTTCTACTTCGTCCACTCCTACGCCGCGCACACCCCGCCGGCCGGCACCCGCACCGCGATCACCACCCACGGCGAGCCGTTCGTCGCCGCCGTGGAGGACGGCACCACGTGGGCCACCCAGTTCCACCCGGAGAAGTCCGGCGATGCCGGAGCCCGGCTGCTCGCCAACTGGGTGACGACCCTCGACTGAGAGAAGATGGAGAACATGACCGAACTCGTGACAGAACCCGCGCTCACCCTGCTCCCGGCCGTCGACGTCGCCGACGGCAAGGCCGTCCGCCTGGTCCAGGGCGAGGCCGGTTCGGAGACCGACTACGGCTCGCCGGTCGAGGCCGCGCAGCAGTTCGAGGACGCCGGTGCGGAGTGGATCCACCTCGTCGACCTCGACGCCGCCTTCGGCCGCGGATCGAACTACGACCTCCTCACGCAGGTCACCAAGGCGCTCTCGATCAAGGTCGAGATCTCCGGCGGCATCCGCGACACCGAGAGCCTCGAGCGCGCGCTCGACACCGGTGCGGAGCGCGTGAACATCGGCACCGCGGCGCTCGAGAACCCCGCGTGGACCGCGGAGGTCATCCGCGACTACGGCGACCGGATCGCGATCGGCCTCGACGTGCGCGGCGCGACGCTCGCCGCCCGCGGCTGGACCGAGGACGGGGGAGACCTGTTCGAGGTCCTCGCCCAGCTCGAATCCGCCGGGTGCGCGCGCTACGTCGTCACCGACGTGCGGAAGGACGGCACCCTGCAGGGGCCGAACCTCGAGCTGCTCCGCACCCTGTGCACCCGCACCGACCGTCCGATCGTCGCCTCCGGCGGCGTGTCGAGCCTCGACGACATCGCCGCGCTGCGCACCCTCGTGCCCGAGGGCGTCGACTCCGCGATCGTCGGCAAGGCCCTGTACGCCGGCCGCTTCACCCTCGCCGAGGCGCTCGACGTCGCGGGCCGCTGAGCCCGCTGTGCACGCCGACGTCCCCGCCGGACCCCCGCGCGTCCCGGAACCCTCCGAACCGCCGGCGCTGCCCGAGCACCTCGCGGGCATGACCGCCGGGCCCGGGGGCCCGGGTGGCACGCCGGCGGCCAACGGCGCGCCGAACCGGGCCGACTCCGCCGGCGTCCCGTGGGCCGGGCGCGATCTCAAGCCGAACCCCTTCGCCGGCGACACCGGACTCGCGGTGCCCGCGCTCATCGCCGCCCTCGACGCGGTCACGGCCGCCCCCCTCGACCCCGCCGCCCATCGCGGCGTGCTCGAGGCGCTGCGCGGCGCCCGGGTCTACGCTCCGATCCTGCCCACCGCGATCGAGCACACCACGGACGCGCGCGGACTCGTCCACGACAACTCCTCGGAGATGGCGATGGTGCGCCTCGCCGCCGACGACGGGCGCGAGTGCACGCCGTGCTTCTCCGACATCCCCGCCCTCACCGCCTGGGGGACGACGGCGCGCCCGGTGCCGATCGAATCCGAGCGGCTGTGCGTCGCCGCGATCGAGGAGGGCGCGCAGCTCGTCGTCGTCGATCCCGGCTCCGCGCACCCGTTCCTGCTCCGGCGCACCGCTCTGTGGGCCTTCGTCCAGGGCCTGCCGTGGACCCCGGCCTGGGCGGACGGCGCCGTCGCGGAGGCCGTCGGCCGGATCGTCGACGGCCTCGGGTGGATCGCCGCGATCGGGATCGCCCCAGGGAGCCGGGCGGTGCACGTCTCCGGTCCCGAGCTCGCCCTCGTCCTCACCGTCGAGCGCACGCCGACCCCCGAGGAGCTCGCGGATCTCCGCCGCCGCCTCGGCGCCGACGAGGACTTCGTCTCCCGCGTCGACTCCATGGTCATCACCGTCGACCGGGGCCGCGCAGGGGTCTGAGGCGCGCCGGATCGCGCGGGAGTCCCACGGACGCGAACGGGCCCGGACCTCGATGAGGTCCGGGCCCGTCGTCCCGCTCGAGCGCCGCGCACGGTGCTCAGCCGGAGCGGAGCATCATCAGCTCGGCTTGTTCTCCGTGGCCGCGGTGCCGGCACCCTGCTTCTGGGCGCCGCGCACGACGTTCTCGACGCGGGCGCCGAGATCGGCGTCGACGTTCTTCCAGTAGTCGAACGCCTTGACGAGGATCGGCTCGGACACGCCGTTGAGGAGGTGCCCGGAGATGTTGCCGACCATCCGGTCGCGGGCGGCGTCGTCGAGCACGTTGCGCACGAGGTCACCGGCCTGGTTGAAGTCGCCGTCGTCCTTGCGCAGGGTCGGTGCCGAGCGCAGCACGTCGCCCTCGACGGACACGAGGTTGCCCTCGGTCGTGCGCGCGGGGTTCGCGTGCGGTCCGCCGTAGCTGTTCGGCGCGTAGACCGGCTGGTCCTTCGGGTAGTTCTCGTAGGACATCGGGCCGGCGACCGAGTAGCTGTTCTTCACCGCGTTCTTCGGACGGTTGACCGGGAGCTGCGCGTAGTTCGGGCCGATCCGGTAGCGGTGGGTGTCGGCGTAGGAGAAGATGCGTCCCATGAGCATCTTGTCCGGCGACAGCCCGGTCCCGGGCACGAGGTTCGACGGGGCGAACGCCGCCTGCTCGATCTCGGAGTGGAAGTCCTCCGGGTTGCGGTTGAGCTCCATCACGCCGACCTCGTGGAGCGGGTAGTCGCCGTGCGGCCAGACCTTCGTCACGTCGAAGGGGTTGATGCGGTAGTCCTTGGCCTCCTCGTAGGGCATGATCTGCACCTTGAGGGTCCAGGACGGGAAGTTGCCCGCCTCGATCGAGTCGAACAGGTCGCGACGGTGGAAGTCCGCGTCGATGCCGGCCATCTCGTCGGCCTCGTCGGCGGAGAAGCCCTCGTGGCCGTGCTTCTCGATGAACTCCTGCTTCTGGTTCGAGATCCAGTGGTACTTGACCCAGTAGCGCTCACCGGCGGCGTTGACCCACTGGAAGGTGTGCGAGCCGTAGCCGTTCTGCTCGCGCCACGACCGCGGGATGCCGCGGTCACCCATGAGGTACGTGACCTGGTGGGCCGAGGCGGGGACCTGGGTCCAGAAGTCCCACTGCATGTTGTGGTCGCGCAGGCCGGAGTCGCTGCGGCGCTTCTGCGAGTGGATGAAGTCCGAGAACTGGATGGTGTCGCGGATGAAGAAGACCGGGGTGTTGTTGCCCACGATGTCGAGGTTGCCCTCGGTCGTGTACATCTTCACCGCGAAGCCGCGCGGATCGCGCCAGGTGTCGGGCGAGCCCTGCTCACCGGCGACGGTCGAGAACCGGGTGAGGACCTCGGTCTCGGTCTTGGGCTGGAAGACCGCGGCGCGGGTGTACTTCGACACGTCCTGCGTCACGCGGAAGGTGCCGAAGGCGCCGCCGCCCTTCGCGTGGACGACGCGCTCGGGGACGCGCTCGCGGTTGAAGTGCGCCATCTTCTCGATGAGGTAGTGGTCCTGGAGCAGGATCGGACCGTTCGGGCCGACGGTGAGCGAGTGCTCATCGCTGCCGACCGGGATGCCGAAGTCGTTCGTCGTGTAGTTCTCGGCCATAGTTCCTCCTTAAAGGGAGACCGTTGCGGATACGGGATCCTCGTGGCTGTCGCGACACCGGACGCACTGTCCCCAGTACACGACCTCCGCGAGCTCGACGGCGAAGCCGTGATCCTCGGGAGGGTGCATGCACGGCACATCGTCCCCGCTGCACGGCACATCGACGATCTCCCGGCAGGACCGGCAGATCAGATGATGGTGGTTGTCGTGCCGTTGGAACTCGTAGCGCACCGCTGCGGATCCGGTGGGGTCGATGCATCGGACCAGGTCGGCGTTCTCGAACGCGGCGAGCACGTCGTACACGGTCTGATGCGAGACCCGGCCGATCCGCAGGCGCACTGCGGCGGTGATCTCCTCCACGTCGGGGTGCCCGGCGGAGGAGCGGAGCACGTCGAGCACGGCCCGCCGAGGTGCGGTCACCCGCAGGCCGGCGGCCCTGATCAGCTCTGGTGTGCTCGGTGTCGTCACGCTCCCCATCCTAGTGGCCTTTTTGGAACCGTTCAAGAAACGGGGCGGTCCCGGCCCCGGCCGATAGGCTGGTGGGCATGCGTGATCCCGCCCAGCCCACCCAGCCCAGCACGCGCTATCTCGAGGCGTTGCGCGCCGACACCGAGGAGCGCGCGCGGCTCGCCGGTCCGCCGCACTCGGTGCACTCCGGCGCCCCCGATGCGGTCCTGCGCCGTCTGCGCGCGGCCGTCGAGGAGCGGCGCCCCCGGATCATCGAGCTGTCCCGCGCGATCCACGCGAGCGCCGAGCTCGCCTTCGAGGAGCACCGCTCCGCCGCGCTCGTCGCCGAGGTGCTCAACGGCGCGGGCATCGGTGCGCGGGTCGGCGCCTACGGCCTCGACACCGCGGTCGAGGCGAGCTGGGGGGATGCGGAGAGCGGCCGGACCGCGGCGGTCCTCGCCGAGTACGACGCGCTGCCCGGGATCGGGCACGCGTGCGGGCACAACGTCATCGCCGCCGCCGGCGTCGGGGCGTTCCTCGCGGCCGTCGACGTCATGCGCACCATCGATCCCGCGCGCCCGCTCCCGGGGCGGATCGTGCTCCTCGGCACCCCGGCCGAGGAGGGCCGGACGGGCAAGGAGATCATGGCCCGCAACGGCGCGTTCGACGGCGTCGACGCCGCCCTCATGCTCCATCCCTCCGGCGACGACGCCGCGGAGCAGCTGTGGCTCGGCCGCCGGACGCTCGACGTCGACTTCCGCGGCATCGCCGCCCACGCCTCGGCGCAGCCCTTCATGGGACGCAATGCGCTCGACGCCGCCTCGCTCATGTACCAGGGGATCGGCCTGCTGAGGCAGCAGATGCTCCCGGTCGATCGCGTGCACGCCTCGATCCCCGCCGGCGGGGACCGGCCCTCGATCATCACCGAATCGAGCCGCGTGAGCGTCTACGTCCGCTCCGCCTACCCGGAGACGCTCAAGGAGCTCTCGGCCCGGGTCGAGGACATCGCGCGCGGAGCCGCGCTCATGACCGGCTGCGGCGTCGAGGTCGCCTGGGACGCGAATCCTCCGAGCCTGCCGGTGCGCGCGAACCGGGAGCTCGCCGCCCGGTGGTCGGTGCACTCGCAGGTGCGCGGCCGCTCGCCGATGCCGGCCGGGGTCGTGTCGGACTCCCTCGCCGCCTCGACGGATTTCGGCAACGTCAGCTGGCGCGTGCCCGGCATCCATCCGACCATCGCGATCGCCGGCCCCGAGGTCGCCTGGCACACCCGCGAGTTCGCGGCCGCCGCGGAATCGCCCGCGGCCGACGACGCCGCGGTCGACGGTGCCTACGCTCTCGCCGCCACCGCGCTCGACTACCTGTGCGACGATGCCCTCGCCGCGGCCGTCGAGCAGGAGTTCACCGCGGGCGGGGGAGCGATCGACGTCCCCGCCTACTTCGACTGAGCGGTTCGCTCCGCGCAGGCGGATCGGTGTCAGCGGACGGGGCCGGTGTACTTCTCGCCGGGACCCTGACCGGGGGCGTCGGGGATCGAGGAGGCCTCGCGGAAGGCGAGCTGGAGGCTGCGGAGCCCGTCGCGCAGCGGCCGGGCGTGGTGGTCGCCGATCTCCGTGGCGCCGGCGGTGATGAGACCGGCGAGGGCGGTGATGAGCTTGCGGGCCTCGTCGAGATCGGTGAGGTCGGCCGCGCGCTCGGTGTCGGTGTCCTCGGCGAGGCCGCACTTGACCGCGGCGGCGCTCATGAGGTGGACGGCGGCGGAGGAGATGATCTCGACGGCGGGCACCTCGGCGATGTCGCGGACGGCCTGGGTCTCGGCGGACGCGGGTGCGGTCGGATCGGGGGTGGGGTTCGATGCGGAGTCGGTCATGCCCCCAGCATCCCATACGACTCGCCCCCGCCGGTGTCCGATCCGCCGGGCGGAGGATCGCGGATCGGGCCGCGCCGGCCGGTCGATTCGCAGTCGCCGCCGCACCGTAGTACGATGGTCGGGTGCAAAGAGGAGCCTGGCTCCCACCTGGATCGCCACAGGCGATCGGGTCATCGGAAACGGTCCCGCTGTCCACCGCGGATGAACGAGATCGTGCGGACGCGGCGCGTCCGCGTCTTCCGTACCGGGCTCCCTTCGCATGTGCCGAAGGGGGCCTTTCTCTTTCGGCTCACCTCATCGTCGAAGAAGGAGCGAGCACATCAGCGAGCCGCGCATCAATGATCGGATTCGGGTACCGGAAGTCCGCCTGGTCGGCCCCAACGGGGAGCAGGTCGGTATCGTCGCCATGCGCAAGGCACTCGACCTCGCCCGCGAAGCCGACCTCGACCTCGTCGAGGTGGCGCCGCAGGCCAAGCCGCCCGTCGCCAAGCTCATGGACTACGGCAAGTTCAAGTACGAATCCGCTCAGAAGGCCCGCGAAGCCCGGAAGAACCAGGCCAACATGGCCCTCAAGGAGATCCGGTTCCGGCTGAAGATCGACGAGCACGACTACGAGACCAAGAAGGGCCACGTCTCCCGGTTCCTCTCCGGCGGCGACAAGGTCAAGGTCATGATCATGTTCCGCGGTCGCGAGCAGTCCCGTCCCGAGATGGGGATCAAGCTGCTCAACCGGCTGGCCGAGGACGTGTCCGAGCTCGGGTCCGTCGAGTCCGCGCCCCGCGTGGACGGGCGCAACATGGTCATGGTCGTGGCGCCCTTCCGGTCCAAGGCCGACGCCAAGGCGGAGTCCCGCCGGGCGAGCCGTGATGCCAAGGGTGCGAGCGCCGAGGTCAAGTCCCGGCGCGAGCGGGCCGCGCAGGCCAAGGCGGACGGCTCGACCGCCGACGACGAGGCGTGATTTTCCGCGCCCGCGTCCCCCATCCGGGACGGACGCAGGCGCACTGAGTACGCACAACGACGACCGACGTCGCCGGATCGCTCCGGCGCGTCGGCACGAGAAGGAGAACGGCACCATGCCGAAGCAGAAGACCCACAGCGGCGCCAAGAAGCGCCTGCGCCTTTCCGGCAGCGGCAAGGTCATGCGCGAGCGCGTGAACAAGCGCCACCTCGCCGAGCACAAGCCCTCGCGCCGCAAGCGTCGGCTCTCGATGGACCAGACGCTGACCAAGGGTGACGCCGCCAAGGCCCTCAAGCTGCTGGGCAAGCGCTGATCACCTCATTCCCCGGGGCCGTGCAGGCCCGCGCCGCCGCCGGGCGGCACCCCGATTCTTTCTAAGGAGTACACGTGGCACGTGTGAAAAGGGCGCTCAACGCCAAGAAGAAGCGCCGGGTCATCCTCGACCGGGCGAGCGGCTACCGCGGACAGCGGTCGCGCCTCTACCGCAAGGCCAAAGAGCAGGTCATCCACTCGCTGGTCTACAGCTACCGCGACCGGCGCGCCCGGAAGGGTGACTTCCGCCGCCTCTGGATCCAGCGGATCAACGCCGGCGCCCGCGCCAACGGCATGACCTACAACCGCTTCATCCAGGGCCTCAAGGGCGCCGGGGTCGAGGTCGACCGCCGCATGCTCGCCGAGCTCGCAGTCAACGACGCCGCGACCTTCGCCGCGCTCGTCAAGATCGCCAAGGACGCCCTGCCGGCCGACGTCAACGCCGCCAAGTCCTCCGCAGCCTGATCCCGGCCGAGCGGCCCTCCCCGGGCCGCCGCCGCAGGTCGCATCCGGAATGCACCGCAC
>ENA-OOKA01000216-OOKA01000216.1-human-skin-metagenome-genome-assembly--contig:-NODE-216-length-18179-cov-7.725778_pt1 | contig 18179 bp, 14 predicted proteins | sample MGYA00248825_ERZ500995 | MGnify/ENA primary metagenome ERZ500995 (study PRJEB25958, sample SAMN03398540) | human skin metagenome | study: EMG produced TPA metagenomics assembly of the Human Skin...
CTGGCTCGAGCGCGGCGGGCTCATCGAACGGCGCCGCGGCCGCGGCGGCGGCACCTTCGTCACCGACGGGGATGCGCGCGCTCTCACCGGTGCCGAGGACCGGCTCCAGGAGTTCCACCGCGCGCGGGTCGATCTGCTCGACGCGCGGGCGATCGTCCAGAACCGTGCCGCCCACCTCGCCGCGCTGCGGCGCACCGACGCCGAGGTCGAGCATCTCGCGGAGCTCGCGGCTGACTACGCGACCCACGACTCCGCCGCCGCCGCGCGCCGCGCCGACGCCCGCTTCCACCACGCGGTGGCCACAGCCGGGCACAATCCGGAGATCGTGCGGATCGTCACCGATCTCGACCGGCGGATCAACACCGGGTTCCGGCACGATCCGTTCTCCCCCGAGCTCTTCGCCCGCGCGTGCGCGGACCATTCGGCGATCGTCGCGGCGATCCGGGACCGGGATGCCGACGAGGCCGGCCGCCTGTGCGAGGAGCACTTCCGGGCGACGACGATGATGGGGGCCTGACCCGGCCGGGGCCGCTCAGCCGGCGATCGCCTCGTCGGGGGAGATGTGGTCGAGGCCGAAGGCCTCGGCGACGTTCGCGTTCGTCACCGCGCCGCCGTGGACGTTGAGACCGCGCGCGAGCGCGGGATCGGCGCCGAGCGCCTCGCGCCAGCCGGACTTCGCGATCCGCGCCGCATAGGGCAAGACCGCGTTCGTCAGCGCCTTGGTGGCGGTGTTCGGCACCGCGCCGGGCATGTTCGCCACGCAGTAGTAGACCGAGTCGTGCACGGTGAAGGTCGGGTCGTCGTGCGTCGTCGGCTTCGAGTTCTCGAAGCAGCCGCCCTGATCGATCGCGATGTCGACGAGCACCGAGCCGGTCCGCATTCCCTGCACCATCTCGTCGGTCACGAGCTTCGGCGCGCGCTTCCCGGGGATGAGCACCGAGCCGATGACGAGATCGGAGGTCTCGAGGGCGCGGGCGATCTCGTACGGGTTCGACACCGTCGTCTGCAGGCTCGAGCCGTAGATCTCGTCGAGATGCCGCAGCCGCGGGATGTCGATGTCGATGATCTCGACGTCGGCCCCCATGCCCATCGCGATCCGGGCGGCGTTCGTCCCTGCGACCCCGGCGCCGATCACGGTGACCTTCCCGCGGCGCACTCCGGGCACCCCGGCGAGGAGGATGCCGCGTCCGCCGCTGGCCTTGAGCAGGGTGTGGGCGCCGACCTGCGTCGACAGCCGCCCGGCGATCTCCGACATCGGTGCGAGCAGCGGCAGGCCTCCGGACTCGGGCTGCACGGTCTCGTAGGCGATCGCGGTGGTCCCGGATTCGCGGAGCGCGTTGGTGAGCGGCTCGTCCGCGGCGAGGTGGAGGTAGGTGAAGAGGATGAGATCCTCCCGCAGGTGCGCGTACTCCTCGGCGATCGGCTCCTTGACCTTGAGGACCATCTCCGCCGACCCCCAGACTTCGGCGGCATCGTCGACGATGTGCGCTCCGGCGGCCGTGTAGTCCTCGTCGGTGAACGCCGAGCCGATCCCGGCTCCGGACTCGATGACGACCTCGTGACCGGCGCCGACGAGCGTCACCACTCCGGCGGGGGTGATGGCCACCCGGTGCTCGTTGTTCTTGATCTCGGTCGGGACGGCGATCTTCATTGATGACTCCCTCGGGGTGCGCGCCGCGGAGCGGCGCCGGATGCTGCGGTCAGGACACTCTACGTCGCTAAAGGTCGGGCGAGCAAACCTTTGGGGCGCGATGCCCTCCGGGTCGCCCGTGTCGTCGGGGACCGCGCGGCGGTAAGGTGGATATCGCCCACCCGAGCACGGGCCCGGATCGAACCGGTCCGGGCCCGCACCCGCAGCGAAGGAGACCCGAGATGTCGGACGCGAACACCGACGCCGGTGCAGAGAAGTACTGGTTCAACACCGAGACCCGGCAGGTGGAGAAGGGCCGCGCGAGCGCGTGGGACAACCGGATGGGTCCCTACGACACCGCCGAGGAGGCGCAGAACGCGCTCTCGAAGGCGCAGGCGAACTCCGCGGAGTGGGACGCCGAGGACCGGGAGTGGAACGGCCGATGAGCGCCATGAGCCGCCAGCAGGAGTTCGTGCTCCGGACGGTCGAGGACCGCGACGTGCGGTTCATCCGCCTGTGGTTCTCCGATGTGCTCGGCCAGCTCAAGTCGGTGGCGATCGTCCCGGCCGAGCTCGAGGGCGCCTTCGGCGAGGGCATCGGCTTCGACGGCAGCTCCGTCGAGGGGTTCTCACGCGTCTACGAATCCGACATGGTGCTGCGGCCGGACCCGTCGACGTTCTCGCTGCTGCCGTGGCGCGGCGAGGAGGAGCCCACCGGACGGATGTTCTGCGACATCTACTCGCCCGAGGGCCATCCGGCGGCCTCCGACGCCCGCAACGTCCTCCGCCGCACGATGGACCGCGCCGGCGAACAGGGATTCACCTTCTACGTCCACCCGGAGATCGAGTTCTACCTGTTCGAGTCCGGCGAGCTCGGCGGACGCCCGCCGGTGCCCGTCGATACCGCAGGGTACTTCGACCACGTCAACGGGGGCACCGCGAATGACTTCCGGCGCACCGCCGTGCAGACGCTCGAGGCCATGGGGATCTCCGTCGAGTTCTCCCACCACGAGGCCGGCCCGGGACAGAACGAGATCGATCTCCGCTACGCCGACGGCCTCACCATGGCCGACAACGTCATGACCTTCCGGGCGCTCGTCAAGGAGGTCGCCCTCCAGCAGGGCGTGTACGCCTCGTTCATGCCCAAGCCGCTCGCGCCGCACCCCGGCAACGGCATGCACACCCACCTCTCGCTGTTCGAGGGGGAGAGCAACGCCTTCTACGAGCCGACGGGGGAGTACCAGCTGTCCCAGACCGGCCGCCGGTTCGTCGCCGGACTGCTGCGCCACGCGGCGGAGATCAGCGCGGTGACGAATCAGTACGTCAACTCCTACAAGCGGATCTGGACCGGGCACGAGGCGCCGAGCTACATCTGCTGGGGCCACCGCAACCGCTCGGCCCTCATCCGGGTGCCGCAGTACAAGTCGGGCAAGTCGTCCTCGGCCCGCGTCGAGTACCGCGGCGTCGACTCGTCGGCGAATCCGTACCTCGCCTACTCCGTCCTGCTCGCTGCCGGGCTCAAGGGCATCGAGGAGGGCTACGAGCTGCCGGACGAGGCCGAGGACAACGTCTGGGAGCTCAGCGACAACGAGCGCCGGGCGATGGGCATCGACTCCCTGCCGGCAAGCCTCGACGAGGCGATCTCCCGGATGGAGGACAGCGAGCTCGTCGCCGAGACCCTGGGCGAGGAGGTGTTCGACTTCTTCCTCCGCAACAAGCGCGAGGAGTGGAACGACTACCGCGCCCAGGTCACCGAGTACGAGCTCGGCCGACACTTCACCGCACCCTGATGGTCGTCGGACGCTCGAACTCCGCACGGTCGGGCACCGCCGGCACGCTCACCCGGTCCCGGCGGTTCCTCGCCGAGGCCGACGAGCACCTCGGCGGCGAGGTGCTCTCCGGACCCGCGGTCGAAGGGCTGCTCGCCACCGCCGCCGACCCGGATGCCGCGGCGCTCGGCGTCCTCCGCGTCGTCGAGGCCGTCGCCCGCGACGGCGGTCGCGACCGGATGCGGGCTGCGATCGAGGACAACCCGGCGTTCGTCTCGCGCCTCGTCCTCCTCGCCGGCGCCTCGGAAGCGAGCGTCGACCACCTCGTGCGCTGGCCCGGATCGGTGTTCGCACTCGAAGGGTCCGACACCCACCTCATCATCGGCTCCGAATCCGCCGAGCCCGAGGCGGTCCGCCGGGTGCTGTTCGAGGCCGTCGAAGCCGACCCGGAGGCCGAGCATCCCGTCGCCGCGCTGAGCGGGGACGCCGCCGTCACCGCCCTCCGCCGGACCTACCGCGACCTCCTCGTCCAGGTCGCGACCGACGATCTCGCCGCTCTCGAGCCGACCTCGATCGTCGAATCGGTCACCGCGCTGCTGAGCGATCTGGCCGCCGGTGTGGTCGACGCGGGCCTCGCCGTCGCCCGCGCGGAGGTCGAGGACGCCGACACGGCCGCACTCGCGGTCATCGGCATGGGCAAGTGCGGGGCCCGGGAGCTCAACTACGTCAGCGACGTCGACGTCGTGTTCTGCTATGCCCCGCTCGGGGGAGCCGATGACTCCGCCGCCGCGCGGAGTGCGACCCGGCTCGCGCTCCGGCTCGTCGAGATCATCAGCGGCTCCGCGCCGGAGCCCGCGCTGTGGGAGCTCGACGCCGCCCTCCGTCCCGAGGGCAAGGCCGGGCCGCTCGTGCGCAAGCTCGAGGAGTTCGAGCACTACTACCGCGAGGTCGCGCACAACTGGGAGTTCCAGGCGCTCCTCAAGGCCCGCCCGATCGCCGGCGACCGAGGGCTCGGTGCGGCGTGGTACGACGCCCTCAACCCGTTCGTGTGGACCGCCTCGGAGCGCGAGGGGTTCATCGAGCAGGTGCGCGCGATGCGGGTGCGCGTCGTCGACCTCATCCCCAAGAAGGAGACGGAGCGGCAGATCAAGCTCGGGCCCGGCGGTCTGCGCGACGTCGAGTTCTCCGCCCAGCTCCTCCAGCTCGTCCACGGCCTCGCCGACGACCGGATCCGCGTCCCCACGACCCTGCGCGTCCTCGAGGCGCTCGGGGAGACGGGGTACATCGCCTCCGCCGACGCGGCGGATCTCGCCGAGGCGTACCGCTTCATGCGCGTGATCGAGCACCGGCTGCAGATCCCGCGCATGCAGCGCACCGCACTCCTCCCCACCCAGGAGGCGAAGCTCCGCACCCTCGCCCGCACCGTGTTCGCCCTCGGCGACCGGTCCGAGAAGCGGCTCACCGCAGAGCGCTCCCGCCATGCCCGACGGGTGCGCGGCCTCCACGAGCAGATCTTCTACCGGCCGATCCTCGAGGCCGCGGCGGGGCAGGGGGCGATCGGCGCGATGTCGACCGAGGCCGCGCGCGATCGCCTCGCGGCGTTCGGCTACCGGGGGACGAAGTCCGCGATGGGCCACATCGCGGCGCTGACCTCCGGGGTGAGCCGGGCAGCCGCCGTCCAGCGGCAGGTGCTGCCCGCGCTCCTCGACTGGTTCTCCGAGGGGGTCGACCCCGACGCCGGTCTGCTCGCATTCCGCCGCCTCTCGGAGTCGCTCTCGGGATCGAACTGGTACCTCAAGCTGCTCCGGGACTCCGGGGTCGCGGCCCGGTCCATGGCGCAGGTGCTCTCGCTCTCCGCATTCGCCACCGACCTCCTGCTCCACACACCCACCGCGGCGGAATGGCTCGACGACCAGGATCTGCTCCGTCCGCGGAGCACCGCGGCGCTGCGGCAGGAGGTGGCGGGCCTGCTCGAGCGGCACGGTGCCGAGGCGCTCGACCCGATCCGTGCCCTGTACAGCCGCGAGGTGCTCCGCACCGCTCTCGCCGACATCCTCAGCGTCGTCGAGCTCTCCGAGGTCCCGGGGATCCTCTCGGGTCTCATGGAGATCTCGATCGATTCCGCGCTCACCGCCGTGCGGATGCGCCTCGACGCCGAGGCCGACGTCCCCGACTACGAGTTCGCTGTCATCGCGATGGGCAGACTCGGCGGGGCTGAGATCGGGTACTTCTCCGACGCCGACGTGATGTTCGTCCACCGCCCCTGCGCATCCGGACTCGGCGCGGAGGAGTCCGGGAAGCTCGCCGCGCACGTGAAGAAGGTCGCCCTCGCCCTGGCCACCGAGCTCGGGAACACCGGGGCGCGCGGCCTGGCCGTCGACATCGACGCCGACCTCCGTCCCGAGGGGAAGTCGGGGCCGCTCGTGCGCAGTCTCGAGTCCTATCGGAAGTACTACGACAAGTGGTCGGAGCCCTGGGAGGCGCAGGCGCTGCTGCGCGCCCGCGCGATCGCCGGCACCCCCGGGCTGCGGGACGACTTCACCGCGCTCATCGATCCGCTCCGCTACCCGAGTGCGGTGCCGGATTCATCGCTGCGCCAGATGCGGCGCCTCAAGGCGCGGATGGAGAGCGAGAGGCTGCCGCGCGGTGCGGATCCCAAGCGCCACATCAAGCTCGGCCGCGGAGGCCTGTCCGACGTCGAGTGGACCGTGCAGCTCGCGCAGCTCCGCCACGCCGCCGAGCACCCGGGCCTGCGCACCACCTCGACGCTCGAAGCGCTCGAGGCCGCGGTCGAGGCCGGTCTCGTGTCATCGGACGACGCGCTCGTGCTCGAGACGGCATGGTCGATGGCGACCGCGCTCCGCTCGGCGGTCATGCTCTACCGCGGCCGCACCGCCGAGGCCCTGCCGGCCGACCACACCGAGCTCGAGGCCTCCGCCCGGCTCATGGGATACCGCCCGGGCAGCGCGCAGAAGCTCGCGGAGGAGTACCTCGGGGCGACGCGACGGGCGCGCAAGGTCATGGAGCGGCTCTTCTACGCCTTCAACTGAGACCGCCCGCTCCTGCTCGCATCAGCGGAGCGGGAGCGGGCGGCGCGGGTGTCTCTGTGCGAGAGGCACCGGACTCAGGGGTGGAGCCTGGGCGTGTCGTCGAACGGGTCGTCGTTGATGACGTGGTTCTTCGGGACGACGGTGAGACCGCCGTCAGTGACGGTGAAGCCCCGCCTGCGGTCGACCTCGGGGAACAGGCCGACGGTCTCCCCGGGAGGCACGACGACGTTCTTGTCGAGGATCGCGCGGTGCACCCGGGCGCCCCTCCCGATCCGCACGTTGTCCATGATCACCGAGGCCGACACCGCGGCGAGCGAGTCGACGGTGACGCCCTGGGACACGACGGAGCCCTCGACGTACCCGCCGGAGATCACGACGCCGGGGGAGACGATCGAGTCGACAGCACGGCCGGGCTGGTGGTCGATGTCGTGGACGAACTTCGCCGGCGGCAGCACCGTGTGCCGGGTGTAGATCGGCCACCGGAGGTTGTAGAGATCGAACGACGGGACCGGTGCGATGAGGTCCATGTGGGCGTCGTAGAACGAGTCGATCGTCCCGACGTCGCGCCAGTACGCCTTGTCCTTCGTCCCGGCGCCGGGGATGACGTTGTGCTCGAAGTCGTACACCCCGGCCTCCCCGCGGGACACGAAGGACGGGATGATGTCCCCGCCCATGTCGTGCGCCGAGGAGTCGTCCTTGGAGTCGGAGACGACGGCGTCGATGAGCGCCTGCGCGTCGAACACGTAGTTGCCCATGGAAGCGAGGAACTCGCCGGGGGAGTCCGGCAGTCCGGGCGTGGACGCCGGCTTCTCGACGAACGCGGAGATCCGGGAGGGATCGCCGTCGACGGTCTCGATGACGCCGAACTGCTGGGACAGGGCGACGGGCTGGCGGACGCCGGCGACGGTCGCGGGGAGCCCGGACTCGATGTGGGCGTCGATCATCTGCCGGAAGTCCATCCGGTAGACGTGGTCGGCGCCGAGCACCGCGACGATGTCGGGCTTGGCGTCGAAGATCAGGTTGAGGCTCTGGAAGATCGCGTCGGCGCTGCCCTGGAACCAGCGCTTGCCCACGCGCTGCTGTGCCGGGACCGAGGCGATGTAGTTGCCGAGCAGCGAGGAGAAGCGCCAGGTCTCCGAGATGTGCCGGTCGAGCGAGTGCGACTTGTACTGCGTGAGGACGACGACCTCGCGCAGTCCGGAGTTGACGAGGTTCGAGAGGACGAAGTCGATGAGCCGGTAGCTCCCCGCGAAGGGCACACCCGGTTTCGCGCGGTCATGGGTGAGCGGCTGCAGGCGCTTGCCCTCGCCGCCGGCGAGGACGATGGACAGTACGCGGGGATCCGACATCAGCAGTCCTTCTCCGATCGAGCTCGGCTGGGGCACTTCTCACTCTATTCCCTGACCGGGCCTGAGCCAACACTCGCCCTCCCGCACCGGCACGGCCGGGCCGTGATTAGATGGGACCGTGCGTACAGACATCGTGTCCAAGGAATTCCCGCCCGAGGTCTACGGCGGCGCCGGAGTCCACGTCGCTGAGCTCAGCGCGGTGCTCGCCGAGCTCATCGACGTCCGCGTCCACGCGTTCGGCGGCCCGCGCGACCTCGACTACGCCACCGGCTACCCCGAGCTCGAGGCGCTGGCTGACCAGAACGCCGCGATCCGGACCCTCGGCGTCGATCTCTCGATGGTCGGTTCGATCGCCGGGGCCGACATCGTCCACTCCCACACGTGGTACGCGAACATGGCAGGGCACCTCGCCTCGCTCATGTACGACATCCCCCATGTGCTCTCCGCGCACTCCCTCGAGCCGCTGCGGCCGTGGAAGGCCGAGCAGCTCGGCGGGGGCTACGCGCTCTCGTCCTGGGCCGAGCGCACCGCCTACGAGGGTGCGGCCGGCATCATCGCGGTCTCCGAGGGGATGAAGCGCGACATCCTCCGGGTCTACCCGCAGGTCGACCCCGAACGGGTGCACGTCGTCTACAACGGCATCGATTCGAGCGCCTGGAAGCCGAACCCGGACACCGCGGTGCTCGACGAGTACGGGATCGATCCGGACCGTCCGACGGTGGTGTTCGTCGGGCGCATCACGCGCCAGAAGGGCCTGCCCTATCTGCTCCGCGCCGTCGCGCTGCTCGACGAGGACGTCCAGGTGGTGCTCTGCGCCGGAGCTCCCGACACCCCGGAGATCGCGCGCGAGGTCGCCGGCCTCGTCGAGGACCTCCAGCAGAAGCGGTCCGGCGTGGTCCTCATCGACACCGTCCTCCGCCGGGAGAAGCTCACCCAGCTCCTCACCCACGCGACGACCTTCGTGTGCCCGAGCGTGTACGAGCCGCTCGGCATCGTCAACCTCGAGGCGATGGCCTGCGGCGCTCCGGTCGTCGGCACCGCCACCGGAGGCATCCCCGAGGTCGTCCTCGACGGCGAGACGGGGATCATCGTGCCGATCGACCAGGTCGACGACGGCACTGGGACGCCCCGGGACCCGGAGGCGTTCGTCCGGGATCTCGCCGCGGGACTCACCCGCATGGTGTCCGATCCCGAGCGGGCACGGGAAATGGGCCGGCGCGGCCTGCAGCGCGCGGTCGACACCTTCTCCTGGAAGCAGATCGGACGCGATACCGTCGAGGTGTACGAGACGCTGCTCCGCTGACGATGTGGGCACGGCTGCGGGGGTCGGTGAGCTCGTTCCGCGGGCGGACGCTGCTCGTCGTGCTCTCGACGATCTTCGCCGGCCTCGTCATCGCCGGCGGCATGAGCTTCGCGCTCCAGGCCAAGAGCGCCTCCGACCGCGCCAACCAGGAGCTCGAGGACGAGATCGAGGATCTCCGCACGGTGTCCGCGGCAGGGCACGACGACGGCTCTTCCTTCGAGTCGGTGTCCGATCTGCTGTACTCCGCGATGACGGCGGACGTGCCGAGCGCCTCGGAGTCCTTCGCCGCGATGATCGACGACGAGATCGTCTACATCCCCGCCGGTGAGCGCTCCATCGACATCACCCATCCCGACCTCGTCGCGCAGATGCACGAGCTCAAGTCGCCCGCCCGCACCGTGACCGCGGACGTGGGGTTCGGAGCCGAGCTCGTGCGGATGGCGATCGTGCCGGTCACCGTTCCCGGTGACGACGCGCAGGGGTACTTCATCATCGTCTACGACCTCGGTCTGTTCTACAAGGAGGTCGTCCAGGGCGCCTGGATCTACGCCGGGGTGAGCCTGTTCTCGGTGATCGTCGTCGGGGTGCTCGGTGCCGGTGTCATGGCTCGGATGCTCCGCCCGGTCCACGAGATCAACGAGGTCGCCGAGCGCGCCGACGCCAACGACCTCGGCGCGCGGGTCGAGGTGTCGGGGAGCGGGGACGAGATCGATTGGCTGGGCGCGAGCTTCAATTCGATGCTCGACCGGGTGCAGGACGGGATCGAGGAGCAGCGGCGCTTCCTGTCCGACGCCGGCCACGAGCTCAAGACGCCGCTGACGATCATCCGCGGGAACCTCGAGGTGTGCGACGAGGAGGATCCCGCTGACGTCGCCGAGACGCGCACCCTCGTCCTCGACGAGGTCGATCGGATGAGTCGGATCGTGCAGGACCTCTCGCTGCTCGCGGCGGCCGGCCATGCGGACTTCATCCGGATCGGCCCCGAATCCGTGGCCTCGATCGTGTCGGAGGTCGCGGCCAAGGCCTCGAACCTCGGCCCGCAGTCCTTCACCGTCGCGACCTCGATCGACACGGAGATGGTCATCGACCGCCAGCGCATCCAGCAGGCGCTCCTGCAGCTGTGCCGCAACGCGGTCGTCCACACCCCTCCGGAGACGAACGTCGTGATCTCCGCGGCGGCGGTCGCGCAGCCGGAGACCCATCCCGAGGCGGGAGCCGCGGTGGTGTTCCGGGTCGCCGACGACGGCCCGGGCATCCCGTACGATGAACAGCCCCACATCTTCGATCGCTTCCGCCGCGGGTCCGGCAGCGGCGGGACCGAGGGCTCGGGCCTCGGGCTGGCGATCGTCAGCGCGATCGCGCGGGCCCACGGCGGGTGGGTCGACCTCGAGTCGGCACCCGGCCGCGGAAGCGCTTTCACCCTCGTCATCCCCCGCACCCCCTGGAGAAAGGACCGATTGCCGTGGCACACATCCTGATCGCCGAGGACGAGGCGAACATCGCCCGATTCATCGCCAAGGGCCTCGCCAAGGCCGGGCACTCCTCCGACATCGCCCCCGATGGGATGTTCGCCCTCCAGTCGGCGCTCCACGGCGACTACGATCTCATCGTGCTCGACGTCGGTCTCCCGACGATCGACGGGTTCGCCATCCTCGCCGCGCTCCGGGAGTCGAAGAACACCACGCCGGTGATCATGTGCACGGCCCGCACGTCGAGCGAGGACACCGTGCACGGCCTCACCGGGGGAGCGGATGACTATCTCGCCAAGCCCTTCCAGGTGTCCGAGCTCGTCGCGCGCGTCGAGCTCCGGCTGCGGAGCCGCCACCCGGAGCCGGAGAACCCGCCGACCGGCAGCCTGCCCGCGATCCGGGCCGGCGCGATCGAGCTCGATCCGCACTCCCGCACCGCCGCCGTCGGGGACCGGCGCGTCGATCTGTCGGCGCGCGAGTACACCCTCGCCGAGCTCTTCGTGCAGAATGCCGGGTCCGTGCTCTCCCGGGAGCAGATCCTCGACCGCGTGTGGGGGCTCGACCACGAGGGCCGGTCCAACGTCGTCGAGGTCTACGTCCGGTACCTGCGCCAGAAGTTCGGTGCCGAGGCGATCGAGACAGTGCGGGGAATCGGCTACCGGATGCTCGAGGACCCTCCGGTCGGTCGCTGACCGCGGGCCCCACCTCGGCGGATGAGAACTCTCTCATCACCGGCTCATCCGCGGCTCATCGCGACGCGGCAGGATGGTGTCCACCGAGACAGGAAGGCTGGACCCCGTGCGCACCTTGATCACCATCGCCGCGCTCATGCTCGCGCTCACTGCAGGGATCGGCCTGTGGGTGACCGATTCGATGGCCCCGTCGGATGCGCAGGGCGACCCGGTCGTCGGCAATACCGCACGTCCGACCGAGGATCCGGTCCCCGATGCCGGCGAGGGCTCCGATGATTCCTCCCTCGATCCCTCGGATCCCGACGACCCCGCTCGGCCGGACGGGCAGTCCGAGCAGCCGCGCCCCGAGTTCGATGTCGAGCGGCGGGCGCCGGCGGACAGCCACGGCGGTGGCGGCGGCAGCGGCTCGGTCGGCGGCGGCTCCGGTGGAGGCGGCGGGTCCGCGCCTCGGGAGGTCGCCCCTGCTCCGCAGGCGCCGGGCGGCGGCGGAGGCGACTGGGACGATGACGACGACGATGACTGGGACGACGACGATGACGACGATGGTGATGACGACGACTGATCGCGTCGGCTGATCTCCGCGGAGCGCGGAACTCAGTCGGCGAAGTCGAGGCCCAGCAGCGCGTTCTCGACGGCCTCGGGCAGTGCGGGATGGATCCAGTACTGGTCGCGCGCCATCCGGTCGGCCGGCAGTTCGAAGGCCATCGCCTGGATGAGCGGCTGGATGATCATCGAGGCCTCGTTGCCCATGATGTGCGCTCCGAGGAGCTGCCGGGTGCGGCGGTCGGCGATGAGCTTGACGAATCCGGTGCCGTCCTCGAGAGCCCAGCCGTAGGCGACGTCGCCGTACTCCTGGATCGCCACCGTGGCGTCGATGCCCGCTGCGCGGACCTCGGCCTCGGTGGCTCCGACGTGCGCGAGCTGCGGGCGGGAGAAGACCGCGGCGGGCACGGCGCGGTGATTCGTCACTGCGAGCGCGGAATCCGCTGCCGCGCCCGGCCCGCCGGCGCGGATGTCGGCGAGGAGATTGCTCCGGACGATGCGGGCCTCGTGGTTGGCGACATGCTTGAGCAGGTAGGGCGAACTGATGTCGCCGAGGGCGAACACGCCGGGCAGGGGAGTCCCGCCTGAGAGCACCCGCTGGTGCTCGTCGACCGCGACCCGGCCGTCGACGACATCGATCCCGGCGGTGTCGAGACCGAGGCGGTCGACATTCGGCACGCGCCCGGTGGCGAGCAGCACGAGATCGGTGGTGGTGTCAGCGGGGATCGCGGCGTCCGCGACGCGGCCGGAGCTCTCGAATGCGAGCCGCACGCCGCCGGCGGTGACCTCCGCGGATCGGATCTGAGCTCCGAGGCGCGTCCGGTGGTGGGTCGTGAAGGCGCGGGTGAAGCGCTCGGTGACCGTCTCGTCGAGCGCCGTGAGCAGCCCGGTGCCGCGGACGAGGACGGTGACGTCGACGCCGAGGGCGGAGAAGACGTGCGCGAACTCGGCGGCGATGAAGCCTCCGCCGACGATCGTCATCGTGCGCGGCAGCGAATCGAGGCGCATGACGGTGTCATTGGTGACGACGGGGTATCCGGGCGAGTCGATCCTCTCGGCATCGATCCCCGGGATCTCCGGCAGCATCGGTCGCGATCCGGCGGCGATGACGACGCGATCGGCGGTGAACGCTGCGCCGGAGTCCGCGGCGAAGGACTTCGGACCGGTGAACCGGACGTGCTCGGGGTACACGGTGACGTTCGGCAGCTCACGCGTCCGGTACTCCAGCCCGCTCGACTCGATCGGGTCGATGCGCCCGAAGACCCGGTCGCGGATCGCCGGCCAATCGGCCCCCTCGAACCGGGTGGTGATGCCGAAGGCTCCGGAGTCGGCGGCGGCCGCGGCGAGGTCGGCAGTGTGGACGAACATCTTCGTCGGGATGCAGCCGACGTTGAGGCAGGTGCCGCCGAACAGCCCGGATTCGGCGATCGCGACCGACATCCCGTCGAAGTGCTCGTCGACGATCGAGTTGCCCGAGCCGGTGCCGATGACCAGCAGATCGTAGTGCGTCATGCTGTTGAGTCTAGGGCGCATCCCGGGTCCGGTCGGCGTGGTTGTGCCCACACGGAACGAGCGGGAACGCCGAAGGCGGGACATCCTCCCGGATGTCCCGCCTTCGGATGCGGGCCGGCGGATGCCGCCGGGGTCCGTGCTCTCAGGTGAGTGCGCTCAGATCGAGTAGTACAGCTCGAACTCGGTCGGGGTGGGACGCAGGCGCGCCACCTCGAGCTCCTCCTCGCGCTTGATCCTGATCCACGTCTCGATGAGGTCGTCGGTGAACACGTCGCCCGCGGTGAGGAAGTCGTGATCGGCCTCGAGCTCGAGGAGCGCCTCGTCGAGGGTGCCCGGCACGAGCTTGATGTCGCCGAGCTCCTCCGGGGGCAGCTCGTAGAGATCCTTGTCGATCGGCTCCGGCGGCTCGATGCGGTTCTTGATCCCGTCGAGTCCGGCCATGAGCTGGGCGGAGAAGGCGAGGTACGGATTGCACGACGGGTCCGGCACGCGGAACTCGAGGCGCTTCGCCTTGGGCGAGGAGCCGGTGACCGGGATGCGGATCGCCGCGGAGCGGTTGCGCGCGGAGTACACGAGGTTGACCGGTGCCTCGTAGCCCTTGACCAGACGGCGGTAGGAGTTGATCGTCGGGTTGGTGAAGGCGAGGACCGCGCCGGCGTGCTCGATGAGGCCGCCGATGTACCAGCGGGCGACGTCGGAGAGGCCCGCGTAGCCGTTCTCGTCGTAGAACAGCGGCGCGCCGTCCTTCCACAGGGACTGGTGGCAGTGCATGCCCGAGCCGTTGTCGCCGTAGAGCGGCTTCGGCATGAAGGTCGCGGACTTGCCGTACTCGAGCGCGGTGTTCTTCACGACGTACTTGAAGTCGAGGAGCTGGTCGCCGGCCTTCTTGAGCGAGTCGAACTTGTAGTTGATCTCCTGCTGGCCCGCGGTGCCGACCTCGTGGTGGGCGCGCTCGACCTCGAAGCCGAGCTCCTGGAGGGTGAGCGAGATGGCGTCGCGCACGTCGGCGAAGTGGTCCGAGGGGGAGACCGGGAAGTAACCGCCCTTGTAGGGGGTCTTGTAGCCGAGGTTGCCGCCGAGCTCCTCACGGCCGGTGTTCCAGGCCGCTTCCTCGGAGTCGATCTTGAAGAAGCCGTGGCCGGGATCGTTCTGGTACTGGATGCTGTCGAAGAGGTAGAACTCCGCCTCCGCACCGATGAAGACGGTGTCGGCGATGCCGGTGCTCTTGAGGTAGGCCTCGGCCTTGGCGGCGACCTGGCGCGGGTCGCGCGAGTACGGCTCGTCGGTGAACGGATCGACGATCGAGTGGTTGACCACGAGGGTCTTCGCATCGCGGTAGGGGTCGATGAATGCCGAGGACACGTCGGCGAGGAGCTTCATGTCGGACTCGTGGATGCCCTGGAACCCGGTGATCGACGAGCCGTCGAAGAGCAGGCCCTCGGTGATCTCGTTCTCGCCGTAGGCGGAGGCCGGAAGATTGAAGTGCTGCACCACTCCGGGGAGGTCGCAGAACCGGATGTCGACGAACTGGACGTCGTTGTCCTTGAGGTAGGACACGAGTTCGGAAGGTGTGGAGAACAAGCTCACTCCTGGTGTCTGGGCGGCGGAAGCCGTGGTGACCGGTTTGTCATCACGTCATACCCTCAGTCTAGTCCGGAGCGTTAAACCTCGGTATCCCTCGTGTTACGGGCGTGTTACACGGGCCGACCCGGTACCCTGGACTCCGTGATCGATCGCGACGACCTCGGATCCTGGCTCGACGGACCCCAGTTCTCCACCCCGGCAGGCTACTGGCCCGGGAAGAACCTCGGGCTGCCGGAGTCCGGTTCGGGATCGATCGCCCCGCTGTGGCGGCGGTTCCTCGGCCTCATGCTCGACTGGGGGATGTGCTACGCCATCGCGGCCTTCCTCTTCGACGCCCACCCCCTGGCGATCCCGGCGATCTTCGCCCTCGAGAACATCGTCCTCGTGTCGACCCTCGGGATGACGGTCGGACACTGGGCGAGCGGCCTGCGGGTGATGTCGCTCGCCGGCGCCGCCCCGGGCCTCCGCGCGGGCCTCGTCCGCACGCTGCTGCTCGTCCTCGTCATCCCCGCGATCGTGAGCAACGTCGACAACCGGGGCCTTCACGACGTCGCCGCCCGGACGGTGATCGTCCGCCGCTGAGCCCTGCGCACACAGCGCGGCGCCCGGGAGAGATGCGATCTCTCCCGGGCGCCGTGGCGTTCGAGTGCTGCCGGGCAGGGTCCCGGCAGGGCGCGCTCAGCGTCCGCGCAGCGCCTTGCGATCGGGGCGGGCGCGCATCGGGTCGATGCCCTTGGGGATCGGCGGCCGGCTCGCCATCGTGCCGAGTGCGGTGAGCCGCTTGCGGACGGCGAGGACCTCGGCCTTGTTGAGCGGCCGGGGCACCTTGTGCACCGTCTTGACGATCCGGTTCATCGGGATCTGGTCCTCGCCCTCGCCGCCCTGGAAGGTGTGGATCGGTACGTTGGGCAACACCCGCGCGTGGCGCTTCTCCTCCTTCTGGAGCATCTTCGCCGCGCGGTTCTTCGGACCCTCGCTGACGAGGATCACGCCGCCCTTGCCGGTGGAGCGGTAGACGAGGTCACGGGTGCGCGGGTCGACGGCGATGGGCTGCTCGTCCATGAGCCAGCCGCGGCGGGCGGTGTTGAGGACGGCGCCGATGGCGCCGGGCTGTCCGCGCATCTCCTCGAACGCAGCGGTCTCCGCGAAGCGGCCGAGGAGGAAGAGGGCGAGGAAGACGCCGGTGAGCACGCCGAGGATCACCCACAGCCACATGGGGCCGAACACGAAACCGGCGATCACTCCGACACCGATGCAGCCGACGACGGCGGCGGCCATGAGCCACACCGAAGCGGGGTTGTGGCGGCGGGCCAGCTGGACGACCTGCCGCATCTGTGCGATGCGACCGGGCTTCTTGGGATCCTTGGGCTTCCGGCTGAACGGTCCGCGGCGCTTCTCTGAGTCTGTTGACATTCTCTCGCTCGATCGATGGCGGTTGATTCCTCGAATGAGAAGTCTACCCGTTCCCGGTCCACGGTGCGGCTGTGGACCGCGCCGCTGCGCGCCGTCCACAGGCCGGGGCCGACCGGTTGTCCGCAGAGTCCCACCGTGGTGGAATGCGTCTACCGCCATCGAACGGCATCATCGATCATCGAACGACAGCGAACGGAGCGACCGTGGGCACACCGTGGCTCATCGAGGCCGAGATCTCCCCGGGGATCAGGCGCGTGGTGCGCGGCGGACGAGCCGCGTGGTTCCTCACTGACGGCTCCGCGCTGGCCGAGGCCGCCGCCGTGGGAGCCCCAGGGGCGGAGGTCGCCGAGGCGCTCGACGACACCGGGTCGCCGGTCCCCGGCGTCGTCGTCCCGCGGATGCCCGGCGGGCTGCTCGAGGTGGTGCTCCGCCGCCACGGGGGACTGACGAGCGCGCAGACGATCGGCGTCCTCCTCGCCTGCTGCGATGCTCTCAGCGTCGCTCCGGTCGCGCCCGAGGGGCGGATCCGCATGCACCGGAGCGCCTTCGCTCAGGACGCTGAGGGCGAGATCCGTCTCATCCCGTGCGTCACCGTGTCGGAGGGCGAGGCGGATCCGCAGCGCGAGCTCGGGGAGCTCGCCTACCTGTGCCTCACGGGGCGGACCTGGGAGGAGACGGGGATCCCGGTCCGCGATCTGCGTCCCGCTCCGGCGAATGCCCTCGCCGCGATCGTCATCGATCTCCTCGAGTCCGCATGTCCGGGACCGCTCGACGCACACGGGCTGCCGGCCGCCCTGGGAGTGCGGCTCGCGCTGGCGGGGGAGGCCGCACCGGTGCCGTTCATCCCGTCGGAGCCCGAGGTGCCGCTCGGGGACGCGGTGACCGCGCGGATCCGACTCGACGCGGGCTTCACCGACCGTCTGGCGGCCGGCGCGGGCAGGGGCGACGGATCGCCGCGAGGGGACAGGGACGACGCACCGGCCAGGATGCGGCGCACCACCGGTGCGGTCCGTTCCCGCGGTGGAGCGCGACGGCGCGAGATGCGGCAGCAGGAGCGCAGCAGCCCGCGGATCGATGGTGCAGTCGGTCGACTGCGCTCCGCCCTGCGCGGCGGGACGGAATCTGCCCGGACTGCGCAGGGGAGGGGTGCCGGCGCGCGGAGCTGGTCCGAAACGGCTCGCACGCTCGCGAGGAGGATGCCGCGGCGCGTGATCGCCGCCGGGCTCGCGGTGAGCGCCGTCATCCTCGGGGTCGCTCTTCTCGCATCCGCGCAGCGGGAGGCGGATCCCTGGGTGGACGCCGCGTCCTCCGAATCCCCGCCGGCCACCACGAACGCACCGGCCAGAACGAATCCACCAGCCACGACGAACTCACCGACCGACCCGGCCGCCGGCCTCACCGATGACGAGGACCCGGCGGGCGCCTTCCGGGCGCTCACCGACGCGCGGGAACAGGCCTACGAGACCGGGGACGCGCAGGCGCTGGAGGCGCTCACCGTCCCCGGGTCGCCCGCGGCGGCGGCGGATGCGCCCGTCGACCTCGATGCTTTCGCCGGGCGAGAGGTCCGGATCGAGGTGGAGCCGATCGGCGCACCGGAGATCGCCGGGACCGAGGCGGTGCTCACGGTGCGGATGACGACGACGGTCGAGCGATCCGGCGGCCCGCCCGAGGACTACGGCACCCAGCGGATCCGGGTCGTGCTCCGGTTCGGCGAGCGGGGCTGGCAGGTGTACGCGATCCACCCCGGCTGAACCCCGCCCGAACGGGGGTACGGAAGCACGACATCCGTGCGACAGCACAGAGGCGGGGGGGGGACCAGGGCCCCCCCCCCCCCCCGGGGGGGCGGCGGGCGGGGCAGAAGGCGGC
>ENA-OOKA01000217-OOKA01000217.1-human-skin-metagenome-genome-assembly--contig:-NODE-217-length-18144-cov-6.760628_pt1 | contig 18144 bp, 15 predicted proteins | sample MGYA00248825_ERZ500995 | MGnify/ENA primary metagenome ERZ500995 (study PRJEB25958, sample SAMN03398540) | human skin metagenome | study: EMG produced TPA metagenomics assembly of the Human Skin...
CGGCGCGCTCGGCCCGGTCCGCCCAGGCCGTCTCGGCCACGATCCGCTCGGGCCCGCCGGGCAGCTGCCCGGGGGCGTAGCCGAAGGCGGTCGCGTCCGCGATCGACCAGGCGAAGGACTCGCCCACGATCACGGTGCCGACCTCCACGTCGGCGGCGAGACCGCCGCAGGAGCCGGCGGCGACCACGAGGGCGGGGGAGAGGGTGAGGATCCCCCAGGTCGCGGCCGCGGTCGCGGCGGCGACGCCGATGCCGGTGGTGACCACCACCGCGTCCGTGCCGGCGAGACGACCGCGGACGGCCGCGACCGGGGCGGGGAAGGGGACCTCGACCGGGGCGGGGTCCTCGAGGCGGGAGGTCAGCGGTGCGGCCTCCTCGGGCATCGCGACGAGGACCAGCAGGGGAGCGGGGGCGGAGGTCTCAGGCATGCTCGAAGCGTACCGGCGGAACGGAGCCCGGCCGGTGCCGCTCCCGCACCGTCCAGGCGGGTTCGTTAGTCTGGGCGGACCGGCACAGAGGCGGCCCGAGCGGCCGCGGACAGGAGGGCAAGCGATGGGTCGCATCCGAGACGCCGTGGTGACGGGGGCTCGCGCCGCCGCGAGGATCCCGATCCCCTCCGCCCTCACCCATCAGGCGCTGCGCGAGGCCCGCAGCCCGCAGCCTCCCTCGCACGTGCTGAAGTCCCATGCGATCGAGCAGGAGATGATCGGCCGCACCCGCACCGTGTGGCTGGACCGCCACCACCGCGGCAACGGCCTGATCATCCACCTGCACGGCGGCGCCTACGTCTCGGGCCCCTTCACCAGCGACTGGGCCTGGCTCTCCCGCCAGGTCGAGGCGCAGGACTGCGCCGGGCTCATGGTCGACTACCGCAACGCCCCCGACCACCAGCACCCCGTCGCCCGGGACGACGTCGAGGCGGTCCTCGCCGCGCTCGCGGCGGACGGACGGCTGGGCGAGGGCCGGTGGGTCCTCAGCGGCCAGCACTCCGGCGGCGGGCTCGCCGTGGTCGTCGCGCGGCGACTGGTCGAGCAGGAGTCCGAGGCGCTCGCGCCGGTGCCCGCCCCGGCCGCGATCGTGCTGATGTCGCCCTGGCTGGACCTGGAGCTGTCCGCCGCGTGGATGAGCGAGACGGACCAGTCCGATCCGGTGCACGAGCGGCGCCTGCTGCGCGATGCGGCCCGCCGCTACGCCGGGCGCACCCCGCTGGACGATCCGGACCTCTCCCCGATCAACCGGGGCCTGGAGGGCCTGCCGCCGCTGCACCTGAGCGTCGGCCAGAAGGACCTCTTCGCCTCCGACGCGCGGGTCGCGCGTCTCCAGCTCGAGGAGAACGGCGAGGAGGTCGCCTATCGGGAGATCGGCGGCCGCCTCGGTCTGCAGCTGATCCCCCGCAAGGGCGAGGACATCGAGCGGCTGCACCGCGAGCAGTCCGAGCTGATCGGCCGTGCCCTTGGCCGGAAGGATCAGGAGGGCCGGCAGGGCTGAGCGGCCCCGTCAGCCCTCGAGAATCACGAGCGAGGGGGCGGGGGCGGCGACGGTCCAGCGGTGCCGCGGCATCGCCTTCACCAGCCCCGCCACGAGCAGAGCGTGGCCCACCAGGTAGGTCAGCATCACCAGCTCCGTGCTGAACGCGATCGCGGCGCCGGCCAGGAACCAGTCCATCCCCAGCAGCGAGCTCGACAGCAGGAACAGGGTGCCTCCCGTCCAGGTCAGGCCGTTGCCGCCGGCGGAGAGGAAGGCCATCGTCGCCAGCGCCACCGCATAGGCGGCCACCATCGGCAGCAGGGAGCCGGCCCCGTCCGCGCAGGCGACGAACAGCCCGATCACCACGGCGCCGTAGGGGATCGCGAGCGCGATGCGCATCGGGTCGCGGGAACGGGTCCACAGCGGCACGAGGGCGGCCGAGTAGCAGATCAGCGCGCCCAGGAAGCCGACCACGGCGAGCATCCCGCTGCTCTCGACGGGGACCTGCCCCACGCTGTCTCCGATCCATGCGCAGACCAGGGCGCCGAGCATGAGCCCCGTCGTGCGGGAGCGGTACGGGGCCGCGGTGAGCACCACGGCGATGAGCAGCGGGGCGAACATCGGCTGGGTGATCCGGCCGATCAGATCCGCGTCGGCCAGGAGCGCGCCGAGGTGGACCAGTGCGAGGAGCGCATAGGCCCCCCACAGGGCGCGATGGGCCGAGCGGATCGTGGACACCGTCCCAGCGTAGGAAGCAGATCCTGGCTCTGACCAGGGATCGACCGCCGGACTGGGGCACGTTTGGGTAACGGCGGACACGGTTCGGTCACGACCGGGGAGGGATGTCCGAATTGCCGCGCCGGGGGTGCCCTCACATCTGCTGCGGCGCCTCCACCCCGAGCGCGTCGAGGCCCTCGACGAGCACCCGCTCGGCGAGCTGCGCGAGGGCGAGACGACCCGCGCGCACCTCCGCGTCGTCCTCCTTGAGGATCGGGGAGGCGTCGTAGAACGCGGTGAACGCCTGCGCGAGGGAGAAGAGATAGGCGCACAGTCGGTGCGGCTCGTACTCCGCGCCGACGGAGGCGAGGACCGGGCCGAACTCGAGCAGCTGCAGCGCGAGCGCCCGCTCCGCGTCGTTGACGACGAGCGGCGCGTCCGCGGCGGTGACGCCGGCCGTCTCGGCCCGTCGGCCGATCGAGCGGATCCGGGCCACCGCGTACTGGAGATAGGGCGCGGTGTTGCCGGTCAGCGCCAGCATCCGGTCGAGGTCGAAGGTGTAGTCCGAGTCGTGCGCGGTGGAGAGGTCTGCGTACTTCACGCCGCCGATCCCGATCGCGTGCGCGATCTGCTCGCGCTCCTGGTCGGAGAGGTCGGGGCGCAGCTCGTCGATGACGGTGCGGGCCTTCGCCACGGCCTCCTCCAGCAGCGCCATCAGCCGCAGCGAGGCGCCGGAGCGGGTGCGCAGGATCTTGCCGTCCTCACCGAGCACGGAGCCGATCTTCACATGGGTCGCCTCGACCTCGTCCGGCAGCCAGCCCGCCTCCCGCGCGGTGGCGAACACCATCCGGAAGTGCAGCTCCTGCGCGGTGCCGACGACATAGGCGATGCGGTCAGCCCCGAGGTCCCGCACGCGATGGCGGATCGCGGTGAGATCGGTGGTGGCGTAGCCGTAGCCTCCGTCGGTCTTGCGGATGATCAGCGGCAGCGGCTGCTCGTCGCGCCCCGTGAAGCCCTCCGGGAACACGCACAGCGCCCCGTCGGAGATCCGGGCGATCCCGGCGGCCTCCAGATCGTTGCAGGTGGTCTCGAGCTGGTCGTTGTAGGTCGACTCGCCGGCGAGGTCCTCGTCGGTCAGCGTCACGTCCAGCATCTCGTAGATGCGGTGGAAGTACTCCTTGGACAGCCCCACCAGGTGCCTCCAGATGCGCAGCGACTCCGCGTCCCCGGACTGGAGGGTCGCCACGCGCCGACGCGCCCGCGCGGCGAAGCCGGATGCGCCGTCGGCGGCGGCCTCGGAGGCGTCGAACTTCGCGCGCGCCGCCTGGTAGAAGGCGTTCGGGTCGGTCTTCAGCAGCTCCGCCTCGGCGCTGTCCTCGCCCACCTCGAGGAGGTGCTCGATGAGCATCCCGAAGGGGGTGCCCCAGTCGCCGATGTGGTTCTGGCGCACGACCGTGTGGCCGAGCTTCTCGAGGGTGCGGGCGATCGAGTCGCCGACGACGGTGGTGCGCAGGTGGCCGACGTGCATCTCCTTGGCCACGTTCGGCGCCGAGTAGTCGAGCACCACGGTGTCCGGGTGCTCGGGAGCGGGCACGCCGAGCCGGGCGTCGGCCGCGAGCTCGGCGGCCTGCGCGGCGACCCAGTCCGTGCGCAGGCGGATGTTCAGGAAGCCGGGACCGGCGATCTCCGGGGTCTCCGCCATGTCCGAGAGGTCCACGGCCGCGAGGATGTCCGCGGCGATGTCGCGGGGCTTGCGGCCGAGGCGCTTGGCCAGTCCCATCGCGGCGTTGCACTGGAAGTCCGCGAACTGCGAGGGGCGGATGATCGGATCGGCGTCCGCGAACTCGGGCCCGAAGGCGGCGGCGAAGGCGGACTGGAAGCGCTCGGTCAGCGCGATCTCGGGAGCTGGCATGGCTCCCAGAGTAGTGGCCCTCCCGCACGGTCGGGGGACAGCCCCCTGGCCGCGGACAGCAGCGGTGCCTACCCTGGCCCCATGCGTTCCCTCCTGAGCCTGGTCCTGAACATCATCTGGCTGCTGACCGCCGGCTGGTCGCTCTTCCTCGGCTATCTCCTCGCCGGGATCCTGGCCTGCCTCCTCATCGTCACGATCCCGTTCGGACTCGCGTCCTTCCGCATCGCGGGCTTCGTGATCTGGCCCTTCGGCCGCGAGGTCGTCGACACCGGCCGCAGCGGCGCCGCCGGCACGATCGGCAACGTGATCTGGTTCGTGATCGCCGGCTGGTGGCTCGCGCTCGGCCACGTCGTCACCGCGCTCGCCCAGGCCGTCACGATCATCGGCATCCCGCTCGCGTGGGCGAACCTCAAGCTGATCCCCGTGACCTGCTTCCCCTTCGGCAAGGAGATCCTCGACGCGGACTCCGCCCGCGCCCGCATGCTCCCCACCGCGCGGTGAGCATGGCGCATCACGGCGTCGACCAGGACGAGTACCGCCGCCTCAGCGACCTGCTCGCCGTGGGCCTGGCCGTGGTCAGCACCCGGCAGGGCCCCCACGACCTGCTCGTCACCGTCGACTCCTATCTCGACATCTCCTACGACCCGCCGACGATGGGCCTGGCCCTGTACGGGCTCTCCCGCGCCGCGGAGGCGGTGGAGGAGGCGGGCCACTGCTGCCTGAGCCTGCTCGCCGAGGACCAGCAGGCGCTGGCCGACCGCTTCGGCACCCCCGGCGCGCCGCTGCAGGGGATGCTCGCCGGGATCGAGACGGAGCGCACCGCCGACGGGGACGCGATCCTCCCCGGCGCGCTCGCCCACTTCGCGCTGCGCATCGAGCAGGGCATCGACGCTGCGACCCACCGCCTGCTGATCGGTCCCGTCGTCGAGATGGGACAGGGCGGTGGCGGTGCCGAGGCGGGCCCCGCGATCCGCTTCGCGGGGGAGAAGCGGGAGCTGCGGCCGTGAGCGCCCTGCTGCGCCTGGCCCTGCGCGCGGTCGCCCGGGCCGGCCGCTTCGACGTGCGCGAGGACTACCAGCGCGTCCGCACCCTCCAGCGACGTCTGGCCGCACTGCCGACGGCCCGCTACCGCACCCCCACCTGGGACACCTTCTCCGACGCCCCCGACGGGCACCGCGTGCCGGTGCGGGTGTTCGCGCCGACCGAGCGGCGCCGCGAGGACCTGCTGCTGTTCTTCCACGGCGGCGGCTGGGTCACCGGCGACATCGAGAGCTACACCCCCGCCTGCGCCACCATGGCGGACCTCACCGGCTGCCACGTCGCCTCCGTCGACTACCGCCTCGCCCCCGAGCACCCCTTCCCCGCCGGGCTCGAGGACTGCTACGGCGTCGCACGCGGCCTGCTGGAGGACCCGGGCCGGGCGGGCCTGTCGGACCCGGACCGGATCGTCCTGGTCGGAGACTCGGCGGGAGGGAACCTCGCCGCCGCCGTCTCGCTGCTGCTGCGCGAGAGCGGCCACCGCGTCCCCTCGCGCCAGATCCTGCTCTACCCGGTCACCCACTACGACCACGACCCCGCCACCTCCCCCTTCGAGTCCGTGCGCCGGCTCGGCGACCGCTACCGGCTCACCAGCACGGAGGTCCAGGACTATCTCGACCTGTACGTCCCGTACCCCGCGCTGCGCCGCAGCCGCCTGGTCGCCCCGCTGATGGCCGAGGACCTCTCCGGACAGCCGGACACCCTCCTGCTCAGCGCCGGCCTGGACCTGCTGTGCGACGAGGGGGAGGCCTACGGTCGGGCGCTCGCCGCGGCCGGGAACCGGGTGCGCATCCACCGCCTCGAGGAGGCGCTGCACGGGGTGATCACCCTGCCCCGCTTCGCGCGTCCCCTGAAGGAGGCGTACGAGGTGATCGACGAGTTCCTGGAGCAGGGGTCGTGAAGCTCTCCCTGCCGGTCCGGCGACGGCACTGGGTGCGCCTGGACAACGCCTCGAACATCTTCCTCGCCGCGCGCAGCGACGTGGACACCAAGGTCTTCCGCATGGCCGCCGAGCTGGACCACGAGGTCGACCCGGCGCTGCTGCAGGAGGCCCTGGACGCGACCTACGAGCGCTTCCCGCTCTACCACGCGGTGCTGCGCCGCGGCGTGTTCTGGTACTACCTCCAGGACAGCGACCTCCGCCCCGTCCTCGAGCCGGAGACCGAGCACACCTGCGCCCCGATCTACCAGGCCGACCGCCGCACCCTGCTGTTCCGCGTCGTCCACCACCGTCGCCGGGTGAGCCTCGAGGTGTTCCACGCCCTCTCCGACGGGACCGGGGCGCTGTGGTTCCTCACCGCCCTGCTGGAGGAGTACTGCCGCCGCCGCTTCGCCCCCGAGGACACGGCGGACGCGGCGGGCTCGGTCGAGCCGGAGGTCCACGAGCTGGCCGCCGACTCCTTCGCCCACCACTTCCGTCGGCGCACACGGGCCGAGCGCGCCGCCCGGGCGCGGGAGGAGCAGGAGCGGGCCGCGCACGAGGAGGAGTTCAGCCGCGAGGCCGCCTCCGCGATGCTGCGCGCCGGGGAGGAGGAGCCCGAGATCGCGGAGGAGCCTGCGGGAGAGGAGACCGACGCCCCCGACCCGGCCCCGCCCGCGCCGCGACGGGTGCTGCGCCTGCGCGGCACCCGCACCCCCGACCACCGCACCCGCGTCCTCGAGCTGACGATGCCCGTGGCGCCGGTGCTCGCTCTCGCGAAGGGGGAGGGCGTGGCGATGTCGATGTTCCTCACCGCCGCGTTCTTCGAGGCGATCCGCCGCACCGGCGCGCTGGAGCGGGACGCCCGCGGCGCCCGCACCCTCGCCGCCTCGGTGCCGGTGAACCTGCGCCAGTTCTTCCCCTCCGACTCGGCACGCAACTTCTTCGCCACGATCACCGTCTCCCACACCTACGGCGCCGGCGGCGACTCCCTCGGCGAGGTCGCCCGGCAGCTCCAGCAGGACTTCGGCGCCCAGGCGAGGCCGGAAGCGCTCGAGGGGAGGCTGCGCCGCCTGATCCGGGTGGAGCGCGCTCCGCTGGCCCGGATCGTGCCCCGCCCGCTCAAGGACGTGCTGCTGGGGCTGGCCAACCGGGCGAACAACCGCTCGCTCACCGTCGCGATCTCGAACCTGGGCCGGGTGACGCTGCCCGAGGCCGCCGCCCCGCACGTCGGCCGGATGCTCTTCCACGTCTCCGCCGCCCGGCCCCAGTTCTGTGCCATCTCCCACGCCGGCCTGCTCACGATCTCCTTCACCTCGCCCTTCGTCGAGACGGACCACGTGCGGGAGTACGCGCGGATCCTCACCGAGGCCGGCATCGAGGTGTCCGTGGCCGCGTCCCGGACCACCGAGGCGGAGCTCGCGGAGGTCGGCCGATGAGGAGATGCCCCGACTGCGCGATCGGCGTCGAGGGGGAGTGGACCCGCTGCCCCCTGTGCGCGGCGACGCTCGAGGGCACCGCCGCGCCGAGCCCGTATCCGGCGGTGCCGCTGCGCTTCCGGCGCCGCCGCGTGCTGCGCGTGCTCACGCTGACCTCGCTCGCGGTGATCGCGCTGTCCTTCCTCGCCCAGCTGCTGTTCCGTCCCGAGGAACAGGGCCTGGGGGCGCTGCGCTCGGTGTGGCTGGGCGTGGTCGCGACCTGGCTGGTGGTGCTGGTCGCGGTGGGCAAGCGCCGCAACCTCGCGAAGTTCATCGTCTATCTCGTCGCGCTCGCCGGCGGCGTCTGCGTGTACTGGGACTACCTGACCGGCTGGGACGCCTGGTCCCTCACCTTCGTGGTGCCGATCCTGTGCGCCGCCTCCCTGATCGGACTGGTGATCACGGTGCGGGCAGTGCGGATGCAGGTGGGCGACTACATCGTCTATCTCGGGCTGACGGTGCTGCTGGGGCTCACCCCGATCGTGTTCCTGGCGCTGGGCTGGGTGGGCACCGTGATCCCCTCGGCGATCTGCGGCGGTCTGAGCGTGCTCTCCATCGTGCTGCTGCTGACGGTGCGCGGCGGCGCGGTGCGGCAGGAGCTGGCCACGCGCCTGCACCTGTAGCGAAGATCCCACGGCGCGCCGACGGCTCCAGCGCCCCCGCGCTCCCTAGGATGCGAGGGCAGGCTTGTGCCCGGGCGGCCGTCCGGGCGACGAACAGCAGGAGAGAAGGTCGATGGACAGGGATCCGCGCTCGGAGGAGGACCAGGACGCCGACTGGATCTTCGCCATCGACGACCCCCACAGCCTCCCCACCGACCGCCTCCCCGGCCGCGAGGAGTTCGACCGCTACGCCCAGCCGCTGCTCGCTCGCCGCGGGCACTGCCCGGCGCTGCCGGACCAGGACCGCCCCGGCGCCGAGCCCGACGCGGTCACCGGCGCGATCCCCGTGGTGGAGGGCGAGGAGGACGGCTCCGACGGCGCTGACGCCGAGACCGTCGCCCCGCTCGCCCGCCCCCGCGTCGTCTCCTACGCCCGGTCGGGCACCACCCCGAACGCCGAGGACGACGAGATCCCGATCGCCGGCTTCCAGCTGCCGGAGCGCTTCAAGGACCTCGGCCTGTTCGACGCGCTGCGCGACGTGCTCGCCCTGATCTGCCTCACCTCCGCCCTCACCACCACCTTCACCGTCGCGGACAACCCGGTCCTGGATCTGCTGGGCCGGATCTCGATCGGCGTCGCGCTCGCCGCGCTGGTCGCCGTCCACGCCCTGCGCTGGATCCCCGCCGCGCCGCCGCTGCGCGCGATCCGGACGCTGCGCGTGGCGGGCATGGCCCCCGCCCTCGCCATCGCCCTGCTCGTCCTCGGCGCAGACCTCGTGCTCTCCCTCCCGGTGCTCTTCGCTCCCCTGCCCGACGGGCCCCCCGTCGGGATCGGCGTCGGCGTCTCCCTGCTGCTGCTCGGCGCGATCCTCGGCATCGAGCCGCGCGCCCACGAGGGCTATCTCCCGCAGGAGCGGGCTCGCCGCGCCGCTCGACGGCTGCTCCTCGGGGTCGGGATCGCCGCGGCCGCCGCGCTGCTGCTGGCGCTGGTGATGATCGTCGGCCGCCTGTTCACCACCGGCTGGGCGTTCTCGCTGATGACCTTCGCGAACACGCTGATCTCCGCGCTGCTGCTGGCCGTGGTGCTCGCCTCCGCGCTGCGCCGGGAGCGCTCCTGGTACGTCTTCTCCACCGCCGTCGTCGCCGCTCTCGCGATCGGGGCGCTGGCCGACAACACCCTCGGGCTGCAGTTCGCCGCCCCGATCAGCGTCGCCCGCGGCTTCGTCTACCTGCCCTTCCTCTTCGCCGCGCTGGGGCTGATGGTCTCCCGCTCCTTCGTGCGCTCCATGCCGCTGTCCTTCCGCCGCACGGACTGGCTGGTGTACTCGGTGCGCGCCCTCGAGCTCAGCGCCCTGATGCACTCCGCCGCGGTGCTGTGGCACCTGATGGGCGCCCTCGCGGCGACCTCCGTGCCCCGCCCCGGCGGCCCCGTCCTCCACCTGGTCGACGCCGCGGTCTGCGCTTGCTTCGTGCTGGTCTCCGTCTTCGGCCGCACCGCGCTGCTCTCCCGTCCCGCGGTCAGCGCCCGAGCCAGCGGGGTCGTCGCCTCGCTCGTCCTGGTCGTCGTCGGCTTCCTCGACGTCATCGTCAGCTCGATCGCGACCGCGAGCGGCGCCGGCCTGACCACCGGCGGCGTCGCCCTCGTGCTCGGCATCGCCACCGCGCTGATGCTCACTGTCCCCGCCCCCGTGCGGGACGAGTTCGGCGCCCCGGACATCACCCGCATGTTCGCCGACTTCCGCGCCCGCGACAACGGTCGCGTCTCCCTCCTCGACCTGGTCCCGGACGTCACCGAGGCCACCGCCGAGCGGAAGACCTTCCCCGGCCGCTGACCGGCCCGCCGTCCCTCCCCACCCCTGGAGAACCATGTTCCGCTGGAGCCTGCACGGAGACGGCCGCACGGTCGCCCCCGACGCGATCGTCCTGCCCGAGGAGCGGCTCGCCTGGCCGCTGACGATCGGGATCGGCGCCCAGCACGTCATCGCGATGTTCGGCGCGACCTTCCTGGTCCCCGTCATCACCGGCTTCCCGCCCTCGACCACGCTGCTCTTCTCCGGCATCGGCACCCTGCTGTTCCTCACGATCACGAAGAACCGGGTGCCCAGCTATCTCGGCTCCTCCTTCGCGTTCATCGCCCCGATCACCGCCTCCACCCAGGCCGACTCGATGGGCGCCGCGCTCGGCGGGGTGCTCGTCACCGGCGTGCTGCTGGCCCTGCTGGGCCTGCTCGTGCAGCGGATCGGCACGGGATGGATCGGCCGACTCATGCCGCCGGTGGTGATGGGCTCGATCGTCGCCCTGATCGGCCTGAACCTGGTGCCCACCACCTACCAGAACAACTTCTCGCAGGCCCCGGTCACCGCGACCCTCACCCTGATCGCGATCCTGCTGTGCACCGCCCTGTTCCGCGGACTGCTGGGACGCATCAGCGTGCTGGTCGGCGTGGTCGTCGGCTACCTGATCGCGCTCGCCCGCGGCGAGGTCGACTTCACCCCGGTGCGGGAGGCGGCCTGGCTGGGCCTGCCCGAGTTCCACCACCCGGAGTTCAACCTCGGCCTGCTGCCGATCTTCCTGCCCGTGATCGTGGTGCTGCTGGCGGAGAACGTCGGCCACGTGACCAGCGTCGGCACCATGACCGGGAAGAACCTCGACCACATGGTGGGGCGCACCCTCTTCGCCGACGGCGCCGCGACCGCGCTCTCGGCCACCTTCGGCGGCTCGCCGACGACCACCTACGGCGAGAACATCGGCGTCATGAGCGCGACCCGCGTCTACTCCACCGCCGCCTACTGGGTCGCGGGCCTGGTGGCGATCGGCCTGTCCCTCTCCCCGAAGGTCGGCGCGCTGATCAACACCATCCCACCGGGCGTGCTCGGCGGCGTGACCTTCGTGCTCTACGGGCTGATCGCGATCGTCGGCTTCCGCATGTGGATCGACGGGAGGGTCGACTTCGCCCGCCCGGTGAACCAGATGACCGCGGGCGTCGCCCTCGTCATCGCGATCGCGGACCTGCACTGGGAGGTCGGCGGCTTCGCCTTCACCGGCATCGCGCTGGGGACGGTGGCGGCGCTGGTCGTCTTCCACGGCATGCGCGGGATCGGCCGCCTGACCGGCACCGAGCGCGGCCCGGCCGACGGGCGCGCCGACCAGGATCGGGAGCCTGCTCGACGCCGGCGATGAGGCGCGACTGGAGCACACCTGTGTGCTCGCGGTCGGGGTCGTCGGCTTCGTGGGCCTCGTCGCCCTCGCGGACGTGCTCGGGCGCACCCTGATCGCCCCCGCCCAAGTGCCCGCCGGGCTCATGGTCTCGCTGATCGAGGCGCCGTACCTGGCGTGGCTGCTCTGGCGCTCGCGAGTGTGATGCGCCACGTGCGCCGGGTCGGGCATGTGAGTTCCCCGACCGTCGCGTCGGACGGTGCAACAGCGCGGGGAAGCGTGCTGAACTGCGCAGATGCCGGTTGTCCGACCTTCGGACTCCGGATCGGCCTATTCTCCCTATACCCCGGGCATCCTGCACAGTTGGTGGGAATCCGATAATCGACAAGAAGGGACCGCTATGAGCAGCTCAGGTCACGGCCAGGGAGCGGAGGCGCCCGCGCAGGGCCCCGACATCTCCGCATGGCCCGAAGAGCTCCCCAGGACCGTTCATCTCCCCCGGTCCCAGCAGATCGCCACCGACGACTCCGACGACGAGATCACCGAGAAGCTGCGCCGACAGGGCGCGCGCATCAGCAAGGGCACCATCGCCCCGGCCGTGTTCTGGCCCGCGATGGCGGTGATCCTCGGCGTCGCCCTGCTGTCGGTGCTGTTCCCCGAGAGCGCCGGCGACGTGATGGAGACCTCGCAGGGCTGGATCGTGGCGAACCTCGGCTGGTTCTACATGCTGGCCATCGGCGTCTTCGTCGCCTTCGCGATCATCGTCGCGCTGTCCTCCTGGGGTTCGATCCGCCTCGGCCGGGACGACGACGAGCCTGAGTTCGGGCTGCTGTCCTGGTTCGCGATGCTGTTCTCCGCCGGCATGGGCGTGGGCCTGGTCTTCTACGGCGTGGCCGAGCCGCTGAGCTACACGACCACCGCACCGAAGCCCGGCTGGGACGTCGAGGGCGTCGAGGCCTCGGGCCTCGCGATGGCGCAGACCTTCCTGCACTGGGGCCTGCACCCCTGGGCCGCCTACGCCGTGATCGGCCTGGCCATCGCGTACGCCATGCACCGCCGCGGCCGCCCCGTCTCCATCCGCTGGGCTCTCGAGCCGATCTTCGGCGACCGGGTGAAGGGCTGGGTCGGCGACGTGATCGACGTGCTCGCCATCTTCGGCACCGTCTTCGGCATCGCGACCTCGCTGGGCCTCGGTGCCCAGCAGATCGCCGCCGGCATGCAGGCCATCGGCCTGGTCGACGAGGTCTCCACGAACTTCCTGGTGCTCCTGATCGTGGTGATCACCTTCATCGCGACGCTCTCCGTGGTCAGCGGCGTCGGCACCGGCATCAAGTGGCTCTCCAACGGCAACCTGACCCTCGCGGGTCTGCTCGCCGTCGCGGCGCTGCTGTTCGGCCCCACCGTGTTCATCTTCCAGAACTTCGTGGAGTCCCTCGGCATCTACCTCAGCGAGGTCTTCCACCTGACCCTCGACGTCGGCGCGTACACCCGCTCCGAGGAGGCGCAGAGCTGGTTCGCCGGCAACACCCTGTTCTACTGGGGCTGGTGGATCGCCTGGGCCCCCTTCGTCGGCGTGTTCATCGCCCGCATCTCCAAGGGCCGCACCGTGCGCCAGTTCGTGGCCGGCGTGCTGCTGGTCCCCACCCTCGTGGGCATGATCTGGTTCTCGATCTGGGGCGGCAACGGCCTGTTCCGCCAGTGGTTCGGCGCCGGCGACCTCGGCGACATCACCGCCGAGGAATCGATGTTCCGCATCTTCGAGCAGTTCCCCGCCACCCAGCTGCTGTCGGTGCTCGCCATCATCCTGGTCGCGGTCTTCTTCGTCACCTCCTCCGACTCGGGCTCACTCGTCGTGGACATGCTCGCCTCGGGAGGCCACCCGAACCCGCCGATGTGGTCCCGCGTGCTGTGGGCGCTGCTGGAGGGCGGGCTCGCCGCGGCGCTGCTGCTCTCGGGCGGCCTCACCTCCCTGCAGGCGGGCTCGCTGATGACCGCGCTGCCGTTCAGCGTGATCCTGCTGCTGATGTGCGTGGCGCTGGTGAAGGCGCTCAGCCTGGACCGGGCGGTGCTCTCCGAGCACGAGCGGCTCGCCCGCCTGGAGCGGGTCACCGCGCACATCACCGACGAGGTGAGCCGCACCCACGCCTCGACCGACGAGATCGCCTCGCTGGTCGACGACCGCATCGACTACCGCCTCACCCGCACCCGCGGCGGCATCGGTCGCGGCGGTCACCGCACGCGGGTCGAGGGCAGGAAGAGCGCGCCCAGCGCGCCGAGCGCTCCGCCCGCGGAGGACTGACCCTCCCGCCTCCCATGCCGACGGCCGGCGCCCTGCTGAGGGCGCCGGCCGTCGTCATGTCACGAGGGAGAAGAGGTCCTTCGGGTCGTCGGGGTCGGCGACGAGGTCCACCCATCCCAGCAGGTCCGTGCCCTCGGTCGCGTCCAGCGCGCAGCGCAGCGCCGAGAAGTCCCCGAGCGCGAAGCCGACGGAGTCCAGCACCGTCACCTCGGCGTCGGAGGTGCGGCCCGAGGCGTCCCCGGCGAGGATCCGTCACAGCTCGGTGACCTCGACGTCGGCGGACAGCTGCTGGATCTCGCCCTCGATCCGGGTCTGCGGCTCGTACTCGACGACCACCCGCGCCTCCTCGAGGATCGTCGGGTCCAGCTCGGTCTTGCCCGGGCAGTCGCCGCCGATGGCGTTGAGGTGCATGCCGGGACGCACCTGCTCGCTGTGCAGCACCGCGGCCCGGGCCTTGTCCGCCGTGCAGGTGGTGACCACGTCGGCGCCCTCGAGCGCCTCCTCGACCGTGGCGGCGGCGTGGACGCGGAATCCGAGCGGCTCGAGGTTGTGCCGCACCTTCTCGACCGCCGCGGCGTCGAGGTCCATCACGCGCAGCTCCTCCATCCCGAGCACGGTCCGCATCGCCAGCGCCTGGAACTCGGCCTGCGAGCCCGCCCCGATCAGGGCGTGGACGCGCGCGCCGGGACGGGCGAGCTCCCGTGCCGCCAGCGCCGACATCGCCGCGGTGCGCAGCGCGGTCAGCAGCGTCATCTCCGCGAAGAGGATCGGGTAGCCGTTGTCGACGTCGGCGAGCACGCCGAAGGCGGTGACGGTCTGGAGGCCCCGAGCAGGGTTGTGGGGATGGCCGTTGACGTACTTGAACGAGTACAGCTCCCGGTCGGTGATCGGCATCAGCTCGATCACCCCGTGCGGGCTGTGGCTGGCCAGTCGCGGGACCTTCTCGAACTCCTCCCAGCGCAGCAGGTCGGACTCCAGGTATCTCACCATCCCCGCGAGGATGTTCTCGATCCCGTCGCGTCGGATCCAGCGGATCGTCCCGGGGACGTCGAGCAGGTGCGGCATGGTCCTCTCCTCTCGGTCGGCGCCTCGTCGCGCCGGAGCGAGGGTCGCTCCCGCTTCCAGGGTAGACGCGGACCGGGCCCGGCGGAGGCGGAGCGCCTGCTCCGTCCCCCGCCGGGCCCGATCTCTCGATGTCCTGCTCAGTACTCGATGACCACGCGGCCGTCGATCTTGCCCTCCTTCATCTCGCCGAGGATCTGGTTGATGTCCTCGAGCGAGCGGCGCGAGTAGGTGGGGTGGATCTTCCCTGCCGCGTAGAACTCGATCGCCTCGGCGAGGTCCTGACGGGTGCCGACGATCGAGCCGCGGATCGTCAGGCCCTTGAGCACGATGTCGAAGATCGGGGCGGGGAAGTCGCCCGGGGGGAGGCCGTTGAACACGATGGTGCCGCCGCGGCGGGTCATCCCGATCGCCTGCCCGAAGGCCTTGGGGTGCACGGCGGTGACGAGAACGCCGTGGCTGCCGCCGACCTGCTCCTGGATCGTCTCGACCGGGTCGACCCGGCTCGCGTCCACCACGATCTCTGCGCCGTGCTTCGTGGCCAGGTCCAGCTTCTCCTGGGCGATGTCCACCGCGATCACGCGCATCCCCATCGCGACCGCGTACTGCACCGCGATGTGGCCCAGGCCGCCGATCCCGGAGATCACGACCCACTGGCCGGGCCGCACCTCGGTGCGCTTGAGACCCTTGTACACCGTCACCCCAGCGCACAGCACGGGAGCGATCTCGTAGGGGTCGGCGCCCTCGGGGATCCGGGCGGCGAACTTCGTGTCCACGAGCATGTACTGGCCGAAGGAGCCGTCGGTGCTGTAGCCGCCGTTCTGCTGCTCCTCGCAGAGGGTCTCCCAGCCGGTGCGGCAGTACTGGCAGTCGCCGCAGACGCTCCACAGCCAGGCGTTGCCGATCAGGTCGCCGACCTGCACGTCGGTGACGCCCTCGCCGACCTTCTCGACCGTGCCCACGCCCTCATGGCCGGGGACGAAGGGCGGGGACGGCTTGACGGGCCAGTCGCCCTCGGCGGCGTGGAGGTCGGTGTGGCACACGCCGGAGGAGATCAGCTTGACGAGGGCCTGGCCCGGTCCGGGCTCGGGGAGGGTGTACTCCTCGACGGCGAGGTCGCTGCCGAACTCGTGGACGACGGCGGCGGTCATGGTGGTGGTCATATCGTGCTCCTTGGTCGGCCCGTTCTCGGGCAGGGGGTGAGGGCGGGCCGTCGACAGATCGTCGAGGGGCCGCTGCGATAGCGGGGTGGATGCTGCGGGGAGGGTCGGCTCAGAAGAAGCCGAGCTTGTTCTCCGAGTAGGAGACCAGGAGGTTCTTGGTCTGCTGGTAGTGGTCGAGCATCATCAGGTGGTTCTCGCGGCCGATGCCGGAGGACTTGTAGCCGCCGAACGCGGAGTGCGCCGGGTAGGAGTGGTAGTTGTTCACCCATACGCGTCCGGCCTGGATGGCGCGCCCGGCGCGGTAGATGATGTTCTGCTGCCGGCTCCACACGCCTGAGCCCAGCCCGTACAGGGTGTCGTTCGCGATCGAGATCGCCTGGTCGTAGTCGCTGAACGAGGTCAGCGCCAGCACCGGCCCGAAGATCTCCTCCTGGAAGATCCGCATGGAGTTGTCGCCGCGGAACACGGTGGGGGTGACGTAGTAGCCGCCGGAGAGGTCGCCGCCGAGGTCGGCGCGCTCGCCGCCGGTGAGCAGCTCGGCGCCCTCCTGCTTGCCGATGTCGATGTAGGAGAGGATCTTCTCGAGCTGGTCGTTGCTGGCCTGCGCGCCGATCATGGTGTCGGTGTCCAGCGGGTCGCCCTGCTTCGTGGCCTCGACGCGCTTCAGCCCGTCGGCGACGAAGGAGTCGAAGATGCTCTCCTGCACCAGGGCGCGCGAGGGGCAGGTGCACACCTCGCCCTGGTTCAGCGAGAACATCGCGAAGCCCTCGAGCGCCTTGTCGTAGTAGGCGTCGTTCTGCGAGGCGACGTCCTCGAAGAAGATGTTCGGGCTCTTGCCGCCGAGCTCCAGCGTGACCGGGATGAGGTTCTGGCTCGCGTACTGCATGATGAGCCGGCCCGTGGTGGTCTCGCCGGTGAAGGCGATCTTCGCGATCCGCTTGTTGGAGGCGAGCGGCTTGCCGGCCTCGACGCCGAAGCCGTTGATGATGTTCAGCACGCCGTCGGGCAGCAGGTCGCCGATCAGCTCGGCGAGCACCAGGATCGAGGCGGGGGTCTGCTCGGCGGGCTTGAGCACGACGGCGTTGCCGGCGGCGAGGGCGGGGGCGAGCTTCCACACCGCCATCAGCAGCGGGAAGTTCCAGGGGATGATCTGGCCGACCACGCCGAGCGGCTCGTGGAAGTGGTACGCGACGGTGTCGTCGTCGATCTGGGAGAGCGCGCCCTCCTGGGCGCGGATCGCGCCGGCGAAGTAGCGGAAGTGGTCAACCGCCAGCGGCAGGTCCGCGTTCAGGCACTCGCGGATCGCCTTCCCGTTGTCCCAGGTCTCGGCGACGGCGAGCATCTCGAGGTTCTCCTCGATGCGGTCCGCGATCCTGTTCAGGATCACCGCGCGCTCGGCGACCGACGTCTTCCCCCAGGCGGGGGCGGCGGCGTGGGCGGCGTCGAGGGCAAGCTCGACGTCCTCGACGGTGGAGCGGGCGACCTCGGTGAAGACCTGGCCGGTGACGGGGGTGGGGTTCTCGAAGTACTCGCCCTTGACGGGCGGCACCCACTGCCCGCCGATGTAGTTCTCGTAGCGGGGCTTGAAGGTGACCTTCGAGCCCTCCGTGCCGGGGTGTGCGTAGACAGTCATGGCGTTCCCTTCTGCGGTCGACGTCGTCGTCGGTGCGTCGAACGTAATCCACGTCACGTTGCATGCACGTTGCGCGGGCGCTGCGACCGCGACGTCAGGCCGTCTCGCCCCGCAGCTCCCGGGCCCGGGTCGCGGCAGCCGTCCGCTCGGGGGCGTCGGCCGGGGCGATCTGCAGGATCGTCATGAGCACCTCGAGGTCGTGCGCGGCTTCGGGCCGCTGCGCGTAGGCCCACAGCTGCGCGGGGCCGCCGCTCCCGAGCACGAGCTCTCGCAGATGGTCGTCCACCTGGGCGCTCAGACGGCGGATCACGGGAGCGTCGGAACCGGGCAGCAGCTCGCCGCTCCAGTGTGCGAGCGCCGTGCCCAGGTCGCCGCGCGCGAGGGCGGACCGTGTCTGCTGCAGGTCGCTGTCGACCTCGCCCTGAAGTCGGTAGGGGCGTGAGGCGATCGCGGGCCCGCCGTTCACCTCGAGCACGCGCCGCAGGCGCACCACCTCGGCGCGGACGGTGCTCTCGGCGGAGGCGCCGCCGTGGAGGTCCTCGGCGAGCTCCGCTCCACGCACCCCGTCGGGGGCCAGGTGCAGGAGGGTCAGCAGCTCGGCGTGGCGGCCGCTCAGCTCGACGGCGTCCTCGCCGAGGAGGAGCTGCGGGGTGCGGCGCCCGGTGAGCAGCAGGTGGGCGGGTGCGGCGGGGGCGCGTCC
>ENA-OOKA01000218-OOKA01000218.1-human-skin-metagenome-genome-assembly--contig:-NODE-218-length-17923-cov-6.613779_pt1 | contig 17923 bp, 17 predicted proteins | sample MGYA00248825_ERZ500995 | MGnify/ENA primary metagenome ERZ500995 (study PRJEB25958, sample SAMN03398540) | human skin metagenome | study: EMG produced TPA metagenomics assembly of the Human Skin...
TGCGCTACACCCGGGCCCGCAAGGCCTGAGGACAACGTCTCCTGCCGAGGCGGCGCTGATGCCGCCGCCTCGGTGAGAGGCAGAGCCGGGGCCGAGAGATGATCACGTCTCTCGGCCCCGTCCCGCACAAACCATGAGATGCTGGAGATATGACCGCGACCATCACTGATCCCGCACCAGCGGATCCGACACCGCCGAAGCCTCGGTGGAAGCTGTCGGTGCCCGCGGTGATCATCGCGGTGCTCTTCCTCGTCGGCACATGCGTGTGGACCTACCCGTCGATGGCCGCCTGGTTCTCCCAACTCGACCAGTCGGAGGTGCTCAAGAACGCGACGACGACCGAGGACCCCAACGCCCCGCAGAACGCGGAGCAGCTCAGACTCGCCGACGAGTACAACAAGAAGCTGCAGGCCGGAGGCGCGCGGATCAACGCCGGACAGCGTCTGCCCCAGCCCGGCCAGAGCGCGGGCAAGGACCCGAGCGGCACGCTCGGCTACAACGACATCCTCACCTCCCCGTCCAGCGACGTCATGTCGCGGATCCAGATCCCCAAGATCAACGTCGATCTGCCCATCTACCACGGCACCTCGGACGAGACCCTGCTGCGCGGCATCGGCCACCTCGAAGGCACGGCGCTGCCCGTCGGCGGTGTCGGCATGAACACCGTCGTCACCGGTCACCGCGGCCTCGCCGAGGCGGAGATGTTCACCAACCTCGACAAGATCGGCAAGGGCGACTACTTCACGTTCAACACCTTCGGTCGCGTCGTCACCTACCGGGTCATCGAGACGAAGATCGTCGACCCCGACCAGACCGAGACGCTCGACCCCGTCGCCAGCAAGGACCTCGCGACCCTGGTCACCTGCACCCCGCTGGGCATCAACACCCAGCGCATCCTCGTCATCGGCGAACGCGTCATCCCCACTCCGCCGGACGCCCTCAAGGACGCGACCGAACCGCCGGACATCCCGGGCTTCCCCTGGTGGATCGTCATCATGGCAGGCGGTGCCGTGGCCGGTGCCGGCTACGTGTGGTTCGCCGGCCGTCCCGTCAAGCCCAAGCCCCGCCCCGCCCGCAAGCCCGCGCACTGACCGGCTGGGCATCCGCCTCGGCGAGAACCGCCTCGGCGAACCGCCTCGGCGAATCGGTGAGTCCCTCCCCGAGGCTGAGGGCCTCCTGCACGCCCGCCGAGGTGGGGGTGTGGGAGGATTGAGAGCGTGCCGAACGTTCTCACCCCCCTCACCCCCGAAGGGCTTCCCCCGCTGGCGGAGAAGCCCGGAGTCTCCTACATCATGCCCGTGCTCAACGAAGCCGAGCACATCAGGCAGGCGATCACGACCGTCCTCTCCCAGGACTACGACGGCGTGAAGGAAGTCGTCCTCGCCCTCGGCCCCTCGACCGACGACACGGACGCGATCATCGCCCGCATGGCGCAGGCCGATCCGCGCGTCCAGACCGTCGACAATCCCGAGGGCGCCACCCCGATCGGACTCAACCGCGCGATCCGGCACACCCGCCACCCGATCGTCATCCGCGTCGACGCCCACTCGGGCCTCGAACCCGACTACACCCGCCAGGCCATCGAGACTCTGCGGGAGACGCAGTCGGCCAACTGCGGCGGTCTCATGCGCGCCCGCGGGAAGTCGGCCTTCCAGAAGGCCGTCGCCCGCGCATACATGTCCCCGATCGGACTCGGCGGACCCGCCTACCACTCCGGCGACGAGGCGGGGGAGTCGGAGTCGGCGTACCTCGGCGTCTACCGCCGGGAGGTTTTCGACCACCTCGGCGGGTTCGATGAGGACATCCGACGCGGACAGGACTGGGAGCTCAACCTGCGCATCCGCTCGGCCGGGGGACGGATCTGGTTCAACCCGGACATGGAGGTCACGTACTGGCCGCGGGGCACCTGGTCGAAGATCGCCCGACAGTTCTGGGCGACGGGCATCTGGCGTGCCGAGCTCATCCGGCGGTACGGGTCGAAGAACTCCCTGCGGTACTTCGCGCCGCCGCTGCTCGTCCTCGGCATGGCCGCGAGCGTCATCGAGGCCCTCCTCCAACTGGCCGGGCGCACGAAGCGGTGGCCGAAGCCCGTCCGGCGCTTCACCTCGCTCGTCCACGTCCCCAGTCTCACGTATATCGCCGGCATCGTCGCCGCCGCGGGGACCGCGAAGGACTGCGGACGCCGCGAACGGTTCTGGTTCGGCCTCATCCTCCCGACGATGCACCTGTGCTGGGGGGCGGGCTTCCTCCGCGGCCTCGTCACCGGCGCCGGATCGACGAAGGACGGCAGCCGATGAGCGAGGACCGCATCCCGATGCCCGAACAGCCGGAGCCGAAGAAGTTCAACGCGCCCCTGTGGGCCGGAGCCGTGGTCGTCGTCGGCCTCATCATCGTCCTCCTCGTCAACGTCTTCGGCGACAAGGACACGCTCAACGTCGACGACCTCAACCCACCGGCCGTGGCTGCCCTCGACGGCGGCTCGGAGGTCTACCCGCCGAACTCGGAGCTCGCCTTCACCGAGAACGTCAAGTTCGGCTACCTCCCGGCCCCGACGCTGACCACGCTCGACGACGGCACCGTCGTCGCCGCCGACCCCGAGACCGCCGCCGAGACGCTGGGACTGCCCGACGGCCTCGGCGGGCTCACCGTCGATGAGTTCGAGGACAGGACGATCAAACCCCCGCGCGAAGGCACCGAACCGGGCACGCCGATGACATGGCAGCAGGTGCTCGACGCCGTCGCCGGCAGCACCGTGGTCGTGCCGCTCATCCCCGACACGGCCACCGCGGAACCGGCCCTGGCCGCGATCGCGAAGGCGGACATGGCGGCCTCGACGATCGTGCGCACCGCCGACGCCGAGGTGGCCCGCGCCGCCGCCGATGCCGGGATCGCTGCGATGTTCGTCGGGGATCCGACCGCCACGGCGGAGAAGGAGCTCGCCGATCAGGGGTACACGATGGTCGCCGTCGACGCCGCCGACGCCGGTGACTGGACGGACTCGGGTCTGGGGGTCTGGGCGACCGGAGTCGCGGACAAGAAGCAACTCGACGACCTCGCCTCACAGGGCGTCATCGGTGCGCTGGCGACGAACCCGTACGCGGTCCTGCCCTCGACCGTGAAGACGAACTGAGTGTGACACGATGACCGGGGACCCGCCTCGGCGGATCCGCACCGCTCGCCCAACGAACAGGAGACGACCATGACGCAGCCCATCGGCAATCCCTCCCACATCGGCAACCTCGACGCCGGGCAGCTCGGCCCGCAGCCGACGTTCCTGCCCGACGACCACCCCGACGTCGAGGCGAAGCGCCGCCTCGACGCCGGTGAGGAGGCCCTCGACATCGTCGCCGACCTCCCCGCCTCGTCGCTCGCGTGGGCGGTGCTCGCCGATGAGGCCCACGCCGAAGGTCGACTCGTCGACTCCTATGCCTATGCCCGTGTCGGCTACCACCGCGGACTCGACGCCCTGCGCGCCGCGGGTTGGCGCGGCGCCGGTCCGATCCCGTGGTCGCACGAGGTCAACCGCGGGTTCCTCCGTGCGCTCTATGCCCTCGGCCGCGCCTCGGCGGGGATCGGGGAGAGCGAAGAAACCGCGCGCATCGAGGAGTTCCTCCGCTCCTCCGACCCGGCAGCGATCGACGCCATCGTCGCGGGGTGAGCACTTCCTTCGACGATCTCATCGCCCTCGGTGCCGACGCCGACGTCTCCGGGTGGGACTTCGCGTGGCTCGAGGGCCGCGCCACCGAGGAGCGGCCCCCATGGGGCTATGCCCGGCAGCTGGCCTCGAGGTTGACTGCGGCCTCGGCGTCGCTCGACATCCAGACCGGTGGAGGAGAGGTCCTCGCCGAGGCGGCCCGGTTCCCGCCGACGGCCGTGGCCACCGAATCGTGGCCGCCGAACATCGCACGGGCCACCAGCCTCCTCCATCCCCGCGGGGTGGTCGTCGTCGCCGATCCCGACGAACCCCCGCTGCCCTTCGCCGATGCCGCCTTCGACCTGGTGACGAGTCGACACCCGGCGACGATCTGGTGGGAGGAGATCGCTCGCGTGCTCCGACCGGGTGGGACGTACTTCGCCCAGCACGTCGGTCCGGCGAGTGTCTTCGAACTCATCGAGTTCTTCCTCGGCCCCCAGCCTCAGGCCAGGCGGGCGCGGCACCCCGACGACGAGGCCGCTGCCGCCGAGGCGGCGGGCCTCGAGATCGTCGACCTCCGGACCGCGGACCTGCGCATCGAGATCCACGACGTTGCCGCTGTCGTCTACCTCCTGCGCAAGGTCGTCTGGTGGGTGCCCGGCTTCACCGTCGAGGGATACCGGGACCGCCTGCGCGAACTCCATGAACGCATCGCCTCCGACGGTCCGTTCGTCGCCCACTCGACCCGCCATCTCATCGACGCGCGGCGGGTCTGAGGCGTCTCCCCGAGGAGGATCCAGTTCGAAATCGGGCTGGGATTCGAACCGGATCCTCCTCGGGGACGCGCTTTGACGCCCTGCCGGGCTGTCTTCTCGCCACCTCGGCGACGCCCAGTGGTTCGATCGGTTCCCTTCGTGCAGTTAAGGCAATAGAATGGAATGCACGATACGCACGATTGGAGTGGGTGATGGGCGCAGTTTCCGGGTCGCGTGCGGACACCGATGGCGGACAGCCGGTCCACGACGCTGTCGAATCTCTGCGCGCTTCGCTCAGAGGACTCTCTCCCCACGCTGCGATCACCCGTCTGGACGAACTCGAAGACGATCTGCGCCTCCTGCGATTCGAGGTGCTCGAGGGCGAACTGCAGAGCAGCATCGCGAGTGCGCAGCCGAGCCCGGCCATCGCTGCGGGCTTGGCGGCATCCCAGCGACGGCTGGCCGCGCTCGAGAACAGTGACGAGACGCGTCTGCTCAGCGCGGGTGAGATGGCTGAGTATGTCGGCCGCGGTCGCAATTGGGCGGCTCAGCGCGCCAAATCCGGCAGCCTCATCCGCGTCGAGCACGCGGGCAGGACTCTCTACCCCGCCTTCCAGATCGATCCCGAAACCCGAGCCGTCCGTGATTGGGTCGCTCCGATGGCTGCCATGCTCGACGAGCTCGGGTTAGACGGTCGAGACTTCGCGATCTGGGCGGCCGCGCCCTCTCCGAGGTTCTCAGGCGACCTGCCGGCGCAGCGCGCGGGAGACCCCGAGTTCCTCTCCACGGCAGCGGCCGCCCTCGCGGACGTCTGATGGCGCGACCGGTGGCGACGCCGCCAGACCCTTTCGAGCCCGCCGGGGACCTGGTTCCCGCAGGGAAGGTTCTCCTGCGCGTGTACTCGCCGGGACGGTCGAACCGTGCGCCGAACGACTTCAATCCGGGAACCTCCTTGGCAGTCCGGGCGACGCAGAGGGACGATGTCTTCCCGGTGTCGCGGTTCTCGTTCTTCCTCGACGATGCAGAGCCCGCGAGGCCGGTCCCGACGCTCTATGCATCGCCCTCGGAGAACGTCGCGCTCTGGGAGACGCTGCTGCGCGACCGCGCCCCTGACGACACCGATGCCCTTCCACGCGCACTGTTCCGCGGTCGGGTGTTGGCACAGGTCCGTGCGAGCCGGGACCTCAGGGTGGCCTCTCTGGCAGGCGCTGACATGCACACGCTGAACCTGCCGCCAGATGAACTGACATCTCCCGGGTCGGACCGATATGCGGAGACGATTCCGTGGGCGCGCGCCGCCTGGCGAGCGGGCTTCGACGGAATCCGCTATGTGTCGCGGCGAGATCCCTCAGGGCTGGCCTTCGTCTTCTTCGACTCGGGGCAGTCGGCCCCATCGTTTGAGCGAGTCCGCCCGGGGGACATGCTGCAGTCGTTCGACGACCTCAGTGACGATGGCGGCTTCGACTGGCTTGCGGCCCGACTCGCCCGTTGGGGCATCGTCGCTGAACTCTGACCTGCCGACGGAGCGAGGAGTGGGGGAGCCAGAGGCTGCGGTGGGTCGACGCGGCGAGTGTGAGGACTCGCCACCGAGGAGGACCGGGTGCGAAAACCAGCCCGGTTTCGAACCGGATCCTCCTCGCGGAGGCAACCGACGGTTGGGCGAGGGCAGACTTGGGCGCTCCTGGCGGCGGAGGTCGAGCCTCGGGCCCGCGCTGTAGCATGGGTGGGAGACTCACGGGGTGCGATGGGCCCCGGAATGACGAGGCAGAGTGGGAGCAGGGCGTGGCGAGCGAAGCCGTCGAGAGATCGGCCGTCTATGACGTCGACGCCAGCGACCCGCAGCAGAGCCTCATCGACCGCTCCGGCATGGACCCCGCCGACGTCGAGCAGATCACGGAGCTCATGACCGCCTTCGGCGAGCTCCGCGACACCGAGCAGGAGATCTCCGAGGCCTCCCGCCGCTATATGCGCCTCGGCGCCACGGACATGAAGGCGCTTCATTACCTCATCGTCTGCCGTCATCGCGACATCCTCGGCACACCCGGCGGGATCGCCGCCCACCTGACCATCTCACCGGCGGCGACGACGAAGCTCCTCGACCGGCTCGAACGCGGCGGCCACATCACCCGCGCCCCGCACCCGCACGACCGCCGCGCGCAGACCGTGTCGATCACGCAGGGAACCTACGCCTCGGCGATGGAGACCGTCGGTCGGCAGCAGGCGAGGCGCTTCCACGCCGCAGCCCGACTCACTCGGGACGAACGTGAGGTCGTCATCCGCTTCCTCCGCGACACCCGCGAGGAGATCGCCCTGAGCGGGCAGAGCTGGGCAGAGGCCGACGCTGAGTCAGACTCCGCCTCCGACCAACCGGGCACCTGAGACGGCCTCGGCGGACGGCCTCGGCGGGCGAGGCCAGTGGGCGCCGCGCGCACGCGCCGGAACTGCGTGACTTGCCCGGCAATCACCGCACCCCCGCCGCTGTGGTGAGCGTTCAACACTCAGCCACGGCGTTCAGCGCTGAGCCAGGAGCCTCGTCGCCGACGACTCGTCCGCGGCCGTCGTCGCTGAACGCGCATCGGGACGGCGCGGACGCGCGAGCCGCGAGGGCCACCACAATCGGTCGCCGATCCAGATCGCCAGCGCCGGCACCAGCAGGGTGCGGACGACGAGGGCGTCGAGGAGGACGCCGAGGGCGACGATGATCGCGAGCTGGAGGAGGAACTGGATCGGGATGACGACGAGGGCGGCGAAGGTCGCGGCGAGCACGATGCCCGCGCTTGTGATCACCCCTCCGGTCACCGACAGGCCCCGCAACGTCCCCTCCTTCGTGCCGTGACTGAAGGTCTCCTCGCGGACCCGGGTCATGAGGAAGATGTTGTAGTCGATGCCGAGCGCGACGAGGAAGACGAACGCATAGAGCGGCACGGACGGATCCGACTGCGGCTGTCCGATGACCTGGAAGATGAGCGCGCTGAGCCCCAGCGCCGTGCCGAAGCTGAGCACCGTCGTCGCGAGCAGGACGAGCGGCGCGACGAGGGAGCGCAGAAGCAGGGCGAGCATGATCGTGATGACGACGAGTACGATCGGGATGATCACCGATCGGTCGGACGAGGAGGTCTCGTTCGTATCGAGGTCGACGGCCGTGCTCCCACCCACCGCCGCATCGTAGGGGCCCAGCTCAGTCCGGAGGTCGCGGACGGTCTGCTCGGCCTCGAGGGAGTCCGCAGGATCTGAGAGGGTGACGGAGAACATCACCTCACCGTCGATGACGGTCGGCTCGGCTGCCGGGGCCGGCGCACCGCCGGGACCGCCTCCGGCCGGGCCTGCGCTCTCGACCTCGCCGGAGGCGTCGACGGGAACGGTTCCGGACGGTGAATCCTGGGCGATGAGCGCGACCCCGTCGATTCCGGGGGTTCGGGCGATCGCCTCGGCGACGTTGTCCCGTTCCGAATCATCAGCGAGGACGTAGGCGGGGGTGCCCGATCCGCCGGGGAAGTGACGGTCGATGACGACCTGCCCGTCACGGGCCTCGGACTCGCCGAGGACGAACTCGCTCTGCGGGACTCCCTCGGCGTCGAGGACGAGGAGACCGCCGCACCCGAGGACGAGGACGACCGTGACCCCGGCGGCCATCCGCTTGGGTCCTGCGGCGACGACACGGCCGATGCGGGACCAGGGCCCGGTCGCCTCGGGGCCGGTGAGGACAGGATGGGCGGTGCCGAACCGCGGGGCCCGGGGCCAGAACGCGACACGGCCGGTGACGGCGAGGAGGGCCGGGAGGAACGTCAGCGAAGTGAGCATCGCGCAGACGATGCCGATCGCGGCGACCGGGCCGAGAGCGGAGTTCGACCCGAGGTCGGACAGGAGCAGGCAGAGGAGGCCCGCGATGACAGTGCCGCCGGAGGCGGCGATCGGCTCGAGCACACCCCGCACTGCCCGCCACGCGGCCGTGGGCGGCGACTGGGTGTCGCGCAGCTCCTCCCGGTATCGGGCGATGAAGAGGAGGGAGTAGTCCGTGGCCGCGCCGATGACGAGGATGAAGAGGATCCCCTGCACCTGGCCGTTGAGCGTGACGACGTCGGCTCGGGCGAGGGCGACGTTGAGGAGGACGGCGGCGCAGAGCGCGGTCATCGACGCGAGGAGGACGAGGATCGGCAGCAGGGGGGAGCGGTAGACGATGACGAGGATGACGAAGACGACGGCGAGGGCGACGAGGAGGAGGATGCCGTCGATGCCGCTGAACGCCTCCTGCAGGTCGGCGGTGAACCCGGCGGGCCCGCTCACCCACACGCCGAGGTCATCCGGCAGGACCGTCTGCGCCTCGGCTTCCAGCGCGGTGACGGCGTCGCCGACCTCGGCGTCGGAGGGAACGGCGACGACGATCTCCACTGCCTGCCCGTCCTCGGAGGGGATGACCGGGGACGCCGACGCCCCGGGGACCGTGGTTGCCGCGCTGTCGGCGAGCTCCTCGAGACCTGTGCGGTCCGCCTCGGCGAGGCCGTCACGGCGTTCGGCGACGATGATCGCGGGAACGGCATCGGATCCGGTGAACTCCGTGATCTCGTTCTGCACGCGGGTCGACTCCGCGCTGTCGGGGAGGAAGCTCGACCGTTCGTCGGAGGAGACCTCGCTGATGTCTGAGAAACTCGCGCCGCCGAAGCCGAAGACGGCGAGCCAGGCGAGGATGAGCACGATGGGGATGAGGATGCGGAGGGCGCCGGGTGATCGAGGGGAGTCCTTCATGGAGTCAGTATTTCACCAAGTTAACTAAATTGCCAGACGACGAAGCGCCCGAACGCCGAACCGCTTCCCGTGGGGGAGGCGGATCGGCGCTCGGGCGCTCGGACCGGGCCGCGGCTCACCCGACGGTGGGCCGGGTGCCCGTGGGCGAATCAGCCCTGGCGGTAGCCGTCCTCGATAGCCTGGCCGACCTCTGCGTCGATGTTCTTCCAGTAGGCGAACACGTTCGAGAGGACCGGTTCCTCGAGATCGGACTTGAGCATGTCGACGACCGTGTTGACGAGCTCCTGGCGCTCCTCCTCGGAGTAGACCTCGCGGACGAGGGTGTGCGCCTGGCCGAAGTCGTCGTCATCCCGGTGCAGGGTGTAGGCCATGCGGACGAGCTCGCCGTCGGCCTCCCACCCGTTGTCGACGACGCCCTGCGTGTCCTGGTAGGCGCGACCGTACGAGTTCGGAGCGTACACAGGTGCAGCACCGGTGTGGTGGTACTGCATGTGCCCTTCCTTGTCGTAGTTGTTCGTCTTGACGACGGGAGCGTTGACCGGCAGCTGGTTGAAGTTCGTGCCGACGCGGTTGCGTTGCGCATCCGGGTAGGAGAACACTCGGCTCAGCAGCATCTTGTCCGGGGAGACTCCCGTGCCGGGCACGGTGTTCGACGGGCTGAACGCGGCCTGCTCGATCTGCGCATAGTGGTTGATCGGGTTCTGGTTGAGCGTGAACCGTCCGACCTCGATGCGCGGGTAGTCGTTCTTCGACCAGATCTTCGTCAGGTCGAAGGGGTTGAACCGGTAGGTCTTCGCGTCCTCGTACGGCATGATCTGCACGTGCAGCGTCCACGACGGGAAGTTGCCGTCCTTGATCGCGTCGAAGAGGTCGCGACGGTGGACGTCGGCATCCTCACCGGCGAGCTTCGCGGCCTCCTCGTTCGACATGTTCTCCACACCCTGGTCGGTGAGGAAGTGGTACTTGACCCAGAACTTCTCGCCGTCCTCGTTGACCCACATGTAGGTGTGCGAGGAGTAGCCGTTCATGTTCCGCCACGTCTTCGGCAGGCCGCGCGGTCCCATGAGGTAGGCGACCTGGTGGGCCGACTCGGGCGAGAGCGACCAGAAGTCCCACTGCATGTTCGGGCTGCGCAGACCCGAATCGGGCAGGCGCTTCTGCGAGTGGATGAAGTCGGGGAACTTCATCGGGTCGCGGACGAAGAACACCGGGGTGTTGTTGCCGACCATGTCGAAGTTGCCGTCTTCGGTGTAGAACTTCAGGGCGAAGCCGCGGACGTCGCGCCACGAGTCCGGCGAACCGAGCTCACCAGCGACGGTGGAGAAGCGCGCGAGCATCGGGGTCGTCGTCCCGGGCTGGAGGAACTTCGCCTTCGTGTACTTCGAGACGTCACCGGTGACGACGAACTCGCCGAACGCGCCGGAGCCCTTCGCGTGCGGGCTGCGCTCGGGCACGCGCTCACGGTCGAAGCGGGCGATCTTCTCGACGAGGGCGACATCGTGAAGGAGCAGAGGGCCGTCAGGACCCACGCTCAGCGAGTGTGCGTCTGACTCCCGCTTCGTTCCCACCTCGGTCGTCGAGGGCTTCTTCGGATCGAACCACTGGTCGACCTGTTCTTCGGGCGTAGGCATATTCGTTCTCCATTCGCTTCGATGCTGAAGAGGAGTGACACGCGTATGACTGCAGGTCACACGGCAACCTCTGTTCCCACTCTAGGCATGTCAGGCCGTGACAGTAAAGGCCGGTGAACCTGCCGTTCTCACCAGGCAAGATGACTGCCGTGGTGCGGCAAGGGTGAGGGCATCTGCGGAGATTTGAGCAGAACGTGCATTGCCGGAAAGAAGGCTGAGGATCCGCCGGTGGGCGGTGGTTGAGATGATCAGCCCGCCGAGGCGGATCAGACCAGCCCGCCGAGTAGGAGCCCGAGGCCGGCCGCAGTCGTGGCGAGCACGAGGGTGCCGAGCCCGCTCATCGCGCTCGCCCACCACGCGCGCTGTTCGAGGAGGCGGATGGTCTCGTAGCTCGCCGTCGAGAACGTCGTGTACCCGCCGAGGAAGCCCGTGCCGATGATGAGGAACCACTCCGTGGGCAGGAGGTTCCCTGCCGCCAGCCCGGTGAGGAATCCGAGCACAAGAGAGCCCGAAACGTTGATCGCGATCGTCCCCCACGGGGTGGCCCCTGCCAGCCGCGATCTGATGAGTCCGTCGAGGACCATCCGCGCCGCCGCGCCGATCCCGCCGGCCACGGCGATGCCTGCGAAGAGCAGCGGCGTCATCGGCGGTCACCGTCCCGTCGGCCCGTCCCGGCGGCGCCGGAATCGTGCGGATCCGATTCCACCGGAAGGACCGCCTCGGCGGGGGAGCCTGTCGCCTCCGCGCGGCTCCCCGCCGTACGGGTCGCGGTCGTGCGAGTCGCAGCGTGCGGGCACTGGGCTCGCGTGAGCGCGCCGATGGCGATCCCCGCCCATGTCGCGAGCCCGCCGATGATGACGGTCGCGAGCCCATAGCCGACGCCGATCCCGGTGGAGGCGGTGACCGCGGGGACCCCACCCGCCGACTCCGTTCCCGGCACCCCGCCGAGGAAGAGCGCCGCATCCGTGGCCAGCGCACTGTACGTCGTGAACCCGCCCATGAACCCGGTGCCGACGAGGAGGCGCACCCGGCGTCGAGCGCCCTCATCCGGCCCGCGCCGGGCGAGGGCGGAGAGGAGGAGTCCGAGGAGGAACGCGCCGAGGATGTTGATGCCGAAGATCGCCACCGGGATCCCCGCGAGGGAGGGAACGGTGAGACTGATCGCCTCCCTGGCTGCCGTCCCGAGCGTGCCGCCCGCAGCGACGAGGATGAGGGAGGACGCTCGCAGGTGGGTGGGGGCGGTGCTCATGGTCTCTCCTACCTTTCGGGCATGCTGGCGCCGGTCGAGGTAGGGACTGTTGTCGGAGCGGACTGCTCCGAGGTTGGGTACGGCGAGCCCCACCGCCGTGACGGATGCGCGTCTCTGTCATTGTGGCACATGCGTCGAAGCGGTGGGGCTCGCAGCGATCATCGTGGGGCGGGGTGTCGGCCGCCGATGTGGTCAGCCCTCGCGGATCGTCATCGAGGTGAGCTTGTCTCCCTTGGTGGTGAACCTGAACGAGGACCGCCCATTGGCGTAGTTCGACTTCCAATCGCCGACCACGGTGACGGAGTCGTCGTCAGCGCTGACTTCCTCAGGGGTGAGGACGCCCTGTGAGCCGATGAACTCCTTGTCACTCCAACCTTTGATCTCGTCACGGCCGGTGAAGGTGCGACCCCAGTCATCGACGAACGCGTCATCGGTGAATGAGTCGAGGAAGCCTGCGTCGTCATGGGCGTTGACGGTGGCGATGAAGTCGGCGACGGGCTGGGGGATGGACTGGTCGGTCATGATTCCTCCTGGGTCGGCTGGTCTCAGCCTAGGGGCTGGGGTCGCAGCGGTGAACGGGTGGACGCGGGCTCAGCGGGTGCTGAAGCCGCCGTTGGGGAAGATCGTCTGGCCGGTGATCCACCAGCCGTCGGTGGTGAGGAAGCGGACGATCGGGGCGATGTCCTCGATCTTCGTCAGCTGGTCGCCCATTGCCTGCGACTTGAGGAACTCGACGCGCTCAGGCGTCTCCTGGCCGTAGAGGAACGGAGTGTCCATCGGACCGGGGGCCAGGGTGACGACGGAGATGCCGCGCTCTGCATACTCCTTCGCAGCGGCCCTCGTGAAGTGCTCGACCGGGGCCTTGCCGCCGGCATACGTCGAGTACCCGTCGGTGAATGCCGCGAGCAGCGAGGTGGCCATCGTGACGATCTTCCCGTTGTCGGCGAGGTTCTTGCCCGCCTCCTTGATGAAGAAGTACGCGGCCTTGGCGTTGACGGCGAACATCTCGTCGAACTCCTCCTCCGTTGTCTCGACGATGGGCTTGCGGAGCACCTTGCCGACGGTGTTGAACGCGATGTCGATCGGGCCCAGCGCCGAGGCGGCATCGGCGAAGAGCTTCTCGACGTTCGCCGGCTGGGTGAGATCCCCGGTGAGGAGAACGCCCTTGACACCTGCGGCTTCGACCGCCGCCAGGGTTTCCTCGGCATCCGGACGGGAGGATTCGGAGTTGTAGTGGATCGCGACGTTGGCCCCCGCCTCGGCGACCTGCCGGGCGACGAGGCCGCCGAGGTTCTTGCCGCCGCCGGCGATGAGGACGTTCTTGCCTTCGAGGGTGTGGGTGGTCATGTCTGCTCCTGATCGGTCGTGACGATAGGGACTCTGCGGCGGGTGCCTCGCGGAGGCTTCCCGCAGAGACGAGATGTAGCGTCGGTACATCTCGTTATATCGACAGTACACGATAGTATTGCGATATGACAGAGGGATCTTCGCTCGATACACAGGCGGTCGATACACGCACCCGCCTCCTCAACGCCGCGGCCGACCTCATCGCCGCCGCGCCGGGAGAGGACTTCTCGCTGCGCGCCGTGTGCGACGCGGTCGGGGTGAAGATGCCGACGCTCTATCACTTCTTCGGCAGCAAGCAGGGACTCATCGACGCCGTCATCGAACGCGGATTCGACATGTACCTCGCTGAGAAGTCCGCAGCAGAGCCGAGCCACGACCCCATCCAGGCGCTGCGCCAGGGCTGGGACGCCCACGTCGCGTTCGGGCTCGAGAATCCCGGCTTCTATACGCTCATGTACGGCAAGGTCCGGCCCGGCCATTCGCCCGACAAGCAGTCGAGGCCCGGCGAGATGCTTCGGGCAGTGACGAAGCGCGCCGAGGAGGAGGGGCGACTCGTCGTCGGCTACGAGGAGGCGGCCGCCCACATCATCGCGACGAACATCGGGGTGACGCTGCGCCAGATCATCCTCGGCGAAGCCGATCCCGACCTCTCAGCGCACGTGCGCGAAGGCGTAATCGCAGCGATCACCGGGACCGGGCCAGCCGGGGCGGGCGACGAGGCCGATGCCCGCCTCGGGCACGCGGTCATCGAACGCGCCGCCGCGAACCCGGAGATCCTTGGCGAGACGGAGACTCAGCTCCTCATCCAATGGATCGGTCGCCTCGGCTTGGAGATAGGGTAGTCTGATCCCACAGTGTCCCCGCTGCCGATCCGGACGCAGGGGCCCGCACCGAGACGCAGCGACGCGCCTCGCCTACCCATCAGCGAGGACCCGATGGCCGCGACCGATCTCACCGAGACCATCCCGTCAGCCCGCCATCCCCGCTCTGTGCTCGTGCTCGGGGCCACCGGCTACATCGGCGGCCGCCTCGTGCCCCGCCTCCTCCAGGCCGGGCACGCCGTGAGCGTGGGCGTGCGCTCGCCGGACAAACTCAGCGCGGTGCCCTGGGCCGATGAGGTCACCGTCCACACCGTCGACCTCGACGACGGCACCGGCCTGAAGGCGGCGATGGAGGGCATCGACGACGTCTGCTACCTCGTCCACTCGATGAACTCCGGCCGCGACTTCGAACGACACGAAGCGCAGGCGGCGACGAGACTCGTCGAGGCCACCGCTGCGGCCGGGGGCCGGCAGATCATCTACCTCGGCGGCCTCCACCCCGAGTCGGCGAAGCTGTCGATGCACATGCGCTCCCGAGCGAAGGTCGGGGAGATCTTCCTCGCCTCGAGCACCCCGGCGATCGTCTTCCAGGCTGGGATCATCATCGGCTCCGGGTCGGCGTCGTTCGAGATGATCAGGCACCTCGCCGACGCCCTGCGCTGGATGCCCGCGCCCGACTGGGTGGCCAACCGGGTCGAACCGCTGTCCGTCCGCGACGTCCTCTACTACCTCGTCGCCGCCTGCGACCTCCCGAAGCCGGTCAACCGCGCCTTCGACATCGGCTCCGGAGACGTCCTCACCTACGCCGAGGTGATGAAGGACTTCGCGCGCATCCGCGATCTGCCCCCACGTCACGTCATCGCCCTCCCGCTGCCGGCCCCGACGCTCTCAGGCATCTGGGTCGGGCTGGTCACCCCGCTGCCGTTCGCGCTCACCCTCCCGCTCGTCCAGTCGCTGCAGGAGGACGCGGTCACCCGCAACGACGACATCGACGCCGTCATCCCGCCGCCGAGTTCGGGACTGCTCAGCTACGACCAGGCGGTCCGGCTCGCCCTGCGCCGGGAGAAGGAAGGGGCGGTGGCGACGAACTGGGACGCCGATTCGGGGGAGCTCGAACAGGCGGCGAAGCCGTTGCCCAACGACCCGCAGTGGGCAGGCAAGAAGGCGTTCGTCGACGACCGCCGGCGGCTGCTGCGCGACCTCGCCGTCTCCGACATCTGGCCGGTCATCGTCAGCATCGGCGGGCGCAACGGCTGGTACTCGTGGCCGCTGGCGTGGAAGATCCGCGGCCTCTGGGACAAGATCGTCGGCGGGGCCGGTCTTAACCGCGGACGCCGACTGCCCGATGCCCTGCGGGTCGGCGATCCTGTCGACTGGTGGCGGGTCGAGGAGATCGTCCCCGACCACAAGCTCCTCCTGCGCGCGGAGATGAAGGTCTCCGGAGACGCATGGCTCGAGTTCACCGTCGACCAGGTCGGCCCCGACTGCGAATACCGGCAGCGGGCGATCTTCTTCCCCCGCGGCATCCGCGGCCGCCTCTACTGGGCGTTCGTCTCACCCTTCCACCGGTTCATCTTCCCGGCCATGGCCTGCAACATCGAACGGGCTGCTCGGCGCAACGAGAGGCGTCGGCGATGAGTGAACGCTCCTCCCTCGAGACCTATTCGCGCACCGCCGAGCGGGCCGCGAAGTCCGTCATCGACGGGTATTCGACGTCGTTCGGCGCGGCGACGGCGCTGCTGGGCCCCTCCCACCGGTCCCACGTCCGCAACGTCTACGCCCTTGTCCGCGTCGCCGATGAGATCGTCGACGGGTTGCCGAGCAGTGCCGGGGTGGGGCCCGACGAGGTGGGGGAGATGTTCGAGGACTTCGTCGCCGAGACCTATCGGGCGCTCTCGCGCGGGGTGAGCACCAATCTCATCATCCACGCGTTCGCCCGGACGGCGCGGCAGACGGGGATCGGCAGCGACCTCATCGAACCGTTCTTCGCCGCCATGCGCTCCGATCTCGACGCCGAATCGCCTGCGGGACACCCGGCGGCACCCGGGGTGCGGTGCCTGAGCGCCGGGGAGCATGCGGACTATGTCTACGGATCCGCCGAGGTCGTCGGCCTCATGTGCCTGCGCATCTTCCTCCACGACAACCCCCGCGACGACACTCAGCTGCCCATCCTCGAGTGCGGGGCCCGCCGCCTCGGCGCGGCCTTCCAGAACATCAACTTCCTCCGCGACCTCGCCGACGACCGTGACCGCCTCGGTCGCAGCTACCTCACCGAGGACGCGCGCCTGAGCACGAGTGCGCGGGACGCCTGGATCCTCACCATCCGTGACCAGCTCGCCGACGCCGAGGCTGCGATCCCGCTCCTGCCCTACGACGCGAGGCTCGCCGTCGGCGCCGCCACAGCGCTCTTCGCCGCGCTCATCGACACCATCGCCGCTGCCCCCGTCGAGCGGCTCTACCGGGAGCGGATCCGCATCCCCGGCCACGTCAAGGCGCGTCTCCTCGCCCGCTCGACCCTGGGCACCCTGCGCGGCCGGAGTTCGTGATGGCGCAGGTGAGCGTCATCGGGGCGGGTGCCGCAGGACTCGCCACCGCCGCCCTGCTCGCCCGAGACGGTCACAGTGTCGACGTCTTCGAGAAGAACGCCGAGGTGGGCGGGCGCATCGGTCGGATCGTCCGGGACGGGTTCCGCTTCGATACGGGCCCGTCCTGGTATCTCATGCCCGAGGTCTACGACCACTTCTTCGCGCTCATGGGCACGAGCAGTGCGACCGAACTCGATCTGCGGCCGCTCGATCCCGCCTACACGGTGTTCACCGACCCGGAGGCGTCGACCGCGCCGAGCGTCACCGCCGAGGCGGCACCGGTGAGTGTTCCGCGGGGACGCGACCGAGTCGTCGCGGTCTTCGAGGGCCGCGAGTCCGGCACCGGCAGGCGCCTGCAGGCCCATCTGCGCTCGGCCGCCCATGCGAAGGCGATGGCCGAGCGGCTCTTCCTCTACAACCCGTTCACCTCTCCGCTCTCCGTCCTCGACCGTGCGCTCCTGCCCTCGCTTCCGTCCCTGACCCGCCTGCTCACGGAGAGCCTGAGCAGACGAGCCGAGCGGACTGTGGCCGATCCGCGTCTGCGGCAGATCCTCCAATACCCTGCCGTCTTCCTCGGCACCGATCCGCGCCGGGCACCGGCGATCTATCACCTCATGAGCGCCCTCGACCTCGACGAGGGGGTGGACTACCCGATGGGCGGTTTCCGCACGGTCGTCGACGCTCTCACTCGAGTCGCCGAACGCGCCGGGGTCCGCATCCACACTTCGGCGGAGGTCGAGGCGATCGATACCGAGACCACCGGTCGCAGGCGACCGCGGGTGACCGGGGTGACCTGGACCGATGCCCGATCAGGTGCCCGGCGTACGGGGGCTGATATCGTCGTCTCCGCCGCCGATCTCCACCACACGCAGACCCGGCTGCTCCCTCCCGCTCTCCGCGGTCGTTCGGAGGACCGGTGGTCGCGGATGGTCAGCGGCCCAGGGGCGGTGCTCGTCCTCCTCGGCGTCACCGGCGACCTTCCGCAGCTGCCCCACCACTCTCTCTTCTTCACCCCGGATTGGACGGAGAACTTCGACGCGATCTTCGGCCCGCGCCCGCGGGTGCCCCGCCCGGCTTCGCTCTACGTCTGCCGTCCCAGCGCCACGGACCCGACCGTGGCACCGCCGGGATGCGAGAACCTCTTCGTCCTCGTCCCTG